>OODA01000079.1_pt1 | contig 85896 bp, 69 predicted proteins | sample 1671341 | NCBI WGS metagenome assembly OODA01 (sample SAMN06348147, study PRJEB24527) | human gut metagenome | biome: human gut; feature: ankylosing spondylitis patient; material: feces | host: Homo sapiens | place: China | collected 2015-10 | reverse complement strand
CAAGGGCGAACAGCCCTTAAAGCAAAGAACAAGGCTCGTTGCTCCCAATGTAGGACAAGACATATTCTACCTTGTCAGCTCGCTATAATTGATTTGGGTGACGCATTGACGAAGTCAGGACAGAATGATTAGAACCACCCATACGACTAAAGCAGCCCGACAGGTTATTCAACTTGTCGGGCTGCTTCAGTTATATTGATGATGTTTATCCGCATCGGCTTGCACCGCAGTGTTTGCATATCAGGCAGCCTTCTTGGTAAACCAAAGTTTCGTGACCGCAGTTCGGACATTTCTGTCCTTTGGCCTCAGTGCCGTCGATGACGTATTTTTTCAGCGCGCGGCTCACGCCCACCTTCCAGGTGTTGATGTTCTCGCTCTCAAGCTGCAGTGAGTTGACAAGCTTAATCACGTTCTCAATAGGCATGCGGTAGCGCAATACGCCAGAGATTAGTTTGGCATAGTTCCAATACTCCTTGTTAAACTTCTCCGACAAACCCTCGACCGTCATTTTATAGCCGCGCTTGTTTTGGAACTGGAAGTCATAACGCTTGGTGCCATCAGGCAAGACAGTCTTGATTATGCGTCCCTTCGTTACCGTCTTAGGCAGCACGATGCCCTCTTCGTCGTCTTGCAGACCGGTGAATATCTCGTAGGGGTGTCCGTCAAGCAACCCCACAAAAGCCACCCATTTCTCTTTGTTGTTTTGGAAGCGTACCACGTCGCATTCCAGCACGTCGGGCCGGCGTTCGGTCACCTCGGGCAGTTTCATGCCCTTAGTCAGCAAGTCCTCTTCTTGTTTCTTCTTCTTTTTGTCAGTCTTTTGCGTACTTACCAGCACCCCTGCACGTGAACCGTCGCGGTAGATCGTACAACCCTTGCAGCCACTCTTCCATGCTTCGACGTAGAGGCGGTTGACGAGTTCTTCGTCCACAGAGTTCGGCAGGTTCACTGTCACACTGATGCTGTGGTCTACCCACTTTTGTATGGCGCCCTGCATGCGCACCTTCATCAGCCAGTCCACATCGTTGGCAGTAGCTTTGTTGTAAGGCGAGCGTGCCACCAGTTCGTCAATCTCCTCTTGCGTATAACGCTTCTCTGTGTCAAGCCCCTGGGCCTTCATCCACGTAATAAACTTGGGGTGATATACAATATATTCCTCAAAAGAGTCCCCCGTCTCGTCCACAAAGTCAACGTGCACATTAGTGTCGTTAGGGTTCACCTTACGGCGGCGTTTGTACACGGGCATGAACACAGGTTCAATGCCCGATGTTGTTTGCGTCATCAAGCTTGTGGTGCCTGTTGGTGCAATGGTCAGACAGGCAATGTTGCGGCGGCCGTACTTAACCATGTCGTCATACAGGGCAGCATCGTGCTCCTTAATGCGCAAGATGAAGGGGTTGTTCTCCTCGCGTTTGGCATCATATATGGGGAATGCGCCACGCTCTTTAGCCATGTTCACGCTCGAGGCGTATGCCGAAAGCGCTAAAGTCTGTTGCACTTTAACAGCCATTTCGGTAGCCTCTTCCGTACCATAGCGCAGGCCGAGGGCTGCCAGCATGTCGCCTTCGGCTGTAATGCCCACTCCGGTACGTCGGCCCTGGGCCGTTTTATGCTTAATCTTCTCCCAAAGGTGGCGTTCTGTAAATTTCACCTCGTCACTCTGCGGGTCGTTAGCTATTTTGTTAAGAATGGCATCAATCTTCTCCTGCTCCAAGTCGATGATATCGTCCATAAAGCGTTGCGCCATGGCTACGTGCTTTTTGAACAGTTCGAAGTTGAATGTGGCTTGTGGCGTGAAGGGATTATCAACGTAGCTATAAAGGTTTATGGCCAGCAACCGACAGCTGTCATAGGGGCAAAGCGGAATTTCGCCACAAGGGTTTGTGCTCACCGTGCGGAAGCCCAGGTCGGCATAGCAGTCGGGAATGCTTTCACGCAGAATGGTGTCCCAAAACAGCACGCCGGGCTCGGCGCTCTTCCAGGCGTTGTGTACAATTTTATGCCAAAGGGCCGTAGCGTCAATGTCCTTTTCAACCAACGGACTGTTGCTGCTGATGGGAAACTGCTGGTGGTAGGGGCGTCCCTCGGTGGCGCAACGCATAAATTCATCGTCAACCTTCACACTCACATTAGCCCCTGTAATTTTGCCTTCAGTCATTTTAGCGTCAATAAAGGCCTCAGCTTCGGGGTGTCGTATGGCAATAGACAGCATCAGTGCACCGCGTCGGCCGTCCTGTGCCACCTCGCGTGTAGAGTTGCTGTAACGCTCCATAAATGGCACAATGCCAGTCGAGGTTAATGCCGAGTTCTTAACAGGCGACCCCTTGGGGCGAATGCCCGACAAATCATGGCCCACACCGCCGCGCCGCTTCATCAGCTGCACTTGTTCCTCGTCCAGTTTCATGATGGAACCGTATGAGTCGGCATTGCCATCAATGCCAATGACAAAGCAGTTAGAGAGCGAAGCTATTTGGTGATGGTTACCAATCCCCGTCATGGGTGAGCCTGCAGGCACAAGGTAGCGAAAGTGGTCGAGTAGTGCAAAAACATCCTCTTCGCTCACAGGGTTGTTATATTTCTTCTCGATTCGTGCAATTTCGGCTGCAATGCGGTGGTGCATGTCACGTGGCGAACGTTCAAATATGTGCCCAAAGGAGTCCTTCATGGCATATTTGTTAACCCAAACGCGTGCGGCCAGTTCGTCGCCGCCAAAGTATTCAAGCGAGGCCTTGAAAGCCTCGTCGTATGTATAAGTGTTCTCCATTTATATGGTTTAATATGTTTATGGGTGTTTCTAATAATTCTGAAAGTAGGGATTTGTGCACTATCGGAAGTGTATTTTTGAAAGTTCGTGAGGGAGCATAGCGGGCTATGTGACCGAACAAACTTTCAAAAAGACACTTTCGAGAGTGTGCAAATCACATTTCAGAATAGCAGAAATCTAAAAACAGAATTTTTAGAACCACCCGATATAGGTCAAAGTCAGATTTTCAAGCTGCTGATGGCAGCACCATCAAGTGTGCGTACAGCCAGCATGCCGTCAGCATACGTGGCAAAGGTAGGCAGGTTGCCCCCTTTGGGAAATGTGGGCGACCCCGTGTTCAGTATTACAGGCCCGCCAGTCTCCTCCGCTGGTTTGAGCACCTGTCGGTGTGTGTGTCCATACACAAACACATCGCAGGCCGGTGCCTTGGGCATGTGGTCCTCGTTGTAGATGTGCCCGTGTGTCAGAAAGAAACGCTTGCCCTCGTCCACCAACATCATGTAAGTGCTTTGAATGGGGAAGTTGAGCAACATTTGGTCCACCTCCGAGTCGCAGTTGCCGCGTACCGCCACAATGTTGGCGGCCCGTTTGTTCAGTTCGTCGGCAATAGCTTGCGGGTCAAGTCCGTCGCACAAGCCATTGCGTGGCCCATAGTTCAAAATGTCGCCCAGCAACACCAGCAAATCATAGTGATGTGCATCGTAGTAGTTGAGCACCATGCGTAGCGTTGTGATGGAGCCATGTATGTCTGATAAAAATAAAATGCGCATAATCAGTGATTTAGTAGCAATATAGAAATCAGGTTGGTACTCAAAATAACTTCGAGCCCCAACTTAGCGGCAATCGCCGCCTCGCAAAGTTAAAAAGATTATTGCATACAACCTCACTAACTAACGATAAAAAATGTACATTTGTACCTCAATACAAGTACTGTCTTATGAAGTTTTCTACACCTGTCGATTTGCCCGAAAAGACGGTGCAAATCACCCCGCATTCGCGTGTCATGTTCATTGGTTCATGCTTTGCCGACCACATTGGCGGGCGCATGTCCGACTGTTTGCCACAGGAGCAGGTTTGCATCAATCCGCATGGCACACTATACAATCCCGTCAGCATACGCAATACCCTCGTTACCTATTTGCCCGACACCATCGACCCGCCATATTCCCGAAAAGGCCTGTTCGAGACCTCCGACGGACAATGGCGTCATTGGGACTACTCCACCAAGTTCTCGGCTCCGACACAGCAGGCGCTCGAGGCCGAACTAACGCAAGGGTGGGAGCGTGCTAATGCCCTGTTTGCCCAACTCGATGTGTTGTTCATCACCCTTAGTACCGACCATGTGTATTGGATAACCGATGGCCCATACAAAGATTATTGTGCAGCAAACTGCCACAAGCAGCCGGCCAGCATGTTTAAGGAAGAAGTTCTGCCGTGGCGCGACCTCGAGAGTTGGTGGCATTATTTCCTCTCGCACTTGTTGCAAGTTATGCCCCATCTGCGTGTAGTGTTCACCATCAGCCCTTATCGTTATGCCAAATATGGCATGCATGGCAATGCGCTCAGCAAGGCCCAGTTGTTGTTGCTCACCGACCATTTGTGTCGTGAGTTTGAACGCGCATACTATTTCCCAGCCTACGAAATTGTGACAGACGAGTTGCGCGACTACCGCTTTTATGCCCCCGACATGTTGCACCCCTCAGAGCAAGCCATCGATTATGTGTGGGAGCGTTTTACCGAGTGGGCTTTTACTCCCGCCATGCACGATTATGCCCGTGAGCGTACAGCCTTGTTGCGTGCCATGGACCACCGGCCTATCAATCCCGATACCGAGGCACACCGCAAATTTCTGCAAAAGCTCGATATGCGCAAGCAGGCCTTCCGACAAAAGTGGGGAACCGATGCCTTAATAGGCTGATGTTTGAAAACTTAAAGATCCTCCCTTGAGTTGAAGCATCGGGCAATTAACTTACCCGATGCAATTGTTTTTAATATCCAGCCATTTCAAGGTCGGTAATAGAATATGCAGTTACATAAATGTACATGGAAACAGCTACTTTTATTGCTGCATCAACCTCTGCATCAGTCGTACATGGAGCATTATGTGCTTCATCATTTCTCCAAGCCCTTAACATCTGAAGGTAGCTAGAGAATTTCTTGCCATCTTCATCTGTTAAGTGCTTCAAATCCCATAAACACCTAAATGCATGAATAGAATCTGCCAAAGCCGGATCCTTACCATCATGTCCAGGAATCTCCTCATCGTTAATCAAATAATACAGTTTCTTCAGGAATGCCTCATATTTCTGTACCAGAGAGTTGAAGAACGAATATTTCACAATGGATGTGATATGCGGATTTGTGTAGATGTTATTCAGCGACTCTTTCAAAAGTGTATCGATACCATCAAGTTTTGGAAGGCTTGTAGTGTTTAACACGAAGAAAAGATAGTCGACTATTTCCTGTAGACTTCTCATCTTACTGCATACACCAGCAAACTCACTCTGCATTTCAGCTACAAGTTTTTCTTTTAGCACTGCTTCATCATAGATAAGACTTGATGTTGCTGCCGCTTGCTTGGCAACTGCTTCCACGAATTTCCCTATCAAAGTCAACGCAAAGCCTTTCTCCTTGTCAAGAACTTCACGGAAATTCAGATACTTGTCTATCTGGTCAACAATTGTATCATCGAACTTCTGCTTGCAAATGTTTATCATCACATCGTATGAGTTTCCTGCACGAGCTGCGTCCATGACCTCTGGATCTTTTAGCAATTCTTCCCATATTTGTTTGATGATTTTATCATTCTCGTTCAATATGTTTGCAAATGGACTATTTACCATGTCAAGCAACTCTGCAACGGTGCGCTTTTCGTCCTCCTTTTTCTGTCCGACCTCACCAATACGGGTTGCCTTCAATTCTACAGGCTCGTCTTCAAGTTCGATAGTACCCTCAAAGGACAATTGTATACGCAATTTATCCAAGTCAATCATATCCAACAACTCCATCGGCAATGTTTCCTTAGTATATGGCAGATACTTGTATAACACTTTGCAGAACACATAGAATTTCTCCAAATCAGGGTCGGTGAAGTCCATAATCTGCGCCAAGAAACCATATTGTCGAACAAAGCGATTTACTTGTTTACGATACTTATCCTTGTCCTCGTCAGACAATGGTTCTACTCTTTCCTTCACAATCTTCAATATGATAGACGGAACTCCGCTTACTCTTGTCTTGTCTACCATTCGACTGCAAACATCATTGATCTCGTCTTCATTGAATATGTTCCAATTCTCAACATCTTCTTTCAGAGTATATACGCGTTGTTTGTCCACATCACCGGTAAGGGTTGTTACAGTATAGTACTTGTTGAAAGCTTTTCGCACTGAGTCTGCGTCATTGCGGAAGTCCACCACAAGTGTATCTTCTTTGTATGGCCAATACGTGCGATTGAGACGGGAAAGCGTCTGTATGCACTGTATTCCACCCAAGGTACGATCTACAAACATTGTATGAAGCAACTTCTGGTCAAATCCGGTCTGAAACTTTTCTGCTACTATCAATATCTTGTAGTCATCTTCCTTGAATTTCTCTGCAATGTCGTTGTCTGTCACACCATCATCATTCATGTTTGCCTCTGTGCACTTTCGTCCATTACTGTCTGTCACTTCGCCAGAGAATGCCACCAACGTCTTGATTGCCCCTGAGTATTCTTCCGCTATGATACGGTCTATGATTTGCTTGTAGTCAGCAGCTGCCTGACGCGAATCGCAAACAACCATAGCTTTTGCCTGATGGTTTATCTTCTTGATTGTGAACTTCATGAACTGGTCAACAATCATGCTCGCTTTACGCAACTTGATATACTTCTCCTTTCCTAACCATGCTGCAATAATCTTTCAGAGCCTTTTTCTCTTCAAATTGCTTCTTCTGGTCCTCCGTAGGATCTTTTGCTATCAATTCAAACATGGTTCTGTAACTGACATAGTTGCGTGTTACGTCGAGGATAAATTTCTCGTCGATAGCCTGTTTCATGGAGTACAAGTCGTGTGGTTCTTTGCCATCCTTGCCATACAACACGTAAGTCTTGTCTTTGGGTGTAGCCGTGAAGGCAAAATACGATATGTGCTTCATCATTTTTCTGTAACTCTGCATCTGAGCCATCAGTGCATCCAGTGGACTGTCATACTCTTCAGGATCGTAGTCCTCAATTTTCTCCAGGTCCTCTTTCGTAGAAAGGGCATTTACCAAATCTTTTGCAGCTTCGTTTCCTACAGCCGTATGTGCCTCGTCCACAATGATGGCATATTTCTTAGCCTTCTCATGTTTGAGATAATCAAGGGCATAGGCAAACTTTTGTACGGTGGATATGATGATTCTGTTTTCGCCGTTCAAGGCATCTGCCAGTTTCTTTGAACCCTTGCGAATGTCTTTCACTGTTCCTGCAGTAGTTTCAAAGTTAACCACATCCTCAGCCATGTTACGATTGAGTACAATGCGGTCTGTCACCATGATGATACTGTCGAAAATTGCAGTTCCATCCGCATTGGTCATATTGGCAAGTTGATGAGCAAGCCATGCCATTGTTTTTGTTTTGCCACTTCCTGCAGAGTGTTGTACCAGATAATTGTTGCCCGGTCCTTCTTCACACACCAGTTGGCGCAGTTTGCGCACGGCACGAAGCTGATGGAAACGAGGGAAGATAACTACGATACGCTTCTTCTGCTCTTTAGTTTCTTTGTCTTCATAACTTTCCTCGTATCGTTTGATGAAGTTTTCGAGAATATCGAGCAATGAGTCTGCTTGCAGTATGTTCTGCCACATGTATGCTACAGGATATTCATCCTCAATCGGAGGATTGACTGCCTCACGGTTGAATGGCAAGAACGATGTTTCTTCGCCATTCAGTTTTGTAGTCATGAACACATATTGATTGTCCATCACAAAATGCACCAAACAGTTGCGGAGCATACGGTTCTGTGGGTCACGGTTGTTCTTGTATTGGTATATACCGTGTGTGTAGTTTTGGTCTGTTCCTTCATTCTTAAGTTCAAAAGTGAACAGAGGTATGCCATTCAGTAAAATGCACATATCCAATTCGTTACCGCTATCTTCTCCTGTAGAATAGCGCATCTGACGTACAATGCTGAAACGGTTGGCGCGATACAAACGATAATTGTCCGAACCTTCGCCTTCAAGCACCGGCTTGAACTGGCAGAACTTCACTTTAACCCCACTGACCGTGAAACCTTTGCGCATAATGGTAAGGATGCTTTCGCCACGGTCAAGGCGCTTATTATATTCACGAATAACGGTAGCTATTTCCTGTCCAGGAAAACGCTTCGACAGTTTTGTCCACACTATAGGCTGTTGACGCAGAAACTGCTCCAACATTTCGACATCACATAGTTTTTCTATATCAAACTGTGCACTGCTTCTTTGATTGTAAAGGTCGCTGTTTGCAAGACACTTTGCAATATGCTCTTCAAATGTTGTTTCGTTTAAGGGATTGCTCATATGCGTTCTTTGTTCTTATTCATTAGTATTCCTGCTCATAATAATAGGAATAATCTATTCCTTTCATAAACATCTCACGGTCGTTGATTTTGTCGGTCAGTGCATTGCTCAACAACTGTTTGATGCTTGTGCTGTCTGCCACGCTTCGAGTCATGGCTTCCAGATAGTCTTTCTTGTTAATAAGGCTCCAATCCACGCACCGCTTTAGACGTTTTTTCAGCATCAAGTCGAGCCATATACGTGAGCTTCTTCCGTTGCCTTCTCTGAAAGGATGCGCCACATTCATCTCCACATACTTGTCCACTATCTGCTCAAAAGAGTCCTCTGGCATCATATCTATTTGTTGAAGCGTTGAAGATAAGTAGGCAGCCATGGCGAACTGGAAACCGCCTTTGGCGATATTGACCGTGCGTATACGTCCAGCAAAATCATAAAGTCCGCCAAAGAGATAAGCATGAATCTGCTGCAGTCCTTTGATGGTGCCGACTTCTATGCTGTCTATCAAGCTGCTTTCAAACAGGGCGTATGCCTTCGAGTGGCTCTTTCCGTCAATGCTCTCTTCGCTATTGGTGAGCCATGCCACAAAACGTGAAGCCTTGGTGTTCGGGAAATTGGCTGCAAGCAAGAGAACACCATCGGTGTCAAGGACATCCGTTAATCGGCATTTGCCATCAGGAGCTAACAATTTCAACTGGTTAGTGACACTAACCACTTCACTTTCTTCTTTCTTCAGCTTTGTTTTTAGATACTTCCAGTAGTTGCGGTTCTTGTTGTAATCGTCTTGGTCGTTCAATACGCCCACTACGTCAAGCACCGAGAACCACCATTTCTGCAGTTCGTCGTCCCAAATGGCTCGTACTTCACGATCATTGAAAAAACGAATAGACACTTTCTGAAGGTGCTGATTATTATCTGTCGCTTGCATACGCTGTCACCTTATTATATTAGCATACTTTACGTTTCCCTGTTACAACCTCGTTGATGAGACTCTGCTTGTATTCCTGCAAGAGGTCTACTTGGTGCTGGGCCTTGGAAATGGACGAGTCTATGGAGGCACATTTTTTATCTAAATATGATGCTATATCTTTTTGCTCATCTAATGAGGGAATAGGTATTATTGAATTGTTCATGCTTTCCATTGTGATGTGAACCATTGTACTACCATGAATATCACCCAATTTGAAATTAGTTATTGCCTTCAACATATAATAAACATACATTTTATCCATGCATTCATTATAACAAACTTTCCAAATATGATAATGATAAATTGTTCTGTCTTGATTCCAAATATAAGGTCCAAAAGAAGCGGACCAAGCATACAACAAATCACCATTGTTACAATACTTATCTTCTTCCAACTCCATATTAGAATAGTACCATGTGTCATTTGTAAAGAAATTACCAACCCTCAATACCTTATATTTGCCTTCCGATAATAATTCTGGTTGTGAATAGGCTCTACCATTAACCAAATGAATATAATATTTTAATTTAGCCTTTCCCCAAGAGGCTGGAAGTCTATTAATCCAATCCTCTTCAGCAGCATCCATTTCTACATTCGGATTAAGTCCTTTCGTAACGGCATGAGTGATGACACTCTGCTTCAATTCTTGAAGCAAAGCAATACGTTTCTGTTGAGCAGATATAACATGGTCTATCTCGGAACATTTCTTGTCGAGAAAATCAACGATTGCAGTTTGTTCTTCTGTGTTTGCCAAAGGAACCTTCATCTCTCCAATAGTACTTTTTGTCAACTGATTTATTGTCGTTGTAGCAAAATACCCCTTGTATCTACCGATTGCAGTCTGAAAAAGATAAAAGCCATACTTCTTATTGATTTTTGGGATATACCTCATCATAAAAGCTCCAAAAGTAGCATTAATATCTTTATCAATAAATGCAGATTTTCCAACTAAGGCAGCACTTCCATTTCTTGAACAGATGATAACATCCCCTTTCTGCACCAACAGCGCCTTTGAGACATTACTAACATAAACATTATCCTCAAATGATAAAGATGAGTTTTGAATATTCGAAGAACGTAAAACCAAAATGCCATAATCTACAACATCTTTAGGAGAATATGTTAGCCCATTACTAAATTCTCCAGTAAATTTTAGAGGCACAATCTCCCAATGGCTTGGCACTTCGCCAATCCATTCAACGCCACTATCTTTATATGAATCATATTGTTTCATACGTTTTAATTCTCCTTAAGATGAGACAATTCTTCGTTCAAAGTATTATCGAGCGAATCTAATTCTGCCAAAATCTCCTCACTGCTACGCAATGGACGGTACTTATAGAACAAGCGTGTAAACGGAAATTCGCAACCCACTTTGTCTTTGCTTCTGTCCATCCATGCATCTGGAGCAAAAGGCACTACCTCGGTGTCAAAGTATTCCTCAACGTCTCGCTTCATAGGAATATTCTCTGTATCATTGAGGTTGGTATCAATCACCAACTCACCGCTATTCTTGAACGGGTCAACGTAGGCAATAGGAGCATCCTCATTGATTTCCCCGAACGCATCACGAATGGCCTTCTGCTGCGCCTTAGTGGTCTTCACCTTGTTTTCCTTGAGCCATGCAAAGAACTCATGGTCGTTGCGCTTCTCGTCAACACCTTCCAGTTGGGCTATGTCGCGCAAGATGAGGTTCTTCTTGTCTTCGGCATTGAAGTCTTCACCTTCGCACAATGTGTCATACTTGGCAGAAATATTCTCGAACCAGAGGCGGAGTGGGCGACGAACCGCCACGTTGGTGTAGAGAAAATCATCATAGTCCAGCAACTTGGCTATCTCCAAATGCTCCAACTCACTAGTCTTCTCATATTCAATGTCTCGACTGTAGGATTGATATTCCCTGTAGATGTCCAATATTTCTTTGGCCCCTTCGTCACTAAATTCATATCGTTTCTTACCCAAGTTCTTCTGAAGAAGATAGGTGAACTCCTTGGTATGGGCTGCATCAATGAAGAGAACCTTGTGGTATTTCTCCACAGGACGCTTGTTGTCGAGAATCCACAAATATGTAGTAATGTCAGTACCGTAGAAGAGATTCTTAGGCAAGGCAATAATAGCATCGAGCAGATTGCGTTGGAGCAACATTTTGCGAATGTTACTCCAACCAGAACCGGCATCGCCATTAAACAAAGGTGAACCATTCAGCACAATACCAATGCGAGATCCTGCTTGGTCATCCATCTTTGATATCATGTGTTGCAAGAAAAGCAAAGAACCATCAGAGGTCGAGGGGAGACCTGCCTCAAAACGACCACCTGGACAGTTGTCCTTCAAAACTGCTTTCTTTACATTCGTGTCTTTACCCCAATCCACACCAAAAGGAGGATTAGCTAACATAAAGTTGAACTTTTTGCCGTACAACTTGTCATCAGCCAAGGTGTCGCCTTGGAAGAGTTGTTGGTCAAGGTTTTGGTCATCGCCTTTCATCAAGAGGTCAGCCTTGCAAATGGCATATGTCTTTTCACTCAGTTCCTGACCATAAAGATATACTTTTAGGTTCTTGTTCTGTGCCATCTCTTGCAAGTGTTCACGTCCCACGGTCAGCATACCGCCAGTACCACAGCATGGATCGTAGATGGTGAATGCTTTGCCTGGTATGAACAAGTCTTGCTCCTTACCACACATTGTAAGACTTACCAAGAGCTTTACAATCTCTCTTGGTGTATAGTATTGACCGGCCTTCGTATTGGTGGACTCCTTAGAACGACGGATAACGATTTCAAAGATGGTTCCCATCATGGCATTGCTCACCTTGTTTGGGTGAAGGTCTGCCTTCTCCACAAACTGCTGGATGACAGCAAATAGTTTGTTGCCTCTGTCTAAGCGTGAATAGATTTTGGAAAGGTCAACGACATCGCTATCGCCATCCTCATGTACAAAATTGGCAAGAATATCTTTCACATTATCTGTGAAGCCTTCAAGGTATGTCTTGAAGGAATCGCCTACATGGTCTGGAGCATTAAGCATCTTTTTCAGTGACAATCCCGATGTGTTGAAAAATGTTATGCCATTCTTCTTCATCAGCGATTGGAGTTTGTACTTGCGCACTTTCTCGTCAGCCGTGTTCAACTCTTCGAGAATTGTGTCGTATTTGTTTTCAAGGACACAATCCAAACGGCGAAGTAGGGTGAAAGGCAATATCACGTCCTCCACCTCAGAGTCATCATAAGAGTTTCGTATAATCTCCTTGATGTCCCATATCACGTTAGCTAATTCCTGCTCGGTCATTTTTATGCTCTATTTATTCTTAATTATTACTGAAGTTTCGGATTTAACAAGGGCGGGCTGAATCCGCAACTTGAGATTATTATTGTTTGCTCTTGCTTCTCTTTCTTGTTCGTGTTTATTTTCCACTTGGTCGATGGCTGCAAGCATCATGCCATTATTTACGCCAGAACAAGTGAAGATGGCGTCACTCTTTTTCTCCCGTATCATAGGCTGAAACCTTTTCGCCATTGTCATTAACAAGACGACTTCCACGATTGAAATCGATATGCATGTGTAGTTCCTTGCCGCCTGGAGTATTTTCAAACGACACTTGCTTCACCTCCCATAAAGGTGTAAGGCCAAGTTCCATTGCAAATATGTCTTCGCTTCTCATATTACAAAGGTAGCATTTGTTGATGAATTTAATTGGGGTTACCTACACGAAACGTTACAGATTTATTTCGTTTGCAAAAGTTTTACCAGTTCGCAACAAAAAAGTTTACGGGTTAACAAGTAAACGGGGAAGTACAAAGCAGATATGCTTGTCAACCTGTTAACTTGTTAACCCGTAATTTATAATTTCACCCAAGGGTGAATGGCATGCCAAACTTCGGTTAAATTGAACTTCAGTCAAAGCAAACCTTTGTCAAACTAAAGTTTGGCGCAGAATTACTTCACCATCACCTTGGTACCGTTCACCACATAGATGCCGGCAGGAATGCCGTTGATGGTGGTTACGCCACTGCCCACTTGTGCATTGCGCACGAGCTGTCCGGCAATGTTGTAGATGCGTACCGATTGCGCCTTGCCAGCATTGACGGAGATACAGCCCACACCACCGAGTGCTGCGAAGTAAGCCTCGGCCTTGGCCTCGTTGATAGCTGTCACAGCAGCGTCAAATCCGTACTTTTGGTCGAGCCAGTTTACGCGGCGGCGTATCCAGCTTTCGGCGTATGTGGCACCGCCCTGAATGTCCTTGTGGCGCGAATGGTATGCTTTGCTCCACATGTTTTGTTCGCGTTGGTCGGCCAGGCTGGCTTCAAAGAGGCTGGCGTAGTTGGCAAAGCGGTTGGCTATGCTGTCGCCCGAAATGACACCCTTCATGCGCAATTCGGCATAGCGGTTCTTCAGGTCTTGCTGCCATTCAGACCTGCTCTTAATGAGGTCGAATATGGCAAATTGTCCGTGCTCATAGTTCTTGATATAGGTGTCAAAGTCAAGCGTTACATCTTTGGTGTTTGTAATCACACCGTCCCAGTCCTGTCCAAAGGTGCCGTCCAAATCCCACGGTGCGAGGCTCAGTTTGTCGCCTTCGGGGCCTTGGGTGTCGTAAGCATACCAAAACAAGTTCTTGCCATGGTTGTCGGTGGCGAGCAACAGGTCGATAAACAGGTAGTAGTCGCGCAGCATGGGGTAGTCAAAGCGGCTCTTCACACTGTCGATGTTCAGAATGAATGATGTTGCCACCATGTTGGCAGCGTCGTGCAGCGGACGCCATTCTACGGCTTCGTCCTCGTAGTCGGGGTATTTGAACTCGTATTCACACCATGTTTCCTGGCCCAAGATGTTCTTGTAGTCAGACACCTTTTTGTGAGGGTAGATAACTTGTTTGTTATCATTATCGTCGTTGCTCTCGTGTCCCATAAACACTTCGTATGTCCATTGGTTCGACTTGTAGAGCACGCCATGCACTTCGTTCTTGCCAGTAGTAGATTGGGCTGCCGGCACAAACTTTTTCAGTTTGAGCTGCTTGCGGTCCATCTTTTCAGTCATGCAGTACAAGCCCCACCATTGTCCGTTGAGTATCACCTCTACAAATTTGCCACGTGTGCCAGTGCGCACCTTCTTTTCGCGGTCGGCATAGTAAGGTTTGCATTCAAAGGCGTTCCACAAGTCTGTGGCCACGCGGTTGCGCATACATGCCAGGTCAATGTACATGGCATCGAGTATCCAGTTGTTGTCTGAGCGGTAGCCAAGCAGCTTGCGGTCAACCGAGTTGCCGTTCTCATCACGCAGTTTAATGGCGTATGAGCGTTTGGGGTAGTTGCTCGACGAGGCACCGCGATACTTGAATGCAGCAATCATCAGCGAGTCGTAGCCCAAAGAGGCCGGGTCGGTCACGCGCAGCGACCCCGTAGTATATGCCTTGCTGTTCACACTGCTACAGTTAAGTTCGACAATGGGCAAGAAGGTAAACCGTATTTTGGCGCTGAGGTCTACGTTCTCGCTGGCATTGGTCAGCTCGATGGGGTAGAGTGTTTCGCAGTCCACATTATCAAATGTCACATAGCCATCAGCATCGGGTTCTTGTCCGTTCACCTTCAGTGTGTAGCCCTCGGCGTTGGTGGCCTTCAGTTTGTAGGTCACTTTGGCTGTGTAGTCGCCACCATTGCGCATGCCTTCGGGCAGTGTGGCAAAGTAGGCGTTGCCCTTGCCGTCGTACACCAATTGTTTGTCGTTAATGCGCAGTGAATCGAAGGCTTCGGCAAAGGCCTTTGGTGTTACATCAAGTCCAAAGTCGATGCCTTTGTTCTGCAAGTATTTAGCATGGCGCAAGTCGGCTGATGTAAACACAAACGAAGAACCAGCATCGTTACCTTCGTAGAGTCCTACTTCGTGCACATTGCTACTGCCTGTGTTATTGTCCAGACTATAGTCGTTCCATGAGTTATATTTATATTGTGTGGCGTCGGTTGCACTCAGATTATCAAGTTTAGTGATGGTATAACCCGGGTAGGTGTTGGTAGTCCAACCAAAGCCCCAAAGGTTGCCGTTGGGTGTGCCGTTCACCACATTGAGTCCTGCACGTTTGTCAGACACGCTGTTGTCGGGCGTGGGATAGTTGGTCGAAACGTACTGACCATCTTTTGTAAATATCTGCACGCCAGTGCCACTTTGCACAAAATAGAATTGCGTACGGTCTGATGCTGAGTACACCTCTGTCAGGCAAGTCGTATTCGTATTCATGCTTGTGCCTACGCCCACATAACGTCCGGTGCGCAAATTGGCAATGCTGTAGAGCACAGGGTCTGCCACAGAGGTGGTATATACTATGGGCTGCTTCAGTTGAGTACGTTCCCAATATTCGCCATAGCTTGTTTTGCCGTGTGTGGTTGCGTTAAAATCGTCTGTGCCCTCACCGCCAGTTTCGCCACCGCTTCCGCCGCCAGTTTCGCCGCCGCTGCCACTGTTGTCGAGCAACACATTGTTGCCCTGCTCGTCATAGATTTTGAACAACTCATTTTCATCGTAGTAGTTCGCACGGTAGGCACCAAACAAATTTGTGCCGTCAATGCGCACATTAAAGTGGTAGCCCGAACCATTGCCCTCGCTGGCACTGGCAATGCCTGCATAGCCGTCCTCGTTGATGTCGAAAATCCACTGGCTCTCGTTTCCCGACGCGGCGTTGGTCAGGGTGACATACTTGGTTCTGTCGTTTTTGGTTGTAGTAAAGGTCAGATACTGGCCGCTCTTTGCATTGACAATAACATAGCCGTTGCCACTTTTGTTGATGTACCACCAGCTGTCGTCGCTGTAAGAGTTGCCACTGTCGTAATACAATTCAACCTGTTTGCTATGGTTGCTGCCAATAACTACCGAACCATAACTATTGCTGCTGTTAAACTTTTTGCAACTGATGCGGTACTTTGTGTTGGCCTTGAAATTAGGGGCGGCTTGTGCCGTGCCGATAGCCAACAAGGAAAGGAAAAAGAGTAAAAACTTTTTCATGTAGAAAGGGTATGTAGTTGTAACTTATTGTCGTGTTTTAATTGCAAAGGGGTAAACCAACCAATTTGACAGGCGAACCCTTTGGGGTATTTGGCCTGCATTGCTGACAAGAGAGAATAAAGTATGCAGGGATTAACGTCAAGCCCGACCCGCTTTAATCTGTCAGTTTGTCAAGTTGTCAGTCAATTCCGCCAATGCGTAAGTATTTTTGTTTTTCAATAAAGCGCGGTAAAGTTACGAATAATTGTCAACTCCTTTTTGCAAAGCGCACTCTTTTTATACCAACAGGCAGTTTTTTTATGTCAATTCGCAATGTGTATAGATGTATCGGTATTTTCGACAATCGTGCAGATTCTCTCGCGCGCACGCGTCCGACATTTTGAACGCGAAGTGTATGCACTCTACACTTTCTGCGTGTAACGCTTTGATTGTCAGTGTGTTAAGTAGTGTAGATAATCTGCTCAAGAACCTACACAACTGTGTGCACTTGTCTGCACACCACACACCGCTTGACTTCCGTTATGTGCAAGCACATTTCGTGTGCCGCCACCCGTGTTTTACGGCAATGGGGGAGCGGAATTTCAGTTGTTCCGACAGGAAAAACGCTCTCCCGTTGTGCGTTTGACGCCCTGCCGCAGGTGCAAAGCGAGGCCCTCGTGTAGTCGGAGTGCAGATGGTAGTGCATACGGAATGTAGACGTGTCTAAACGCTGCAATATGCTGATAATCAATATGAAAATAAGCATTAGTGCAGAGTGTAGACAGTTTTGTGGAAAAACCTTTTAGTGTAGAAAAACCGCTGCGAGCATGTTGACTAAAAATCGATATGCGACATACTTCAGCCCTCATGGTGCCAATTTTGACTGTTGGAGGCCAGTTATTCGGCAAAAAATGGCATTCTTCGGCAGATTTGTCGTATCTTCGCTCTAAAATAACGCGTGTGCGGAATTAGCTGACATATTGGCGAGTAGGGGGGCGGTCGGGTGGTGCTGCCATTTGGCCAGCGTACCTTTCGTTCTGCTTTTACATGACAGAAAAACGGCGTGCTTGCCAACTTGTAACGTCGTCAGCTTATAATTCCGCCAACGGGTTAGAACAAGACATGTTTGTACAACAAAATCGAACCATAGCACATGACAGCATTAAAGGACCGATACATACGATTTGACTGGGCCATAAAGCGGCTGCTGCGGCAAAAGGCCAATTTTGATGTGCTCGAGGGCTTCCTCACCGTATTCATTGGCGAGAAGGTGAAAATAGTGGACATACTTGAGAGCGAGGGCAACCAGCAGGCACAGGACGACAAGTTTAACCGCGTCGACATAAAGGCCAAAAACTCCAAGGGCGAGATTATCATAGTTGAAATTCAGAATACAAGCGAACTTTATTACCTTGAACGCATACTCTACGGAGTGGCCAAGGCCATAACCGAGCACATCAACTTGGGTAACACCTATCAGGAGGTGAAGAAGGTCTACTCCATCAGCATACTCTATTTCGACCTCGGACAAGGGGCCGACTACCTGTATGTGGGGCAGAACGACTTTGTGGGCGTGCACACCAAGGACCATCTGAAAATCAGCCGCAAGGAGGAGGGGGCCATTGTGCAGCGTTTCCCCTCGGAGATATTCCCTACTTACTATCTGGTAAGGGTCAACAACTTTAACGAGGTGGCCAAGTCGCCGCTCGAGGAGTGGATAAAGTATCTGAAAGATGGTGTGATAAGTGCCGAAACAACTGCTCCAGGATTGCGTGAGGCACGCCAAAAGTTGCAATATTACTCAATGGACGATGCTGAGCGCCATGCTTACGACGAGCACATCAACGCGGTAATGATACAGAACGATGTGCTTGGCAATGCACGACAAGAAGGACTTGAAGAGGGGCTTGCCAAGGGACTTGCCAAGGGACTTGAAGAAGGGCTTGCCAAGGGCCGTGATGAGCGCTCGCTCGAAATAGCCAAGAGTCTGTTGGACATGGGGGTGGCAATAGACAAAATTATGAATGCCACCGGCCTTGATGAAGAGCAGATAAGGAGTTTGAGGTAGACTGAGAGGTGGTTAGGTTATTCGTTAACTTGTCAGCCCGTTAACTTGTTAACTCGTTAACTCGTAAACCTGTCATCCCATTAGCCCATTAACTCAGAAGATAAAAGGCAGCCCGATAAACCAAGGTGCCTTTTTAACCCCTTAACCCCCTAACCCCCTAACCTCCTAACCCCTTAACCTCCTAACCCTCCTACCCCCTTAACCCCCATTCCCCCCGTCAACTAAACACAATGCTATTAGACTATACTTTTTTTCAGAACGCACTGTTAGGTGCATTGTTAGCGTCTGTGTTGTGCGCCATAGTGGGCACCTATGTTGTGACGCGACGCATGGTGATAGCCGGTGGCGGCATGGCACACGCCTCGTTAGGCGGAGTGGGCATGGCTGCCTATTGGGGCTTTCCGCCATTGCTTGGTGCGGCGGTGTTTGCCGTACTGTCCGGATTTGGCATAAAATGGCTCAGCAGCAAGCGCACCGTGCGTGAGGACTCAGCCATAGCCATGCTCTGGACCTTTGGCATGGCGCTTGGCATCATGTTTGCCTATCTTACGCCGGGATTTATGACCGACCTGCCGTCATATCTGTTTGGCGACATATTGAGCATATCACACACCGACATTGTCATGCTCGGTATACTCACGCTCATGGCCGTGCTGTTGTATGTATTGCTGCGGCGCTCCGTGATAAGTGTGGCTTGCGACCGCGATTTTGCCCGAACTCAGGGCTTGCCCGTTGGGGCCATCGAGGGGGCCATGACCCTGCTCATGGCGCTTGCTATTGTGGGGTGCCTGCACATGGTGGGCATTGTCATGGTCATATCGTTGCTCAGTGTGCCACAAATGACGGCCGCGCTCTTTGCATCAACCTATCAGCGCATGGTGTGGCTGTCGGCCGTGTTTGCCTATGCTAGCTGCGTGGGCGGACTGTTGCTGTCGTATTATGCCGATGTGCCGGGCGGTGCCTCCATCATATTGACCAGTATAGGCATTTATGCCGTGTGCCGTATAATAAAAAGCTTGTTGCGCCGTTCTTAAAATGTTAAGCAGACAAGTTGACGGGTTAACGAGTTGACAGGTAAGTAACTCAAGTCTCGGATTAAACTTGAACGGGCTGAAGGCCCAATGGATTCCATAGCCCAAGGCAGCACCTTGGGTTATCAGCAAGAGGAAAAGTGACGCCCTGTAAGGGCAAAAGTATGATGAAGTGTTTCTACTTCTGCCCTTACAGGGCGTAACTTCCTTGTTCAATTCCACCCAGGGTGTTGCCCTGGGCTATGGATTACATTGGGCTTTTATTGACATCATCGGCTGCGGCTCAGCAATTTAAGCAAGCTTGATTGCATTCGCCTTGCACGATGATTCAGCCCGCACTTGCTAAATCCGAAACTCGAGTATAAACTAATTTCGAACACCTACTTATATATATACCAAACAAGAGTTCAATGTACATCAAACGCGCACTCTACATACTATTGGCCCTGACGGTTTGCGTCATGGCCTCAGTGTCGTGTTCAACTAAGAAGAACACGGCTGCCTCACGTTTTTGGCAGTCGTTTAACACGCGCTACAACGTGTATTATAACGGGTCGCAAGCATACATCGAAGGCGAGAAGTCAAAGGTACAAGGACATAAGGATAATTACACCGAATTTTTGCCCGTGTTCCTTGTGGGCAACGAAAAGTCGCGCACGTCAGGCAAGAGCAGTTTTGAAACTGCCATTACCAAATGTCAAAAGGCCATTGCATTGCACAGCATCAAACGGCGGCCGGTGGTGAGTGCCAGCAAGCGTAAAACGCCCAAAATGAAAGCTTACTTGCAGCGCAAGGAGTATAACCCTTTTTTGAAGAATGCGTGGCTCATGATGGGACGTGCACAATTTGAAAAAGGAGATTTTCTTGAGGCCGCAGCCACCTTTTCGTACATAGCCCGCCTTTATGCGGCCGAACCCGCCGTGGCTGCCGAGGCCAACCAGTGGCTGGCGCGTTGTTACACACAAGTGAAATGGTATTATGACGCCGAGGACGCCTTGAAACGCATGCGGCGCGACACCATTCAGCGTGCCACATTGCGTGAGGCCGATGCCACGCAGGCCGATTTGCTGCTGCGTCAGGAGCGTTTTGAAGAGGCTCTGCCTTATCTTGAACGTGCGGCACGCTATGCCAAGGGCAGTTTCAGACAAGCACGCTTGTACTATTTGTTAGGACAGGTGCAGCATCATTTAGGACAGTCGCAGCAGGCTTACAAATCGTTGCAGAAGTGCATACGCAAGAGTCCGCCATTTGAACTGTCGTTTAATGCACGCATTTTGCAAACAGAGGTGCTGGCCGACCAGAAGGGCATGGGCAAAAAGATGATTGGCAAATTGCGCCGTATGGCCCGCTCGGACAATAATAAGGAGTACCTGGACCAAGTGTATTATGCCATAGGCAACATATATTTGACACAAGGTGACACCGCTGCCGCTATTGCAGCCTACGAAAAGGGGCGTGCAGGCAGTACACGCAATGGCATAGAAAAGGGGGTGCTCTTGTTGCGCTTGGGACAGGTGTATTGGGACCAGCGACGTTTTGACAAAGCACAGCCTTGTTACACCGAGGCTATCGGACTTTTAGACAAAACACGTGAGGATTATGAGGAGATAACGCGCTGCTCAAAGGTGCTCGACAAACTGGTGCCTTACACCTCGGCCGTATATCTTCAGGATAGTTTGCAGGCCCTTTCGCGTATGAGTGAGGCCGACCGCAATGCGGCTATCGACCGTGTGATAGAGGCACTCAAAAAGAAAGAGGCTGAGGAACGCAAGGCGCGCCGTGACTCTGCGGCACAAGCACGGGCCGAGGAGAACGGACAGGTTGCCGGTGGTGGCAATATGAACAAGCCAAACAACAACGCGCAGCAGGCTGCTACTGGCAACAAGGCATGGTATTTTTACAATCCCATGGTTGTGACACAAGGCAAGCAGGACTTTGTGCGACTTTGGGGCAAACGTAAGAATGAGGACAATTGGCGACGCTCAAACCACACGGTGGTGAAAATGGACGATCATGAGGGCTTTGACTATGCTGCCGACGATTCGCTACAGAACGTAAGTGACTCGTTGCGCAACGCCGAGACTGATGAGTTGCAGACTGAGGCGGCCGATTCGCTGCAAGATGACCCGCATCAGCGTGAATATTACCTTAAGCAAATTCCGTTTACCGATGAGGCCCGGGCTGCGTCTGATGCCATCATTATGGACGGCCTTTACAATGCTGGTGTCATAGAGAAGGACGACCTTGAGGATTTTCCGTTGGCAGCAAGCACGTTCGAACGCCTGACCACGCATTATCCAACATACGAGCACATGGCTGATGCCTGGTATCAGTTGTTCTTGCTTTATTCGCGTTGGGGGCGTACTGATAAGGCTGAGGCGGCTAAGGCGTATATGGCACAACACTTTGCTGATGATGAGCAGACTAAGCTGATAAACGATCCCGACTTTGAATATAATGCACGTTATGGCAAACTCATTGAGGATTCGCTTTATACGGCTACTTACAATGCTTACCGGCAGCGCAATGTGCAAATGGTTGACCACAACTATGCGGTGTCGACCGACAAGTATCCTAACGGCATCAACCGCCCCAAGTTTATGTTTGTACATGTGCTGGCACATCTCAACACGTCTGCCACCAAGGACTTGACTGATGAGTTGCGACAGTTGTTGCAAAAGTACCCCGACAGCGATGTGAGCGAAATGGCTGGTATGATAGTCAAGGGGCTGGAGAGCGGGCGTAAGCCTGGCACTGGCACTTTCGACCTTGGTTCGCTTTGGGACCGTCGTACTGCTTCGGCCGACTCTGTGGCTACTGATGCGGCCAAGGCGCGCAAGTTCACGCCAGAACGTAACACGCCGTTTGTGTTTGTGCTGGCTTATCCTACCGACTCGGTGCAGACCAATGCGCTGCTTTACGAAATGGCGCACTTTAACTTTACCACTTTTGTGGTGCGTGGCTTCGACATGGAGGTGAGTCATGAAAAGGGGCTTAGCCAGCTTTGTATATCGGGCTTCAATTCGTTTGACGAGGCGCACGCATACGCCAGCCGTGTGTTTAAGGACAAAAATTTGGTGCCGTATTTGCGTAAGGGACGTGTGATGCTTATTTCAAAGCAGAACCTTGAGCTCATTGGCACAACCTTTAGCATAAACGACTATCAGAAGTTCTACGACAGCACTTTTGCCCCTGTCAAGTTGCCTGCAGATTTGCCTCTCGAAACGGCGCCTGTTGAGCAGCACTATGAGGACGAGTATACGCCTGAGCAGCTTGAGCGTATCAACAGTGGCTCGGGCTCTGATGACAATACTACCGACGATGGCGGTGAATGGTATTGATGAGGGTGGTCCTGATAATTCTGATGGGGCGCAATATTATAAACTGTTGTCTGGTAAAACGTAGCCCTGCGAACGGACTCAAGCATCAAACGCAAGCACTAATGGGGGCGACGCGTCCCGCGTCGGGGCATTAAATAATAGCAGAATCTTTTCCCGCGGGACGCGTCGCCCCCATTAGAGGTTGCGTTTGGTGCTTGCGTCCGTTTGCATGTTTACGTTTTAATGGACAACGATAAATTAGAAACGCTCTTGAAGCTAAACGCAATTAAGGCCTTTAACAGCCGTTGGACGTTGTGCGTCCGCTTGGTTGTCAAAGGCCTTAATTGCGTTAGTTTGTTTGTATGATGCTATGCGCGTGGGGTGTTTACACACGCACGGCTTCGGTCACGTTTTCTATTTGCTTGAGTTGTGCGCACACGTTCTCTACATCTTCGGTGTCGTAGACAGATATGGTGAGCCGTCCCTCAAATATGCCGTCGTCGGTGTCGAGCGTTATGCGCTTGACTATAAAGTGGGTGAGTTTGTGCAGCACATCGGCAATGGCATAAAGCACGCCTTGTGAGTCGACACCGCGAATTTCAAGTTGCACGTCGAACAGCAGCACTTTGTGCGTGTCCCAGCGGCAGGCTATGATGTTGTTGCCATAGCGTGTCTTTAGCTTTACGGCCTCTTCGCAGCTGCGTTTGTGCAGTTGTAGCACGCCATCGTCGGTGATGTATCCCAACACATCGTCGCCAGGTATGGGCGAACAGCATGGCTCGATGGTGCATTTGCGCAACACTTCCTCGTCGAGCACCAGTATCTCCTTGCGGTTGAGGTTCTTGACCCAGTTGGGGTCTGCCACATTTGATGTGCCTTCCTTGGTGTTGGCCGCATCGTCGGCCTTTCCCATGAATGATGGCAGAAATCTGCGCCAGCCCCGGTTTTGGTTGCGTCCTTGCAGGAAGTTGATGGTGTCGTCGTTAAGCGTGATTTTGTCGTCGCCAATGTTGAAGAGCAATTCGTCATTTGACAGTGCGTGGTAGTGGCGGCGCAACTTGTCGATGATGCCACCCGAAAGTTTCATGTCGTTGTTGGCCAGGAAGTTGCGCAGCACTTCTTCGCCCCGTTTTTGCTTGTCGCGGCTTTCGCGGCGCAGATAAGCCTGTATTTTGGCACGTGCCTTGGCAGTTGTGGCAAAATTGAGCCATTCGGGCTGTACGTGCTGGTTGCGTGAGGTGAGCACTTCAACTTGGTCGCCACTACGCAGTACGTAGCTAAGCGGTACAAGACGGTGGTTAACCTTGGCACCGAGGCAGTGTGAGCCCAGGAAGGAGTGTATGGAGTATGCAAAGTCGAGCGCGGTGGCACCCTTTGGCATGGTTTTCAAATCGCCCTTGGGGGTGAACACCATGATTTCGGACGCATACAGGTTGAGCTTGATGTTGTCGAGCAGGTCGAGTGTGTCGGGCTGCGGGTCGTCGAGTATTTCTTTAATCGAATCAAGCCACTTGTCGAGCTCATTCTCATCGTAGGCCGCATCTTTGTCCTTATACTTCCAATGTGCAGCAAAGCCCACTTCGGCAATGTCGTCCATGCGGTCGGAGCGTATTTGCACTTCAATCCATTTGCCTTGTTTTGACATGAAGGTGTTGTGCAGTGCCTGATAGCCGTTTGTCTTGGGGTTTGAAAGCCAGTCGCGGAAGCGGGTGGGGTGGGGCTTGTATATTTCGGTCAGTGCCGAGTATATGCGGAAGCACTCGTCCTTTTCGTGTGTGCGGTCGGCCGGGGTAAACACTATGCGGATAGCCAGAATGTCGAACACCTCCTCAAATGGTATGTGCTTTTTCTGCATTTTGCACCAAATGGAATAGGGGCTTTTGATGCGTGCCTTGATGGTGTATTTCACGCCCATTCTGTCGAGTTTCTCGCGTATGGCGGGGGTGAAATGGGCTATCACATCATCGCGCTCGACGTGGCTCTCGTCAAGTTTCTGCAATATGGTTTTGTAGTCGTCGGGGTGTTCGTATTTGAAACTGAGGTCTTCAAGTTCAGTCTTAATCTTGTTCAACCCGAGACGGTCGGCAATGGGGGCGAATATGTAGAGCGTTTCGCCGGCTATTTTGTATTGTTTTGACGGCAACATGCTCGACAGAGTGCGCATGTTGTGCAGGCGGTCGGATATTTTTATGAGAATGACACGTATGTCATCGCTCATCATGAGCAACAACTTTTTGAAGGTTTCGGCCTGCAACGAAGCGCGGTCGCCAAATATGCCCCCCGATATTTTGGTGACGCCCTCGACGATGTTGGCAATTTTGGGCCCGAAGAGGTTGCTGAGGTCCTCGTTGGTATAGTCGGTATCCTCCTCAACATCGTGTAGCAAGGCTGCACAGATTGATGTGGATCCAAGGCCAATTTCGCCACAGGCTATTTGTGCCACTGCTATGGGGTGTAAAATATAGGGTTCACCCGAGCGGCGGCGCACGCCCTTGTGTGCTTCTTTAGCAAAGTTGAATGCTTTGGTTATTAGTTCCACCTTGCGGCGGTGGTTTGATGCCAGATAGGTGTCGAGCAAATGCTGGAAGGCAGCGTTGATCATAGCCTCATCTTGCTGCTCTTGCTGGCTCTTGGCGTTTGTCGTAGGTATATTGGGGGTATTCATAGGTCGTGTCTTATTGGGGGTTAGTCCCCACAAATATACAAATTATTCTGTAGATTGTTCCAGACTTCATCACTTTTTTGTGCTATGGAATAGCGCGTATTGAAATCAATGAGTTACGTCATTTGATAGGGTGACGCATTGACGAAGTCAGGAGGAGATAAGGCACTAAACGCAAGCACCAAACGCAAGCACAAAACGCAAGCACTAATGGGGGCGACGCGTCCCGCGTCGGGATTTTTATGACAAAGGCTCACAGACATGAGTGTAATTCGTGCTGTCTGTGAGCCTTTGCTTATAGTGTATGAGCATTGCATTTTCCCCGACGCGAGACGCGTCGCCCCCATTAGAGCTTGCGTTTTGTGCTTGTGCTTAGTGGTAGCGTTTTGTGCTTGCGTTTTGTGCTTGCGTTTAGTGGTAGCGGGACCTTTACCATACTACAAAAGCTTTACTTGCCGAGTATCTTACATCTTACACTAACACGCTGCAACTCATTGACTATCAATACTTTATTTAGTGTAAGATGCTACCAATTTCACCTACACGCAACCTACACAATCCTCACGCTGCCACACGGCACAGGCACAGGAGAACAGTATCACGGCATAGGGGGGCAGAAAAGTCTGTTGCTCCGACAGATTTTCCTGCGTCCCTGTGCCGCATAACCCGCCGCATACGTCCAAACCGACTGCGCGGCAGCGAGGTGATGTGTGTAAGATGTATGCAGGGGTGTGTAAGATACTTTGAAATCATCTTACACTCTTGAAACCTCTGTGTATCAACTTGTTACGTATAAAAAGTGTAAGATGGCAGTAAAAACACACACTCTCTTTTACATGAGGGATGACGGGGAGGAAGCAAATATTTGTGTACAAATTGTACACTTTTTTTGATGGGTGCAATGCCTTGGTGTTACCTTTGCAGCACTTTTGTACAAAACCGAATTGTATTGACTACCATGAAACGAATGCTTAACAGAATGTTGCGCTATGCCGATGCCATTGTGAAACGTGGCGTTGCCAAACTGATAGACGCTATCGGACATAGTCCGGAACCACAAACTAAAAACACTGAAACACCCCAGCAGCAAAAACGCATGGGCAACGACACAGACTGCGCACCGCAAACAACTGGCAACACGACAAACTGCGGTCTGACCGAACAGTCCATCAGTTTTATGGACGAACTGTGCGACATGCGCTATAATGTGCTTGACCGCACGCCCGAAGTGCAACGGCGCGACCAGACGGACAAAGGAGAAGTTCACTGCCGTGGTTCTGGGGCGTGAACTGGTGCAGCAGCAAGTGCCGCGCCGACGTAGCAGCAAGGCTACATTGTACTGCGTGAGGTGCAAAATAATATATTGTTGTCCGGTAAAACCACTCTGATATTATAGCCATAGTAATATATAGAAGCAATAAATATAATATTGGCGGCGCCAGGACGTGTGGTATTTCACTTCTTGGCGCCGCCTTTCATAACGGTTGTATTTATTTGCTTGATTTGCAGATTGTGCTGGGCGTTGGGTGATTTCAGCAATATGTTTCGAGTGCTTTGAACCCGTGTGCACCTGGCTCTATACGCACAAAGGTGGTGGAGGCGGGGAACAGTATGGTCTGGCCCGCACTGAGGTGTACATCGCCCTCATCATAATGCAGCAGGGCGTCGCCCTCGTAGGCTATGTATATGATGAACGAGTCAGTGGTTGCATAGTCCACATTGAGTGTGTGTTCAACCTCGTAAAGACGTACTACAAATTCGGGAATGTCAACCAGCAGCGAGGCTGTGTCTGGCTTGTGGTCGTAATGTACACGATGGGTGGGATATGCGTGGAAGTCGAGTGCCTCGCGTGCTTGTGCTATGTGCAGTTCGCGGCGTTGGCCTTGTGCATCACGCCGGTCGAAGTCGTAGGCACGGAAAGTGTCGTTGCTCGACTGCTGAATTTCAATTAAGAAATTGCCCGAGCCTATGCAGTGAATGTGTCCTGCGGGAATGAGGAAACAGTCGCCGGCATGTGTGGCATGGCATTTGAGGTGTGCCATCAAGGAGCCGTCTTGCACACTTTGGCTGTAGCCGTCGGCAGAAAAGTCGGCATTAAAGCCGGCATAGAAGCGTGACTCCGGCTGGGCGTGCAGTATGTACTGCATTTCGCTCTTGCCAAAGGGGTGACCCATGCGTTGCGCCATGGCGTCGTCGGGGTGTACCTGTATGCTGAGGTCCTTGGCCGTTGACATGAACTTGACGAGGAGCGGAAAGTTTGTGCCGTACTGCTCGTAATTGTGCTTGCCAACCAGACTGGCTCCGTGGGTTGCAATGAGTTGCGACAATGTCTGTCCCTTAAACTCTCCATCACTCACAAGTGTCTCGTCGCCAGGAAGTCCTGAAATTTCCCAACTTTCGCCTACTTGCAACGGGGCTTGCGACAGATGTTTGAGTTCTGTCACTTCCTCGCCGCCCCAAATGGTGGTCTTTAAGAGTGCATCAAATCGTATTGCTTTCATATATGTATGAGAGTCAGCCTTCGATATATTTGTTGTTATGGGAGCATGGGTGGCTTTTGATAAGTAGCGCATCTGCTCTCATTACGGCTCATGATGAGACAAGTTGTTTCTATTTAAGTGCTTGCAGCATTTGCTCGGCCATGTGTTCTTGTGTCTGGCCAAGGTTCATGAATTTGACGAGCGCCTTGCCGGCTGCACGTCCGACCATGCTTTGCGGTTGGTGCATGGCGGTTGCTGCCTGGTCTATAAACTCTTGGGCATCGCGATTGTTGGGCACGGAACCTTGCATGAACAGTCGCGAGAGTAGTAAGTAACCACAGAGTTGAAACATTTCGCTGTCGGAAGCAATCCACTCATAAGCCTTGACCGAAGCCCAAGCTTCGTGGCTGAACAAGTGCAGTACGGTGCATTCGGCCTCTTCGGCATATTGCATCTGCTCAACCCACAATGTGGCCAAGTCTGCGTCCATGCGCTCTGTTGGCATGAGCATGCCCGCCAACAGCCGGCATTCGCGTATGTTTTCCTTCCACAGAGCGGCTGCAAGTTCGTAGGTGTGTGGCAGGTCGGCAGCCATTTGCTGCAACCGTGGCAGTTCTACACCAAATATAACCTTGTAGGCTAAGCCCTTGTCGCGCATCGAGGCGCTGACAGGACCGTTCATCACACCGCGCAGAGAACGCTTGATGTGGCGCAACTGTTCGGCTAATTCGGTATCTTGAGTCATTATTTTGATAGTCTGAAAAAGGTAATGATTGTGCAAAGGTATGAATTTATAGCTTAACATTAGCCTTTGCAACGGACAGATATAACTTGCAATGGCGTTATTTCTCCTTTTTTACCTCTGCATCGATGCGCAATGTGGTGTATAGTTCTAAAAATACGGCTATGAGCAATGCTATTTTCCATTCGCCGCCACGAAATGGGGGCCAATGGTAGGCAGACATAAACATAAGTGCGGCCGTGACCACAAGCAACAGGGCACCCATCACCTGCTGACGGCGCAAACGGCGAATTATGATACTTCGCCCTTCATAGCGGTCGGCAATTTGTGCTGGTGCAAAAAGTAGCGCGCCTAAGGCAAACAAATAGGGGGCAACAGTTGGCAGGAACAAGGGCAGCAAGGCACCCGCTACGAGCAGTATGCCACCGGCGTATAATGCAAATTGTTTCATTCGTCAGTGTTTTGTGTTGTCACTTTCGATGACGTAGACGTCTTCGTTGGCGGTTTTCATATAAAGGTTTACGCGTGCCACGCGCTCCACAGCCTCGGGGTTGTGCTCGAGTTCGTTAAGTTCGTGTGTGTCGGCATTGTAGCGGTCTTCAAAGTCCTTGATTTCGGCACGCAACTCTTCGTTCTGCTGATGCATCTCATAGCGGTGCCAAAAGCTGTTGGGATCGACAAATCCCACTACTACTATGAAGAAGAGTATTGTCCACAAGTACTTCTTATGTATTAGGCTCCAACAAAAGTTTTTCAGTCGTTGTCCCATAAAGCGATAGTTAAAAGTGTGAAGTGCAGCTGTGTCAGCTGGCGGATATATACGTGCAAAAGTACACAAAAAAATGGTTCTGCTGCCATTATTTGCCACAGAACCATTTAGTTGGTGCAACCTTTGCCGCAACTTTGCCATTACAGGTCGTGTTGCTGCAAACGGTATTCGGCCAGTTTCTCATATTTTGTGCCGGGGCGGCCGTAGTTGGCATAGGGGTAAATGCTGATGCCGCCACGAGGGGTGAACAAGCCTGTCACTTCGATGTATTTGGGGTTCATCAGTTTGATGAGATCCTTCATGATGATGTTCACGCAGTCCTCATGAAAGTCGCCATGATTGCGGAAACTGAACAAGTAAAGCTTGAGGCTTTTGCTTTCTACCATGAGTTCGTCGGGCAGGTATGAAATACGTATTTCGGCAAAATCGGGCTGGCCGGTGATGGGGCAGAGACTGGTAAATTCGGGACAGTTAAACCGCACCCAATAGTCGTTGCCAGGGTGTTTGTTTACAAATGTTTCAAGCACCTCGGGGGCGTAATCACTTTTATATTCTGTTTTGCGGCCAAGGGCGTTGAGTTGTAAGTCGTCGCGCATGATAATATATAATCGTTGTGTGAGTTGTTAGTCTTTTGTAGAGTTGTTCTTTATGGCCAGATACTGCTCAAGACCTTCGCGGCGCAGTTTGCAGGCGGGGCAATGTCCGCACCCATCGCCTGGCACCCCGTTGTAGCATGTGAGGGTGCGGTGGCGCACGAGGTCGAGCACTCCCAGCTCATCGGCCAGGGCCCATGTCTCGCACTTGTCAATCCACATGAGCGGGGTGTGAATGACAAACTGCTCCTCCATGGCCAGGTTGATTGTGACGTTCAGCGAACGAATGAAGGCGTCGCGGCAGTCGGGGTAGCCCGAAAAGTCGGTTTGTGACACACCGGTCACAATGTGTCTGATGCCGTGCTCGCGGGCGTAAACGGCAGCAATGCTCAGAAAGAAAAGGTTGCGTCCCGGCACGAAAGTGTTGGGAGGGCCGTCGGCAGGTTTTACCTGGTCCATCACAATCGAACTGTCGGTGAGCGAATTGTGTGCGAGCGAACTGATAAAGCTGACGTCCATCTTGTCGAAATGTACACCTGCCTCATGTGCTATATCTTCGGCCATTTCTACTTCGTGGGCATGTTTCTGTCCGTAAATGAAACTAAGCGCATACACTTTGCTGAAGTGTTTTTTAGCCCAAAACAAACAGGTTGTTGAATCTTGCCCGCCGCTGAACACGACCAGGGCAGGCTCATGTGTTACACCGCCATCAACCGGCAAGTGTATTTGGTGTTTGCTATTCATTATACTATGATAAGTAGGAGTTAAATATCAAATATTTTCCACACGCTGTACGATATCCCCTTGTCGTAGGTGTCTTCGCCCTCATGCCTTTTGAGTGCTCGCACCACGCGTATGGTGATGGGCAGTACAACGATTTCGTAAGCGGTTTTAAGCACCACTTGGTTAAGCATTAGCAGGGGAATGACTGGCCAGGGCACTACACCGCCGAGGGCAAGAGGAAAAAATACCAAAGAGTCGCCGGTTTCGCCCACAACTGTGGAGGCTATGGCACGATACGAAAAATGCTTGCCGCCATTGGAGCGCAGTTTCATGCGGCTCATGACATAAGCGTTCAAGAAAGAACCTACAAGGAACGCCACAAACGAGGCTGCGCAAATGCGCGGTGCCAAGCCAAAAATAGCGTGAAAGCCTTCTTCGCCATGCCAGTAAGGCGCTCCTGGTAGCCAGTCGGCCAACATGCCAAACAGTACAAACAGAAAGTTCATGGCAAAGCCCAACCATATAACAAGGCGTGCGCGGCGGTAGCCCCACACCTCGACCATGCAGTCGTTAATGATATATGATACGGGAAATACAATCAGACCTGCTGTTAGGTCGATAGGGCCAAAAGCTATTTGTTTGGTTTCTAACAAATTGGCGGCTATCAAGCAAACGCAAAATAGCACACCGAGCATCATAAACGCGATGCTTACTGCCGGGCGCTGCTTACGCTCCGGGGCACATGTAGTGTTGTTGTATGACATAAATCTTGTTTTTTACGAGGTTTATCAAGCACTCGGGGCAACAAAGGTTGTCCAGCTGTTATGAATATGAAAGATATGCTGCTTGCTGCCACTCTTAGCAGCTAAGCAACTGCAAAGTTACTATTTTACAATCATTTGGCGCAACTTTGTCCGGTCTTATTTGAAAGAGATGTAGGGGGCAAGCCGTTTGAAGTCGTTCTGCGTAAACTCTTTGTAGAGTTGTAAGTCGCGCCATGAGCGTATGGCGCCATATTGGCGTATATGCGTTACGATGATTTTGGTCTGTTCATAGCTCAGATACGGGTGGCGCACCAGTTGCTTGAATGTGGCGTGGTTAATACGCAGTTGTCTGGGTTTGTCAGCCTTGTCAAGCACAAACCAGCGTGTAATGCCGGCTGGCAAATCCTCAATTTCGCCAATTTGGCTGGTGCTCACAAAGCCGCCCAGACGTTCACGGTAGTCCACAATCTTGCGTGCATAATACGAGCCAATGCCCGGTATGTGTTTCAAAGCCGTAGTGTCGGCAGTGTTGGCGGGCAAAGTTATGCCTTCGGCCAATTTCTCAGTCTTTGGTCGCGGCTCGTGTTCATAGTTGCTTTGCCACTCAGCACGTTCATATACCTTGCGCTTGTCAGCTTCGGCTATGCGTACATACGGGCGCAACTGTTCAAATTGAGATTTTGACAGACCATAGAGCCTTTGCAGGTCGTCGGCCGAGCGCCAACGTCCCCCTTTGCGCCTGTACTTAAGCATGTTGCTCACTTGCCACGGTTTCAGGCCGAGACGGCATAATGTGGCCGAATCGGCATGGTTCGGGTCAAATGGAAAGGGAGTAAGTTCTATTTCATTGCCCCTTCGGTCGTGTGAGGTATGGGCGTTCCATTTGTGTTGAAGGGTTGTGAGAGTTTCGTTGTCGGCCTCGGGTAGCTCATCTTTGTCGTCGTGGCATCGTAATACCACGAGTGATATACACACACCGATGGCCAGCATCAGTGTGCACAGAACCATGACACGTGCCTCCTCCTTGGATATAGACATACGCAGAACTTACAAAGTTAAACAAACGGCCGGTCACTTGTGGCTGCCTCCGTAGCTGTACCACCACCAATAGGTTTCGCCATACGAGTAGCGCAGCATGTTAGTGCGAACGGTGTGGTCGGGTATAGAGTCGGCCATATCGGTATAATCGCGGTAGTTCGCCTCAATGTTGCTGTCGGTATAGAACACATCGGGTTGTGTGCGTGTGCGTTGGTACAGTATGAGCGCTTGTGCAAAATAGCGTGGCAGTTTGCTCTGCGCCACCTCGGTGGGGTAATAGTAGACAATCTCTTTGGCAAACAGGTCAAGTTTGCGTTCGAGCAATAAAGCACACAGGTAGTAGTCTGCAGCAGCGGTGTGCTTGCTGTCTCCCTTGAATGCTGACAGCCAGGCACAGCGGTGCAAATAGGCAAGGGCATCCTCGTTAGCATGGCGCCGGCTGCCCAATAGCCTTTCAAGTTTCGATGCGGGCAGCAACAATTGCTGGTAATTGTCAGTTGGCAGCAGTAGCAGACTGGCGGCACCACCGGCTGGCACCATTTGGCTGAACACCTCGTTGCCCAGCCCCTTTTTGTGTGTGGTGGCCATCAGGTAACAACGCATGGCAAACAAGCGGTGTGAGGTGGCATACGACTTGTCGCCCACCTTGTAAGCGCGTTTGGGGTGCTTTGATTGTAGCGCTTGTGCTGTACGCAATTCGTAATGCTGCAAGTCGGTCACGCCGTTGCCCACCCCCACATACAAGCAAAGCAGCAACATTTGCACTGCAAAGAATTGAAAGTTGACGCCGAACGTCTGTGGGGTGATGCGTGAACGGTGGCGCAGATGCTTGTCGGTTATCATCAGCAGCCATGCCAGCACAAGGCCCCCGGCAGCCAGCAGTATTTGATGCCATACTGTAGTAAAAGCCATACCCACCCCAGCTGTGGCCAGCCATGCCACGATGGCGTATGCCACGATGACAGGTTTGTGCCAGTGTGCCAACAGTTTTTCAGTCAAGCACAACACCAGCAACAGCACACCAGTTGCAACCAGGGCCATAGTCCAGGGCCATGGTTCGACAAAATGTCCGGCGACGAGGCTGAGCCAGTAGCCGCTGACGTCATACTGCGCAAATCTGAAGTAAAGCAGCAGATATATAGTAAATAGCAAGCGTTTCACAATCAAGCTCTGTTTAATTTGCAAAAAGAATTATGAGGTTATAAGTCCCCTTTGTGTAGAGAATAGGAAGGACATTATAACCTCATAGATTTATTTGTGCGTTCAGCAACTGTCAAGTAGTATACGTTACTGTGCAGGAGCAGCAGGTGTGCTGGCCGGAGCCTGTGCAGGAGCAGCAGGAGCGGCAGGTGTGGTGGTTGCGGCAGGAGCAGCAGATGTTACAACAGAGTCAACATCAGACTGACGCGGTGCAAAGAAGATGGTTGCTACTGAGATTACTACCAACAGGCCGGCAAGAGTCCAAGTGGCCTTTTCGATAACGTCGGTAGTTTTGCGCACACCCATAATTTGGTTAGAGGCTGCAAAGTTCGAAGCCAAACCACCGCCTTTTGATTCCTGAATAACAACGATGAACGTAAGCAAGATGGCTACTAACACAGCCAGGATTACGAGTACTGAATACATTGTCTTATTATTTTGTTTTGTTTTTATTGATTACTTGTTTCGTAGTCACCCACGTGTGCAGAACGTCCTGCGCATGTGCGGTGTACGTGTTACACCAGTTTGCGCAAATGCGTAGCCACAAGGCTGCATATAATGATAAATACAACAAACATACGCAACGGAGTTATGCTTTTTCGTGATTTTTATTGACTATCAGCTTCTGCAAGAATCTGATTTGGTCTGCAAAGTAACTATTTTTTTTCGGATTATTCAAGTTTACCTTGCGTATAATTTCGAGCGCCTTCTCATATCTCTGTTGTTTAATGTATATTTTGGCCAAAGTCATGGTCAGATAACCGTCTTCTGACGCATTGTCGGTGTCGTCCTTGTCGGCAGTTTGCTCGGGTGTGTATTCAGGCTCGTCTTGCAGTTGTATGCGTTCGGGCTTTTTGTCAATAAAGTCGTCAATGAGTTCGGCGCTGCGGTCGGTCGGCTTGCTTTCGTCAGTTGCATCAGGCACGGCATCGTCGAGCTGAAGCAGAAATGCCGCATAGTCGCCCGTGGCATCGGCAGCAGTAGGCTGGTGGTGTGGTGCGCCCGTTGGTTTATCGTCACTTGTTGCGCTCGCCGTTCGCAGAAAGTTGTCAATGAGCGAAGCAGTGCGGTCGCCTTGTTGCGCTTGCCCCTCCTCGTCCTTGTGCAAGGGGGTAGGTTGAATTTCGTAGTTGCCGCCTTCAATCATCTTAAACAATACGCGTCTGTCGGGCAGGTACAAGGCAGCCCTGCGTAGTTCCTCGCCAAATTGAGGGTCGTGCAGTAAGAACAGATTTTTCAGGAACAAGAGCCGTGCAGCCTGATAGTACGGATATTTGGCCACGAGCTCGCGGAGCGCGTAGAGAGTATCCTTGTTCAGTTGTTCAGGGTGAGCTATGAGTTCGGCTATAGTTTCCATTGATGTGTAAAAAGAAGATGTTCGTGAGGTGTGGAAATCCTTCGGGGGCGGTGGGGGGGGTATCAAACATTGGCGTCAACAATGTGCGAGCCTGTTAAACAGCCAGTTTGTACCACTTGTTGGTTCGTGAGCCAGTTTACCAGTCAGCCACGGTGGCATTAAATATTTGGTCGCACAGGTCCTTAACCATTTCGGTTACAAGAGTTTCTTGTACTGCGGTCAACTGTTGCGTCGAGTCGTATTGGCTGGTGGCCGTAAACTGCTTTTCCCACTTTTGGTTCGTCTTGGCATTTTCAAAGCGGATATTCACCGTAATGCGCAGTTGCACTTGCGAGGCATAACCATCGGCCGATATGCCTTTGTTAAACTGGTCGTAGTTTACAATCTCGCCAGCCACGTGCAAGTCGCCTCCGCGTTTAACCAGTTTCAAGCGTGTTTGGTTGGCATAGACGTCCTGCAACTTGTTGTTGAGAATAGCCTCCATGGGTGCCCAACCATAAGGTGCACGATTGACTATTTTGTCAATCTGTATAGTCTTTATCACGTCGTAGTTGATGCTCGTCCCCGTAAACTTGTAACTGATGCTACAAGCCGTCAGTGCGCAAAGCAGCAACATCGGCACAATAATTTGCAGCGTTTTGCGTATCATTCTAATCCGTATTCCTTTATTTTGCGATAGAGTGTGCGTTCCGATATGCCCAGTTGGTCGGCAGCCACTTTGCGTCGGCCGTTGCTCATGTCGAGGGCGCGTTTTATCATGTCGCGTTCCAAGTCGTCGAGCGACTGCGGCATTTTAGCTTTGCCCGTATCAGTTTCGGCGGCAGGCACATTGCCATCGGCTGGTTTTGCCGGTTCGTCGTCTTTCACCTCCTCGGCCTCCCAATACGCTAAATCTTGTGCGCCGTCCTCAGCAAATTTTACAGTGTGGTCCTGGTCTTCAAGAATCAGGCTGTTAGGCTTAGCCACACAGTCCGCTGCAGCATGGTCACTTCCGTTGCGTTGTTCGCTGACGTAACGTTTGAGTTCGTTCACTTCGCGTCGCAGGTCAAACAATATTTGGTACAATATTTCGCGTTCGGCCTCAAAGCTGTGCGTGTCCTTAGCGGGCTCGCCCACCATGACTATTTGTTTGCTGTGCGATTCAGATGGCAAGTAGCGGCTCAGCACCTCAGGGGTTATTTCGCGTTCTTCGGCCGTTACGCTCATGTTCTCGGCCAGATTTTTGAGCTGTCGCACATTGCCAGGCCACGAGTAGCTAACGAGCATGCGTTGAGCCTCGGGCGTCAGTCGTACGGCGGGCATCTTATACCTTTCGCTCATGTCGAGCGCAAACTTTCTGAAGAGCAGTGCGGCATCGTCACCACGTTCGCGCAGTGCTGGCACCGCTATCGACACCGTGTTAAGTCGGTAGTAAAGGTCTTCGCGGAATTTGCCTTCGGCTATGGCTTTCTCCATATTTACGTTTGTAGCCGCCACAATGCGCACATCAGTTTTGCGCACCTCGCTCGAGCCTACGCGTATGTATTCGCCTGTTTCGAGCACACGCAGCAATCGTGCTTGTGTTTGCAAGGGCAGTTCGCCCACTTCGTCAAGAAAGAGCGTACCGCCGTTTGCTGCGGCAAAATAACCTTCGCGTTGGTCCACAGCTCCGGTGAAGGCCCCCTTTTCGTGTCCGAACAACTCCGAGTCGATAGTACCTTCGGGTATGGCGCCACAGTTTACGGCAAAGTACTTCTTGTTCTTGCGCAAACTGTGGTCGTGAATGATGCGAGGAAAGGACTCTTTGCCCACACCATTCTCGCCCACCACCAACACCGAGAGGTCGACAGGGGCTATTTTCAGCGCTATTTCTATGGCACGGTTCAGTGCCTCACAGTTCCCCACTATGCCATAACGCTGTTTGACGCGTTGAACTGCAGAATTGTCCATTGTTGCTTTTAGTAAATAATGAAATGCGGCCTATTTTATGCAAAGATAGTGCAAGGCGAGAGCAGAACATCAAGTTTTACTTGAATGTTTTGCCGAGCCGCAGCCTATCTTATGCAAAGATAGTGCAAATAGAGCGAAGAAAGTCAAGCTTGTTTGAACTTTCTTCCGAGGTGCCGCCTATCTTGCAGCTAAAAAGTTGAAAATCGTTCACATCAGTTTGCTCAGCGCAGTTCGTCAGCGCTGATACCCATGGCCGACATAAGCGAGTAACCCAGAATTTCGGTCTTAAAGCCCTGTCCCATTACGGGTTCCATGGCAAAGAGTGTGATGTCTTTGCCATCGGTGTTTTGGCAGATGTCCACCATCCCTTTACCATACAACTGCGTGTCGCCCACCACTAAGAGCTTCTTCACCTCAGCGGCATCGGCCAACATGGTGAGCGATTGCAGGAAAAACTCATCGCTGCGCACCACATCCTCAACGGGAAAAGCAAACAAGCTAAAATGTCCGAGATTGTCGTCGAATGAAAGGCCGTTCAAGTCCTCGTCAAAGCGCGAAGGCTGAAAATGCTCCAAAGCCGCTTTTTGTTTGGCGTGCAGCATGTGCACCTGCACCTCGTTATGCCCAGGGCGCAAAGCACCATCGAGTAACACGCAGTCAAGCCAGTGGCAGAGGTCGGCCTTGGCTATGCTGCGGCCAATCATGCGGCCAAAATTCAATGTCAAGTCAGCCGCCACCCGGTCAAGGTAGTCGGCGTCAACCAGCACCACCACAGGTGCCCATTTACTATTTTGCATAAGTGTGTAAAGTGTCAGTCTTCGTCAAAATCAAAATCATCGTCCATAAAGACAGGCGTGTCCTCGGCAAATTCGTCGAGTGCGCGGCGGTCTTTTTTGGTTGGTCGTCCGGTACCGCGTGCGCGGCCCACAAATCCGCTGATACGGCTCATCTCAAGCAGCTCGTACTGCTCGGGCTTTGTGATGTTTTCGAGCACATCGGGCAGGAGTTTTGCCCCCACACGCTTCTCTATGGCCTGCTTTACGCGGAATGTATAGGTAATGGGCGACTTTTTGACCGCCACCTCGTCGCCAGCTTTAACTGTGCGCGAGGGCTTGGCTTGAGCGCCATTGATGCTGACGCGCCCGTTCTTGCAGGCGTCGGCAGCCAAAGTGCGTGTTTTGTAAATGCGTGCGGCCCACAGCCATTTGTCCAATCGGGCTTCCATTGTCATTTGTTGTTAAACTGGTTCATGGCTATGTTGATGCCCGCCAGGCAGAAAGTCTTTACCGCCTCGCCAGCCATCTTCAAGCGCTCGTCCATGGTCTTCAAGTCGTCCTCGCCAAACTCGCCGAGCACGTAATCCACCTGTCCACCACGCGGAAACTCATTGCCTATGCCAAAACGCAGGCGTGCATACTTTTGGGTGCCGAGCACCGAGGCAATGTGTTTCAAACCGTTGTGGCCGCCATCGCTGCCGCTTGGTTTGAGACGCAAGTGCCCAAAGGGCAGTGAAAGGTCGTCCACCACCACGAGCACGCGTTCAACGGGCACTTTCAGCTCATTCATCCAGTAGCGCACGGCATTGCCCGACAGGTTCATATAAGTTGAGGGCTTGAGCAGGGTGAGCGTCTGGTTCTTTACCTTGAGTGTGCTGACAAAGCCGTAGCGCTTGTCGTCGAATGTTACGCCGCCTGCCGATGCAAGTGCGTCAACTACCATAAATCCTATGTTGTGACGGGTGCGGGCATATTCATCGCCAATGTTGCCCAGCCCAACTATCAAATAATTCACGTTTCAGATAAGTTATACCCATTGGCCGAATTATTGGTTAACGGGTTAGCAAGTAGACAGGTTAACAAGCAAGTATGTCCTGCTCTATTTGTGGTGTTAATGACAAATAGATAAGGAATGTAAGAGCACTTGGTTAACCGACCTGTAAACCGGCTAAATCGTTAACAAATTCCGCCAGCGCGTTGGTTATATAAGGCCCTGTGTGCAGAATTTTGGGCGTGAGGCTTTTGGGGTAATATGATGAGGCTACCCCTCGTTATTTAGTCGGCTAACCGTGCCCTCAGGGGGGGGGACGCCATCAATAGCCTTGATGCCCAAAGCTTCAGAGCGTGTGTCGTACACAGAGCCAAAACGCATTAAGGGTCGAGCGCAGGCCAGCGGCCGAAACGAAAATTGCGGCACGTTATCACCTTTACGCTCAACCCTTAACGGTGTTGAATGTTATAAATTATTCAGCGGCGGCAGCGGCAGCAGCGGCAGCACCCATAGCGGCACGTGTCATCTTAACTGCGCATACGATAACTTCCTTCGGAGTTACCATTTCGAGGCCTTCGTAGTGCAGGTCACCAGCCTTGATAGTCTTGCCAAGGTGGAGTGAAGTTACGTCAACGTAGAGCTTCTCGGGGATTTGATCGTAGAGGGCGCGTACATTGAGCTTACGAACCATCATCATCAAGCGACCACCGGCGCGTACACCTTCGGCCAAGCCCTTAGCTTGAACGGGAACACCCATTACGATAGGCTTCTCAGCATGTACTTCGTAGAAGTCAACGTGCAGCACGTTATCCTTTACAGGGTGGAACTGAACTTCCTTGAGCACAGCCTTGTGGTCTTCGCCATCGATGTTGATGTCGATGAGGTAGATGTGGGGAGTGTAGATGAGCTTGTTGATTTCCTTCTCGCTAACTGAGAAGTGGATAGCTACGGGAGCGCCCTTCTCGTCCTTCTTCTCACCATAGATTACGCAAGGAACGTTGCCATTCTTACGGATTTCTTTAGTAGCCTTCTTGCCAAGGTCAGTACGTGCAGTACCGTTGATTGAAATTTGCTTCATTGTTTTGTTAATTAGTTGTGTTACTCTAAATTAAGTTTTAACCCTCATGGCATCGCGTCTGCGCACCAAACGCTGCAACGTCACGGGGCTTTTTATTTCGCTTAATTCGCCATCACACGTGAGGCATCATTATGCCTGTGCAGGACAAATCGGGTGCAAAATTACGTATTTTTTGCCTAACGGCCAAACTGCGAGTGGCTTAAAATTCAACATCGAGTTTGAAGTCGTTGTCACTTTCGCTTTCGCAGCCGGCAAAGTCGAGGCTGTTCTCGGTTTCGGTCCATTCTCTGCTGCGTCTGTTTTCGGGTGCGTTGGCCTTGGTGAACTCGGCTGCATCGTTAAGGGCAACCATAAACTTTTCGAGGTCCTCGCGATATAGAAAAATTTTATGTTTTTCGAATGTTGGGTGCAGTGCATTATTGTTGACATCTTTCAGCCTCTTGCTTTCGGTCATTGACAGGTAGAATTCTCCTTTGCGGTCGCGTTTTACGTCTATATAATATATGCGTTTGCCAGCTTTTACCGTTTTAGAAAAGAGTATTTCATTGTCTGCACCATCTTTGTAGTGTCGTTGTCTGTCGTCCATGGTATATTGAGTTTTATGGTATTATTGATATGTTTGGCTTCAAAATTGGCTATTTTTTTTGAATTTACAAAACATATAACACGAAAATTGCACATGTAGTTGTCAAATACAGTATTAAATTTGTCTCCTCGCACACGCGTACGCGTGCGCATCGGTATTTTGAACTCATTTTGTCTGCACTCTGCACTTTTGCTTTTAAGTGCATGGAAATCATATAGTTAGGAAGTGTAGACAGAGACTGATTCTGTCTGCACGCTTGTCTGCATTTGTCTGCAAGGTTAGCAAGGTCGTGTAAATGTGCTTGTGTGGTATGTTGTGCGGGTAATGGGGGAGCGGAAATTCTGTTGCTCTAATAGCAAATCCGCTCCCTCGTAACTGTGATGTCCGGGTGGCATAACCGTTTTGACGGGTAGCACGCGCATGGCAAAATGTAGTGTGTAGAAGGAGTAATATTTTCCGACGCGAGACGCGTCGCCCCCATTAGAGCTTGCGTTTCTTCAAGCACCAAACGCTATTACCAAGCGCTACCACCCAACGCTATCACCAAACGCAAACTCTAATGGGGGCGACGCGTCTCGCGTCGGGAAAATAAAAAGAAAAGACACACCGCTAAATAACAGCTGTACTATCCCCCGCGCGCGTCGCCCCCATTAGAGGTAGCATTTGGTGCTTGAGTCCGTTTACGTTTTTGCGTTTTACCGGACAATAATAAAAGGAGCGCCCAAACGCGTGCAGAAAAGTGCGTGCGTTTGGGTGCTCCTCTTTTATGTAGTTGCAAAATGAACTTTGGCGCGCGTGCAGACGGGTGACGGGTAGTGCAGACAATGTGTAGGTGTGTCTGCACGCTGTAACGCACTGATAATCAATGCGTAATCATTGAAAAGTGTAGAGTGTAGACAAAATGGCTTTCTTGTAAATATAGTGCTGTCTACACACTTCGCTTGTCTGCACACGTGTCAGTTCATAACCTGTGCGTTGTGTGTTAAAGCTCGAGGTCGCCGTCGTGGATTTCGTGCCAGGGCAGTCCTTGCTTGTTGAGCTCTTCCATGAAAGGATCTGGGTCAAACTCCTCAACGTTCCACACGCCAGGCTTCTTCCACAAGCCGAGCATAAACATGCGTGCGCCAATGCAGGCAGGCACACCAGTTGTGTAGCTGACGCCCTGCATGCCCGTTTCGTTGTAGGCCGCCTGGTGCGAGCAGTTGTTGTAAACGTAGTAAGTGTGTTCCTTGCCGTCCTTGATACCACGTATGCGGCAGCCGATGCTTGTTTCGCCCTCGTAGTTCTCGCCAAGGTCCTGCGGGTTGGGCAGTACGGCCTTGAGGAATTGCAGCGGCACAATCTCCATACCTTGATACATAATGGGCTTGATAGAGTCCATGCCGATGTTTTGAATGACACGCAGGTGGGTGAGGTATTCCTGGCCAAATGTCATCCAAAAGCGGGCGCGCTTGATGGTGGGGTAGTTCTTTACAAGGCTTTCAATCTCCTCGTGGTGCAGCAAGTAGCTCTCCTTGGGGCCGATGTTGGGGTAGGTGAGCGGCTTGTGAATTTCGAGCGGCTCAGTTTCAACCCAACGTCCGTCTTCCCAGTAAAGACCTTTCTGAGTTATTTCGCGAATGTTGATTTCGGGATTGAAGTTGGTGGCGAAAGCCTTATGGTGGTTGCCGGCATTGCAGTCTACGATGTCGAGATACTGAATTTCGTCAAAGTGGTGCTTGGCAGCGTAGGCAGTGTAGATGCTTGTTACGCCCGGGTCGAAGCCACAGCCCAATATGGCTGTCAGTCCGGCCTTTTCAAAGCGGTCTTTGTAGGCCCATTGCCATGAGTACTCAAAGTGTGCTTCGTCCTTGGGTTCATAGTTGGCAGTGTCGAGATATGAGCAGCCGCATTGCAGGCAAGCCTCCATGATGGTGAGGTCCTGGTAGGGCAGGGCAAGGTTCATGACCAGGTCGGGCTTGAACTCGTTGAAGAGTGCTACGAGTTGCTCCACGCTGTCGGCGTCAACCTGGGCGGTTTTGATGTCATCGCGACCAATGGCCTTGACAATGGCGTCGCATTTCGACTTGGTGCGACTTGCTATCATGATTTCGCTAAACACATCAGTGTTCTTTGCCACCTTGTGGGCAGCTACGGTTGCGACGCCACCGGCGCCGATAATCAATACTTTTCCCATTTATACTATGTTGATATTATGTAGGTGTTGTTCGTTATGGTTAGTAGTCCCAAAGGGCCGTGGTGCGAAGCTTATAATTGCACACTGCCTTTTACGATGACCTTCTCGCCACACTTTATTTCAAACAGGTGTCGGTCGGTATTTTTGCTGTCAATGTCGTGATACACCTCAAGTGTGTCGCCGCAGTACGATTCGAGGCAGTATGCCATTTCGATGCGGTGGACGGGGTGCTCACGCAGCAGTTCGGCCGAGAAGTAGTCGAGCAGCAGTTCGATGTAGCGTATAGAGTTGACATGCCCGTTAATGTCGAGGTCGGAGTAGGCCGCTTTGTGTGTGAGCACGTGTTCGGCATTTTTCATGCGAATGCGCCCCATTGGTGTAATAGGCGACGGGCGTTCGGGTATGAGCACATTGGCAAATCCGCCATTGGGCAGTTGCTCAAGGTCGGCAGGCTGCCGTGTTTCGGTGTCAATCAAGGCCCAAATGCTTGTGGCGTGGCCATAGGGTGTGCCGTCGGGCCTTGTGATGCTGAAGTGCCGGTCGGTAAACTGCCGGTAGAGGCGGTCCACCCATGTTTCGATGCCAAAGTCCTCGCCCGTTTTGGGCAAGCTCTCCATCTCGATGACCAAGCGCGACAATACCCAGGCATGATGCAGCTTAATCATTTGTGGGTAGCCAAAACCATGCTCGCCGGCATGCAGCGAGGCGCAGCGCAAAATGAGGTTGCCCAGGTTGCCCCAAGCCAGATTGCCGCAGATGTCCTCGGTAAAAGGCTCGACGTTGTAGTTATATGTGCTTGACTTTTCCATAATGGTACTTCTTTAGTGGTGTGGCAGGCCGTCTGTTAGATGCATCAAAGTTTTATGCTGATGTGATGTGCCAGTTTGTGCCTGCTATTTCCGGAGCACCGGCTAACAGTCGGAGCGATGCTTAATGCAAAGGTATGTAATTTGCCCGTAATTAAGAAATAAATGTGTGGTTTTTCAGTATGTGACATTTTTGCGAACATTTTTGGCGCAGATGTTCCTTTGCTTTTTCATAATTAGAGTAAATTTGCAACCGCAAACACCATCACAAACACAAGGGCGGTTCTAAAAATTCTGATTTTAGAGTTCTCCTATTCTGAAATGTGATTTGTCCTCTCTCGAAAGCGTCTTTTTGTAAGCAAACTCAGTCGCATAGCCCGCTATGCTCCTTCGCTTGCTTACAAAAATACACTTCTGAGAGAGAACAAATCCCTATTTCAGAATTATTAGAACCGCCCATAACAGACAGACAATACAACATGGGAGGTTTTTTTGGCACCGTGTCACGCATTGAATGTGTGGCAGACCTGTTTTATGGCACCGACTACAATTCGCATTTAGGCACCCGCCGTGGCGGTATGGCCACTTACAACGCGTCGGACCGTACGTTTACACGCTCGATACACAACCTTGAGAGCTCGTATTTCCGCACCAAGTTTGAGCCGACATTGTCGCGCTTTGCAGGTGCTACATCGGGCATAGGTGTGATTAGCGACACCGATGCACAGCCACTTGTGATGAATTCCCACTTGGGGCGTTTTGCCATTGTGACTGTGGCTAAGATACAGAACATGGACGAGCTTGAGCAGCATTTGCTCGGTCAGAACATGCACTTCACCGAGTTGTCGTCGGGCAAGACAAATCAGACGGAGTTGGTAGCTCTGCTCATCATTCAGGGCAAGACTTTTGAGGACGGCATAGACAATGTGTTCCGCCACATCAAGGGGTCGTGCTCCATGCTCCTGCTAACCGAGGACGGCATCATAGCAGCTCGCGACTCGTGGGGCCGCACCCCCATTGTTATTGGTAAGAAGGATGGTGCTTATGCTGCCACGAGCGAGAGCACAGCTTTCCCCAACCTGGATTATGTGACCGACCGTTATCTCGGTCCGGGCGAGGTAGTGCGCTTGCGTGCCGACGGCATAGAGCAGCTGCGCGCTCCGCGTGAGCAAATGCAGATATGCTCATTTTTGTGGGTGTACTACGGATTTCCCACCTCAACCTATGAGGGCCGTAATGTGGAGGAAATGCGCTATGACAATGGTTGCATGATGGCTGCCGAGGACGATACCGAGATAGATTGCGTGTGCGGTATCCCCGACTCGGGCGTGGGCATGGCTTTGGGTTATGCCGCCGGTATGCGCAAGCCTTACCAGCGTGCCATATCAAAGTATACCCCCACATGGCCGCGCAGCTTTACACCGGCCAATCAGTCGATGCGTTCGCTCGTGGCCAAGATGAAACTCATACCCAACCGCGATATGCTCAAAGGCAAGCGCGTGCTCTTTTGTGACGACTCGATTGTGCGCGGCACCCAGTTGCGCGACAATGTGGGCGTGCTGTTTGACGATGGGGCGCGCGAGGTGCATATGCGCATAGCTTGTCCGCCGCTTATTTATGGCTGCCCGTACATAGGCTTTACGTCGTCGAAAAGCGATATGGAGCTCATCACACGCCGCATCATTGGCGACTTTGAGGGCGATCCGAACAAAGACCTTGCGCTTTATGCCACAACCGACTCGCCGCAGTATAAGCGCATGGTGGAGGAAATACGCAAGCGCCTCGGCTTGACCTCGTTGCGTTTCAACAAACTCGAAACGTTGGTCAAGGCCATAGGGCTGCCCAAGTGTAAACTTTGCACCCATTGCTTTGATGGCACAGGTTGCTGCGGCCATTAAGATGCGCTTTTGCACGCCTAAGCCAGACGCGAAGTTTTAGTAAGCTTAGTGCTATATCAATACGGACGTTGCGGCTTGTAAGTTAGGGTGCAACTGTTCCAACACGCGGTAACCCAGGGTTAAGGGGAAGTCGCGCCATGTAAAGGCGTTCTTCTGACATATTAGGATCGTCTTTTTGTTTCAGAATGTTAAAATCACGTTCAAAGGTGGCCATAAGCCACCTTTGAACGTGATTTTAACATAATTCTCTATATGGAAGATGTAGCAAATACATACCAGCTTCCATCTTTCCCCTGACGTTGTATGTATCCTTTGCTTGTCATCTGTTGCAACTGCTTCTTTTCCTTTGCACTTAAAAATTAGCAATAAAAAGACCAAATTACCAAATATCAGAGGGCTATAGTTGAATGGAAGCCTAAGCCTTTAATGGGCAGAGTTGTGCGAATGTCAATTATTTTCGCTATATTTGCATCGATATCACATTATGGGAACAGATACTGTAAATACAAAAGCAGAGCCTGCTTATCGCAGCAGGTTGAACACCGAGAAGGCAAACGAACTGTACATACAAATATTAGAAAAGCTGACGCGCGAGAAACTGTATCGTGACCCGCAGTACAACACCAAGCGGCTCGCGGCCGATTTGCACACAAACACACGCTATATATCGGCGGCCGTGGCTTTGTGTACAGGCAATAATTACAGTGCATTGGTCAATAGCCTGCGTTTGCGTGATGTGTGTAAAATGATGCGCTCGCCCAAGCATAAGGACATGACGGTTGAAGAGATAGGCCTGTTGTCGGGCTTTTCGTCGCGACAGGCTTTTTATTTAGCCTTTCATCGCATATATGCCTGCACGCCGCGGGCCTATCGTTTGCAAATCAAGAAAGAACTTGGATTTTAACCTATTACGCCTCCATGTTGAACGAAACAGAGAAACAACAAATAACGCAACTTGTGCACCACTGGGTGGTGCCGGCCATAGGGTGTACTGAACCAATATGTGTGGCGCTTGCAGCCAGCAAGGCCGCCGAGGTGCTTGGTGGTGTGCCCGAACGCATAGAGGCACGCCTCAGTGCCAACATACTAAAGAATGCCATGGGCGTGGGCATACCCGGCACAGGCATGGTGGGGCTGCCCATAGCCATAGCGCTGGGCGTGCTTGTGGGCAAGTCGGAGTACGGACTTGAAGTGCTTCGCGACAGCACTCCCGCCATGGTGGAACAAGGCAAAGCATACATCGATGCCGGACGTATAAACATTGCGCTCAAAACAGATGCCCCCGAAAAACTATACGTTGAGGTGGTGGCGCACGATGCCGACGGTCATAAGGCAACGGTGGTGATAGCGCGTGAGCATACACATTATATATATGTGGCCAAGGACGATGAAGTGCTGTGCAATGAACCTTTACAACCGAATGTCCATGCCGGAGCCTGTGGCGCGGATATACCGACGGCGAAATCGTCGTTGCAACTGACGCTGCGCAAGGTGTGGGAGTACGCCACGACCATGCCTTTGGACGAAATCAGCTTTATAAATGAGGCACGCCGATTAAACGGCGAGGCTGCCCGATTGTCGCTTCAAGGCAACTACGGACACTGCTTGGGCAAGGTGCTGAGCCGTCCGCTCGGCCGCGGCATAATGGGCGACAGCATTTACTCGCACATCATATCGTCGACGGCTTGTGCTTGTGACGCCCGCATGGCTGGTGCCATGATACCTGTTATGAGTAATTCGGGGTCGGGCAACCAGGGCATCTGTGCCACCAATCCGGTGGTGGTGTTTGCAGAGGAGAACCATAATACGGCAGAGGAAATGACACGCGCCCTCATGCTGTCGCACCTTACGGCCATTTACATCAAGCAAAACCTTGGCACACTGTCTGCCTTGTGTGGCTGCGTGGTGGCTGCTACGGGGTCGAGCTGCGGCATTACCTACCTGATGGGGGGCGGCTACGAGCAAGTGACCTTTGCTGTAAAAAACATGATAGCCAACCTGACTGGCATGATATGTGATGGTGCGAAGCCAAGTTGTGCCATGAAACTGACTACAGGGGTGAGCACAGCAGTGCTTTCGGCCATGCTGGCCATGCAGGGAAACTGTGTGACAAGTGTGGAGGGCATCATTGACGATGATGTGGACCAAAGCATACGCAACCTTGTGAGTATTGGGGCCGATGCCATGAACGAAACAGACCATTGTGTGCTCGACATCATGACGCACAAGCATTGAATGGTGCTCGTATAAGGGTGGTTCTAAAAATCTGTTTTATAGTTCTGCTATTCTGAAATGTGATTTCTACGCTCTCGAAAGTGTAATTTTGATAGCGCACAAATCTCTATTTCAGAATTATTAGAACCACCCATAAAACTTAGAATGTCTACTTATCTTTTTATCTATAAACAATTTCAATGAAGAGAATTCTTGCTACATCACTGCTGCTTGCCACACTGAGTGCAGGCACTGCAACAGCTCAAATAAGCTTGGTAAACCCCGTGCCGCAAAAGGTGACGGCGTCGGGTAAAGGCATTGTGTCTGCACCTGCCGCATGGCGTGTAATATGCGACAAAAAACGCAGTGGCAGTATAGCCACACAAGCCTTGGTCAAGGCTACAACCGTAAAGCAACAACCCAAGGCTGCATACAGCGTAACAATAGGTGTGAAAGGTGACAAGGCTGTAAGCAAAGTGGCCAAACTCATACCAGCTAAAGCCGAGGGCTACTATCTGTCTATCACCGACAAAGGTGCCGTTGTGGCTGGTGCCGACGAAGAGGGCCTGTACTATGGTGTGCAGACATTGCTCGCCTCGGTGGCCGAGGGCAAACTTGAGTGTTGCACAATTACCGACTGGCCCGATGTGCCGTTCCGTGGCACAGTGGAGGGCTTTTATGGTACGCCATGGAGCCACAAGGCACGCTTGAGCCAGATAGAGTTTTATGGCCGTAACAAGATGAATGTGTACATTTATGGTCCTAAGGACGATCCCTATCATCGCAACCATTGGCGTGTGCCTTATCCCGACGAGGAGGCACGCCGCATACAGGAGCTCAATGAGCATGCCAAGCAGTGTGGCGTGAACTTTTATTGGGCCATTCACCCGGGCGTGGATATCAAATGGAATGATGCCGACCGCGATGCTCTGATGGCAAAGCTCGAAAAGATGTACCAACTTGGCATACGCTCGTTTGCGGTGTTCTTTGATGATATTTGGGGCGAAGGAACCAAGGCCGACAAGCAGGCTGCTTTGCTCAACTATGTGGATGACAATTTCATAAAGAGCCACAAAGATGTGAAACCGCTCATTATGTGCCCCACAGAGTACAACCGTTCGTGGGCAAATGATGCCGGTGGCTATTTGCGCACTTTGGGCACAAAGATGAACAAGGACATACAGATAATGTGGACGGGCAACTCGGTGGTGCACTGCATAGACAAGGAGAGTATGGAGTGGATTAACCAGCGCATCGACCGCAAGGCATACATTTGGTGGAATTTCCCTGTGTCAGACTTCGTGCGTGACCACATCTTGCTCGGTCCGGCATACGGCAACGGACTTGACATAGCCAACGATATGTCGGGCTTTGTGTCAAACCCCATGGAACATGCTGAGGCTTCGAAAATATCGCTTTACGGCATTGCCGATTACACTTGGAACATGAAGGCCTACGATTATAAGGCCGACTGGGAGAAAGGCTTGAAGGCTGTGTTGCCCGACAACTACGAGGCATTGCGCACCTTTGCACTCTATAATAAAGACCTTGGACCTAATGGCCATGGTTTCCGCCGCGAGGAGGGTGATGAACTCAAGCCTGTGGCAGATGCCGCACTTAGTGGCGACCTTAAAGGCGTGCAGAGCTTGCTCGGCAAGTGCTACGAGTTGCGCATGGCTGTTGATGTGTTGTTGGCTGACAACAGCAATCCGGAGTTGAGGCGTGAATTGCGCCCATGGCTGTTGCAGGGTAAAAATGTGGCAGACTATGGTGTGGCCGTTTGTGCCATGGCTGGCAACCGTAAGTACCCCAATGCCTTCCCAAGCTTTGAACAGGCTTACAAGCAGGCGCGTGCCTTGCAGGTGCAGATGTATGAGCTCGAAAACTCAGATGTGCGTCATGCGTTGCAGCCCGGCATCAAGGTGGCAACCAAGGTGCTGCTCCCCACGCTCAACAAGCTGTTTACACAAACGGTAGAGGCTTATAACAAAGAGAATGGCACTTCGTTTGTTTGCGAGGCAGAGTATAATCCTTACAAGATAGAGTCTACTGTGCCACAGTTGGCCTTGCTCCCCGTAAGTGTGCGCGGCAACGATGTGACGGTGGCTCCCTCGCTCGAGGTGATAAAATGGGCCAAGGGTGCATCATTCACTATTGAGAGCGACCGCAATGTCACCTTCGCCGGCATGGAATTTAATTTGGGCGTGCCAGGTGTGGCCAAGAATTTCAAGCTCGAACTGTATGACAATGGCGTGTGGAAGGAAGTAAGCTTGCTGCACTATCGTGACAATGACCCTGTTATACACACGGGTAACGAACTGGGCGGCATGCAGGCATCGAAACTCCGTATCACCAACGTGAGTGGCGCTGACCAAGAAGTGTACTTCAAGAACTTTAAGTTTGTCAAGCAGTAAAGGCTTGCCGGGCTACTTAGGTTTTGCCCCATGTGTATAGAGCGACCTTTGGCAAATGCGTTGCGTTTTGCCAAAGGTCGCTTTGTTTTTGGTCTGTGCCAAGGAGGTGTAAACGAAAGTTTTAAGACTTTCGTTTTGCACTTCGCTCACCTTGCACTTTGGCTAACGCCCAAGTTAGGCTATGGTTCGGAATTGAAAACGAAAGTTTTAAGACTTTCGTTTTGCACTTCGCTCACCTTGCACTAACTTTGCACCAAAATAACAAAAATATAACTGAATGAACGTTTTAGATCTTAGCGAACAAGAAATACAGCGTCGTAATTCGCTTGACGAATTGCGCAAGATGGGTATAAACCCTTACCCCGCAGCCGAATATAAGGTGACTGCTTATAGTGACGACATCAAAGCGAACTTTAACGAAGACGAGAAGCGTGAGGTTTGCATAGCAGGCCGCCTGATGGGCCGTCGTGTGATGGGTAAGGCCAGTTTTGCCGAGTTAATGGACTCTAAAGGACGCATTCAGGTGTATGTGACACGTGACGATGTGTGTCCGGGCGAGGATAAGACACTTTACAACACCGTGTTTAAGAAATTGCTCGACTTGGGCGACTTCATAGGTGTGAAAGGTTTTGTGTTCCGCACACAGACTGGTGAAATATCTGTACATGCGCAGGAATTGGTTCTCCTGTCGAAGAGCCTGAAACCACTGCCTGTGGTAAAGGAAAAGGACGGCGTAACGTATGACGCCTTTAACGATCCCGAATTGCGCTATCGTCAGCGCTATGTTGATTTGTTGGTAAATCCAGGCGTGAAGGACATCTTCATGAAACGTACGCAGGTGATCAAGACCATGCGCGAGTACTTTGACGAGGCTGGCTATACTGAGGTCGAAACACCTATATTGCAGCCAATTCCTGGTGGTGCAAGCGCACGTCCGTTTATTACGCATCACAACTCGCTTGACGTGGACTTGTATCTGCGTATCGCTACCGAACTCTATCTGAAACGCTTGATTGTAGGCGGATTTGAGGGCGTGTACGAAATTGGCAAGAACTTCCGCAATGAGGGTATGGACCGCAACCATAATCCGGAATTTACTTGTATGGAACTTTATGTGCAGTACAAGGATTATAACTGGATGATGTCGTTTACCGAAAAACTGCTGGAACGCATCTGTGTGGCTGTAAATGGCAAACCCGAAAGTGTGATTGACGGCAAGACTATCAGTTTCAAAGCACCGTTCCGCCGTCTGCCCATACTCGAGGCTATCAAGGAAAAGACTGGCTACGACCTTAATGGTAAGAGCGAAGACGAAATCCGCGAGATTTGCAAGAAACTCAACATGGAAATTGACGACACCATGGGCAAGGGCAAACTCATTGACGAGATGTTCGGCGAGTTCTGCGAGGGCACTTATATCCAGCCAACCTTCATTACGGATTATCCTATCGAGATGTCGCCGCTCACAAAGAAGCACCGCGACAATCCGGCACTCACCGAGCGCTTTGAATTGATGGTTAATGGTAAGGAGCTGGCAAATGCCTACTCGGAGCTCAACGACCCGATAGACCAGGAGGAGCGTTTCCAAGATCAGTTGCGTCTCTCTGAAAAGGGTGACGACGAAGCAATGTTCATTGACCAAGACTTCTTGCGCGCACTGCAGTATGGCATGCCTCCCACATCGGGTATCGGCATCGGCATAGACCGATTGGTTATGCTTATGACTGGCCAGACACAAATTCAGGAAGTGCTCTTCTTCCCGCAGATGCGTCCTGAAAAGAAGGCGCCGCGCGACAAGGCCGACAAGTATGTGGCTGCTGGTATAGCCGAAGAGCTTGTGCCAGTGTTGCAAAAGGTGGGTTACTACCTTGTGAGCGACTTGAAAGATGTGAAGGCTCAGAAAATACAGCAGCAGATTGGCGAGGTAATCAAGAAGTATAAGCTTGATATAACCAAACCAAGTGTGCAGGATATCGAAGCCTGGAACGTTTAAGGGTGGTTCATATATTTCTGATATTTAACATACAAAATACTTGATCGTGGGTTGAATGTCAGAGTAGTCACCTGTAATCCTTCCAAATAGTTTTGCTAACAAGCATAAGTTCTTTCTATTGTGTATGATTTAGGTAACATAGCCGTTATGGGTAGTGGCAGTTGGGCCACGGCCATTGCAAAGATGCTCCTCGAAAAAGTTGAGCATCTGCATTGGTATGTACGCCGGCAAGATGCCATAGACGACTTTATACGTATGGAGCATAATCCTTCGTATTTGACGAGTGTGCATTTCGACCCTCGGCGTATTACCTTCTCAACCGACATAAACGAAATAGTGCGCTCATGCCGCACGTTGGTTTTTGTCACGCCATCGCCGTATCTTAAAAATCATTTGAAGAAACTTAAGGTAAAGCTGCACGACAAGTTTATCATTACTGCCATCAAGGGTATTGTGCCAGACGAGAATTTGGTCTGTTCCGAGTTCTTCAGAGTGGTATATAATGTACCCGATGAAAATTTGGCTGTGCTTGGCGGTCCGAGTCATGCTGAGGAAGTGGCACTGGGACGTTTGACGTATCTGACCGTAGGGTGTGCCGACAACAACAAGGCACGCGCCTTTGCCGAGACATTGGCCTCGGGATATGTCAAGACCAAAACATCTTCCGACGTTATAGGCATAGAATATGCTTCGGTGTTGAAAAATGTGTATGCCATAGCGGCAGGCATTTGCAACGGACTGAAGTATGGCGACAATTTCCAGAGCGTGTTGATGTCGAATGCCGTGCAGGAGATGAACCGTTTCCTGCGTGCAGTATATCCCATAGACCGCTGTGTGTATGACAGTGTCTATTTAGGCGACTTGTTGGTTACGGGGTATTCAAACTTCTCGCGTAACCGCGTGTTTGGCACCATGATAGGCAAGGGATACAGCGTGAAGTCGGCACAAATTGAAATGGAAATGATTGCCGAGGGGTACTATGGTACCAAATGTATGAAAGACGTAAATCGCCACTATCATGTCAATATGCCGATACTTGATGCGGTGTACAACATATTGTATGAACGCATATCGCCAAGTATCGAGATAAAACTGTTGACAGACTCGTTCAGATAGTGGGATATTCGCTTCAATAAAGTTTCATAATATGAACACATGGCGGAATTGATGTCAGGCATTAACTCCGCCATGTGTGTTTTATATAAATAAGTGATGTCATTGTTTGAAATACATAAATATACCGCAGCCGACAAGGAGGCTTGGAATGCCTTTGTGGCGGAGTCGAAAAATGGTACATTCTTGTTCGACCGCAATTATATGGACTATCACCATGACCGGTTCGACGACAACTCGCTGATGTTCTATGCCAAGGACAAGTTGTATGCCATTTTGCCCGCCAACAGATGTGGCGACTGTTTGTGCTCACATGGCGGTTTGACGTATGGCGGTTTGGTGATGACGAACAAAGCCACTGCCTCAGAGGTGCTTGCTTTGTTTGAAGAACTCAACGTCTACTTGCACGGTACGGGTATTGGCAAGGTGCGCTACAAGGCTATACCATGGATATACCACCATGTGCCAGCTGAAGAGGACCTCTATGCTATATTCAAGACATGTAATGCCCAGCTCGTGGGGCGAGACATCTCATCAAGCATCATTATGAGCAATAAGCCAAAGTGGCATCATGGGCGAAAGTATGGCATAACAAGATGTCGTAAAAATGGTGTGACCATACAGCAGAGTGACGATTATGCAGCCTTCTGGCAAATACTGCAGGGTAATTTGCAAGCACGTTATGGTGTACGTCCGGTGCATACGCTTGACGAGATGCTTCTGCTCAAATCGCGTTTTCCCGATAACATACAACTTTATACCGCGCAGTTAGACGGCAGAGTGATAGGTGGCACCGTGTTGTACTTGACAGGCAAGGTGCTGCATACGCAATATATATCTTCAACATCAGAGGGGAAGCATCTTGGTGCGGTTGATGCCCTGTTTGACTGCATACTGAACAAGGATTATGCCAACTATCCCATATTTGACTTTGGCAAATCGACTGAAGGTGATGCCAGCACACTCAACGAATCGCTCATTTATCAAAAAGAAGGCTTTGGAGGGCGTGGCGTGTGTTACGACACCTATGAGTGGCGTGTGTGACATGCGCCACAAGGGCAAAAAGTAATTGACGCAGATACAAAAGCATGGTCGAAGGGGGCTTCCCGCAACAGTATTCGCAACACTCCCCGCACTGCGTGTATTGTAATGACAAATGTGCATTATGAGTGATAAATAAAGACTTGTGATGTTTTTTATACTCCAAAACTTGGTCCGCCCCATAAAAAAGCAGTAATTTTGTAACCGATATGCTGCATATCAGGCATTTTAGCATGTCCATTTTGGGCGTTTTGATGCGTGTGCAGCTATAAAACGTATTTTGATAACTCATAAAACAAGCAATATGTCCTCTACAAAGAAAATCAAGACAGCTCTGGTATCAGTGTTCCACAAAGATGGTTTGGAAGCGCTGCTTGCCAAACTGCACGAAGAAGGTGTGCAATTCCTTTCAACAGGTGGTACACAACAATTTATTGAATCTTTGGGCTACCCTTGCCAAAAGGTTGAAGAAGTTACAACTTATCCCTCAATTTTGGGCGGCCGTGTAAAGACACTCCATCCCAAAATCTTCGGTGGTATTTTGGGTCGTCGCGAACTTGATGAGGACAAGCAGCAGATGGCACAATACGAAATACCTGAAATTGACCTCGTGATAGTAGACCTCTATCCGTTTGAGCAAACCGTTGCAAGCGGTGCAAGCGAGGCTGATATCATCGAAAAGATTGATATAGGTGGTATTTCACTCATTCGTGCAGGTGCCAAGAATTTCAAGGACGTGGTGATTGTGCCTTCAAAGGCCGAGTATAAACCATTGCTGGACATCATCAGCAAAAACGGTGCACAAACCACTCTCGAAGACCGTCGTTGGTTCGCAACACGCGCTTTCGGCGTGAGCAGCCATTACGATACCGCAATCCATAATTGGTTTGAAAAATAATAGGACACATGGGTATATTTTCAAAGTTCTTTTCTTTCACGCAGGAGTTGGCCATCGACCTCGGTACTGCTAACACCATCATTATTTCAGATGGTGAAATAGCCGTAAACGAGCCTTCGGTCGTGGCACTCGACACACACAGCGAAAAAATGATTGCTGTGGGCGAGGAAGCCAAGCGCATGTATGAAAAGACAAACAATAAGATACGCGTAATCCGTCCGCTCCGCGATGGTGTGATAGCCGACTTTAATGCTTGCGAGCAGATGATGCGCGGCCTCATCAAAAAGGTACATTCAGGCAAGCGCCTGTTCTCTCCCTCGTTGCGCATGGTCATTGGTGTGCCGAGTGGTTCGACCGAGGTAGAATTGCGTGCTGTGCGCGACTCTGCCGAGCATGCTGGTGGTCGCGACGTATTTTTGCTCTACGAACCTATGGCCGCTGCTATAGGTATAGGCATTGACGTCAATGCGCCTGAGGGCAACATGATTGTCGACATAGGTGGCGGTACCACCGAAATTGCTGTCATATCGTTAGGCGGCATTGTGTCGAACAACTCTATCAAAATGGCTGGTGACGACTTTACCAGCGATATTCAAGAGTACATGAGCCGTCAGCACAATGTGCGTGTGAGCGAGCGTATGGCTGAGCGTATCAAAATAAATGTAGGCGCAGCTTTGACCGACCTGCCAAATCCGCCAAAGGATTATTTGATACATGGCCCAAACCGTATTACAACCATGCCGATGGAGGTGCCCGTATGCTATCAGGAAATAGCACACTGCCTCGAAACTTCTATTGCCAAGATAGAGCAGGCCGTTGTAAACGCATTGGCCAACACACCGCCCGAACTCTATGCCGACATTGTTAAGAATGGTATCTATCTGACTGGTGGTGGTGCCTTGCTTCGTGGCTTGGACAAGCGCTTGAGCGATAAGATTAACATTCCGTTCCATGTGGCAGAAGACCCCTTGCTCTGTGTGGCCAAGGGCACAGGCATTGCATTGAAGAATGTGGAGAACTTCACATTCCTGATGCGTTAATGAAAACAAGACGGCAGTAATGCTGCAGCGCATGCGGTGTAGCAATGCTGATGCATAATTATATAATAAAAGGACGAGTGGCCTCACCCTCTCGGTCCCCATCTCCAAGGGGAGGGGGTAGCCGAGTGGGTGAGGCCCGCGTTTTATGGCGGCATAGCATGCGTGCTTGCACCCCTTGCGGGCACAAGGTTACGCGCCAACTTGTTCTGTCTCATTTCTACAACTTCATTAAGTGAGTGCCCCCTCTCTCCAGGAAAAAGGCACTTGTTTATATCTATAATAAATTATATGAGTGAAAGTAACGGCAAGGGCGGTTTGGTCGACTTTGTTGGGAAATACAATTTCTATCTGTTGTTTATCGTGCTTGAGGCAGCGAGCCTTACATTATTGTTCAAGTTCAACAGCTATCAGGGCAGTGTATGGTTCAGCGCAGCCAATTCGGTGGTGAGCCGCATCAATGGGGCTTATACCGACATGGTAAGTTTCTTCCAACTCAGGGAAGTCAACAGCCAGCTTACAGCGCAAAACATAGCCCTTCAGCGTGAAACCGACAATTTGCGCCAGGCTTTGATAACAGTTACAAAGGACACGACACTGACCGAGAAGTTGATGCGCGACAAACTTGCGGGCTACAACCTGATGCCAGCCACCGTGGTGTCGAACAGTGCCGAGCGCACCAACAACTATATTGTGATAGACCGTGGCACACTCGATGGCGTACGACCCGAAATGGGAGTCGTTGGTGGTGGTGGCGTAGTAGGTATAGTTTACCTTACGGGGCCGCACCATTCGCTGGTGATACCCGTCACCAACCGCAAGTCGAGCATCAGTTGCCGTGTGCGTGGCCAGAACTATTTTGGCTACTTGCAGTGGGACGGCTCAAGCATGCTAAGTGCTTATCTTGACGATGTGCCCCGTTATGCCAAGGTCAAAGTAGGGCAGGCCGTCGAGACGAGTGGTTACTCAGCTGTATTCCCGCCGGGCATATTTGTGGGCAGAGTGCGTGCCATAAGCAACTCTGCCGACGGGCAGTCATACCGATTAGACGTAACACTCGGCACAAACTTTGCCAACTTGCGCGATGTGTTGGTCGTGACAACCCCCTACAAGGCCGAAATAGACACCTTACAGGTGCATGCTTTACAGGTTGACGATGCTGCGCAAGCCGGCAAGTAGTCATATCAGAGCAGCGAAAGTGCTTCGAGGCCCTCTCCACATATCATCAACAAAAACTTAAAACATACGTAACTGTGTTTCAAACCTTTATATCGCGCATAGTGTGGTTCGTCATGCTATTGTTGTTGCAAGCATTAGTGTTCAACCATGTACACATATTTGGCTATGCCACCCCTATGCCATACATTTACTTTCTGCTCATTTTGCCAAGCGCCACACCGCGTTGGCTGTATGTGCTTTTAGGCTTTTTGCTTGGCCTGAGTGTCGACCTATTCACCAACACCCCAGGCATGGCAGCTGGTGCCCTGTGTCTTTCGGGGTTGGTAACGCCATGGTTGCTCAAGGCCTTTGCACCCAAAGATGATAACGACAGCTTTGTGCCATCGCATAAAATTATGGAGTGGAGTTCATTTATGAAATACGTGTTCTTCAGTGTACTGATTTACTGCGTAGCCTTCTTTGTGCTCGAGGCCTTCTCCTTCTTCGATTGGCAGATATTGCTCATCAACATTGCAGGTAGCACGCTTTTGACCACATTATTCATTGTGGCTATGGAGCTGATACGAACAAAATAGTACATTATATTGAGAGTGGGTTTAGATGGTTGGAGTGCCATGTGCAAGCATTGCAAAGTTCAGCCCTCTAAATCCATTTTGTTATACAAATGCATAATGAGAACCTCCAATAACTTCGAAATACGCAAGTTCGTCATCGGAGGCGTGGCCATAGGCATAATCCTTATTTACATGATCAGGCTCTTCACACTACAGTTGTGGAGTGACGATTACAAAAAGAATGCCGACTCCAACGCCTTCCGCAAGGACATACAATACCCCTCGCGCGGACTGATACTCGACCGCAAGGGCCGGTTGCTCGTCTACAACGAACCATCGTATAACATAATGGTTGTGATGAACGACCAACGGGGCGTCGACACACTCGATTTCTGCCAGACAATAGGCATCACCAAGGAGTACTACATCAAACGCATGGCCGACATTAAAGACCCGGCCAAAAATCCTGGCTACTCGCGCTACACCCCACAGTTGTTCATGGCCCAAATTCCCGCTCAGGAATTTTCGCTCTTCCGCGAAAAGCTGTTCCGCTTCAAGGGCTTCAGTGTCGAGAAACGCACAACCCGGCAGTACACCAGCAACATAGGCGCCCATCTGCTTGGCGATGTGGGCGAAATCAGCGAGCGTGAGCTTGAAAAAGACTCTACCAAATACTACGCCTCGGGCGACTATATAGGCAAACTCGGTGTGGAGCGTGCATACGAAACGCAGCTGCGTGGCGAAAAAGGCATGCGCATCATGTTGCGCGACGTACACGGCCGCACACAAGGCCATTACCAAAATGGCAAATACGACAAAAAGGCACAACCTGGCAAAAACATCACCCTCGGCATAGACAGGGACCTGCAAACCCTTGCCGAGCGATTGCTCGAGGGGAAAAAAGGCGCCATCGTAGCCATTGAGCCTTCCACCGGCGAGGTGCTTTGCATGGCATCAGCCCCCACCTACGACCCACGAACAATGATAGGCCGCGACCGTGGCAAAAACCACATGCTGCTCGAAAAAGACCCCAAGCGCCCCTTGCTCAACCGTGCCATAATGGGTACCTATCCGCCAGGTTCTACATTCAAAATTACACAAGCACTAACCGGACTGCAAGAGGGGTCCATCGACACCCATATAGCATTTCCCTGCCACCACGGATTTAACTACAAGGGCTTGCACGTAGGCTGCCACGGACATGCCTCTCCCATCAATCTTGTGCCGGCTATCGGTACATCGTGCAACTCCTACTTCTGTTGGAACCTCTTCCGCTTGCTCAGCAACAAGCGCAAATACGGGTCAGTGCAAAAGGCCATGACCGTGTGGAAAGATTACATGGTGCGCATGGGCTATGGTTACAAACTTGGTATCGACCTACCTGGCGAAAAGCGTGGTATGATACCCAATGCACAGTATTACGACAAGGCATACAAAGGCTCATGGAACGGCCTCACCGTCATATCCATAGCCATAGGGCAGGGCGAGGTAACGGCCACCCCGTTGCAAATATGCAATTTGGCAGCCACCGTAGCCAACCGCGGTTACTTCTACACCCCCCATGTGGTGCACACCATACAAAATGGCAGCATCGACCCCATTTACCGTACAAAGCATTACACAGGCGTCGACCGCAGGTGGTACGAATACTGTGTGGCGGGCATGCGCAAGGCTGTGCTCGACGGCACATGTCGCGCCGCCAATTTACCGGGCTACGAAGTGTGCGGCAAAACTGGTACGGCGCAAAACCGTGGTCACGACCACTCTGTGTTTATGGGTTTTGCCCCGATGTCGAACCCTCGCATTGCCGTTTCGGTATATGTTGAGAATGGTGGTTTTGGCAATGTGTATGGTGTGCCAATAGGCGCCCTCATTATGGAGCAATACCTCAATGGCCACTTGTCAAAGTCGTCTGAAATTAAAGCACAACATTTTCAAAACATGCACATAAAGTATGGTGATTGACCCCATGCTTGGCATTAGCTGAAACACTTCTCTTATGTTAAACGAAAACGAAAAATACCCGCTCTTCAACATCGACTGGGTTGTGCTCTCACTCTACCTCATACTCCTGGTGTGCGGTTGGTTCAGCATTTGTGGAGCCAGTCACGAGTTGGGCGACACCAACTTCTTTGAGTGGAGCACACGCACCGGCAAGCAGCTCGTGTGGATAGCCTGCGCGTTAGCCTTGGGCTTCGTCATCATGATGACGTCCGACCGCTATTACGACACCCTGGCCGGTTTCTTTTATTGGCTCATGATGCTCGTGCTGCTCGTCACACCATTCATAGCCAAGGACATCAAAGGCTCGCGCTCGTGGGTGAGTTTGGGCTTTTGCAACATACAGCCAGCCGAGTTTGCCAAGTGCGCCACGGCCTTGGCGGTGGCCAAACTTATTGATGAGTATGGCTTTACCCTCGACAAGATGCGCAACTTCTTCAAGGCCGCAGGCCTCGTGCTGCTGCCCATGGTGCTTATTGTCTTGCAGCGCGAAACGGGGTCAGCACTGGTCTATCTGGCTTTCTTCCTTATGTTCTACCGCGAGGGCATGCCCGGCAGCATACTCTTCATAGCTGTTGCCGCGGTAGTCTATTTCGTTGTAGGCATACGCTTTGGCACCACCGAGCTGTCTGGCACACTCTCGTCGGTAGGCGAGTTCGTTGTGCTCACCCTGATATGGCTGTTCACCATAGGCATGTTGCACGTTTACGCCCCCCGCAACAAGTCAGCCCACCTATTCACTCTGGTGGGTGCGGGTGCCATAATATTGTCACTACTCGTGTCGGAGTTTATAATCCCCTTCGATATATCGTGGGTGTTGCTCGCCCTGTGCATCTTCATGGCCGGCTATTTGGCATGGCAGTCGTTAGGCCAGCGTGTCAACACCTGTCTGCTCATAGCCGTATTCACGCTGGGCAGCACAGCCTTCCTCTACACCGCAGACTTTGCCCTCAACAATGTGCTTGAGCCCCACCAGCGCGTGCGTATACAAGTGTTGCTTGGCATGAACGAGGACAACCGTGATGCAGGCTACAACGTAAACCAAAGCAAAATAGCCATAGGCTCGGGCGGACTCGAAGGCAAGGGCTTTATGAATGGTACACAAACCAAACTCAAGTATGTGCCCGAGCAAGACACCGACTTCATCTTCTGCACTGTGGGCGAGGAACAAGGTTTCTTAGGCTCTGCCGGTGTGCTCCTGCTCTTTTTGTGCATGATATTGCGACTGATATATCTCAGTGAGCGGCAAGTTACAACCTTTGCCCGTGTCTACGGCTATTCTGTCACCAGCATACTATTATTTCATGTGTTCATCAATGTAGGTATGGTTATGGGTGTCACGCCAGTTATTGGCATACCATTGCCTTTCTTCAGTTACGGCGGCTCATCATTGTGGGGCTTCACCCTCATGCTCTTCATATTCCTGCGCATGGACGCCAGCCGCAAGCGTCCCATACTTGGTGCGTGATGAGTTATGCAGAACTTTAATACAGATCGAACACAAACATATAATCGAAAATGAATTACAACAAATATCCCCAATCATCCAACCGCTGGCGCGCGGTATCCATTGTATTGTTTTGCCTGCTCGTAGTGATTGGCATTATTTATATGAAACATTCGTCGGGCGAGCAAAAGCTCCTCGTGCCTTCAGGCACCTCCGACACCGCCCACCAAGTAGCTGTGCCCGACACCACCATAGCCCCCGAGGTCATGCCGCAAACCTCCGACACGGTGCAGCCCACACAGTTGCCCGACACCATTTTGGGGCGCGACACCCGAAGCCCCTACGAGGCCGGTTACGACGACGGCTATGCAGCCGGTTGTGACGATGGTGCTGCCAAGGCCGACCATGCCACCTACGACGAGACCAACAATTTTGCCACCAAGCCAGAGCAGCAAAATTACGTGCGCGGCTACCGCGAAGGATATGCCAAGGGCTACGACAACGGCCGCCAGGGCAAGCAATTCAATATTTGAACATCTGCTTAAGACACATTGTAACACACTATAGGCTTGAAACTCTACTCCTTCATGAGGAGGGGTTTCAAGCCTTTAGTGTGTTGTAAGCTTCCCGTGTAGGTCGTATAGTTTTATATAAGAGTATTGCAGTCCGGTGAAACGTAAACAGGCGAACGGACTCAAGTCCTAAGCGCAAGCACTAAACTCAAGCACTAAACTCAAGCACTAAACGCAAGCGCCAAACGCTACCACTAAACGCTAGCATCAAACGCTACCACTAAACGCTACCATCAAACGCTACCTCTAATGGGGGCGACGCGTCTCGCGTCGGGAAAAACAATGTTCATACACTAAATAAAGGTTCACAGACAGTACTAATTATAGGCTGTGAACCTTTGCCTTAATGTCCGACGCGGGACGCGTCGCCCCCATTAGTGCTTGCGTTTGGTATAGCGTTTAGTGCAGCGTTTGGTGATAGAGTCCATTCGCCTGTTTACGTTTCACCTAACAGCCTATCTCCAGTTATTACTGCCCGGTAAATCATTTTCCGCATTTTGTCTGCACTCTGCACTTTTGTCTACACTCATACTGATTATCAATGAGTTGCGGCGTGTAGACAGAGCAAAATTTTGTCTGCACTATTACCTACACTCATGGCAGGTGGCTGTGTGCACTTGCAGCATCAGGGGAGCATCGATCGGGCATAGGGAGGGCGGATATTCGATTGCTCCGACAAGTTTAACGCCCTCCCTATGCCGCAAAACCCTGTTGGCACAACCAGTGTGATGCTTGCGTATGTAAGCTTGTGCAGATAGTGCAGACAGTGCAGATAAAAAGTGCAGCGTGCAGACGGTAGTGCATACAAAAAACAGACTTGTCTACACGCCGTAACTCATTGATAATCAGTGAAAGTGTAAACAAAAGTGCAGAGTGCAGACAGTTTGCCAAAAAAGTGCTGTGAGGGGTGTGCAGGGTGTTTGTTACGGGTGCGTTAGCTTTGCCGCTTACGTGTTCAAGGCCGATAGTTATATGTAGGATAACATTTAACCGGACGGCGATCATGCCAAATCAGTGTAATTGGGAATATCCTGCAAGTATTCCACTTTCATGCTTTGATAGTTAACATGGCAACAATAGTGCTTGATGCCATTGCTCACAATCAAATAGTCAGCCCTTAACACACTGTTGTAAGCATATATTTGCTGAAATACGTGCTGCGTGATGGCAATGTGTGGCGCTTTATATTCAATTATAACGCGAGGCACTCCCCCCGTGCGGTGATATAGCACACTGTCGCAGCGGCGTGCCACGCCCCCCACGTTGATGGTCACCTCGTTGGCCAACAAAGCGGCCGGGTAGCCCTTATGTTCCACCAGGTAATGCGTAAAGTGCTGCCGCACCCACTCCTCGGGCGTGAGCCGCAAGTAGCAGTGGCGCAAAAAATCATATATGGCAGGTTGCCCGTTGCGGTTGCTGAGTTTCACCTCGTAGGCGGGCAGGTTGAGTGATTGCATGATTATAATAAGAGACGTTTAATGGAAAGGCAAAATTACAATTATATTGTGATAGCAAGCGGCTTGCTTGCATATAATGTTGTACCATGTTGATGTTTGTCAATGTTTGCCGATGTCTGCCGCCAAAAGAGATAAATTAGATTTTTGAACACCCTGACAAGCACTATCTTAGTTTCTTTGTGTATTTTTGTGCATGATATTTAGCTCTGCCGCTATATATGTGGCCATGTTGCCTAAAAAATATTATCGAGGTTGTTAACCTTTTGATGCTTTCCGGCATAAAGAGAAGAACATCATTATTAAAACTATATTTATTGTGAAAAAGTTGCTACAAAATTCTGGGCTCGTACTGATGCTGGCCCTTGGCATGAGTTCATGTTCAATATCGTCAGAATGGTACTATCAAGTCTGCAATATGCAGGCCGACCAGTCGTGGGTGGAACCTGGCACGGAAAATAACCCCGATCAACCATTCTCGGGTGCCAATGCCGACTGCCGTGTAGAGTACGATTTGTGGGGTGAAGGTGGTAACCTCAATTCTGACATTACGAATAACACCGAACGCAACATTTACGTATATCTGCCAGAGTGCTTTGTGATAGCAAACGGCTATTCGAATGATTATTACAGAGACGAAGAGGTGCAAGTGGGCGCTAAACGTGTGCGCAGCCCCAAGGTGGTGTGCATTCCTCCCCATACTACTAAGAGTCTACAATGCAAGTATGCAATAAACAATGACTTGTTGCTTGATTGCAATTTCGACATGTTCCCCAAAAAGCAGTCTGCACCTGTAAAATTTTACGAAACGAATTCGCCGCTTGTTGTAGAGAATCTTATTGCTTACAGCTATACACCCGACTGCAAGGAATTGATACGCTGGAACCATAAATTCTGGCTTGCAGGTATTACCAACTATTCGGAGAACGCATTGTCGAAGAAGTACGAATACGAGGACTGCCTGCACAAAGACTCTTTTGGAGGGTATGCCACTGGAAAGTGGACCTTTAGGACAAAGATTTCACCGCGTGTATTCTATAATACTTACGAAAAGAAGAACACCCACTTGTGGCGTCTGAAGGTGAAGAATACTGATAAGGACAAGACCGCAACGGGAAAAAAGAGAAAGACAGAACGCGAAGATTGGCATTACGAGGGCGATTGAGCCAAAATGTAATGATAATCGGAACGTCTGAATTGACGCAGGTATTTTAATTATTGGCGTCTGGTAGAACGTAAACAGGCAACGGACTCAAGCATCAAGCGCTACAATCAAGCGCTACCACTAAGCGCAACCACTAAGCGCTAGCTCTAATGGGGGCGATGCGTCTCGCGTCGGGAAAAGATGCAGCCATTATTTAGCAGAGTTCGTATTTTCCTCCTATCTCTATCCCGACGCGAGACGCGTCGCCCCCATTAGAGTTAGCGTTTGGTGATAGCGCTTAATGATAGCGTTTGGGGCTTGGTAGCGTTTGGTGCTTGAGCCCGTTCACGCGTTTATGTTTTACCAGACAACAATAGTTTAATATACACAATACAGAAAATCCGCGATGCCGAACTTTAGGCATCGCGGATTGTCTGTATATACAGTTAGCTCTTAGTCCATTGCTACAAATGCAGCCCAATAATAGGGGTCGGTAGCTCCTTGCTCAATGAGGTAGGTGCGGGCGCGTTTAAGTGCTTGACGTGTGTTGAGGCCATTGGCAAGCTGGCGGTAAAATTCGGTCATGAACATACAAGTTGTTTCGTCTGATACCTTCCAAAGCGTCATGACAATGGTGCCGGCACCGGCTTGCTTGAATGCCCGTTGCAGTCCCCACACGCCATCGGTGTTGTCAATGTGGCCGCGTGCCGTTTCGCAGGCTGAGAGAACCACGAGCCGGGTGTGCGACAGGTCGAGACGCGAAATTTCGTCTGCTGTCAGTATGCCATCTTCCACCCCCTTTGGCAAAGGCTTGCACTGCCAAGCATTATTGCCACCGGCAAGCACAAGGCCGCTCCACATCATATAGTTGCCATTGGGCGTAAATGCCGTGCGCGATTGTGCAAATGGCGAATTGTCGTATTGCTGCATGGTGCTTATGGCAAATCCGTGCGTGGCAAAGTGCAGTGCGTCAGGTGCATGTCCGTCCAGGGCTTTGAAAGCCTCCTCGGTGGCTTGGGCGTCGGTAAATGTGCAAACTTTGGCGCCATGGGCCCGGGCTATGGTCGCAATGTTGGCCACTTCGTTGCGTGTGGCAGGAATGGCTTGCCAGTTTCCGCGTGTGTCGTCGCCCCGCATAGCCAAATAGCTGCTGATGTCCTCGTGTTGAATGACATGGTGGGGAGAGGTTGCTTTGGCCATTTGCTGGGGCGTCATGTCGTAGTCGGGGCAGCCCATGGCCACAACATTCTTGATGGGAGTGACGTTGGTGGCACTTTTTATTTTAAGCGGAGATGAAAGCAGTGTGAGTTCTGTTACATCGCCTAACCGCTTGTTGTTGTGCTGCATGAGTGCATCGAAGTTAAGCGTGGCTAAATTGCCCGTGGTGGAGTAGTAAATGCGCTTGGCCCCCCTTAGGTGTGGCATAAGTGGAGCCCACAATTTGTCGTATAAAAGCTGCGCATTGCCGGCGGCATAAGTTTCGGCGGCATACTCTGCTGTGGGCGTGGCGGTAAAAAACAGACTGTCGATGTCCTCGTATGGCCCCAAGTCTACCATGGTTGGGCCATCATTTTGTTGGGAACGTACAATATAGGCAGCATAGTGGAGCGTTTTTGCCAGCTCGCCGTCCTCAACATCAAATGTTGGCAAATTGCAATAAAGCACGTATGCCTCGTCGGCCTTCAGCATCTGTTTGGTGTTTTCGTATGTGGCGGTTTGTGCTTTCAGTGTCAGCTCAAATTGATTGTCGGCACGCAGCAAGTTCTGTTCTATATCAATGATAGCATGGTGAATGGAGTCGTATTGCGCAGTCGAAATGTGTCCTTTGGCAAGCATCTGCCTGAGGTGTGCCAGCTCGTTGTATTTGCAGCTTTTGTTGGCAAAGTCTTTAACCATACGGTTTACCGACAGTGAAGCAGAGCGCATGAGCAGATTGATGTCGAACGCCTCTACCGCAGCCTGCGGCACATATCTGACCACAAAATTGTTGCAATCGGACATCTCCTGTGACAGCTTCTTCAGCATGGCCTCGCGGTCTATTTCAGAGAACTTTGAAATAATGGCAAGTGCCTGTTCATAGCCTTCGGCATTAAATTGTCTGAGATTTTCGAGTGCCTTTTTATCGTTTCCCGTCAGTGCATAGTCCACGGACAGGTTTTGGCTTACGGTGTAGGCCAGGGTGGGCGTGGCTTTTTTAACGGTCTCAAGCAGGGGAATGGCTTTGTCGAGTTGGTTCATTATGAAATAGCAGGTTGACAGATTGTTGGCTGCCAGATAATAGACCGAAGCCAAGGTGTCGGGCGAGGCGTTGTCTACAATGTCCTTAAAGCATTCAATGGCCTTTTCGTACATGCCAAAGATTAGGTACACATATCCGCGCTGGTTTTGAATAGGGTAGTAGCCCAGGTACTTTGACAGGTTGAACTGGGCGGAGAGCTTTTGTTGGCAGTTAAATGCCTCGTCAATATACTGTGTGGCGTGTTGTTCATCGTCTTGCTCAACATACGCCAGGCTGGTGTTGCAACACAATATGCAGTAGTCAATGCCATGGTCGCCGACAGCATTGTACATGTTGAGTGCCTTCTTGGCATAACCGATAAGGGCATCGTAGTTTTTCTTGTCAAACTGCACGCGTGTCTGTATAGTGTGTAGTGCGCGTGTTTGCGGATTGTTGGTTATGCTGTCGCGTGTGTTGTACAAGGTTATGGCGTGGTTGAGCAGCTCCTCCTCGTCGGTGTAGCGCTTTTGCATGCTGTAATATTCAAGCAGCGACTGAATGGCGAATAAGTAGTTTTGCCTTATTTCTTCGGTCCATGCTTTTGAGGCTTCTACTTGTGCTTTGTATGTCAGGCATATTTTGGCACCCTCGTTGTGCCCTTGTTGAATGTCGTAGGCCGCTTGGGTCAGTTCAGCCTTTGTATACGTTTGGGCATGTACTGCAAATGATGTTGCAAACAGTGCAAGTCTTATTGATAATATCTTCATGTGGCTTTGATTGACGCGTTTGTTACAACAGACCAAATATCTTTTTGCGGTTCTTGATTTTGTGGCGTAGCTCTACGGCTTTGGTTTGTACGAGCGATTGCGGTGCAGTCAGCTCTATCAGTTTGTCAAGCGTATGCAGTGCATTCAGCTCGTCGTGATTTATTAAATAGACATTTGCCAAAGCCCAACCAATGAGCGGGGCTTGATTGGTATACTCGTTGTAGGTGTCGCTTTGGGCTTTTTGCCACAATGCCTTTAATTGGCTAAGGGTGACGGCTGCTGTTTTTGCGTCTAACTGTTGGTATGTATATGCTGCGTTGTATAGTTTGGCAACCTCTGTGGCGGCATGGGTGTCGGCAACATCGGCACGCATTATGCCAGACTCTGTTTGTGGCAAAAATAGGACAATATATTCGTTGCCCATTTGGCTCAAGCTCTGTGCATCGTAATACTTTAATCCGCCCCAGAAGGCTGCGGCCATTACGGCAACGGCCGAAAGTGGCGTGGCTATGCGGCGCAATTTGCCTTTGTGCGGACGGTGGAAAGGCATTTGCATTTCGTTGGGGCGATTGGTATTGCTGGGGCTGTTAGTATTGTTGGCGCATGTGGCGTAGTTCACCTCCGTATCGTGGCATTGGGTTAAGGCACGCACGAACTTTATGACGTTATCCCTTTTCATGTGTTCCAGCGTATGCACTATTTGTGCGTCCTTCTCGCGGCCTACTTGGTCCATCGCCTTTACGAGCTGCACCATGGCCTCTGTTCTGTTACGCAGGTCTTTGTCGTGGGCAAGGTCGTGTGCAAAAGCGTGTTGCTCTGCTTCGGTCATTTTGCCCCGCAGGTAGCGGTCTATGCGGTCATATTGTGCATCGGCTTGTGAGGCGGGCGTGTGATGGGGTGTGGTCATATAGCTATCGGGTTTGGTTAATGGTTGTTTCGTATTGCTTCTTAAACTTTTCGCAGCACCGGTGCTTTATTACCTTTACAGCCCCCTCGCTGTAGTGGTGCATGTGTGCTAATGCCTTCATGGACATGCCGTCGCGGTAGAAACCCCATAACAGTTCTTTGCATGGTGATGGCAGCCGTTTTACTATCTGTTCGACAAGTGTCAGTTTGCATTCCTTTTCGTTGGCCAGTGTTGGGTCGAATGATGCCAGTTTGCTGGCTTGTTGGACAAGTGTTGCGCTGTTGGTATCGTTGTCTGTGGCAAGATTGGTGTAGTCTGTCGTTATCGAACGGTTGTTGTGGCGCAGTAGTTCCAAAGCCTTGTAGCGGCAAATGCTTGTAAAGTAGGTTGATAGCGAGCATTTGAGCGGAGTAAGTCTGCCTTCGTTTATTTGGTCGTAAAGCACGATGAAGGCATCTTGAAACACATCTTGGCAATCCTCGCGCGGCAGATTGAATGTTCGGCCTAAATAATTCAGCACCTTGTGCCATTGCTCCTCGGCAAATGTGCTTAGTTCTACATAGTCGGTGTCGCTAATGGTATGGTTCATCGGTCAGTTTCAATTACGGGATTTTGCTTAATCAGTCGTTTGTCGTGCTGCATGGCTTCTACCACCTTATGCACCCACTGCAGGTTGTGGGTGAGGGGAGTGTGTTGCAGGGCCTGGCTAATGTAGAACGATAGCGGACCATAGTATTGCCCTTGTTCGTAAATCTCGGTGTTGGTTTGGTAGGCACGGCATGACTCTATGTAGCACACGCCGGCCATTCGGGGTGAGGCTTTAACCGTGAAGTGGCCGCGGCGGTCGATGCGTGGTATGTATGTGCGGCCGTTGGGCGAGAACCCCACGTTGGTGCCGCGCGCACAGGCCGCGGAGTCGGTTTCGCTTTCGTCGCGACTTGCTCCTCCCATGTGGCAGGCATCGAGCACCACGTATACAAAGCCACGGGGGCCAACCGTGGTGCGCAGACTGTTGATGTAGCGTTCGAGTTCGTCGTCAATGATGTGACATCGTCCGGTGTATGTACGGCTGTAGCATTTCTTCGCGTCGTAGGGTACAATGGCTTCGTCCCAACCATCGGTTTCATCGCCCGAGAGGTCCTCAAATGGTTGGCCGTGTCCTGAAAAGTGTATAACTACCATGTCGCCTTTGGCTGCTTGTTGGCAGAGCCGCTTGAGTGCGCGTCTTATGTGTGAGGCGGTGGCTTGGGCATTGGTAAGGGTAGTGATGCGGAAACCTTGCTTTTGCAGTGTGCCTCGTAGCAGACGCACATCGTTGCTGCCATGGATATTGGTCCAGGTGCATGGATTGCTTTTCGTTGTTTGTGGGTAGTGGGAGATGCCGATGAGCAAAGCCCGTTTCTTGGCCATTGACGCCAGTGGCCATGAAAGGCAAAGAGCTAATAGTATGACGAAGAGGACTGTGCAGACTCTTTTCATACAGTAAATTGCGTTGGCTATATTCATATATATATATTATCAGTAGTATTGAAGTTGTATCGGAGCGCGTCGGCCGAATGGGTTGACAGAAAACCGCGAGTGGGGTAACGTAGATACGTTGTTGCTTACATATTGTTGTGGTATAATATTTTTAAGGCAAAGGGTTGGCTTGTGTGACTATTCGTTATCCCGCAATCCGCTATCTCGCTATTCCACTATTCCGCTATTTCGCTATCCCGCTATTTCGCTATCCCGCTATTCCGTTATTCCGCTATCCCGCTATCCCGTTATTTCTACAGATTGTCAACGGATAGTTGATAGAGTGCCCTCCTTATATGTGGGGACGACGATTGCTAATTTCGGCATTTCTTGAGATATGGGCAAGTGTTTGTGCTAAAATAGAGGGTAGAGTTGGTTGACAGATTTGCTGACAAGTTAACGGACTGATGGGGTAACTAATTCTGCCAACGGGTTAGCTAAGAACAAAATATTACTTACCTTTGTGTGCTCCAATATGGGGCAGAAAAGTCGATTCGATGTGAAAATGACACTTACTGATTGTATAAAATAACTTTGAACACATACTTAAAATGGCTGGAGGATACACCGGATTTAAGAAGAAGGCAACAGGCCCGACCTATGAGCAAATTGTGCGCGATGTGCAGGCAGGCAACCTTAAACCCATTTATTACTTGATGGGGCAGGAAAGCTATTACATTGACCATGTGGCAGACTTCATAGTTAATGCTGTGCTGGAACCTGAAGAGCGTGATTTCAACTTGATGACTTTCTTCGGGGCTGAGGCTGATATTGATAATATCATTACCGCAGCACAGGCATTTCCCATGGCAGCGCAGCATCTCGTGATAGTGGTGAAGGAGGCGCAAAACTTGAAGCATATTGAGCATTTGGAGTATTATTTGCGCAAAATTCAACCCAGTACGATACTCGTATTTTGTCATAAAAATGGAACACTCGACCGCCGTACAAAGGTGGCAACCCTTATAAATAAAGAGGGTGTGCTGTTTGAATCGGCCAAACTGCGCGACGCACAGTTGCCGCCATTTGTTCGTGCGTATTTGCAGCGTAAAAGGGTGGTGCCACAGGCGGGGGTTCCCGAACTGATGAGCGAGTATGTGGGGGCTGATCTTAACCGCATGGTTTCGGAACTTGACAAACTGGTGTTGTCGCTGCCCGAGGGCGAAAAGCAGATAAGCATAGAATTGGTGCAAAGGCATATCGGCATATCTAAGAATTATAACATCTTTGAACTGCAGGACGCCATAGGCTGCAAGGACGTGCTAAAGGTGAACAGAATTGTGAAATATTTTGACGAAAATGAGAAGGATAATCCCATTCAGCGCACACTGGCTTCGCTGTTCAAATATTTTGCAAATTTGATGGTGGCCTTTTATGCTCCAACCAAAACGAAGCAAGGTATTGCCACTTGGCTTGGCTTAACCGAGTGGCAGGTTGAGAAAAATGTGTTGCCTGCCATGCGTAGCTATTCGGGAGTGAAGGTGATGCAAATCCTGGCCGAAATACGACGGACCGATGCGCGGTCGAAAGGGGCAGAAGGATCGCATACGCCGAATGGTGACTTGATGAAGGAGTTAATATATTTTATACTACACTAACAAGCAGTAGTTCTTGAAATAAAAGCTTGTCAGGGCGGCAGTTGTGGGGCTAAATGTTCCATGGCTGCCGCTCTGTTTTGTGTGTATGCAGCAGGGGGTAGGGTAGGCACGTGTTTGCTAAAGCGTGGGCATGTGTGCTTGGCGGTAAGGGAAGAGGGGAGGGGACTTCTATAAGTTTGGGAGATTTTTCTTGTCAGTAGGGCCTCGGGGACAGCTGGAAACATGAGATGTTGGAATGAGTCCTATAATTGTTCTGTTTTTCAATATGCCTGATTTTCCAGATTGCGCCCGATTTGCGCACGTGGTGTAGAGTGGGCTATGGTGATGGTGCTTTTCAATATTTTTGAAGGAGTATAATCAGGTTCTGCGCACCAGAAAAACAAATACCCAACTATGCCAAATTGGGCGTTCAAACGGCCTGTTAATGGCATGGCGTGCGGGCGTGTTGCGTAGAAAATGTAAATTTTGACCATTTGAGCGAAAGAAAAGGCTCGTTTGGCGCTCAAAAAACGCACTAATAGCACAATTTGTAATATGTGTATAGCAATATGCGTTATCTGTAAATCTAAATGGAATGATGCGTTGTGTAGACAAAAATGTGTGTAACTCATTGTAAATCAAGTGTTTGTGTTGAAATCAACTCGCTGTGGTTGCGTCAAAACTGCGAAAATGGCCATTGGTGCGGATATGGGAATATGGTGGATTCCTCGGCTTTGCTCGTGCTCGATAATTTACATTAAACCAAAATTAGTATTTATCGGTGTAGATGCAATTTGTAAACATTCGTAATGTAAACTGCAAAGCAAAATATTCAGTTTTGTAGGTGTGTTCGATTTTTCGTTTGTTACAATCATAAATATATACGTCTATAAACATTGGAATGTAAAGTAGTTTTGTAGATTTATAAAAATGCAAGTCTTTACTTTAAGTGTAACGCATTGAAAACCAATAAAAACACGCGTATGCTTTCGAAATACTTGATTAAATAGAAGTGATTTGTTGCATGTATAGTATATAGCCAGCTGTATTGGGGGTATGTCTGTGTGAAATCTGTTGTAAGTCAATAAGTTAAGAAAAAATACGATAGAATTACTTTAGATTGCCAAATAGCGTGTAGTGTGTTTTGAATATCATAATGTAAAATACGATATCAAGGTGTAAATTTGTAGATATTGTAATATGAATAAAGAATTATATAATGTAAATTGACGATTGTGCACCAGATCTATTGCTTAATTGACCCTTATTTTTTATCTTTGTAAATGAATTAGTTGAAGCGAGTGTGATGCCAACGCTTCTGCACACCATGTTAGATAAGCCATTTCGGGCCTCAAGGCTTGATGACGGGTGCCGATTTGTTAAGTTTGAATTTTGGACTACAAGTTGGCTTACTAAGTCATTGTGCTTGTGCCTCCTCCTCCACCAGGCTTTGAGTCCTTGCTCGGAGGTGTGTCTTGCAACGCATAAAAAATGTGACGCAATATTGTTCAATTTTTCAGACACCGAAATGGTTAATTGTGCAGCTAAAGTCTAAAACATCGAGGCAGATAAGCCGGGACCTCGCTCCATGTAATGATTAAACACATTATATATATGAACGAAACAATGATTGAACGCATAAGATCTATTATGGATTATGCCAAATTGTCGCAACAGGATTTTGCCGCTCGTCTTGGTATTTCACCTGCATCATTGTCAAGCATTCTGACAGGGCGCACCAATCCAACGAACAAACACGTAATGGGGGTGCATGTTGCATTCCCCGAAATAAATGTTAATTGGTTGATGTTTGGTGAGGGCGAGATGTTGGTAAATGGCGCCCCAAGTCATACCCTGTCTGGTGACGAGGATGGGGCATTGGGCACAGCGAACGAAATTGTTCAGCTCGAGTCTGCTACCTCTAATGTCGAAGGGGTATCAAGTACTGATGCACCCTTTGCGATGGCTCCTGATGTGGTTGACGTACATAATCGTGCCGTAGTAGAACCTCGTGCGGGTATCGTTTCTTCTCGTCGCGAGCAGCGTGTCCCCTCTCGCGGTAATGGCAATATGGCTACAATGGGCATAAATATTGACAAAGATGAGCGTAAAATAAAAGAGATACGTGTGTTTTACAGCAATGGTACTTATGAATCGTTTGTACCCTCAAACAAATAATGGGTATGTGACCTGTTGGGTATTGCTTACGTGTGCGGAGGAATGTGTAGCGGTGTAAAGAATATGACAGGTGATATTATGCAGAAAAGAAAGATGAACACCTATATACAAACGTGTCGTGCGTGTGGCTTTTTTACAGGTGCGTGTCTGCTTGCCACAGCCCTCTCGGCCATGGCGTGTAAACAAACAAATAAGTCTGACGAAGATGCATGTCGAGTTGCAAAAGTAACTGTTCGCACTCCGTGTGATTTGTCAATAGAAAGTCAAATAAAACTGCTGCGCCAATGGCGTGCTGGCTGCGAGGTAAGTGAGGCGGCAGTGCAGGCCTATGGTTTGCAGAAATGCTTTGAGGCGTGTGCAGTTGACAGCATGGTGGCCAAGCGTATGTCGGGGTTGTCGTATAAGGCCGATTGCCCCATTCCATTGCCGAGTTTGCGCTACCTGCGTTTGTTGCATTATAACGGCAATGGCAAGCCGCAAATTGGTGAAATGGTTTGCCATCAGTCTGTGGCAAATGATTTAGTTTCTATTTTCAAACAGTTGTATGAAGCGCACTATCCTATAGAACGCATGGTACTGATTGACAATTATGGAGCCGACGATGAGCGGTCTATGTCGGCCAACAATACGGCCTGCTTCAATTACCGCCGTGTGGCAGGCTCGTCAAAACTGTCAAACCATAGTTGGGGGCGAGCGGTCGATGTTAATCCGCTTTACAACCCATATGTGTGGCACCGTAAGGATGGCACCCTGGTGGTAAGTCCGGCTAAGGGACGGCCCTATGCCAACAGGCAGCGTAGTTTTAAGTATAAGATAACGACCGATGACCTATGTTATCGTTTGTTCCGTCAGCATGGCTTTGTATGGGGTGGCGCATGGAAGCACCGCAAAGATTTTCAGCATTTTGAAAAACGTGTTCAATGATAAGTGTAGCGCAAATATTTACGCAGCCGTATCATTCGCCATGTGGCGAGATGGTACTTGGCGATTATGCAGGCAAGTTATGCTTGTGCGATTGGGCTAATGGTAAGCATCGTCGGCGTAACGACCAGCGCATACAGCACTTTTTTAATGCGCGTTATGTTTGTGGAAGCACCCCGTTGCTTCAAGCAACGGCCAAAGAGCTTGACGCTTGGTTTGCGGGTGCCCTTGTACAGTTTAATTTGCCTTTGGCCATGGCCGGCACACCATTTCAGCAACGTGTGTGGAACGCGCTGCTTGCCACTCCGTATGGTCAGACCACCTCATATACAGATGTGGCGCGTGCAGCGGGTTGCTCCAATGGCGTGCGTGCAGTAGCACAGGCCATTGGAGCTAATTCCATTTGTATTATAGTGCCGTGTCATCGTGTTATCGGATTGGACGGCACGCTGACGGGATTTGCTGCGGGGGTTAGTACAAAACGTTTTCTCTTACGCATTGAAGGAGTTGATGTGTAGTTGTTGCTTTTATAATTCGTGTACTAATCGCCTGCCACGTATTCAGCCATGGTCTGTTGTATTGTTGGTGTATGCTTGCAGAGCCTTGCCGTCGCCGCGATCAAAGGCATCTTGCCGCTTGATGCGTGCCTGCTTCAGCCGGCGGTTGATGTCGTCGAGCTTGCGTTGTGCCTGCTCCGAGTTGATGGTGAGGGTTATGGTTTTAATGTCGTTGTTATTCATAAAAAAAGCGTGTTACTTTTGGTGTGTGATAATCCAAAAGTAACACGGCTTAACCGGGTGTTAAAAGACACGCAGGGCGGTTAGAGGTGCTTGTCTATGTAGGCTTTCCTTTTTGAGTAGTTGTGCGGCCCGGGGTATTTCTCATAGGCTCGGCTTTCAATGCTCCTATATAGTCGTTTGCTCTCCTTCTTTTGCTTTTTCTCCCGTCGGTAGTCCTCCACAAAGTCGCGCCACTCATCGGGCGTCATTTCAATACCTTTAATGATACCTATCACGAAAGCGCAGAGGAAGAAACATATAATGAATGCAACTAATAACCAGAAAATGATGAGCATGCTGCGTAGTGTGTATATAATGTGTTTATATTCTTTTTGCAAAGATATGGCTTTAATCACTACCGCGCAACAAACTGGGGGCTTAAAGTGCCCAATGGTCACCCCCTCTCGCGCTCCGTCAGCGTGTCGAAGGCACCGCTGAACTCGTCGCCCATGATGCGCGCCATGTGGTTTTTGAGCACCTCGATGCTGATGTACCATGACTTGTTGACCCACGGCCTGCGCTTTCATGAAAATAGCCCCTGGGGGTTGTGTTAAAACTCCCAGGGGCTATTGTGGGTTCAGCAGCCAAATAGTAGAAACCGTAATTGTATTTAGTTATCTATGCTGCGCAAAGTTCTGACAGCAGATTAGGACGTTTAATTTCCTATCAGACTTTCAACTTCGTTTGTGGTTAATCCGGTAGCAATTGCTATGGTATTGGCGTCTGCACCAATAGCCAAAAGTCTTTTTGCTGTTTCAATCTTTTCCTTTTGTGCGCCTTCTGCTCTGCCTTCTGCTATACCTTCAGCTCTACCTTCGGCTATACCTTGTGCTCTGCCTTCTGCTCTGCCTTCCGCCAGCCCGTCTAATTTAGCACCTTCAAGCACTGATAGTGTGTCGCGGTATTTTCTCAATCCCACGTCATATTTCATACGCTCTTGTCTTGAAAGAGAAGCAACGTCGGCAATTTGCTCCAGTTTTTTGAACACGGCGCTTTTTGCAGCCCATGGCAATCTTGTTAATGTTTCCATGTTTTTCAGAACGTAAATCCATTTATCAAAGTTTGTTTCACACTCATTTGCCTCCATCTTGAATAAAGGCAACTGCATAAATGTCATTCTAATTTTGTCTGAGAAGATTTCATTGTTTTTTAAGTTTGTCAGTCCCACATCGGTTCTGAACTCCTTCTTAAAATCCATCGGACAGAAATTCAAGAAAGCAACAAGATACACAGCATCTATATTGTATTTCCAATCAGCCCCTTTTTCGCCTTGCCTTGCAATGGCTTCGGAGACATAATATATGCTCCGGTTTTTGAAATAAGGCTGAGACTTGTTCTGCATTTCGACAATGATATTCTCATTCTTGTCGGTTTCGCAATATATGTCGTATATGAGCGATCGGTCATCTTCAAATAGGGCCGGCTGCTCCTTGTCAAGGAATGTGATGCTTGTGATGTGTTCCTTGCCGAGCAGCAGGCTGTTCAGAAAATCAATAATCAGAGGTTTGGATACCTCTTGTCCGAAGATTCTCTTGAAACCGATATCAGTGAAGGGGTTGATGAATCTTGCCATAAGTATTTCCTTGTATATTATATTTGCAAAGGTAATGTTTTTTCTTAATATTCTTTGTATAGGGGAGCAAGATGTAACGGGCGACCAATGTCCTTAATCGCGTTTAGTGTAATTTTCGGAATACCAAACTGTCCATGTCTGAGCACAGAATGAGCGAACTTGAATTGATGCGCACAATGCGGAATTTGGCCTCGTGGCCTCTGATGCCAACACTTTCTAATGAAATGTTGGGGTCGGTAATGGGAATATCGTGATCGTAAAGGTGGGCATAGGGGCTATACACAGCCAATTTGTCGCTCTCATAGTTAAAGCGGGCAAAGGTTTTGTTAGTCTGTCCGTTATGTGCCAGGGAAGAGGTTATTTGTAGCAAATCGAGCTGAAATGACCAGTATATGCGGTCATTAAGCACATACTTCTTCTGTGCTGTATAATAGGCGTCTGTTTGTGTGGCTTTGCTGTGAATTTCGTGCAGGCGCCATCTTCCGTCAATCAGCCCATTGCGGCTCACGTGCGAGCAGGCTGTGGTGAGCAGCAGGCCAATCGCTGTGATGGCAAATGTGCTGCATTTGTTATATAATAATGTGTGTAAGTGCATGAGGCTATTTTGTAATCAATCCGTTCTTTGTGATGGTGAGTTGTGCGCCGGTGTTGTGGCCAATCAAGCTGCCGCGGTCAAGTCCAAAAGCCAGTTTGGCGGTCCAGCCACTGGTGTTGATGCGTCCGAGGCGAAGGGGTGACCATGCAGCTTCGAGCAGCAGACTGTTCAGTGTGCGTGCCTCGGTCCAATCGCTGCTGCAATTGCCCAAGTTGCGTTCGTGGGTAATCATGATGCGGTAGTGCAGGCAGGGGAGCGGGTCACCGCTAAAGCCCAGATGGTGCGCCTTGAAACGTGTGCCAATAAAGCTCAAATTTCGTGTGCCCTTGTAAAGCGGGCTTACGTAGAGTGGGTTGCCAATGGCCATGCCCCAATGTTGCCAGCCCGTGTACAGTCCGTGGTTGTAGTAGTTGTCACTACCGCTCACTTGGTCGGGAATTTCGGGCGTATGGTCGTGGTAGATGGGGCCACTTTGGTCGGTGGTCTTGATGTATTCGTACACAAATTTTCCAAGTATGGGATTTTTGGGCAAGTGTGCCTCAAGTCCCCACATGCCGTCGCGCCAGCCATAATTGTAGAACATCTGCGAGTGGTCTTCAAAGTAATGGTCGTAGTAAAGGCTGACCCCCCAGCCGTGTCCGTGGTAGTTGAGGCGGTACACCCAACTGCCTAATGTGTTGCCAAGGGCGTTGCTGTAAACGCCATCGGTGACATCGGCTCCGCCGCCATAAAGTACGGTGAAAAAGTCCTTCAGATGGTGTCCCGCCTTAATGGGAGTTTGCCTTGCGTTGTATATTGTGCCGCCAAATTGGGTGGCCCATTCAAGTCCGCCTTCGTAGGTGATGGGAAACTTTTGGGCATTTCCAGCTCGCAAATAGAATGCCTTTGTGTGCAGCAATACCCGTGTGGCATAACGATTCTTGGTGCCTCTGAGATAGTCCTGCATAAAATTGTCGTCGGTCATCAGTCCATACGAGATGTGGCCGCGTATGCCCAACCAATTTCCACGTCCAGAAATATTCCAGTAGCGTGGCAAGGACAGGCGTACGGCAGGCACAGGGTGTGCATTGATGCCCAGCGCTTGCGATCCGCTACTCAGTTCATTGTCTTTAAGTTGCATGGGGTGCTGCTTGGCACCTATGGTAAGGCGCGCCAGACGACAGTCGATGTCGGCATAGAGCTGTTGAACGAAACCGCTGCTCGGATAGTGCGCGCCAACTGCTATGTCGGCCCCATAGCCAAAGCGCCAATGGCAGGCCGAGTCGGCATCAGCCTGGCGTTCGATGGTCATGCGCAAATAGCCGTTCTTGGTGTCTACCGACGACATGCCGTATTTGTTGGCTGTGAGCCACAAGGGTGTTTTGTTATGCGAATAGCTTGCTTGTGCTTCGGCCGTGTAAGTAACGTGTTGACCTGCGCGCTGCAGTGCATTTTGTGCAGAGGCCTGCGGCAGGGTAGCAGCTGCTATGGCAAGCATTGTGCCTATGTGTTTGATTTGCATATATATGATAGGGGTCGTTGTTCTAAATAAGTTTGTGTGTTGATGGTTTGACGGGCGTGGCAAGTGCGTTCTGCGCATATCGAGCAGTGTGTGAATGGAATTTCAACAAACGGTGTTAAATAACTCGTCACTCTGTCCGCCTCGTCAATTCGTTAAGGATTTAACAGCGCGGCAAAATTACGTAAATAAAATGGTTAAAACCGCTAAGGCAGGCTTTTACTTGTGCTCTGTTGTAAAATTTGCTAATCAATTTTAGACATAAATGCGGCAAATATGCGGCAAAACTTTAGTATGTGGCACACGAAGCCCGCGCATAGCTTGTGTGGGGGTGATGGTGCGGGGTGGTAAAGTGCACGCAATGTTGCATAAATGTGCATGCTTGTGGCACATAATCGGTTTTTCTCGACATTTTTCCGAACTTTTTCTTACATTTTGTATTATTGTATCGTATTATTGGTTACATTTGCAAAACAAAATAACAACAAGAGTGGTAAACTGTAAAGCTTCTGCATGATAATGTGTGTTATGCAACAAAGCTAATAAATATCCTGAAAGAGTTATGAAAATACAGTTGCGCAGTGCATTCAGCACCGAAGGACGAAGAATGGCGGGCGCACGTGCCTTGTGGATAGCTACAGGCATGAAGCGTGAGCATTTTGGCAAGCCTATTATTGCCATAGCCAACTCGTTCACCCAGTTTGTACCAGGCCACACCCATCTGCACGAGGCCGGGCAGCTCGTAAAGCAAGAGATTGAAAAACTTGGTTGCTATGCTGCAGAGTTCAACACCATAGCCATTGACGATGGCATAGCCATGGGTCACGATGGCATGCTGTACTCGTTGCCCTCGCGCGACATTATTGCAGACTCTGTAGAATATATGGTGCAGGCACACAAGGCCGATGCGCTGGTGTGCATATCAAACTGCGACAAAATTACACCGGGCATGCTGATGGCGGCCATGCGCTTGAATATACCAACCGTGTTTGTGAGTGGTGGCCCGATGGAGGCCGGCCGCTATCAGGGGCAGAATGTCGACCTTATCACGGCCATGGTGAAGGGAGCTGACACCTCGGTGAGCGATGATGAATTGGCACAAATCGAACAGCGTGCTTGTCCTGGTTGCGGTAGTTGCTCGGGTATGTTTACAGCCAACTCAATGAACTGCCTGACAGAAGCGCTTGGCTTGTCGTTGCCTGGCAATGGCACCATCGTGGCCACACACGTTAACCGCCGCCGCTTGTTTGAAGATGCAGCCAAGCTCATTGTGAGCAATGCCATGAAATATTATGGTGAGGGCGACACCTCGGTGCTGCCGCGCTCAATAGCCACCCGTCAGGCTTTTCTTAACGCCATGACATTAGACATAGCCATGGGCGGCTCTACCAACACCGTGCTCCACTTGTTGGCTGTGGCCAATGAAGCCGGTGTCGACTTCAAAATGCAGGACATTGACCAATTGAGCCGTCATGTACCATGCCTTTGCAAATTGTCGCCCAACACGCAGCGCTACTCTGTGCAGGAGTGTAACCGCGCTGGTGGTGTGCTTGGCATATTGGGCGAATTGGCCAAGGGCGATTTGCTCGACTTGACAGCACATCGTGTCAATGGCGCCACGTTGGGCGAGGACGTTAAACATTACAGCATAACAGGTCCCGAGGTTGATGCCGAGGCTGCACGCATATATGGTAGTGCGCCTGGCGGCAAGTTTGCCACCAAGATGGGTGTGCAGGACCGTCAATGGCCGTCGCTTGATACCGACCGTGCCACAGGTTGCATTCGCGACATGGAACATGCCTATACAAAAGACGGCGGACTGGCCGTGTTGTTTGGCAACATAGCGCTCGATGGCTGTGTGGTGAAAACCGCCGGTGTGGACGAGAGTTTGTGGCACTTTGAAGGGCCAGCTCGTGTGTTCGACTCGCAGGACGAGGCTTGCAAGGGCATACTTGGCGGCAAGGTGCAGGCTGGCGATGTAGTAGTTATAACCCACGAGGGGCCAAAGGGCGGACCGGGTATGCAGGAGATGCTCTACCCCACGTCGTACATCAAGAGCCGCCATTTGGGCAAGGCTTGTGCGCTAATAACCGATGGCCGTTTTTCAGGTGGCACGTCAGGCTTGAGCATTGGCCACATATCGCCCGAGGCCGCAGCAGGCGGTGCTATTGGCAAGATAATTGATGGCGACATCATTGAGATAGACATACCGTCGCGCAGCATATCAGTTCACCTCAGCGATGAGGAACTGGCCGCACGTCCCATGCGCCCCTTGCAACGCAAACGTACGGTGAGCAAGGCCTTGAGGGCTTATGCCAGCATGGTGAGCAGTGCCGACAAAGGCGGTGTGCGCGAAATATAAATATAAGAGGATGTTCAAAATAATTTTGAACACCGACGACGTTACCTCCTAACGTAAGAAATGTAGGTTGATGGGGGCGAAGGCATACTTGCCTCACGCTACGACCATTAAGCGAACAACCTTAACAGACAACTATGACCGAAAACAAGAATACACAAATTAGCGGTGCTGAAATACTGATGCGTGCCCTCCTCGATGAGGGGGTTACTACATTGTTTGGTTATCCGGGCGGTGCTATCATGCCCGTGTACGATGCCTTGTATGATTATCGCGACCGCTTAAATCACATATTGGTGCGCCACGAACAGGCTGCCGCCCATGCAGCCGAGGGCTATGCCCGTGTAAGCGGGCGCACGGGGGTGTGCCTCGTGACAAGTGGCCCTGGTGCCACTAATACGATAACAGGCATTGCCGATGCCATGATGGACAGTACGCCCATGGTGGTCATCACCGGACAAGTGGGTGCACAGATGCTTGGCACAGATGCCTTTCAGGAGTGTGACGTGGTAGACATCACCCAGCCTATTAGCAAATGGGCCTATCAAATTCGCTCGGCCAAGGATGTGGCATGGGCTGTACACCGTGCCTTTTACATTGCAGCAAGCGGACGTCCAGGACCTGTGGTGCTTGACTTTGCCAAGAATGCACAAATCGAAAAGGCCGACTATATGCCAGGCACCATAGACTTTATACGCAGCTATGTGCCCGTGCCGCCAACAGACAAGCAGAGCCTTGCCGAGGCTGCAGCCTTGATTAACGAGGCTAAGCGTCCGCTCGTGTTGGTAGGGCAGGGTGTCGAACTGGGTAATGCTGGCGAGGAACTCCGTGCATTTATCGAGAAGGCTGGTTTGCCCGCAGGCTGCACGCTGTTAGGCTTGTCGGCCTTGCCAACCAATCACCCGCTGAATGTGGGCATGCTTGGCATGCATGGTTCGCTGGGTGCAAACAAAAAGACACAAGAGTGCGACTTGCTCATAGCCGTCGGCATGCGTTTTGACGACCGTATTACAGGCAAATTAGACACCTATGCCAAACAAGCGCGTAAGATACATTTCGATATCGACCCCTCAGAAATAAACAAGAATGTGACGGTTGATGTGGCTGTATTGGGCGACTGTAAAGAGACGCTTCCGGCTGTTACAGCCTTGCTCGAGCAGAAAGCGCATACCGAATGGCGTGAGAGTTTCCGGCAATGGGACTCTAAAGAGCACGAGGTGGTTATAGAACCGCAAATTCATCCTGCCGAAGGCCCATTGCGCATGGGCGAGGTAGTGCGTCGTGTAACCGAGCTCAGTCATGACAAGGCTGTGTTGGTAACCGATGTGGGACAGAACCAAATGATGGCGGCACGCTATTTCCGTTTTACCGAAAAGCGCAGCATCATAACCTCGGGCGGTATGGGCACCATGGGATTTGGATTGCCGGCTGCCATAGGTGCCACATTCGGTGCGCCCGACCGCACTGTGTGCTCGTTCCTTGGCGATGGCGGATTGCAAATGACCATCGAAGAGTTTGGCACCATCATGGAGCAGCATGCTCCGGTTAAAATCATATTGCTCAACAACAATTTCTTGGGCAATGTGCGACAGTGGCAGCAGCTGTTCTTCCGCCACCGTTATTCGTTCACACCCATGATGAACCCCGACTACGAGAAGATAGCAGAGGCTTACAACATACCGGCACTGACCGTCACCGACCGAAGCAAGCTTGATGAGGCTATCAGCCAAATGCTTGCCACCCCCGGCCCTTTCTTGCTGCAAGCCGCAGTGCTTGAAGAGGACAATGTGCTGCCCATGTGCTGTCCGGGACACGACGTAGATGATATGATGCTTGAGGCGTGAAACTTAATAAAAACGACTAAGTAGGTGGTCAAAATTATTTTTACATTGAAAGTGCATTATCGTGGCGCAGATGTTTCCTTCGGGTGAGGGAACATAGCGGGCTATGTGACCGAGGCCGAAGGGAACAGATGCGTCTCGAGAATGTGCTTTCAATGTGAAAATGGCACCTACTGATTGTATAAAATAATTTTGAACACCTACTTATACGAATGTGCAAGGTGCTTTTGCAGCCCCTCACGCCCTGGCACTATTTTTTACGACAAATACCCCATACCTTTGCCGCAGCAAACAGCTTGCACACTGTGCACCAATATACTACACAAAAGGCAAAAAGTTTTTTCCTGCATCTTACACTTTTTAGTCATTTCGCATTGATTACCAATGAATTACGCAGTGTAAGATGATTTCAAAACATCTTACACTATCCTACACAACAGCTTACACTATCCTACACCACATCTTACACTATCTTACACTGCATCTTACACTATCCTACACTGCATCTTACACTATCCTACACTACATCTTACACCCACATTTGTCACTCTGTAAATACGTCATCGGGCGACGACGACGCAGCAACGGGCATACGGAATACGGGCATAGGGGGAGCGGAAAGTATGATGCTCCGACTGATTTTTCTGCCTCCCGTTGGTGTGCTGCCGCTCTCGCGCAACGTATTTTTCCCTTCTGCATGGCATTTGGTGTGCAAGCGGTGTGTAAGATGATTTTTTATTATCCTACACTGCGTAACGATTTAGTTATCAAGCATTTACATGCGTTTTGTGTAAGATGGCAGATTATCTGTCACAAACAAAAATATGGAGATGGGAAGATCTTTGACAGCAATTATTGCAGCCTGGTGAAACGTAAACGTGCGAACGGACTCAAGCACCAAGCGCTACAACTAAGCACTACCACGAAACGCTACCACTAATGGGGGCGACGCGTCTCGCGTCGGGGTAGGAAAAAGGAGGAAAATACGAACTCTACTAAATAACTGAAGTTTCGGATTTGTCAAGGGCGGGCTGAAAGCCCAATGGAGCACATAGCCCAGGGCAAGCGAAGCGACACCCTGGGGCTTCCGCATAGTAGAGTCTCCGCGCCCTGTAAGGGCAAAAGCTTTAACCCTTTATGTTGTTATTCTTACTTGATAGCTGATTTAGCGGTCTTAAAGTGGAACATCGTATGTATATTTTGTTCAACACCTGCGCCATGTCTTAAAGCTTTTGCCCTTACAGGGCGCGACTGCTCCAACACGCGATACCCAGGGTGCCGCTTCGCTTGCCCTGGGCTATGTGCTCCATTGGGCTTTCAGCCCGCACTTGCTAAATCCGAAACTTGAGTAATAAGATTATTGTCTCCTTTGCAAAATTACAGAAAGTATCACATACGCGGCATGCCACGCCCTATTTTTTTTACGAAGCCCGCCCCTGCTCCACCTTCATATCCGTGCCGACGCCTCACACGCGCGCACGCGTCCGGCATTTTATCGGCAATTTATCTACACTCTGCACTTTTTGTATGCACTGCGTTGATAATCAAGCGTTTCAAGAGTGTAGACAAATCCGTTTTCTATCTACACTTTTATCTACACACTGTCACTATCACATCACCCTCTGTCTGTACTTGTCTGCACCCTACCCTCTCTGCCATGTGCTGATTGTGAGGGGGCGACCAAACAACTATGGGAGGTAGTAATATCTGTTGCTCCGAACGGCGCGCCTGCCTCCCGTAACAGGATTTTGGCATACTGACCGCGTGCAGACACAGTGCTAACCGAAGTGCAGACATCGTGCAGACAAAGTGCAGACGAGTGTAGTTGTGTGCAGATGGTGTCTACACGCTCTATCCCCCTGATTATCAGCGCAGTGCAGACAAAAAGTGTAGAGTGCAGACAAAATGGCAAAATCACAAAAACGGTGTGCGGACCATTCGGTATTATCATGAGACTGCTGAAAAACCGACGCGGGACGCGTCGCCCCCATTAGAGCGCAATTTCCTGGTATAACAGCTCTTCCCATGGCTTCAAATCCGCTTTTTAACCTGTCAATCTGACAGGAAACGCAAGCTCTAATGGGGGCGACGCGTCTCGCGTCGGGGCATTTTTCAGCAGCCTCGTCCCGCGGGCATAAAAGCAAAGGTTCACAGGCAGACATGTAATTAGTGTTTAACCTTTGTGTTTAGTGTATTAGCCTTTGCTTTTATGCCCGACGCGGGACGCGTCGCCCCCATTAGTGCTTGCGTTTTGTGCTTGAGTTTTGTGTTAGCGTTTTGTTCTTGCGTTTTGTGGTAGCGGTACCTTTTACCATACTACAACAACTTACACACCGAGTATCTTACATCTTACACTAACACGTTGCAACTTATTGACTATCAGTACTTTACTTAGTGTAAGATACTACCAATGTCACCTACACGCAACCTACACAATCCACACACTGCCACACGACACAAGCACGGGAGGACGATATCACAGCATAGGGGAGTAGGAAAGTCTGTTGCTCCGACAGATTTATCTATGTCCCTATGGCGTATAACCCACCGCATACGACAAAACCGACTGCGAGGCAGCGGGGTGTGATGTGTAAGATGTATGCAGGAGAGTGTAAGATACTTTGAAATCATCTTACACTCTTGAAACATCTGTATATCAACTTGTTACGCATAAAAAGTGTAAGATGGCAGTAAAAACACACGCACTCTTTTACAAGAGGAAGGACGGGGAGGGAGCAAATATTTGTGTACAAATTGTACACTTTTTTTGATGGGTGCAATGTCTTGGTGTTACCTTTGCAGCACTTTACTTTTATATCAAACCAAATTGTATGATCATGAAACGAATGCTTAACAGAATGCTGCGCTATGCCGATGCCATTGTGAAACGT
>OODA01000075.1_pt1 | contig 87687 bp, 70 predicted proteins | sample 1671341 | NCBI WGS metagenome assembly OODA01 (sample SAMN06348147, study PRJEB24527) | human gut metagenome | biome: human gut; feature: ankylosing spondylitis patient; material: feces | host: Homo sapiens | place: China | collected 2015-10 | reverse complement strand
GATTGAAGCAGAACAAACATAGCGACATCGTACAGAAACAGATTACGATGGATGATTTGTTTGTTTAAAAGAAAGTCTTCCGCCAGGCGTCAAAAAGAAAGTCTTCCGCCAGGCGTCCCGGCGGGCGATTGAGTCGAACTGCGCTTACTTCGGCTGCAGGATGCCAACGGGCATGTAATGTTATAAGGAATGTACTTGTTCATATTTGCGTAATGTTTATAAGTTATTCTGAGTGATAACTTCTCTAGCTTCCCCACATTATATAAAAAGGATAAAGAGAGGCGAAAAAGCAAGTTTTATATGTTTTTTCGCCCCATTTGCATTTATTAACTTTTTTTTTTAGACAACTTATTAAAATTTATCGTAAATTTGCAACCGGTTATTAAATATAATATGCCTAAGCAATAAGAATTATTAATTGAATCAATATATAAACTTAGTCAGACAATTATATAATTAAGAATCTGATTATCTTATAAAACTACATAATATAACAATTAAAACCAAACAATTATGAGCAAAAAAAGTCAGTTTGGCATGACCCTATTACTATCTACGATTTTAGTAGGTGGCGCCAATGCGAGTACTGTTCCTTCCTCAAGTACATTTGGTGTAGCCCAGGTAACACAGCAGGGTGCTGTTTGCAAGGGTGTGGTAAAGGACGCTGCTGGTGAACCAATTATTGGTGCAACGGTCAAGGTGAAAGGTTCCGATAAGACAGGAGCTGTTACTGACCTGGATGGTGTATTTACCATTTCTGGTGTAGAAAATGGACAGACTATTGTTATTTCCTACATTGGTTATGTAACACAGGAAGTGAAGTTCAAAGGTCAAGCTTTGGACGTTGTAATCTATGAAGATTCTAAAACTCTTAATGAAGTAGTTGTAGTAGGTTACGGTACTACTTCTAAGAGAAAGACTACATCTGCTATCTCTTCTGTAAAGGCAGATGACATCGCTAAGGTACCTGTACCTAATATTACACAGAGTTTGGCAGGACGTGCTCCTGGTCTTATCGTGCAGCAGTCAGGTGGTGGTATCAACGCCAAGGCATCTATCAAGATCCGTGGTGGTGGCACACCTCTCTACGTTATCGATAACATTATCTGTGAGGAGCGTGACTTCCAGAACTTGAATACAGATGATATCGACCAGGTAACTGTATTGAAGGATGCTTCTGCTACCGCTATCTACGGTGCACGAGCTGCCAACGGTATCATCATGGTAACTACCAAGAAGGGTGCTACAGGCAAGTTGAATATTGACTATAGCTTCAACTACACACTCTCTCAGCCAGCCGACTTGCAGGATAAGGTAGATTCTTACACAGCAGCTACCTATCTGAACCGCGGTCTGGAATATGACGGACGTGCCCCTCAGTACTCTAAGGAAGAACTGGAACTCTTCCGCAATGGTTCTGATCCAAAGGGTCATCCTAATGTAGATTGGCAGGACGTATGTATGCGTGCTTTCGCTCCTGAAATGCGCCACAATCTCTCTGTATCGGGTGGTAATGATGTAATGAAGATTTACACTGGTCTGGGTTACTACAACCAGGAGTCTATCTATCGCACCAACTCCAACAACATGCAGCGCTACAACTTCCGTACCAACATGGAGGCTACCTTCAAGCAGATTGGTTTGAAGGTACAGACGGGTGTAGATGCTTACATCGTGGATACAAAGGAACCTGCAACTGCTTCTGGTCGTGGATATTACACAGTATGGTCGCACATTCAGAACAAGCGCCCTTGGGAGCCTGCTTACAACCAGTACGGACAGATTTACAGCGGTACTACCGATAACCCACTCGTTGACATCAGCGGTGATGGCGGTTACTATAAGGAGCAAATCAGTTCTGTACGTGGTAACCTCAACCTGATCTGGGAGGTGCCATGGGTGAAGGGACTTACCCTGAAGGCGCTCACCAGCTACGGTATCGTGAACGACCGCAACAAGACATGGAATAAGTCTGCACAGACATACGACTGGGAGGGCAATCCTGCTACTGCCAACAAGCCTAGCTTGAGCAAGAACGTTTACTACCGCAGCAACTTCAATACTCAGTTCTTCGTTGACTACTCTCGTACCTTCTTTGAGAAGCATACTGTAGGTGCAACCTTCGGTGTTGAGGCCAGCGGTTCAGATTACGACAACTCATCTTTGGCTCGTAACTCATACCTCTTCGACGTTGACCAGATGAATTCAGGTCCTGTAGATACAGCTACCAACGGTTCACAAGAGGGTGTAGGTTATCGCCGTGCAGCCTTTATCGGCCGTTTGAAGTACGACTATGATTCTCGCTACATGTTCGAGGTAAATATGCGTCATGACGGTAGTGATTACTTCCCAAAGAACAAGCGTTGGGGAACCTTCTTCTCTGGCTCTGCAGCATGGGCAGTATCTGACGAGGCATTCTACAAGAACCTCGGTATCGACAAGGTGCTCAACCTCTTGAAGATCCGTTCTTCTTACGGTGAGATCGGTCAGGACGGCAATGTAGGACGTTTCGCTTATGTATCTTCTTATGGTATGAATACCCGTGGTGCTTACCTCGGCGGCAAGTGGTACTCAAGCTTCTATGAGGGTGGCCTTATCAGTCCGGACATGACCTGGTACACCACCAAGGACTTCAACATCGGTGTTGACTTCGCTACACTCAACAGTCGCTTGTCAGGATCTATCGATTACTTTGCCAAGGTTACAACAGGTTACATCGCTTCACCTTCAAACGTAGGTTATACAGCTCCTCTGGGCAAGAACCTTCCTTACGTGAAGTCAGACGGTGAGAGCATCCGCCGTGGTGCTGAGTTCGTACTCCAGTGGAAGGACAGCTTCGGTGACTTGAAGTATGGTGTTTCTGCCAACTTCACCTTCTACGATGACCGTTGGAACATCAACCCTAACGAGAGCGAGACTTCATTGAAGAACCCATATAAGCGCAGCACACAGGTAGGTGCTTACTCTGGTGTTTACTACAAGAACCTCGGCTTCTACAAGAATTATGAGGACATCATGAACAGTCCTAAGCGTAATGGCTCAACCAACCTGATGGCCGGTGACTTGAAGTACTACGACTTCAACGGTGACGGTAAGATTGATGGTGATGACCAGTATCGCCAGGGTTCAGGTGGAACTCCACAGTCTAACTATGGTTTCAATGTAGATTTGGAATACAAGGGCTGGTCGCTCAGTATGTTGTGGCAGGGTGCTACCAACTACAACCTCTATGTAGATGGCATTCTCCAGGGTGGTAACAGTAACTATTTGCCAGTGATTTACGATTTCCAGAAGGATATCTGGGCACCTGACAATACCAACAGTCTCTACCCACGTCAGCATGCATCAGCAGGTTTCAACGGCAACAACAACTTCGTAAGCTCTAACTTCTGGTTGGTTGATGCTCACTACCTGCGCTTGAAGACCCTCTCTATCGGTTACGACTTGAAGCGTACCGTTCTCAGCAAGCTGGGATGGTTTACCAAGTGTAATGTATCTCTCGCAGGCTACAACCTCCTTACCTTCAGCCCTGCCAAGAAGTGGGGATTCGATCCTGAGTCAGGTTCAGGTAGCGGTTATACATATCCGATTTCAAGAGTATATACAATCAGCGTGAACATCGGCTTCTAAATTCTAACAATAATTAAAAAGCATATTCATTATGAAACATAAACATATATTGCCAATTCTGTTGATGGGAGCCCTCGGCCTTCAGAGCTGCAGCGATTTCCTCGACACCAAGCCAACAGAAGGCTATCCTGAAACAACTGTTTGGGAGACACAGGGTACTGTTGATGCATTCGTCATCGGAAACTATGGCAATGCGTTCGGCCTTTACGAGTGGTTCTCTACATGGGACAAGACATTCACCAACAACATGGTGAACTGCCGTGCCGACTGTCCGGGTGAGGCTCGTGGCCTTATCGAGAACACCTACGATTGTGGTTTGAACAGCCGTTTTACCTCTATCCGTAACTGTAACCTCATCATCGAGAAGATGAAGGAATCATCTATTCCTGAGGCTTACAAAGCACGCTTTACAGCAGAGGCAAAGATGATGCGCGCCATGATTTACTTCGACCTGGCTCGCAAGGCTGGCCGTTATATCTGGGTGGACCGTGTACTCAACACCGGCGACGAGTTCAATCTTCCTCTTACCAAGGATATCGTAGAGAGCTACCAGCACGTACTGACCGATTTGCGTGAGGCTATTCCTAACCTGCCAGAAGAGGCAGAGGCTGGTCGCCTTACAAAGAATGCAGGCTATGCATTCCTCTCTGAGGTTTGCCTTACAGCTGCAGCTTATACCAACGACAATGCATCTCTGCAGGCAGGCAAGAGCCTATATCAGGAGGCTATCGACGCTGTTGACGCCCTCAAAGGTGTTTCACTCGATGCCAACTATGAGAGTATCTTCAACCAGAACGGTGCTTACTCTTCACCTGAGATCATTCTGGCTCAGTACTGGAGCAAGGACAATACAACCGTACAGGGTACTGATATGATCAACCTCATCCCTAACCTGCTCAACTCAAACCTTGAGAAGAACGGTTGCGGACCATTGTTCAAGAATCCAGATATCTTTGAGTGCTGGCTCGACCACACTCCAAGCCAGAACCTCGTAGATGACTATCTGGTTATCGACCAGGAGACAGGTAAGGCAGTACGCTGGTATGAGGCTTCACAGTTCGTCAACAACACCACTCCTATCAGCCGCGACGAGGCTATTGCAAGCATCGAGCACAAGGATGATGCAGAGTTTGACGGTGGTCAGTACTTCAAGGCATTCAAGGTGAAGACTGCTGGTACCAACATCAGCGACCTGATGTATCAGCACCGTGACAAGCGTTTCGACGCTTCTATCGTTCACGACGGTTCTACTTACCTGGGCGAGAATATCACCACTTACACTCGTGGTAACTTCAGCCGCTGGGCAACCAACCGTTACGCCAACGACCACGTGCCTCTGACCAACTACGCTATGCGCAAGTCTATCTATACCAACTGGGATCCACGTCCATTCTACAATGTATATACGGATTACCACAAGGTTATCTTCCGCTATGGCCGTTGCCTGCTCAACAAGGCAGAGGCTCAGCTCCGTCTGAACAAGGTATCTGATGCAGTAGCTACTCTCAACCTGACCCGCCAGACTCATGGTGGTCTTCCTGCTTCTGAGGCATCTACTCTTGCTGATGCATGGAAGGACTACAAGATTGAGCGCCGTGTAGAACTCTTCTGGGAGGGCGACTGGTACTTCAGTCTGCTGCGTTGGGGTAAGTATGGTCAGGAGGCTAACGATGGTAAGGCTCCTGGTAGCGTAATCAATGAGCTTACAGAACCTGCAACATTCATCGAGATTAAGCCAGACCACTCTGCTTTCTATATCGGTAATGTTCAGCTGTCAAATGATAAGCGTACATTCGATACACGCTCTTATCTCTTCCCAATTCCAAAGTCATTGATTCAGGCAAACTCTGCCATCAACGAATCTGACCAGAACCCAGGATGGGAGTAATATTATTAATAAACAAAAAATCGAATAGAAATGAAAAAGATATCTCTTTCAACACTCAAGTGGGTGTTTCTGTTGATTTGCATGCCTCTTCTTACAGCATGTAGTTGGGAGGATCTGCCTTCTTACGAGGAGGCTGAAATCAGCGCCGTACAGCTCTACCACCGTTGGGCTAGTACAGACAAGGATCCTATCACTGGCGAGCCTGTGGTAAAGGAAAAGCGTTTGAACTGCCAGAGTACTGTTGACTCTGAGAATGGCGTCATCAGCGTAAGTGTTTCCGTTCCTGAAGCTGGCGGCGACTTCTCTACAGAAGTACGCAACCAGGTAACTCAGAGCAAGTTGTGGGGTCAGGTAACTGTTTCTACAGCAGCTCGTATTACTCCTGTTGAGGGAACTGCTAACTTGGGTACTCCAGACGATTGGACCAAGGAACGCAAGTTCAGCGTAAAGGCTGCCAATGGCAACACAAAGATCTGGACTATTAAAATTGTTAGTTTTAATAAATAAACTTGCCAGCTCCTATTTCAGGAGTTAGACAGAAAATAGGGAAAGCCCGGAATCTTTTCTGATTTCGGGCTTTCTTAAAATTAAGAATAATAGAAAAGGTATCATTATAATGAAGAATACTATCAAAGAAAGACTGATTGTTCTGTCGCTTTTACTGTTGTCGTTCATTTCTGTGAGTGCTGCTGAGAAGGTTATCAGCGTCAGCCAGAACGGAAATGCAGCCAATGCTATCCGCAGCGCATTGGAAAAGGCTGCTGCCATGAAGGGAAGTCCAGTAACTTTGAAGCTGGAACTCGGTGTATGGAACATTACCCGTGAGGAATCTACCGTGCGCAAATATTATATTTCGAATACTACGTCAGAGGTTGAGTGTGCAGATCCTTCAAAGCACATCGCCCTGCTGCTGCGTGGCCTTCGAAATGTAACCATCGACGGTAATGGCTCTACACTGATGCTCGACGGCGAGATGTCGGCATTTGTTATCGACAACTGTCAGAACATCACACTCCGTAATCTTAATATTGACAATGCTCATCCTACCCAGACCGAAATGACCGTGGAGGCTGATGGTAAGGACTATATGATATGCCGCACTCATCCTACCTCACAATACCGCATCAAGGACGGTAAAGTAGAATGGTACGGACGTGGCTGGGCTTTCAGCAGAGGTATTGCGCAGTGGTATGACCCTATTAAGGATATTACCTGGCGTGACTGGAGTCCTACCGACAATGTGGTAGAGGCTCGCGAGATGGAGCCTGGTAAGCTCTATATCAAATACAACAAGAAGCCTGCCGTTCCTGTAGGTACAGTCTTCCAGATGCGCGACGCTATCCGCCGTGAGGCTTGCGGACTTATCTGGGAGTCAAAGAATGTTCGTCTGGACAATGTACGTATCTATTATCTCAGCAACTTCGGTGTGGTAGGTCAGGTTTCTGAAAACATTTCTATCCACCGCTGCTGGTTTGCACCAGAGGAGGGAAGTGGCAGAACCAATGCGGGATTTGCCGACTTTATCCAGATTTCCGGCTGCCGTGGACTGGTAGATATTACCGATACCAAGTTTGCCGGTGCTCATGATGACCCTATCAATGTGCATGGAACTCATTTGCAGATTGTTCGTGCAACCTCTGCCAACAAGCTGCTCCTGCGCTATATGCATCATCAGACCTATGGTTTCCAGTCATTCCACAGCGGCGATGACATAGAAATCGTAAATCCTGAAACACTTCTTGCTGAGGGTACCTTCAAGGTAAAGAGTGCCAAGATGGTTTCTCCTCGCGAGATAGAGATTACGCTCACCAAGCCAGTACCAGCGAATCTATTGAAGAATGGAACACGTGTAGTGGAGAACATCACCTGGACTCCTCGTGTACACATTGCACGTTGCCACTTCAGCCGTATTCCTACTCGTGGTATTCTCATTACCACCCGTCAGCCATCTGTCATCGAGGACAACTATTTCTACGGAATGCAGATGAGTGCTATTCTCGTGGCAGACGATGCTCGCAGCTGGTTTGAATCGGGTCCGGTTCACAATCTCATCATCCGCAACAATACTTTCAATCGTTGCGCTAGTTCTACTATCTGGATTAATCCAGAAAACCGCAAGAAGGCAGGTGCTGTTCACCGCAACATCACCATCGAGAACAATGTATTCACTCTGCGTTCTCAGGACGACAAGCCTCTTGTTTATGATTCGGTAGATAACTTGAAGGTGAAGAACAATATTGTGATTAGCCCAAATGGTGAGACGACAAAATTGAGTTATTAGTCATCTTATACGGGATAACTTAGAATTGAATAACTATCAAATTAGTTTAATTGTACTAGGTTAGATCTATAGAATAGGCTTATTGTAAGATTAGGTTTATAAGATTTAGTTTTAAAAAAATAGGTCGATAAGAATAGTTATTAAATTTGGTTCAATTATTGACTTACACAAATCAAATAATGAAAACTAAGCGTATGCCCTTTTGCTGCGAAGCAAGAGGGCATATTTTTTTATAAAAGTATTAGCACACAGACTTTTTACGTTATTTTGCGTAGATTTTTGAAGTAAATCTCTCGTTTTTGCGAACTTTTCATTATCTTTGTAGCCGAAATCATTAAGTAATAAACCTATTATCAACAAACAATTGACGGTATGAAAAAAATTAAATTTCAATTAATCAGCGCATTCTTCTTCTCCCTGCTGTTCTTGTCTTGCTCACAAAAAGAGCAGAACATTTCATCAACAGCATCTTCAGAAAAGAATAGCATTTGCACTGCATCGGAACTTGGACTATCTGAGGCTGATTTTTCAGAACTCACTCCTAAGCAAAGAGAACAAAGAGCAGCAAACATAAAGTTGTCTGAATTTGTATCTTTAAAAGATAGTGTTTATAGTTTAACTATATCACAAAAAGAAGCGGAAGCGATGGGCATCAGCGAAGAAATGTACAAAAATGCATTAAACGAGATGAAAGTTGCCAATGAAGCCATTGCAAAATGCAACAAAGAAGGGAAACCTATTACTCTGACAGATGTAAAACCATCTATACAAGAGAGTAAAAAAAAGCAACATTGTTTCTAGACTCACTTCTAGTAGAGCATTAGGGGATCAATATGGACATATAGAGACATATGGGAATACAGAAGGATATGACGCTTTTATGCCTAGAGAGGAGAATAGTAATGTTTTGTTTTATTGTCAGTCAAATGCAGCAATAACTCCTGTATATACATGCAAGACTTATATTTTCGGCAAGTGGAATTACGGAACCGCTGTAGGATGTTTAGGAGTTGAAACTAAAGTAAAAGTTCTACTTGCTGCTAGTGGTGCAGGTCTTACGGCAAAACTTTGTTTCGCTACAACTGACTCTAATGGAGGGCGATGTAATTGGCGTGCAGTATAAGTTGTTATGTAAGAAGGCAAAATTAAAGTAATGGTTCCTTGCGGATTATTATATTCAATATGCCATAGAAAATGTACTATACGTTGACATAATAATATCCATTACGTCATCTTTTTCGAATTATCTTGGAGAGAGATTACTCTTTCTCCAAGATAATTTTCCGTAGCGCCGGATATGCCTTTCCTCCGTTAGGCGTTCCGGCGGATTTGCAATCCGCCGTCAAAAACTGACCTAACCTCTTTATGCTTTGGGGATATGTTATCCCCAGCCCCAGGCAATAGTCAGCATATCGATGGGATGGGGGGATTTCTTATCTGTTACCTCTAAGATAATATCTTATTTCAATTTTTCTATCTGTTCCTGGGTAAGACCGGAATACTTCATGATCAGATTGATGTCAACGCTATCAGCAAGCATGTTCCTGGCAATATCCAGGGCTTTCTGGTTCATACCTTTCTCCATACCTTTTTTCATACCTTTTTCCATACCCTCTGCAAGACCTTCTTGCTTCGCCGTATCAATGGAGTTCTTGATATCCCGGTATGCCATCTTACTTGCTTCATACTCCCTCATTTCCTGAGGTGTGAACTTGGCAATCTCGGCTTCCTCAAAGAGACGGTCGAATACCTTGTCGCACAGCTCCTTCGGACGCTGGGTAAGCTTATAGAGGTTCTTCAGCGCATAGAGCCATTTTTCGTAGAGCGTTTCCAGTTCTCCTAGTGTCTTATTGAATTTCGCAATCTCTACATAGATAAACTCCAGCTTGTCGTAGAAAATCTTGTGGGTAGCGGTATCGCACAACTGTACATGATGGCGAATTTTCTCCTTGTCGAAGGCATCCTCGTTCATGTTGAAGTTGAGCAGCGCAACAGTATAGACATGATTGAGCTTGAAATCCCAGTCATTCCCCTTGGGTGCCTGCTCGCGAATCGGGAAAGTGGAGTAGAAGAGGGAGCGGTCCTTGAAATAAGCCTGGTAGGCATTCTGCATTTCCACGATGAACTTCTCGCCGTTTTCTCCTTCGCAATATACGTCGAAGATGGCCTTGCGGTCGGTATATACATCTCCCACATGCTCCGGATTCAGATACGACACATCCTTCACAACCTGTCTGCCATTAAACAAGCTGTTGAGGAAGCAAATGAGCAAATCCTTGTTCATTGCTGTTCCAAAAATTCGCTTGAAGCCGAAGTCGGTCAGCAAGCTGATGTATCTTTCTTCTACCTGTTTCATACGCAATTCATTTAATTCAACATCTAGTTTCGCCGCAAAATTACGCTTTTTTCCTGAAACGACCAAATAAAAAGCGGGAAAACTGGCTGATAGACATTCATAACTCTTTCTATCACATAATGCAAATCCCCCAGCCCGCAGTTTGCAGGTTGGGGGATGATTCTTTCTGATTCCATTCCTATACCTCCAGCAGCGGCTGGAGCTTGGTGGCATCGAAGCAGGGACATGCCTTCTGCACGCCAGGCAGGTCACGATGACCCAGTATCACCTTGATGTCAGGAAAACGGTGGTGGAGGTTGATGATCAGCCAGAACATCGCATCCTTCTGGGCTGCCGTTCGGGTGTCGGCTATGCAGCCATTGGCATCCAGTCCGCCCTCATAACAGATGCCGATGGAGTTGGCGTTGGCTCCACGGGCATGCGCACCCATCCGCTCTACCGGACGGCACTCATGTACCTTGCCCTCGCGCGTAATATAATAATGATAGCCGATATCAAACCAGCCGTTCACTTCCACATGGTCGTGCCGCAGCTGCTCTACTGTGTAAGGGTGATTGCAGCGGCTACCGCTGCAATGCACCACAATCATATCAATCTTTCTCATAGTCTATCAAATAAAACCAGATACTCATTGTTAAACCCTAGTGTCGGTGCTCCCTAAAAAGAGCAGGAAGAAACTCCCATAGCGCCCAGAAGGGCCGTTAATACCGTCACCACAAACTTGATGACCTCATTCCATGTCTGCTTGTTCTTGATACTCATATACCTAATCTGTTAATAATTAATATTTTATAAATTTACATTGTCGCCGTTGCCGGAATCCTCGCCGGTGTTGCCGGTATCCTCACCAGTGCTGCCAGTGCCCTGCGATGTGCCGCCACTGTTCTCACCAGTGCTTCCGGTGCCCTGCGATGTGCCGCCTCCGGTGGTGCTGCCTGGCTTGCCGGTCTCGTCTGTGCCGTCGCCAGCCGCCTCGTCCTTCTTGTACTTCTTTGCCTCCTCGATGTTGAGCGTCTTGGCGCCCGCCTTCTCTGCCTTCATGGCTGCAATCTGCAGAGCTCTGGATGCCACCTGCTTGTAATCCAGGTCGGTGAACTTGTTCTTTACTCCCTCTCCAGGGATATACTGGATGTTTGCTCCGGTGATGTTGACATCGCTGCGGAAGTCGGCAGGATTATCTACTCCTGTACTTGTAAGCTGGAGTCGGAACTTGCCCAGCTCGCCAAACTCCACCTGGTTGCCACGCTGAAGCTCTGTTACGAGGTTATCTACTGCGCTCACCAATACTGCGGTGCAGTCTGCACGGGATACGGTGGTCTGCTTCTCGATCAATCCCGCAAACATCTTGAGCGAGATGGAATCGTTGATTTGTGTGCAAGCGTAATACTTGCTGTCCGAGGTCTTGTCACCCGGCTTTGCCAAATGCTTTGCTAAACTAAAACTTACTGACATACTACTAAAATTTTAAAAGATGAATAACTCTTGTTGTGTATCGGACTCTTCCCGATTACATTTGCAAAGATACGACATCCGGCAGGGGCGAATTGCACACTTTGGTCCAAGATGGTTCACTTTCGTCCTTTTTGGTTCACTTTGGTTCAAGATGGTACTCTTTCGCCTGCGTCATATATGATACTTGCCTGCGTCATATATGATGATCGCTTACGTCATATATGATGATTGCTTACGTCATATATGATACTTGCCTGCGTCATATATGATGCAAGCTCATGCCGTATATGGCGTAGGCTGATGCCATATTGGGTGTAGGCTGATGCCCAATATGCCTCCTGCAAGCACCCTATATGCCAATATCCGAAACCTTCTTTCCTGACGTTGCTACACTCTCGGGGAGTGGGTGGTTTTTATGCTACCATCTCGGCGAGAAACAGCTACCATCTCGGCGAATGGGGGTGGCTGAAGCTACACTCTCAGCGAGTGGCGGAATGTTAAGTACTTGATAATTAAATAGATAGGTTTAAGAAAATGGCCCTTATACTATACCATATATAGTAATATATATACTTTATTATACTTTTTATACTATACGTAAACGCGTGTGAGAAATCTTTTTTTTTAGAAATTTTGATGGAAAATGTATTTTTTTTCTTTGTTTTTCTTGGTTATTTCGAAAAAAGGTGTTACTTTTGCAATCGGTTAGCTGAAATGGCATCAAAAGCGATGGCAAAAAGCTGTTGTGTCATAAGGCTGATACAAGTGAGGGTTTTACAAATACTCCGAGAGTTCAGGACTTACCTCTTTCCTGTTCTTGTGAGTTTGGCATTGGATCCTTACCTGGGCATTCTGTGTCCGATTGATTCGAAGAAAAGAATAGTCGGCACGGAATGGATGGTAAGCATATCAAAATGCCAAAAGTGTTGACTAATTAGAGGTAATATTTCCCTAATAGGGAAGGTGGTCAGCATTTATTTGTTATCTTCACCTATCCTTCTGTGTCGATTTCTTTTAAAAATATGAATTTGCCTACCTTAAAAAGGCAGACAGCTAACAAGGAAAAGAAATGACAAAACCTATGAACAATGTAATCTCCATGCTGGGAGTTCAAGGACTGTCGCGAAACAATTATTCCGTTGTGCAGCTCAAGGTAGTTTTGGCCATTATTGGCCATGCTCAGAAAGTGATTAACGACTATGTGGTAGATGGCCAGATGCCTAATAAGTCTATGCGTAAGCATTTGACTGCTAGGCAGATGGCTGATGGCTATACTGTAGTCGTCATCCGCCTGGCGGATCTATGCGCCCACACCAGCCGCTATAGTCAGGTTAAGAATGCGATAGTGGATATGGCGAAGCGCAAGCCGATAGCCATCCCCTACAAGTGTGATGTGAACCAGGTGACCTATTACGCTGAATTTCCAAGACTTTTCTCTTGTGAATTCATCAGGATGGGAGGTCATCTGGCGGTGGAGTTCCGTTTCTCCAACGATCTGCTGGACTACTTCTACAGTTTCGACAAGGGGGTAGCCCATGTGCATCTGGATGTGGTGAATCACTGCTGCAGTGCGTCATCCATCAAGCTCTACATCATTACCCTCTGCTGGGCGTTGAAGGGATATACCAAGATAGATCCCAAGAAGTTTGTAGCGCTGATGCACGGCAAGGAGAATTATTACAAATACTTCAGCGATCTGATGTCGAAGAGCCTCCAGCCGGCACTCGATGACCAGAAGCGACTCTACGACTGTGGCATGGTGGATCAGTATCTCACGCTATCTACCTATTATTCCGAGGAGGATGCCCTGAGAGCCGAGCAGCGCTGCGTGGGGTGGCCTACTTACCTGGTTTTTACGGTCCACTGCCGTGAGGATGAAGTGCAGGACGATAAGATTCCTGAGGAATTGCGCTCTCAACGTATCCAGCTGAAAATCAAGCTGATGAATCGTTATGATGTAAGCGAGGCTACTGCGAAGGAGCTGAGCAGTCATCTCTTTCTGGGGATGTTGGGTGACTTTGTGGTGTGGTTTGAGCGCAAGGAAAAGTATGTTGCCGAGCGCATCCGTCTGCATCAGCCTATGAAGAAGGCGGCATATATCGTGAGTGCCCTCCGTGGTTTCTTCAAGGATAGAGGCTGTCTGCCTGTGAAATCTTCCGGGTCATCCTCTCCGGATCCTGTTCCCGTGGCCAAGCCTTTTCCTCCTGTTCCGTCTAACCTCAAAAATGACTAGCTTATGCAAGATGCCAATCACAATAACTATATGATGATGGGCAAGGCAGATCTCGCCTTGCAGTATTTCCCGATGGCGGGCGACAAGATTACGGCTCGCCGACACCTGATGTCATGGATCAAGCGCTGTCCACCCCTGTGGGAGGGCATCCGCCAGTTGGGCTATCATCAGCGGTGTCAATACTTTTCTCCCAAAATGGTGCAATTGATTTACCATTTCCTGGGAGAGCCTGGCTAAAGGCTGAATAGTGAAAATTATTTATCATTACAGCAGTTTACAGGCTATTTTAGCCAAAAATCTCCCTATAAGCCAGAAAAAACTGTGCTTATAGGGAGATTTCAATTGCGCCGGATATCCCATTTCCTCCGTTAGGCGTCCCGGCGGATTTGCAATCCGCCGTCAAAAAATGACCTAACCTCTTTATGCTCTGGGGATTTGCAATCCCCAGCAACCAGGCTGTTGCCAGCATATCGATGGGATAGGGGATTGCAAATCCCCTGGCATAATAGGTCGAACCTTTTTTACGACGGATTGCAAATCCGTCGGGACGCCTAACGGAGTACAGTCTGGAACGGAAGAAATTCATTTCCGTAGCGCCGGATATGCCCTTTCCTCCGTTAGGCGTCCCGGCGGATTTGCAATCCGCCGTCAAAAAATGACCTAACCTCTTTATGCTCTGGGGATTTGCAATCCCCAGCAACCAGGCTGTTGCCAGCATATCGATGGGATAGGGGATTACAAATCCCCCGGCATAATAGGTCGAACCTTTTTTTACGACGGATAACATATCCGTCGGGACGCCTAACGGAGGACAGTCTAGAACGGAAGAAATTCATTTCATAGAATGCGCATGAAAATGCCGCGCCTCGGCGGAAGTTATGTCGCCGCCGGGGCGTTTTCTAAAAAGACAGTTCGATATATATAATAGGTAGGCTAGAGATAGCCTGTGGTAAATAATCGCAAGAATTAGAGTCTATTGATTGCGGGTGTATGTGAATATGCCTCCTTCATATTCAAGGAAGCAGATTAATGTGTGTAGAATCTGCAAGATTAATTTTATAGTTTTAATAAGTAGGTTGTACAGTGGTACATCTATTTACATCTTTTACTTATAATGATCCCTGCCTGCTTGTGAAAGCCGGCAGGGCTTTTAATCCGAAAATCCAAAAGAAATCATATATCTATAAATATAAATATCAACCCCTAATGAGTTGATACTTGCTTTTGTTTTTTAGGTTTACTTATCACATAAGCAAAACCCCCATCCCGCTTGAGAAAGTAGGATGGGGGATTTCTGTATTTTATACTGCTATTCCATTACGTATTATATCATCATATAAGGGTGATGGTTTGCATTCTTCAATCAACACCGGTTCTATAGATGTATCTATATTAAGGGTGGCAAGCCATAATGAAGATGTAGTGTCCAGCCAGTCGCCATTAAGCTTAGGTATAACTACTGCTACATCGATATCACTATCTTTTCTTGCTTCATTTCTACTACAAGAACCATACAGATATACTTTCGCATTAGCAAGCAATGGAAGTATTGCTTCCTTGTAGCATTTTACTATCATTAAAGCATGTTCTCTATCCATTGTTTTAATTCTTTTGTTTTATTTATTAATGTTCTGCAATATTCTGGAGTCAATTTCTTCGCCAGCTCATCTTTGTAGGATGGGTATCTTGCCTCAATATTCATTGGCATTAATTCCGCAAGAAACTTTAGCTGTTCTGATGTCATTTTTGATACTAACCCGCAGCTTTGTGCCAACTTCAAGAGGTTATGGATGTATGGAACCTCATCTGGTTTTATAGCACTCCAATACGACTTTATTGTTTTTTCTATAACCAAATGGCACATAAAGCCAACATATAGCCATCTTCCACCGTTGTACATAACCTCAGCGGTTTCGATGTCATAGTCTGCAAGTTCTTTCCAATATTTAACTTTATCTATTGCCATACGTTTTGTTTTTGTGCAAAAATAAAGCAAATAATTGAGATTGCCAAATTTTTAGTGTTAAAAAGATTTTTTAGGATAAAAAACTCCCTAGCGCCGGATATCTCTGTCCTCCGTTAGGCGTCCCGGCGGATTTGTAATCCGCCGTCAAAAAATGACCTAACCTCTGAATCTACCACCGCTCTAGTTTGTTATAATAAATTTATTATGGAAGAAATGCAAGAAAAAACCGTTAAAACACTCTAAAATATGGGGCGAATGTTTTGCAGTTTGAAATAATTTTAGTATATTTGTAGCATATAAAACAATCCCCTGTATGACTATATACGGGTTATGCTTTAGTGTATAATAATAAGTGATAAATAATTAAAATAGTAACATCAAAATTTAAATTATAACAACATGAAGAGAACGTTTTTAGCGACATTTCTGTCGATTGTTTTTGCTATGGTAGCAGTAGCTTGCCACAGCAGCGATGAGAAAGAGATCGGTTATACTGAGTTGCCAGTACAGGCTCAGCAGTTTGTAAAGCAGTATTTCCCTTCTGCTACCTATACCTATGTAGAGAAGGAGAAGGACAACGGAAAGTGGGAATATGAGGCAACATTGAACGATGGAACCAAAATAGATTTCAACAATAAGGGAGAGTGGAAGAGCGTGGACTGCAAGTTCTCTGCTTTGCCATCAGGCATCATTCCTGATGTTATCGCTGCGGATATTGCCAAGCGCTATCCTTCACAGCAGCCGTATAAGATAGAGAAGGAGATAGGTGGTTACGAAATCGACATCCCAGGCTACGACCTGTATTACAGCAGTGCCGGTAAATTCATCCGTGTTGAAATTGACCGATAATCCTATCCGGCATTAACACTCATTCAATCCTATATTTTAAGCAAACCCCCCATCCGGCTTGAGAAGGCAGGATGGGGGATTTCTGTATTTTGAGAATGCTTCGCTTACTTCTGCCGAGGCTGGATCTCGTAGGATGGATTGTTGCGGATCTCCCAGCGGTCGAGCTTGGCGCCGTTGGTCAGGATCAGCTTCTCCTTCTGGTAGGTTACGATGGTCTGGGATGGCAGGCTCACTCGGCCGTCGCCCGCAAAACTGCGGATTGGCTGAGAGAAGTCTCGCTTCTGAATATCCGCCAGGGTGTATTCAGCCAGCTGCATCTTGCCGTCCTTCTCCATCGATACGAAGAACTTCTCCTTGTCGTCGGTCTTCGAGATGGAACGGATCTTCTCTGTTGCATTCTGGGTAATCTTGGCTGGCGCATCTCCCTTCTTCTCAATGATGTCCTGCACCTTCCAGGCATAGATGGTACCCGTACGAGGGATGAAACTGTAGAGCGAATCGCCTATCGCTTCCATATCATAGGATTCAGACTGCGGCTCAAACTTGCTGCCGATGAAATTGCTGCCTGTAGCCAGCTTGGCATAGACATTGTTGTTGCTGGCAGCATTCATATCAAGCGCCTCACGGTCGAAGACCCTGATATTCTTCTCCTTGGAATCTCTTACGAATACCAGGCGAGGGGTGGCGCAAACGCATCCCGCCCACGAAACATTGCTGGCTGGCCAGGAACCGGTGCCCAGTCGACTGAGATACTTACCCGTCTTCTTGTCGAAGATCTGCACCTCTCGGCTGTCGCCGGCTGCCACGAAGAGGTGGTCGCCCTCGACATATACATCCCTAGCCAGGGTGCGGTCGGCATTGCTGATACTGCGCTTCAGCTCCAGCGTTTCCGCATCGAAAACATCGATGCATTTGCCGGCAAAGTTGGCAACATACAGCTCTTCGCCATCGCTGAAGAGATTCACGGCATTCAGATCTCTGCCACCGATGTTCTCGGAAGTGCGTGAGAGGTAGCCGTCGAGGTAGAAGTGGTCAGCCACCTTGATGGTATCCACCGGCTGCATTACTACTCGGTCTTCAGTAATCTCTCTGATTTCTGTCTGGTCGCAGGATGCCATTGCCAGCATCATCAGTCCTGCGCTTATCATCATTACGTCTTTTCTCATTTCTTAGTCCTCCTTGTTATTTGGTATTGTCCTTGAGCGGATTCTCGGTGAAGTACTTCACGAGTCGGCTCTTCTTGTAAAAACTATCGATATTCTTCTGCAATACGGCATCATCCTGGAAAATCTGCATGATGTCGCAGTCACGATACTGTGCATTCTCCGGTTTGTGGAAGCCCAGCAGGTTGCGGTCGGTATAAGGCAGGTCGCCCTTCTTGCTCAGCCATATATGCAGCTGCCAGATGAACTCTGTCCAACCTACGTTCACGCCTTCCGGAGTCTTTGCCGCATAGGTCATGTTGCTGTTGTGACCGTAATCCATACAGTGCATGAACTCGTGGGTGATTGACTCCCATCCGCTGAAGGATGCATAATGGCCGTAGAAGTTCCAGTCGGTAATGCCCCAGGTGGCACCGCCGCCCAGTCCGCCATAGGCAGGTGAGGTCTGTCCGAGCACGAAGTTCTTCTTAGCCTTGAATCTCTCCACCTCGCTCTGGTACTTTTCGGCAGTGAATGGCACCTTTTCGTTGTCGTAGAGGTCGCCTCCCATCACCTTCTTGAAGTTCGCCAACACGTACTTGTACTCCGGGGTGGTCATCATATAGGCATAGTTGGTGAGTATCACCACCCACTCTCGGGCATAGATAGGTCTCATCTCGCGGAAGTTGTATGATTCGCCCACGGTAGGAGTCCATCCGAAGTTGGAGAAGCTGCAGTTCCACTGGGCATCAATCTTCTGGAGCATCTTGAAGTGCTCGTCATCGCTGGTGAGTCGTGCCTTCATCTGGTTCATATCGAGATATGGACAAAGGAAGCTCACGAAATTTCCGCTTTTCTTCTTCCATACGTTTCTTCTGCCAATAAAGGATGGCTTGAACGAGAAGCGGGAGAAGGCAGGAACGGTTTCGAAAAAGGCCACGGGGATATACTCGTCAGCCTCCGGAATATGCATCTCGAGGGTGACGTTGGAGACTGGTTTCGCACTCCAGCTGGTGATGATGAGCGAATCGCCCACTGCTGATTTCTTCACGCTGATCAGGTTGTTGGTCTGGAAGGTGTAGTCTGCCTTGTTGACGATTTCTGTTGATGGGTCGGATAGATTCAGGATGTGCTTGGCGAACTCTGCCGGCAGCTTGTCGAAAGCCACGGTGTCTTTCTTGAAGTTCTGCTGGAATGGCTGCTGGATGTCGTTGTACACAATCTTGTCTTCGTAGTCTGTGGAGCAGGAAGCCATCAGGGTCATCGCTGCCACGAGCGTAGTACCAGCTGCCAGAGCCGGAATCTTTCGATGTTTTTTCTGTTTCATCATTTTGGGTTTTTACTGTTATATCACTTACTATATCATTAAAATATTTGCTTGCAAAGATACTGAAAATAATTCAAAATATCAAATATTTAGGCAGATATTTCGTCTAGTCCGTAGCGCCGGATATGCCCGTCCTCCGTTAGGCGTCCCGGCGGGGGTAGGGCGTCTAGCTTGCACTGGAACGCTAAGCTTGTACTGGTCCGTCTATCGGTGGCCTGGCGATATTGATAAAGTATATCTTCGAAGCAATTAGTGTGTCCTGAGACTGAATGAAGTCTGATATTGGCTATATTGATAGACTTCTGTCGTAACTCCTAAAGAGTTGATACTTGCTTTTGTTTTTTAGGTTTACTTATCACATAAGCAAACCCCCCATCCCGCTTGAGAAAGTAGGATGGGGGATTTCTGTTTATCTTTGATTTATTATTCTGGTTTTGTACCAAAGAAGCCGATAAATTCATCGAAATCACGAAGAATGTCATCCAATTTAGGATTACTCTTTTGAACAATAATGGCTATGTAATTGTCAACTTCTTCATCTCTAAGAATTGAAATCTTAACACAAAACCGGTCTCGCTTATCGAATTCGTTGAACCATCTTATAAGGTGAATGAAAATTGAGGCGAGTTAAGTTAAAGGCTTGCATAGCAGTTTGCAGCCTCCTTGCGTGCTTGGGCAAATTCTATTTGAGCCTTTGCTTCCATTTCTTTTTTACGTTTCACCATGTCACGTAATACAGCAATTGCTTCTTCACGAGTTTTTATTTTAAGAGCCATATTTAATTATTTTAAAGTTCAACATCTAGTTTCGCCGCAAAATTACGCTTTTTTCCTGAAACGACCAAATAAAAAGTAGGAAAACTGCCTGATAGACATTCATAAATCTCTCTATCACATAAGCAAATCCCCCAGCCCGCAGTTTGCAGGTTGGGGGATGATTCTTTCTAATCCCATTCCTATACCTCCAGCAGCGGCTGGAGCTTGGTGGCATCGAAGTTGGGATATTTTCTTTGAGAATACTCCAGTAATCTGAGATGGAATATTTTTCTAATGAATAAGCAAAATAGATGGGTTAAAATTTGGTAGAATCAGTAAAAATGTGTATCTTTGCACATATTGTATGGGGTGTAACTGGGATGAATGTTCCGTTTGGCTTCACACTTTATACATAAATATCTTAATTATAATAGTAAATGACAAAGTGTAGTAGAAGCCTGACTCTTTTATTAGATATGAAACAGTATTTTTTATCAGCTTTATTGCTTGCTGCTGCAAATATGGGTGCGGTGGCTCAAAATTTTAAGGATGAAGGAAGAATCATTCCTTTGATAAAGAGTGGTGAATATAGTCCGCAAACTTTTGGAGCTTCACAAATGAGATGGACTTGTCCTGAAATTGAGCAGGTGCTGGAACAACTTGGATCCATGAAAAATGATGATTTTAAAGTATATGCTAATAAAGTGAAAAATGAGTTTAAATTATATGAATCAAATCAGTCTGGAAGTAAGTTTGTTGTGGCTCAAGCTATCTTTCAGATAGAGCAGCCTAGATTCCTTGAAGGTAACTTGATTGATCATATAGCATCTTGGCTTAAAAGGCAGAATGGATGGGCGAAAAAAATCGATATAGATAAAGTTAACAGACAAATCTCTGCTTATGGTTCTGTCAATATTGCTACCCATGCAGCATTCTTTGAATACTATAAGGTATTCATTGAACCTTCCCTTGTCATCCAGTTAAAGGAGGATAATCAATTGTTGATATCCTTCCTAGTGAGCAATTATAGAAATGAAGCATATACAAGCAGTAATGAAAGCCCTCTGAGTTCTGTATCTTCAAAGATTGCTGATGTATATCCTTATGTGCAGAAATCTTCTTATAAGACTACTTATGCCAAGGCATTAGTAGGAACCTATCAGTATTTATGGGGATTTATGTTGGATCTCCGCAATGAACTGAATGGAAACTTCTCTAGAGACAAGAGATTGTTAGAGAGATTTCAATATGAATATTCTAAAGATTCTCTTCTGACAAAATATGGTGAACCTACCAATATTATTTGTGATAAATCTGTGGTACAGGACATCCATAGAGAGCTGCGTTTTTATGAAAATGCGCAAAAAGTTGTATTTATGGGAAAGACTATTGGTTTTAAGGATATTGTAAGTTGCAAGATTGATGATGATCCAAGCTTTATTCCAGGTCGTACTACAACTTATGGAACGGGTATTTCTTTTTTTGGCTTTGGTTTTGGAGCAAAGGAAACCAGTTCAACGGCAAGCAGGACAATTCACAATTATGTGGTAAACATCAAGGTAGATAATCTTGCTGCGCCATACATCCGTATTGTAACAGGGGAAAATGAGCAAAAAGCACGTGAGATAGCATCTAGTTTTGAATACATCTTAAGGCATCAGCAAACGACTCCTAAAAAGATCGTTACCAGAAAAAAAACTGTGGTCAAGAAGAATGGACGTTAAATTATGATGGTAACTCATAATATAAAGCCAGTCCATCCTTCAAGTACGATATGTCCCATTTGTGGCAAGAATATAACTTGTCTGTGCTTAAATTATCTTAACAGTATGAGGGTGAAGGAAAAAAGCCTTTAAGGATAAAAATAAAAACCCTTAAGGAAAAATAAATTTTCCCTTAAGGAAAAAAATAAAAATCCTTAAGGGAAAATATCACATCTCTGCAATTCCCATTTTTCGGGCGTTTGAGAAGATTGAGTTGAATATAGAACTATATTTACATCATTATCAGATGAGAGAGTTGGAGGATGCTTTTGATTTCCAATCGTCAATCGTTCCCGTCTTAGACGAGAAGTTGCAGCCAATCTGGTAAATCGTTCTGTTGTCTGTAGCATACTCACGGGCATATCCTTTTTCCTCGATTTGCTTCAAAGCTTCAGAAGCTGAACCATCACGCTTAAATTCGAAGATGTAAACAAACATTGGGGTCTCAACAATGCAATCAACTCGTCCTTCACTTTGCTCCTTTTCTATTAGGACGGTAAAGCAGCTTATCATGCGAATCACCAGATAGAAGGTATATTGGAAGTATCGTTCTTTTTCCCGCTCGTCATCTTTGCGTCGTTGGCTATAGGGTATGCTGGCGAAGAAGGATGTGAGTAGCTTCTCCAATTTGTCGCAATCTCCCGTCTTCATAGTGCTTACTACCTCTATAACCCATGCATCTGGTGACTCCTTGGGTTTCAGATAATTGGCTGCCACCATGGTTACGAAACCTGCTTTTACCTCGTCGTTTGGAAAATTCAAGAGATAGGAATCGGTATCCATATTCCAATCCTTAATGGTGAGATAACCACTCTGATAGATCATCGGTAGGGGAGCCTCGGTATCAGCCTTGTAATCTATAAAACTGCTGGTAGGATAGTATTTTCCTGTCAGTTCATTGAGATTTTCGTCGAAGTGAGCTAATAAGCGGACCAGATAAGTAGGCGAACCTGTACGGAACCAGAAATCACTTAGGATTTTCTTGCTCAGTGAGTTCAAGATGCTGAACGGGTTGTAGATGTCGAGCATGCTTGGGCTGAAATGATAACCGTCATACTTGCGCTTGAGTCGATGTTTCATCTCATCTTCAGATACTTTATATCTTACGGACATTGCCTTGATTTGTTCATCGAAGGTTGAGTATAATTCTTCCTCTGTGATTCCGCAAAGTGCCTCGTAGCGGTCGTCCATACTGATGTCGTCAGGTTGGTTGAAACCGCTGAATACGCTTACTTGCGAGAACTTGGTAACACCTGTTAATAACACGAATTTCAGATCTCTGTCAGCTGCCTTGAAAACACTATAGAATCCTTTCATGATTTCACGGTGTCTATCTTCCAGTAATCGCTCGTTGCCTTCAGAATCGAAGGTCTTTAACCCTGTGTCCAAAACATCCAGTAAAGGCTTGTCATATTCATCGATCAAGACTACGGCGCCCAGTCCTGTCTTTTCGTGGGCAATTCTCAATACAGCCATGAAACGGTCTCCCAAGGTGGTGGCTAATGGGTCTCTTCCGTAAATCAATTCTTGTTTTTCAACAAAAGTCAGCAAAGTCTTTTCCAATTCGCCTGCTTGTGTGAAATCCTTGCCGTTGAAATCTATATGGAAAACAGGGTATTGCTTCCATTCTTTTTCTAATGAATCGATGGCAAGTCCTTTAAACAGTTCTTTCTTTCCTTGGAAGTAGCATTCCAGGGTAGAAATCAACAATGACTTTCCGAATCGTCTTGGACGACTCAGAAAGTATATATGCCCATTGTGTACTAAATCATAAATCAAGTCTGTCTTGTCAAGATAGACATAACCGTCATTTCTGATTTTTTCAAAGTCTTGTATTCCTATAGGGTATTTCATGTTGTTGCTTTTATTGAATTTTTGGCAAAGTTACGAAAAAAAATGGTATATGCAAAATAATGTGGAATAAAATGTCTTTATTTTCAGATAAAAACAACAATTTTAGGCTATAAGAAGAGGGGGCGTCATGGACTTATGACGCACCCTCTCTCATTATATTTTATGCTTCTTCTTCAGTTTCTTCATCCTTCAATGACTCCAGAATCTCTACGAAAGGACTGTGGAAGGTGCTGAAGAGATGGAGTATCTCCTTGCGCTGCTCCTCATCCTCATCCCAAAGGCTGATCTCGCCCTTCTGGTGAGCCTTGATGAGCTTGGCGCAACGTTTGATCTTGCGCTTGTTGTTGCGAGCCTGCAACTGGTCGCCCTGGATAGGCTTCTGGCTTACATACGAGAAAGCTACAAGCTGGTTCATGAACATGTCGAACATCGGATCATCATGGCTCCAGTTGCTGTCCTTCAGCCAGAACCACTGGAAGGCATACTTCTGCTCCATGGCAATGAGGCTCTGTCCCAGGGTATCGATGTCGATGCCCTTTGCCATCTGCTCCTTGATGAAGGCAACGAGACTTTCTGGGGTAATCTCCAGTTCTACCTCGTGGGCGATGCTGCTGCCGGCAATGTTGATGCGCCAACGGTAGTTCTTGTTCTTGATCAGGGCAGAATGGGCATTCATCATCAGCTCGCTCAATTTTCCCTCAGACGGAATCTGATCTACTACGGCAAGGCGCTGGCGCTGGTCGCGAACCACCAGCTGGGCATCCTCATGACGGAGCACGCAGATATAAACCAGTTTGTTGTCGTCCAACTGCAAGGTGAAGCGGTCGTTGTTGTCATCACCAACAAATTCATAGCGATACTCATCTACCTTGTCGTGAGCCACCTCCAGTTCATTGTGTACCTTGTTGCCCTCGCTGTCGTAGAGCGAGAAGCCGATGTATGGAATCTGAATATTGAGAGAGAAAGGATTTCCCTCTTCTGGAATCAGGGTGAGGCGCAAGCCTTCGTCACCGAAGTCCTCTTTCTTGCAGACGAAGCCATCGTCGGTCTTCTCCGCCTTTTCTACCTTCACGTCGCCATGGCGCCAGTAGATATCAAAAGTGATGGTGTTTTCGTCCTCGCTGGTCACCTGGATGAAATCATCGATGTCCTGTCCCAGATAGATAACCTTGGCAGGTTCATATACCTCGGTATCATCATCTTCCAGAGGTTTTACCCACATTTCTCCCGGCATTGGGTCATCTTCCCATTCTTCCTCTTCTGCGGCAGCAGTAGATTTGAAGACCAGGAAGATCATTCTCTGTTCCTCTCTGCTTCCGTCTTCCTTGCAAAGGAAAACCTTCGATTCCTTTGGGATGAAGAAAGGAGTAGATAGATACGGGTTCTTACATAATGCTGTGTATTCCACCTCTGTCCAGATAGGCAAGGTGTGCTTGTTCGTATTATTTGTCATATCTGTTTTTTTGTATTATCCTATTGATTGAACTAAATTTCAAAAACGGATGCAAAGATACTGAGAAAAGCAGACAATACAAAATTTTACGGCCATTTTTTGTTGTTTTGCTTTAAAAGTTTGTGTTAAGGGAAAGCTTTTGCCCTTTCAGGGCGGCAGGTTTGATCCCGTTGTAACCCAGGGTGGTGCCCTGGGCTAGGAGCTTTTGCCCTTTCAGGGCGTATGGTTTGAGCCCGTTGTAACCCAGGGTGGTGCCCTGGGCTAGGAGCTTTTGCCCTTTCAGGGCGTATGGATATTAGCCTGGTGAAACATAACAGCCCTGTACCTTTGGCTCTACGCAAGTGAGTTAATAATTAATAATTTCAGTGCCGAAACCATAATAAATTGTGGGAAATGACTGATTTCTCGAATTTTTTGTCTAATTTTGCACCTTGGTATAGAATGCCTTGGCTTGTAATGAGGCTCGGGGCAGGAGATACACATTATTTTATATATAAATTTAGGAAATAAAAAATTTAATAATAAGAATGAAGAAGAAAATTCAGTTCAGTCTCGTTTACCGAGACATGTGGCAGAGTTCTGGTAAGTTCCAGCCACGTAAGGATCAGTTGGCTAAGATTGCCCCAGTTATCATTGAAATGGGTTGCTTTAGCCGTGTAGAGACCAATGGTGGTGCTTTCGAGCAGGTTAACCTCCTCGCTGGCGAGAATCCTAATGATGCAGTTCGTGCATTCTGTAAGCCATTCAACGAGGTGGGCATCAAGACTCACATGCTCGACCGTGGATTGAACGCTCTTCGCATGTATCCTGTGCCAGACGATGTACGTGCCCTCATGTACAAGGTGAAGGCTAAGCAGGGTACCAACATCACCCGTATCTTCGATGGCTTGAACGATGTTCGCAACATCATTCCTTCTATCAAGTGGGCTAAGGAAGGTGGCATGACTCCACAGTGTGCGCTCTGTATCACCAACTCTCCAGTACATACACTCGAATATTATATGAACATTGCCGACCAGCTCATCGCTGCCGGTGCTGAGGAAATCTGCTTGAAGGATATGGCTGGTATCGGTCAGCCTGCATTCCTCGGTAAGCTTACCAAGATGATCAAGGACAAGTATCCTGGGATCATCATCCAGTACCACGGTCACTCTGGTCCTGGTCTCTCTATGGCTTCTATCCTCGAGGTTTGCAACAATGGTGCCGACATCATCGATACAGCCATCGAGCCATTGTCATGGGGTAAGGTTCATCCAGACGTTATCTCTGTTATCAGCATGCTGAAGAACGAGGGCTTCGAGGTGCCTGAGATCAACATGAGCGCTTATATGAAGGCTCGTGCCATGACTCAGGAGTTCATCGACGAGTGGCTCGGATATTTCATCAACCCAGGTAACAAGATCATGTCTTCATTGTTGCTCGGTTGCGGTCTCCCTGGCGGTATGATGGGTTCTATGATGGCAGACCTCGGCGGTATGCGTCAGACCATCAACAACATCCGCAAGAAGAAGGGTGAGGAAGAGTTGTCTATGGACGACCTCCTGATCAAGCTCTTCGACGAGGTAGAGTATGTATGGCCACGCGTTGGTTATCCTCCATTGGTAACACCATTCAGCCAGTATGTAAAGAACATCTCATTGATGAACCTCCTCACCATGGAGCAGGGCAAGGGCCGCTTCGTAATGATGGATGATTCTATGTGGGGTATGATTCTCGGTAAGAGTGGTAAGATTCCTGGAAAGATTGATCCAGAACTCGTAGAGCTTGCCAAGAAGCAGGGTCGTGAGTTTACAGATGTAGATGCTCACACATTGCTTACTAATGCACTCGATGACTTCAAGAAGGAGATGGACGAGAACGGTTGGGAGTATGGTCAGGACGATGAGGAGCTCTTCGAGCTTGCTATGCACCCAGAGCAGTATCGTAACTTCAAGAGCGGTCAGGCTAAGAAGAACTTCCTGGCTGACCTCCAGAAGGCAAAGGATGCCAAGCTCGGCAGCACCTTGACTCCAGCTCAGCTCGCAGAGTTCAAGCATGCCAAGGCTGATGCTATCGTAGCACCAGTAGCCGGTCAGATTTTCTGGGAGTTCCAGGGCGAGGGCGAGTGCCAGCCAGCTGTAGAGCCATTCATCGGTAAGGAGTACAAGGAAGGTGATGCCTTCTGCTACATCCTCGCTCCATGGGGTGAGTTTGAGACCGTTCCTGCCGCTTTGGGTGGTAAGCTCGTGGAAATCAATGCTAAGCAGGGCAGCAAGATCCGCAAGGGTGATGTCATCGCTTACATTGAGCGCAACGCTGAGTAAACATTGAATTTATGGATTATCAAGCAATTATTGATAAGTATTATCCTGAGGATACAGAGCTTCGCCGTATCCTCATCACACATAGTCAATCTGTAGCGCGAAAAGCGCTACAGATTGTTTCGTCTCATCCCGAACTGCATCTGGATGCCCGGTTTATAGAGGAAGCAGCCATGCTTCACGATATCGGAATCTTTCAGACCGATGCTCCTGGCATTCACTGTTTCGGTTCGCAGCCTTACATCTGTCATGGCCGACTGGGTGCCGAACTGCTGCGCAAGGAAGGTTATGAGCGACATGCTCGGGTATGCGAGCGCCACACCGGTGCCGGCATTACGAAAGAGCAGATCGAGAAGCAGCAACTGCCACTGCCTCACCAGGATTTTCTGCCGGAAACCATGGAGGAGAAGGTAATCTGCTATGCTGACAAATTCTTCAGCAAGACTCATCTCGACAAAGAAAAGAGTATCGAAAAGGCAGAGAAAAGTCTCGCTAAGTTTGGCGAGGAGGGAGTAAAGCGCTTCCAGGAATGGGAGCGGATGTTTGAAATAGGATAGAAGTTCAGTAGGGTGACTTCTTAACAATAATTTCTGAATGAGAAAACAATCAACTATAGCTGTTCTGATGTTTGCATCCATCGCTGCCATGATGGTTGCAAACCCGGGTATGCCTTCTAAAAAGAAAGACAAGAAGGCTCAGGTGGATTCTACTGCCGTGGCTGTGGGCGACTCCGTCTTTGTCGATTCGCTCGGCAATGAAATCATCAGTACGGAGACCGATACCACCCAGATGGACTCGCTGCAGAAGGCTATATGGAAACATAATAAGGTGGTGGATGACAGTATCCGACTCGACAGTATCAACAGAAAGAAGTCGGGAGGCATCGACGCACCTGTACAGTATCAGGCCGACGACTCGCTGGTATATGATGCCCACCACAAGGTGGCGCATCTCTATGGAAACTCGAACGTGAAGTACGAGAACATGGATCTTACCTCCGACCGCATCTCCATGGATCTGGACAAGAGCAATGTGAGAGCCAGCGGTACCAAGGACTCGATGGCTGATGGAGGCATCAAGGGAAAACCGGTCTTCAAGATGGGCAATGATACCTATGATACCGATACCATCAAGTTCAACTTCAAGAGCAAGAAGGCCCTTATTAATAATGTATATACCGAGCAGCAGGATGGATTCCTCACCGGTATGAAGTCGAAGCGAGATTCTTCGGGCGTCATCTATCTGCAGCATGGCAGATATACCACCTGCGATGATCCGCATCCCGACTTCTACATCTCGCTCTCCAGAGCCAAGGTGCGCCCGGGCAAGGATGTCATCTTCGGCCCCGCCTATCTCGTGGTCTGCGATGTGCCGATGCCGCTGGGTATCCCATACGGATTCTTCCCGTTCACCAAGAGCTACAGCAGCGGTTTCATCATGCCTACCTATGGTGATGAGAGCGACCGCGGTTTCTATCTCCGTGACGGTGGATATTATTTCGCCATCAGCGACAAGTGGGATCTGAAACTGCTGGGAGAGATCTACACCAAGGGTTCGTGGGGACTTTCTGCGGCAAGCAACTACCGCAAGCGATACAAGTATTCCGGTTCCTTCTTCTTCAGTTACCAGGATACGCAGACGGGTGACAAGGGAATGCCTGACTTCACCAAGCAGGAGAGTTTCAAGGTGCAGTGGAGTCACCGACAGGATTCCAAGGCAAATCCGTTCAGTTCGCTTTCGGCAAGCGTCAACTTCGCCACATCGAGCTATGAGCGCAACAACCTCAACTCGCTCTATAATCCTCAGACGATGACGCAGAGTACGAGAACCTCTTCCGTAAGCTGGAGCACCACTTTCTCGAGCATCGGAATGTCGCTCAGTTCTACGGCAAACCTTTCGCAGAATATGCGTGACTCATCCATAGCGATGACCTTGCCCGACCTGAACATCAGCATCTCCCGCTTCTATCCTTTCCGCAGAAAGAAGATGGTGGGTGATGAGAAATGGTACGAGAAGATAGCCATGAGCTATACCGGACATATCTCCAACAGTATCAATACCAAGGAGGATAAGCTGATGCACAGTTCGCTCATCAAGGACTGGCGAAACGGATGGCAGCATCAGATTCCGGTGAGTGCATCCTTCACCCTCTTCAAATATCTCAACGTGAATCCTTCGTTCAACTTCACCGACCGTATGTACACCAACAAGGTGGAGAGATCATGGGATGCCACTGCGCAGAAAGAGGTTTGCGATACCACCTACGGATTCCACAACGTATATAACTGGAACATGAGCATAGGCCTCTCTACCAAGCTTTACGGCTTCTGGATTCCTAACCGCAAGCTGTTCGGCAACAGGATAGACAGGATCCGCCACGTGATTACCCCGACGGTAAGCTTCAGCTATGCACCTGATTTCGGAGCATCCCATTACGGGTACTGGGATACTTATCAGAAGACTGATGCCGACGGCAATGTATCGCTGGTAAGTTATTCGCCATATCAGAATGCCCTCTACGGCGTGCCGGGCAAGGGCAAGAGTGGTAACATTTCCTTCACTCTGGGCAACAACCTGGAGATGAAATGGAGGGATAAGAACGACAGCTTGAAGAAGGTGAGCCTCATTGATGCGTTTGATGTGAGCATGAGCTACAACACCGCTGCCAAGGTGCGCCCTTGGAGTGATATGAACATCAACCTGCGACTGAAGTGGTGGAAGAACTATACCTTCAACATGAACGCCGTGTTTGCCACCTACGCCTACGAGATGGACGAGAACGGCAACGTATATGTCGGCAACCACACCGAGTGGGGCAAGGGCAGGTTCGGACGATTCCAGGGTATGTCGCAGAACTTCTCGTTCACCTTGAATCCTGAGAAACTGAAGAAACTCTTCGGTGGAGGCAGTGATGAGGACGGCAAGGACAAGAACAAGCGCAAGGACGATGACGATGAAGGTATGGATACCGACATAGAGAGCAACGTGGACGACAGTATGGAGAAGGGAAAGACGGGAGCCAAGAAGAGCGGTGGCGGAAAGGCCAAGACCGACTCGGACGGCTATATGGCATTCAAGATGCCATGGTCACTTACCTTCGGATATGGTATCACCATGCGTGAGGATACCCGAAGAGAGAAGTTCAACGAGAAATCGATGAGATATCCATACAAGTTCACCCAGAACCTGAATATGAGCGGTAACGTTCGTATCAGCGACGGATGGAACATCAGCTTCTCTTCCGGCTATGATTTTGATAATCATAAGCTGAGTATGACCACCGCAAGTCTGGCCCGTGACCTGCACTGCTTCAACATGAGCTGTTCGGTAGTGCTGGCACCATATACCAGCTATAACTTCACCTTCCGATGCAATGCAGCCACATTGACGGATGCCCTGAAGTATGACAAGCGAAGCGGTTATTCGAATGCTGTACAGTGGTATTAAGCCACCCGGAACGATATGAAATAGCAAGACGAGGATAGCAAGTATTGAAAAAATGCTGGCTATCCTCGTTTTTTATGACCCTATATTTGGATATGTCGAATTTTAATCGTATTTTTGTAGCGGTTATCTGAAAATAAGTAATCAGACTAAATATAATATATAATGAACAAGAAAACCGTATCTATTTTAACCTTTGCGATGCTGGGGGCACTTTCTGCCACCGCACAGCAGAAGACAGCATTGTCTTACTGGTTCGACACGCCTGTTACCCTGAAGGGACAGCAAGTTTGGTATGGAGGCCATCCTGAGAAATGGACTCACAAGAAGCCAATCTCGGCTGGTGATACCGCCCGCAATCCGGATTCGGATTGGGAGTCAAAGTCATTGCCTATCGGTAACGGAAGCATCGGTGCCAATATCATGGGATCGGTTGAGGCGGAACGTATCACTTTGAATGAGAAGACGCTCTGGCGTGGCGGTCCGAACACCAAGAAGGGCGCTGCCTACTATTGGGATGTGAACAAGAATTCTGCCCATGTGATGCAGGAAATCAGAGATGCCTTTGCTGCCAACGACTGGGAGAAGGCTTCACAGCTCACCCGCAAAAACTTCAACAGTCCGGTTCCATACGAGTCTTATGCCGAGGATCCATTCCGTTTCGGTAGCTTTACCACGATGGGCGAGGCGTATATCGAGACCGGATTGAGCACCGTGGGTATGTCGAAATATCGCCGTGCCCTGTCGCTCGATTCTGCTTTGGCTACCGTTTCTTTCGTCAAGGATGAAGTGAGCTATCAGCGTGAATATTTCATCTCTTATCCAGCCAATGTGATGGCTATCCGATATAAGGCTTCCCGTCCTGGTAAGCAGAATCTCGTATTCTCTTATGCGCCTAACCCTGTCTCTACAGGCAAGATGGTGGCTGACGGCAAGAACGGTCTGCTCTGGGATGCACGTCTCGATAACAACGATATGCAGTATGCCATCCGCATCCGTGCCATCAACAAGGGCGGTAGCCTTTCTAACGAAGGTGGAAAGCTGACCGTGAAGGGTGCCGACGAGGTGGTATTCCTCATTTCTGCCGATACCGATTACAAGGCAAACTATAACCCTGATTACAACGATCCTAAGACCTACGTGGGCGTGGATCCGCTGGCTACTACCCACGACTGGGTGCGCAAGGCAGAGGGCAAGGGCTATGCGCAGTTGCTCGATGAGCATTACAAGGATTACAGTCGCTTGTTCAATCGGGTAAGCCTGAATCTGAATGATGCGGCTAATGCCAACGATATGCCTATCGATGAGCGCCTGGCTAACTACCGCAAGGGAGCTAAGGATTTCTATCTGGAGCAGCTCTACTATCAGTTTGGCCGCTATCTCCTCATTGCCTCTTCACGTCCTGGCAATATGCCTGCCAACCTGCAGGGTGTATGGCACAACAACGTGGATGGTCCTTGGCGTGTTGACTATCATAACAACATCAATCTTCAGATGAACTACTGGCCAGCCTGCACCACCAACCTGAGCGAGTGCGAGCTTCCGCTCTTCGACTTCATCCAGACACAGGTGAAGCCGGGTGAGAAGACTGCCAAGTCATATTATGGTACCCGTGGCTGGACCACATCTGTATCCAGCAATATCTTCGGTTTCACCTCTCCGCTTGCAAGCGAGGATATGTCTTGGAACTTCTCTCCATTTGCCGGTCCATGGTTGGCTACCCATCTCTGGGATTATTACGACTATACCCGCGATAAGAAGTTCCTGAGCGAGACAGCATACGATATCATCAAGGGAAGTGCTAATTTCGCAACAGATTATCTGTGGCACCGCAAGGATGGCGTCTATACAGCGGCTCCTTCCACCTCTCCGGAGCACGGACCGATAGACGAGGGTGCCACCTTCGCTCATGCCGTGATTCGTGAGATTCTGCTCGATGCCGTAGAGGCGAGCAAGATTCTGGGCAAGGATGCCAAGGATCGCAAGCAGTGGGAAGATGCCCTGAAGCACATTGCTCCTTATCAGATTGGCCGCTATGGTCAGTTGATGGAGTGGTCGAAGGATATAGATGATCCTAAGGATGAGCATCGCCATGTGAACCATCTCTTCGGTCTGCATCCGGGCCGCACCATTTCTCCTATCACCACACCTGTGCTGGCGAAGGCTTCCAAGGTGGTATTGGAGCATCGTGGCGATGGTGCTACCGGTTGGTCTATGGGTTGGAAGCTGAACCAGTGGGCTCGTCTGCACGATGGCAATCATGCCTACAAGCTTTATGGTAATCTTCTGAAGAATGGAACATTGGACAATCTCTGGGATACGCACGCCCCATTCCAGATAGATGGTAACTTTGGCGGTACAGCGGGTATCACCGAGATGCTGATGCAGAGTCACATGGGCTTTATCCATCTCCTGCCAGCCCTACCAGATGCATGGCAGAAGGGTTCCATCAAGGGTCTCCGTGCCAAGGGCAACTTCACGGTGGATATCTATTGGGACAACGGCCGCCTTACCAAGGCTGTCATTCTCTCTGGCTCCGGCGAACCATGTCAGGTAAGATATGGAGATAAGGTGAAGAAGATGAAGACCCAGAAGGGCAAGACCTATGAGGTTAAGTTTTAATCAATAAAAAAATGTGGTTGATAAAACGGATTTGTTTTCCGTTTTGTCAACCACATTTTTTATGATTATTCGTTGAGATGCTTCAGCCTTCTCTTTGCCTCGGGATGGCTAGGATAGAGGGTGAGTGCCTTTCTGTAATTGGTGACAGCCGCTTCTTTCATACCTTCCTTCTCGCATTCCTTACCCATAATCACATACTCCGTAGCTAGGCGCTTCAGGAATTTCTCCTGCTTCTTCTTTTCTTCATCCTTCTGCTTGATAACTTCACGCAACCGCTCGTTCTCTGCCTGCAACTCATTCACCTTGTTCAGCTTCTTGCGGATGAAGCGCTTGGCTAGCGGATGCTCGATGTCGTAACGGCTGTGGATGGCGAGGAAGAAATTATCCAAGGCGGTTTGCATGTCACCCTTGTCATACGCTTTTACGGCATCGTGATACTGCCTGTCTGCCTTGCTCTGCGTCAGCGCCGTATGGATGGTATTCTGATTGTTATACTGGCGGGCAAACTGCTTCACCTCGTTGCGGACGAATATCTCGCTGGGGCGGATAGGCTCCTGCAGACTGATACCTTCCAGGCTGGTGCAGCGGGATAATGCCACATAGGTCTGACCGCCTGCAAAAACTCCTCCCGTGAAATCAATCTTCACCTGATTGAAAGTCAGACCCTGGCTCTTGTGTACGGTAATCGCCCAGGCAAGTCGGATAGGATATTGTTCGTATCTGCCTATTTCCTCTTCTTCAATCTTCTTTTCCACCTCGTTGAAATGATAGCGCATGTTGCTCCAGGCGGCAGGTTCTACCATCACATCCTGTCCATTCTCCGTGCGTACATATATCTTGGCATCATCCTCATCATCGAACCCGATGATGGTGCCCAGAGTACCGTTCACCCATTGGTGCTCGATATCATTCTTGATAAAGATAATCTGTGCTCCGGTCTTCAGGTACAGTTCGATAGGGGTAGGCAGACTGCTTTCCGGAAACTCGCCCTGGATATTGCCCCGGAAGAGTGTTGGCTCTCCTGGCAGGAGTTTGAGCTGGTTCTCGTTGATGAAATCCACGGTGTCACGGCGGGTGGAGAGGGTGATGGCAAGCTTGGAATCACTCTCATCGAGCTGGGCACCCACCCGCTGGTTGAGCAGCTGAAGGTCTTGACTCTGCGCCTGACTGGTTCGGATATGGTCGAGGATGCCGATGAAGACAGGGTCGCTCTGGCGATAAACTTTCTTGAGTTCGATGCTGACGAGCTGGAACTGCTGGAAGATCTTGGCATCGAAGAAGAAGCTGCTGCGATAGAAAGGATTCAGCAGTTTGCGGTCCTCCTCCTTTACCACCGGTTCCAATTGGTAGATGTCGCCCACCAGCAGGAGCTGCTTTCCGCCGAACGGTTCCCTCATGTTGCGGCAATACACACGCAGCACCTTGTCGATGAAATCGATGATGTCTGCACGCACCATACTGATCTCATCGATGATGATGAGTTCCACTTCACGGATAATCTTGATTTTCTCGGAATTATACTTCAATGTATTCCGGATGTTGCGTACGGAATACATACTGTCGTTGGGCAGCAGGGGGTGGAAGGGCAGCTTGAAGAAACTGTGCAGGGTGCTTCCGCCGGCATTGATGGCTGCGATGCCTGTAGGTGCCAGAACGATGTGTTTCTTCTTGGTATTGGCTGCGATGTACCGCAGAAAAGTAGATTTACCCGTCCCCGCCTTTCCGGTGAGGAAAAGCGAACGACGGGTAAACTGTATGATTTGGAGTGCATTCTGCAGCTCCGCATTGTCGAGATCAATCATATTTTATTTTTAAAGGTCGTCGAAGTTGACAGGCTGTTCTGTTGGCTTTGTCTTCTTCTTCTCTTTCTTTTCTTCTGTAGCTCCTGAAGCAGAAGATTCTCCTTCCGACTTGACTGCAGGAACCTCCTTTGTAATAGGATTGCCGTTTTCGTCGAGGATGATTTCCTCTGTGAATGCGGTGCTATCCACACGGGTAGTATCTACCTTTGGTTTTGGTGCATAGCTTGCGCAGATATACATATCTCGTGTGATGTCGCCATCCTGAGGCTTGTCGAACTTGGCGTGATACTGCTGGAAGGCAGGATCGCCGAATACAGACTGCATGAAGTAACCGCATATTGGCAATGCTGTTCGGGAACCCTGACCCAAGGCTCCGGTGCGGAAGTGGAGACAGCGGTATTCGCCGCCTACCCAGGCACCAACCACCAGTTTAGGACTTACACACATGAACCAGGCATCTGAGTGGTTGTTGGTCGTACCCGTCTTTCCGCCAAATTCGGTGTCACGGTAGTTGCCCACATAGCCCCAGAGGCTCTGCGATGTACCGCCCGGCTCCTTCATACCGCCCTGCAGCAACTGCTGCATCAGGAAGGCACTCTTGTAAGGAATTACCTGCTCCTCTGTAGAAGGACCTTCATATACCACCTTTCCGTCATGGTCCACAATCTTGGTAACCAATACCGGGTCGTGGTGCTTACCATTGTTTGCAATGGTACTGTAGGCACAGGCCATCTCCAGCAGGTTGACATCGCTTGAACCCAAGGCAAGGGCTGGTGTGTCATCCAGTGGACTGTTGATACCCATCTTCTGGGCGGTTTCGATGATGCGCTTGATGCCCATCTCCTGTCCCAGGCGTACTGCCACGGAGTTGATACTCTTGGCGAAGGCACTCTTCAATGGGATACTGTCACCCGAGAACGAACCGTTGGCGTTGGATGGTCTCCAGATGGTCATCTCGTGCTTCTTCTTGTCATATACCTCCATCGAGATATATTCGTCGCGGCGCTTGTCGCAAGGAGTCAATCCCTGGTTCATTGCCTCTGTATAGACGAAGAGCTTGAAGGTAGAACCCGGCTGGCGCTCGGCTGTTACCTTGTCATACTTCCAGTGGTCGAAGTCGATGTCGCCCACCCATGCCTTCACGGCTCCCGTCTGTGGCTCCATTGCCACGAAAGCGCTGTGCATAAAGGTAGTCATATACTTGATACTATCTTCTGAAGTCATGTTGATAGTGATGCTTCCCTTGTCGTAATCGAATACCTTAACCGGGTGAACCCACTCCTTATAATAGTAGTTCACGGAGTCTGGATTGTTAGGGAAACGAGCCACCAGATCCTTGTAGAATGGCTGTCGCTCGGCGATGCCCTGGATGAAGTTTGGAATCACCTGGTGGTTCTCATCCTGCCAAGGTTCCTGTCCCATCCATTTTCCCTTTCCTGCCTGTGTGCGGCGGATGCTCCAGTGGTTGTTGAAGTTCTGCTGTACCTGCTTCATCTGCTTGCGGGCAGCCTCCTCGGCATACTTCTGCATGCGGGTATCTATGGTGGTGTAGATCGTCAGACCACTGGTGTAGAGATCGTAACCTTCCTCCTTGCACCAGTCTTTCAGGTAGTTGGCTACAGCCTCACGGAAGTATTTAGCCTGTCCATCGTAGTTTTCCTCTACCTTGAAGTCGAGTTTGATAGGCTCAGCCTTCAGCTGGTTGTATTCTGCATGTGACAGATCGCCGTGTGTCACCATATTATATAATACGGTGTTGCGGCGTGCCAGACTGTTCTCCGGATTGGTACGTGGATTGTAATAGGTGGTAGCCTTCAGCATACCCACGAGTACGGCAGCCTGGTCGGTGGTCAACTCCTTAGGAGTGGTATTGAAGTAAGTCTTGGCGGCAGTCTTGATACCGTAAGAGTTACTACCGAAATCCACGGTGTTGGCATACATGGTGATGATTTCCTTCTTCGAGAAAACCGTCTCCAGCTTCACGGCGATGATCCACTCCTTGCTCTTGATGATGAGCAGGCGGAGTACAGGCACCTTGCCGAGCAATCCCGTAGAATACTGCGAACGGACGCGGAACATATTCTTTGCCAGCTGCTGCGTGATGGTAGAAGCACCACGGCCATTGTGATGCAGGAGAGCATCCTTGGCAGCAGCGAAAACGCCGATAGGGTCGATACCGATATGCTTGTAGAAACGCTCATCCTCGGTATCTACCAGAGCCTTGAAGAAGGCAGGGTTCACCTCGTCGTATTCTACAGGAGTACGATTCTCATTGAAATACTTACCGATGAGCTTGCCATCGGCACTATAAATCAAGGAAGCCTCGGAAGTCTGAGGATTCAGAATACCTGAAAAATAACCAGGTGACTTACCGAAAAGCCATAAGAAGTTAATATCGACAGCACCTAAATAAAGGATAAAGGCGACAATACAACTTGCCAAGGCGACTACCGTCTTGGTGTACCACGCTCTTCCCTGATACAATGTCTTGTACCAAGGCCAAAAGGCGCAAAGCTTTTGCCATATCCAGGCAAAGATAGTCTTGACTTTGTTCATAATCGTTTTTCTGTTTTTGTCGGTGCAAAGGTACAATAATAATTTGAAAAACCATCAATCTTTGTGTTTTTATTTGTTATAAAGTCTCAATCGATGTGTATGAAATGTTACAGGAACTTTATCGGATGTTTCATTCCGGCGGAAATCTTCTGTTTTTAACTTTTTTCACCATAAAAAAACTCTTAAAATGCTTGCTGAAACAAAAAATATTAGTACCTTTGCGCTCAGCAAAAACAAGCAAAAACAAGTAAATTATATAAAAACTTAATATAAAACACAAGAATTATGGTAAGCAACAACATTCCACAAGTAAAGCTCGGTATTATTGCCGTTAGCCGTGACTGTTTTCCAATTGCGCTTTCTACTCAGCGCCGTGAGAACATCGTAAAAGAGTACAAAGGTGAGATTTTCAACTGTCAGACTACAGTTGAGAACGAGAAAGATATGCTCAAGGCTGTGGCTGAAGTGAAGGAGCAGGGCTGCAACGCTCTGGTTGTATTCCTTGGTAACTTCGGTCCTGAGACCCCTGAGACTTTGATTGCAAAGAACTTCGATGGTCCTGTTATGTTCGTAGCAGCTGCTGAAGGTGATGGCGACATGATCAATGGTCGTGGTGATGCATACTGCGGTATGCTCAACTGCTCTTACAACCTCGGTATGCGCCACTTGAAGGGTTATATTCCAGAGTACCCTGTTGGTACAGCAGAGGAAGTAGCTAAGATGATTGCAGACTTCGTACCTGTGGCTCGCGTCATCCTCGGTTTGAAGGGCTTGAAGATTATCACTTTCGGTCCACGTCCTCAGGACTTCTTCGCCTGCAACGCTCCAATCAAGGGCTTGTATGAACTCGGTGTAGAGATTGAGGAAAACTCAGAGCTCGACCTCCTCGTAGCTTACAAGGAGCACGAGAACGATCCACGTATCGACGAGGTTTGCGCTGATATGGCAAAGGAGATGGGCGAGGGATGCTACTATCCTGATCTCAGCCGCAGAATGGCACAGTTTGAGTTGACATTGCTCGACTGGGCAGAGGCTCACAAGGGTTCTCGCCAGTATGTAGCATTCGCAGACAAGTGCTGGCCAGCCTTCCCAAGCCAGTTCGGTTTCGAGCCTTGCTATGTTAACAGCCGTCTCGTTAGCCGCGGTATTCCTGTAGCTTGCGAGGTTGATATCTATGGTGCATTGTCTGAGTACATCGGTATGTGTGCATCTGATGATACCGTTACATTGCTCGACATCAACAACTCTGTTCCTCAGTATATCTATGATGAGGATATCAAGGGTAAGTACGATTACAAGTTGACAGATACCTTCATGGGCTTCCATTGCGGTAACACTCCACAGTGCAAGATGTGCTCTAGCCGTAAGATCAAGTATCAGTTGATCCAGAACCGTTTGTTGGAGAATGGTGGTACACCAGACTTCACCCGTGGTACTTTGGAGGGTGATATCGCTGCATCTGACATCACATTCTATCGTCTGCAGTGCGATTCAGAGGGTAACCTCCGTTCTTACATCGCAGAGGGTGAGGTTCTCGATGTTCCTACACGTTCATTCGGTGGTATCGGTATCTTCGCCATCAACGAGATGGGTCGTTTCTATCGTCACGTCTTGGTTCAGAAGGGCTATCCACACCACGGAGCCGTAGCTTTCTCTCACGTAGGCAAGACCCTGTTCGAGGTATTCAAGTATCTTGGCATCAAGGATATCGCTTACAACCAGCCAGCTAGCCTGCCTTATCCAACAGAGAATCCTTGGAAGTAAATAGTGGAAATTATACTCCACACGCCCTGAAAGAAGAGTGTGGTAATTATCATCCACACACCCTGAAAGAAGAGTGTGGTAATTATCATCCACATGCCCTGAAAGAAGAGTGTGGTCTTTTTTCATCCACACGCCCTGAAAGGGCAGAAGCTCCTAGCCCAGGGTAACACCCTGGGTTAACATATAAGCGACAATGTCGCCCTGAAAGGGCAAAAGCTTTCTAAATTCAAAGCTTTTGCCCTTTCTTCTTTTATTAAAAAAATAAAATATTCCCTGCAATTCTTGGCAATCTCCGAAATATATGCTAAGTTTGCACCATGAAAGAACCTAGATTGATAGAATTAACAGAATTGAAGCCAGGTTATTTGGCAAGTATCAATAACCTATTGTCGCAGTTGAGTGATAGCGTACATACTATCACCGAGGAAGAATTGAACTCTTTGCTCTCCTCATCCCAAAGTCATCTCTATGTCTTGGAAGCCGATGGACAATTCATCGGTATGACCACCCTCTGCCTTTATCAGTGCCCTACCGGATGGAAGGCATGGATAGAAGATGTGGTGGTGGATAGAAACTTCCGCGGCAAGGGATATGGCAAGCTGATGATTCTGCAGGTGATGGAACTGTGCAGGAAGAGGGGAGAGGTAACGCTGATGCTCACCTCGCGCCCATCCCGTGTCGTTGCTAACCAGCTCTATCAGAGCCTGGGCTTTGAAAAGAGAGAAACCAACGTCTATAAAATGAAATTCTAAAATATCAGAAAGTGAGGGTGTGTCACAAGTCTAAATAATGGCAGACGAGGACGGGCTGAAAGCCCAAAAGCTCCTAGCCCAGGGCAGCGCCCTGGGTAATGTTGGCAAAAAACAAGGTCGCCCTGAAAGGGCAAAAGCTTTGAATTTGAAAGCTTTTGCCCTTTCAGGGCGACTTTGTTGTATTTATTCTAAAACCCAGGGCGATGCCCTGGGCTAAGAGCTTCTGCCCTTTCAGGGCGTATGGGATGTGGCTTATGACACACCCTCTTTTTGTTTCCAGAACCTCCGCCGCTAAAAGAAACGGCAATTTTGAACATTTTGTGATATTTTGTGAATAGTGATAATCGACAGAAAAGCAGTACCTTTGCACCAGAAAACAATCATATTGTATATCATAAGAAACATATTAAAAATGAACAAGAAAAAAATATTGTGTTTTTGTCTGGCTCTCGGGGCTTTTTCTGCAATGATGGCGCAGGAAACTCTGTCGCTGAGCCAGTGCCTGCAGATGGCAGTGGAGAATAACCTGTCGCTGCAGAAAAGCAGGAACGAGATTGCAAAGGGAAAGTATTCCATCAGCGAGAACCAGGCGAAGCTGCTGCCGCAGATCAACGCCGTGGCACAGTTGAACGACAACTTTACGCCTCCCGTTTCCGTGACAGATGGTTCTGCCTACGGCAAACCTTACAATGTAACCAAAACCCTGCAGTATAATGCTTCGGCAGGCTTGCAGCTCCAGATGCCGCTCTACAACCAGATGGTGAATACTGCCATCGATATTGCCAAGATAGCAGACCATCTCAACCAGCTCTCATACGAGAAGGCGCGCGAAGACCTCATAGTACAGACCGCCAAGATGTATTATATGGCGCAGAATACGGCTGAGCAGATCCGTCTGGTGAACGACAACATCAAGCGCCTGGAAGAACTCTATGGCATCACCCAGGCTTTCTACGATAACCAGATGACTCTGGAGGTGGATGTGAAGCGTGTGAAACTCAACATCGAGAATCTCACCGTACAGCGTGATAACGCCATTGCCATGCTCGATCAGCAATATACCATGCTCAAGTATGTGATAGATTATCCTGCGGATAAGCAGATCAAGGTAACGGAGGTGAATCCGGGAGAGATAGAGACCGTGAAAGCCAACGGACTGAATACGGGACTCTACGAACTCCAGCTCCTGGAGAAGAGAAAGGAACTTGCCCAAAAGCAGACCAAGCTCGCCAAGGATGGCTACCTGCCATCGGTGAGTCTTACGGGTAGCCTGATGTATTCTGCCTTCACCGATAAGATTGAACATTGGATTCATTCGGGCGAATCCAACCACTGGTATGGTTCCAACGGCATCGGCATCCAGCTGAGAGTGCCTGTCTTCGATGGCTTTGAGAAGCGTTCCAAGATCAGACGTGCCAAGGTGGAGGAGGAGAATGCCCGCATCGGATACGAGGATGCGCTGAAGGGCATGCAGGCGAACTATATGAACGCCGTGAGCGAGGTGAACAACAGTCAGCGCAACTACAAGAAGCAGTTTGACAACTACACCCTGGCGCAGGATGTATATAGCGTAACTGCCGATCAGTATAAAGAGGGTGTAGGAACGATGACCGCCGTTCTTCAGGATGAGATGCGCATGAGCGAAGCCATGAACAATTATCTCACCGCCTATTATAAATATAAGGTGGCGAATCTCTCGCTCCTGAAACTCACTGGACAGTTGGATCAGGTAAAATAGCAAAGGAATCATTAAGAAATAATCAATCAGAATATAACAATGGAACAGAACGAAAACAACAAGATAGAAACTTCTCACGAGGAAATGCAGAAGAAATTGAAGAAGCAGCGCATCCGTCAGATCATCGCCAGTCTTATCGGCGTAGCTATTCTCGCCTTCGGACTCTGGAAGATAGTCTGCCTCTTTCTGGATTATAATGCCAACGAGACCAGCAACGATGCCCAGATAGAACAGTATATCTCTCCTGTCAACCTCCGTGCATCGGGCTATGTAGCCAAGGTTTGCTTCAAGGAGCACGAGGAGGTGCACAAGGGTGATACGCTCCTGGTTCTCGACGACCGTGAGTATCGCATCCGACTGATGGAGGCTGAGGCGGCACTGAAGGATGCCAAGGCGGGAGCCAACGTGATTGATGCTACCCAGCAGACCACCCAGACTTCGGCTTCCGTCTATTCGGCATCTATCGATGAGATAGAGGTGCGCCTTGCCAAACTTGCCAAAGACTGCGAGCGCTATCGCAACCTGGTGGAGAAGAAGGCGGCTACACCTATCCAGCTGGAACAGCTCGAAGTGGAATATGCGGCTACCAAGAAGAAGCTGGAGTCGGTAAAGAGACAGCAGGCTGCTGCCTATAAGGGCGTGAACGAGGTGGTTACCCGCAAGCAGAATGTGGCTGCTGCCATCGAACGTGCTGAGGCTGCGGTGGAGATGGCGAAGCTGAACCTCTCCTATTGCGTGGTGGTAGCTCCATGCGATGGCAAGTTGGGCCGCCGCACCCTGGAAGAGGGACAGATGGTAAGCGCCGGAACCACCATCACCTATATCCTTCCTAATTCCCAGAAGTGGGTCATCGCCAATTACAAGGAAACTCAGGTAGAGAATCTCTATGTGGGTCAGAAGGTACGCATGACGGTGGATGCCATCAGCAACAAGGAGTTTGAGGGCACCGTTACCGCTATCTCCGGTGCTACCGGTTCCAAGTATTCGCTTGTTCCTACCGATAATTCGGCAGGCAACTTCGTGAAGATCCAGCAGCGTGTGCCTGTAAGAATCGACTTCACTAACCTCAGCAAGGAAGACAATGCCCGCCTGGCAGCAGGTATGATGGTGATTGTGAAGGCTGAGAGAAATAAAAAGTAGCTAGAAGGAAATGAAGTAATATATGGAAGAAGAATATAAGAATTATCCGTTCTATGACTGGGTGCCGAAACCGCTTGGCATCATCTTCATGATTATCCTCTTCGTGCCGATGATTACGATGAGTGGTGTCTATTCCGCCAACAGCGGAGAGATGATGAGCGGACTGGGCATCCAGTCGGAATACATCGCCTTTGCGGGCTTCTGCACGTCGATAGGAATGGCGGCTTTCTCGCCGTTCTTCTACGAACTGGTGTGCATCCGGAGAGAGAAGATGATGTGTATCGTGGGATTCTCCATTCTCTTTTTGCTCAGTTTTGTCTGCGCCCAGACCGATTCGCTGTTCATCCTCGGACTGTGCAGTCTGCTGATGGGCTTTGTTCGCCAGACGCTTCTGATGGCGCATCTCTTTGTACTCATCCGATATGGTTTCGGCATCGAGGCAACGAAGAATATCACGCCGGGTTGCGAGCCTACCACCGAGGAGGCTTGGGATGCGGTGGATTCAGAAAAAATGGTTTCCCAGCCGGTCATCTATCTTTTCTTCATGATCATCGGACAGTTGGGCACCTGGCTCACGGCTTGGCTTGCCTATGCTTACGAATGGCAGTATGTGTATCATTTCATGATGGCATTCATGCTGGCGGGCATCATCATCGTGTTCTTCACCATGCCTTATCATAAGTATCCGATGCCGAAGTTCCCGATTACGATGTCGAAGTTCGGCAATGTCACGGTGTTCAGCATCATGCTCTGCTCGTTTGCCTATGTAATGGTGTTCGGCAAGACGCTGGATTGGTTTGATGATCCTACTATCCGTTACTCTACGGTGGTCTGTCTCATCTTCACCGCCCTGTTTGTCTATCTGGAGAAGACCCGCCGCTCACCTTATTTTATCATGGAGGTATTCCAGCTCAGGGTTATCAATTACGGCATCATGCTGTTCTTCCTCCTGATGGTCTGCAACTCCAGCGCCATGTTCGTGAATGTATTCACCAATGTGGGAATGAAGATAGACAACTGGCAGAATGCCACCCTGGGCAACTGGGTGATGGTGGGATATACCGTGGGTTTGATTTTTGCGGTCATCGCCAGAGCCAAGAATGTTCATCTGAAGTGGATGTACTGTCTGGGCTTCCTCTTTATCGGAGGCTACGCCCTCTTTATGTACTTCGAGGTACAGAACGACGGCATGTATGAGCGTATGAAATGGCCTATCATCATCCGTTCTACGGGAATGATGCTGCTCTATTCGCTCATCTCCACAATAGCCAATCAGCGCATGCCTTACCGCTTCATGTCCACCTGGGTCTGCATCATGCTCACCGTCCGTATGGTCATCGCTCCATGCATCGGTTCGGCGCTCTACACCAATGTGCTTCAGCATCGCCAGCAGTATTACGTCACCCGCTTTGCACAGGATTACGACCGTACCAGCTTGGAGACGGCAAAGACCTATGACCAGACGGTAAGAGGTATGCAGTATCAGGGCAAGACGGAGACCGAGGCGCAGAACATGGCTGCCATGAGTGTGAAGGGAAAGGTACAGGTTCAGGCCACGCTGGTATCCATCAAGGAGATGGCAGGCTGGACCTTCTATGGCTGTCTGGTATGTGCCGGACTGATGCTCGTGATACCTTGGCGTAAGCGCAACATCAAGGAGCTGACCCGTGAGTATCTGCTGAAGAATGTGAATGAGAAAAACTTGGGAAGAAGGTAAAGGCAAGAAAGCAGATTCTTCCGGAAGCGGCAGGATTCTGCTAAAATATCATAAATAATCAAGGCATTCATCAGAGGAGATTGATATTTTTGTTATCTTCGCAATTCAAGCAATTTGAAAAAATGGAGATAACAGATAATATTATCATATGTGAGGCAAATGAATTCCCTCATTTTCTGATGCAGCCTTTCTATTCCGACTATGTGGGAATAGTGATTTGCCATCAAGGGATGTTCCGTTTCTGTGTAGATGGAACATCCTTTGTTGCGTCTATGGGAGAGACCGTTTTTCTCTCTCCCGGAATCCTGTTTCATGTGCAGGAAGTCTCTGCAGACTTCCGATACACATTGCTTTTTTATCGTGTGGAACAGATTCTCCACATGCTGGGAAATACCGTAGTCAGCATGCGGCTTTATTCTACGCTCTATCCCCAGTCGTGCACGGTGACTCATACGGGATATGAGGAGATGCTGACCTCTTATGCCCGGATGCTTTTGGATTTAGAGCAGAAGGAGAAGCATGACACTTACAGTTTGCATGAGCAGAAGTTGCTTCTGATGGCGGTAACCTATCGTCTTTGCAGCATTTTTTCTGCTTCGTTCCAGAAGGAAGGTAAGGAGATGCGACGTAAGATAGAGACTTTCGAGATGTTGGTGAAGCTGATAGAGGAGAATTTCATGCGTGAGCGGAGTGTGGCTTTCTATGCCGACCAGCTCTGCATCACTCCCAAATATCTCTCCGTCATCGTGAAGTCGGTATGTGGCAAGACGGTTCAGCAGTTGATTTTCAAGGCGATTATCCGTCGCAGCATTTATCTGATGAAGAATACGGACAAGACGATTCAGCAGATAGCCAGTGATCTCAGTTTCCCGAATGCCTCATCCTTCGGCACCTTCTTCAAGAAGCATACCGGTTTGTCGCCTAAGAATTACCGCATGGGGGCGGAGTAGGCACTGTTAATAATCGCAATTATCAGTGTTAAAAACCAAAGATTCAGCTCGTTCATATACATACACAGAACTTATATCCAACAATTCATCGCCCACCAGCTGATATGCGCTTGCATAACAGGCGTTGGGCGAGCGCATAACAGCTGATATGCAAGCGCACAACACCTGTTGTGCGGCCGAAGACATAGGCTTTCCCGGCTTATAACATTAATTCTTCCGGCAACAAGTAAAGGTTACTCCGAAGACTTTTAACGTAAAACTGATGCTACAACGATAGTACTTACAAGGCGCAAAGACGTTACTGATAGGTCGCTATGATAGTACTGACGATGCGTAAAGCGGCTTGTTTCGCTTGCCATGCCCATAGGAGTGCTGATAAAAACAAAAGAAGCCGCTGAAAAACAGCGACTTCTCTAATAGTAGGGTGGAGCTGGAGGGAATCGAACCCTCGTCCGCACAAGGAAACCATACGCTTTCTACATGCTTATTCCAGCCTTCAATTTTCAAGGTATGACAAGACCTGGACCACCAATCATACCCTTATCCTCTAAAATTTCATCCATGCAACGAGGCGTACATGAACTATTTCCGATTTGCCTGCACCGCTTGATCAACAAGATTCGGAACTACATCCGTTGAGCGATGTCCCGTTCCAGCACCTTGTGCCGGAATAAAGCTAATCTACTGTACTTCGATTAAGCAGCGAGAGCGTAGTTATTTTCGCCAATTAATTTTTTGTTCACTAGGATTTAGGAGGTAGCCAACGAGCCTCCGCATGCTTACGTACCATTTCGTCTCGCCGTCAAATCCAGTCAACCCCGAGATTTCTTGATAACTAGAATGCAAAGATAAAGCGAAATTTTGAAATCACCAAATATTTTCGGAAATTTCTTCGTTATTTCTTTAAAATATCGGAATATAGCGGTTGGGAGACCGCTTTTGTTTAGAATTTTGGAAGAAATGATGTTTTTTTCGAAGCTATCTCGTTTTTTTGCAGTAACTTTGTGGGCAAAATAATTAAAAATGATGGCAATGGAGAAAAAAGGAAAGATACTGATAGTGGATGACAATGAGGATGTTCTCTTGTCGCTCAATATGCTTTTGAAACCATACGTGGAGGGTATTAGAGTTATCAATACGCCTGAACGAATCATCGGAATGATGGATTCGTTCATGCCTGATGTCATCATGCTCGATATGAACTTCCATCGGGATGCCATCAGTGGCGAAGAGGGGTATGAATGGCTGAAGAAGATTCTGGCGCATAACCCCAAGAGCGTGGTACTGTTTATCACGGCTTACGTGGATACGGAGAAGGCGGTGAGGGCTATCAAGGCGGGAGCCATCGACTTTATTCCGAAACCATGGGATAGGAATAAACTGCTCGATACGGTGAAGAGTGCCGTGGAATTGAGCAGGGAAAGGAAGCTGGATTCTTCGGATTCGCAGGAAAAGGAATCGGAGCAGAATATGTATCAGAATCTGAATATGAATCAATGTTCTGAGTCCAAGTCTATTGCTTCTTCTGAAGATGTGTTTGCGAGAATGATTGGCGAATGCCCTACCATGAAGGAACTGAAAGCGCAGATGATGCGTGTGGCGGCTACGGATGCCAATGTATTGATTACTGGAGAGAATGGTACGGGAAAGGATGTGGTGGCGCATGCCTTGCATCTGCTTTCAGACAGGGCAAGAAAGCCGTTTGTGAATATCGACTTGGGTTGCATTCCTGAGAATCTTTTCGAAAGCGAACTTTTCGGATACGAGAAGGGAGCGTTTACGGATGCCAGGAATGCGAAGGAAGGACGAATTGAGACGGCGGATGGCGGTACTCTCTTTCTGGATGAGATTGGAAATCTGAACCTGCCGATGCAGCAGAAACTCCTGACGGTGATAGAGAAGCGTGAAACTCAGCGCATTGGTTCCAACAAGGTGAGCTATGTGAATGTGAGAATTCTGGCGGCAACGAATGCTAATTTGCGTGAGAAGGTGGGCGAGGGAACATTCCGACAGGATCTCTTCTATCGACTGAATACCATCGAGTTGCATCTTCCGCCGCTGCGTGAGCGTGGAGAGGATATCGTTCTGCTGGCAGAATATTTTCTGAAGATTTATTCGGGAAAATATAGTGTGGGTGATGTGGTGCTGGGTGCATCTGCCAAACAGAAACTTCTGAAACATACCTGGCCGGGTAATGTAAGAGAGCTGCAGCATTGCATCGAGAGGGCAATCGTATTAAGTGATAAGACGGAACTGGCTGCAGAGGATATCAGATTGGAGGATTCTGTGGTGGCATTGGGTTCTTCTTCATCAAGTTCTTCATCAGGTTCCATAAAGGTTGATTCGCTCAATCTTCAGACCTTGGAGCGTGAAGCCATCAAGCGCGCCATCTCCTTGAGTAATGGAAATCTTACACAGGCCGCAGAGTTGTTGGGGATTACCCGTTTCGCCCTTTACAGGAAAATCGACAAACTCGGGGTTTAATGCTTCGGAAATATTTGAAATTATGTCAATCGTCAATAACTTATTCAATCATAAGAGCAATGAGCGGATGCGCCAACTGATTGAGGCTATCCGCACCCGTGACTTCTCGCTTCAGTATTCATTGGATCATCTGAGGGGAGAAGAGCGGAATCTTGCAGAGCAGATTAATGAAGTGGTGAATGAATTTCGGGAAACCACTTTGCGACAGGAAGCGAAATACCAGTATTTCGGAACGATGCTCGATACCATCAATGCCTTTCTCATTGTGGCGGATGAACAGGGAAAGGTGCATTGGATGAATCGGGCTGCCGTGGATGGACTCTGCGGTTTTTCGATTCATCACTTGCACGACTTGCAGGTGCTGGATGAGACGCTGCCGGAAATGATGATGCAGCTGAAGCCGGGATTGCAGAAACTGGTACAGTTGAAGACCAAGACCAGCGAGGGGGCTGCTGGCAAGAAGGCTTTGGATGCCGGAAATCAGCATGCGGGGAAGGCTGACTTTGTATTGAGCGTGGTCAACTTCTTTAATAAGGGCTTTGCCTATCGCCTTTATACCTTGCAGAATGTGCAACCGGTGATTCAGAAGAATGAGACGGATGCGCAGCAGCAGCTGGTGAGGGTATTGACCCACGAAATCATGAACTCGCTGACTCCTATCATCTCTTTGGCTGATACACTATGTGAAGGGGTGGAGCAGGATACGCTGGAGCATGATGATCTGCTGATGGCATTGCAAGCCATCAATCGAAGGAGCAATGGCTTGCTGCAGTTTGTGGAGAACTATCGAAAGTTGCAACGCATATCGAAACCTCAGTTTGAGGATGTAAGGATTGGTGATCTGGTGGCTGATTTGCAGCATCTTTATCCGGATTCGATATTCCATTATGAGATAGAAAACGAAGACCAGAGGTTGCAGATGGATCGTTCGCAGATAGAACAGGTACTGATTAATCTGCTGAAGAATGCGCAGGAAGCCGTGGAGAATGAAGAGATTCCTTATGTCCGTCTTACCACTCATCTTTCGAGCAACAAGCGCGATTTCATCATTTCCATTACTGATAATGGTAAGGGAATCCTTCCGGAGGTGATGGAGCGCATTTTTGTGCCGTTCTTTACTACCAAGACGAACGGTTCGGGCATCGGGTTGAGTATCTGCAAGCAGATAGTAACCCTGCATGGTGGAACTATCACCGCCTCTTCGAAATCAGGCGATAAAACCACCTTTAGCGTGGTGCTTCCTGCCTGATAGAGACGGATGCCTATCATATTGAGGATGTGCGCACCGTGCGAAATCGCACACGTTTCGTGCGGTTTCGCACGTTTTTTTATATCCGGAATTACTTATCTTCCTGATAATCATATATTTATCTTTGTGGCATAGCTTTTGTGTTAGTTTTTGCAAAAGTAATCATCATGAAGATCAAGAATTATATATTCATAGCATGGGCGCTTGCAGCCATGAATGTCCAAGCCGACACTTTGCAGCTCGACCTGGCGGCTACCATTGCGATGGCGCAGCGGCAGTCGCCATCGGTGCAGAGTGCCCGCAATACCTTTCTGTCTGCTTACTGGGCTTATCGGTATCATCAGGCTAACTATCTGCCTTCGCTTTCCCTCTCATCTTCACCTTATATTAATAAGGAGGTGAACAAGATAACCCAGTCGGATGGTACGGCTCTCTTTCTGAAGCAAGATCAGTTGAGTGCCGACCTTACTCTGAAAATCAACCAGAATATCTCCCTGACGGGTGGTAGTCTTTTTGTGAAGAGTTCGCTCAACCGCTTGGATGAGTTGCACAACAAGATAACAGCCTATAGTAGTCAGCCCTTTATCGTGGGTTACGAGCAGAGTCTTTTTGGCTATAACTCGCTGAAATGGGATCGCCGGATAGAACCCATCCGGTTCCGGGAATCCAAAAAGCGATATGCCGAAACGTTGGAGATTGTTTCGGCAAAAGCCTGTGAACATTTCTTCGGTCTGGCTTCGGCGCAGGCAGAATGGGAGATGGCAAAACAGAACTTTGCTTCTGCTGATACGCTTTATCAGATGGCAAAGGGGCGATATGAGAATGGAACGATTTCGGAAAACGAGATGCTACAGCTGGAAATCAACCGTTTGAACGAGGAGACCAATGTGATGGATGCTCAGGTGGCACTGCGAGAGAAGATGCAGACCATCCGCTCGTTTCTGGGGTTGGAACAATCGCAGGATATCAGTTTGGTGATGCCGGATAAGGTGCCTGCCTTTGAGGTTCCTCTGCAGCGAGCGATAGATTGGGCTTTGCTGAATAGTCCGGATCCCGATTATTACCGTCGTATCCAGAAGGAGAGCGAAAGCCGGTTGGCGCAGGCTCGTGCCAATGCAGGATTGAAGGCGGATCTATATATGCAGTTCGGACTCTCGCAGACGGGAGCCGACATCGGTGCCGCCTATCGCAGTCCGATGAGTCAGCAATCGGCAAGAATCACCATCGCCCTTCCGATATTGGATTGGGGACGGGGAAAGGGTAGGATAAGAGAAGCCAAATCGCAGTTGGCACTTACCCAGACGCAGGTGGAGCAAGGCATGCGGGATTTCTACCAGAACGTAGCAAAACTGGTGTTGCAGTTTAATATGCAAGCCCGAAAGGTGCATGTGGCATCGCTTACCGACCAGCGTGCCGAGAAGCGACATGTGGTGGCGCGCCGACTCTACATCATGGGCCGCAACTCGATACTCGACCTGAATGCAGCCATCAGCGAGAAAGATGCAGCCCGGCGCAATTACATCTCGACCATGCAGACCTATTGGAGTCTTTACTATACGCTCCGAAGCATGACGGGATTCGATTTCGAGCACAATAAAGAATTGAAGGAAGAACTTCCTATAGAATAAATTTCCTATAGAATCATCTTCTTATAGAATAATGAATAACAACAGAACAATATGGATATAAAGAAACAACCGAAACCGTGGTATATCCGCTACCGATATCCTATCCTGTCGGGTGCAGCAGGCATTGCCATCCTCGTCTATTCCCTTTTTCTGATAGTTACTTCGGGAACCCGAAGGGTGGATCCGGATAGCGTAGTGATAGCCGAAGTAAAGAAGGCTCCTTTCTGGGAGTATGTAGATGTAGAAGGACTGGTGCATCCCTACAAGACCATCCAGGTGAATGCGATGGAGAATGGATTCGTGGAGCGGGTGGTGGCTGAGGAAGGAGCCATGCTGCAGCAGGGTGATACCATCCTGGTACTTCAGAATCCGGAACTCTATCATTCTATCGATGATGAGCAGGATGCATGGAGCAGTAAGCTTCGCAACTGTCAGGAACAGGAGATTGAGATGACGCAGAAGTCCATCAATCTGCGCCAGCAAGCCTTGGATGCCCAGCATCAGATGGCGAGCTTGAAGAAATCGCTCAAGCAGAGCCGAGAGGAATATCGCATGGGCATCAAGAGTAAGGCGGAACTGGAAGTGGCTGAGGAAGATTACGAATATCAGCGGCAGAAGGTGCTCTTGCAGATGCAAAACCTGAAGCATGATTCCGTATCTACCCGATTGAAGCGCGAGATGATTGCTGCCAACCGGATGGAAGCCAACAAGAAATTATTGAGAATGAAGGGCCGCACCCAGCAGTTGGTGGTTCGGGCTCCCGTAAGCGGACAACTGAGTTATTTGGGGGTAACCCAAGGTCAGCAGGTTTCGTCCGGGGCGAGCATCGGACAGATCAAGGTGATGAGCCAGTTTAAATTGCAGATTTCGCTGGCTGAGTATTACATCGACCGCGTTATCGCCGGACTTCCTGCCCATATTGAGTATGACGGTCATCAGTTTCCACTTCGTGTATCGCGGGTGATTCCTGAGGTGAAGGACCATCAGTTTGTCTGCGAATTAACTTTCAGCGGCAAGACTCCCGCCAATATCCGTTTGGGCAAGAGTTATCGGGTGCTGTTGGAATTGGGCAAGCCGGAACAAGCCTTGGTGATTCCGAATGGTGATTTCTTCCAAACGACCAACGGATATTGGATATTCCGGGTATCTGACGATGGCAAGAAGGCGCAGCGGGTGAATATCAATGTTGGCAGACAGAATCCGCAGCAATTCGAAATTACTTCCGGCTTGAAGCCGGGCGACAAGGTTATCGTAAGCGGATATACTCAAATTGCCAGCGAAAAAGAGATAGATTTGAGATAGACTTTTATCTTGGATTATCAAAAATCATCATCCATCATAGATAATAAAATTCAATCTTTCACGTAAATAAATTATATAAAGACTTAAAAATATGAACATGTTATTACACAACCTGAAGGTTGCCCTGCGCAACATTCTCAAGTACAAGGTGCAGACTCTGGGCAGCATCCTGTCGCTTGCCATCGGTATGGTGACGCTTGCCACGGTGCATTCGTTTCTGCAGAATTTCCGCATGGCTTCCATTAACCATGAACCTTATTATGACAGGGTTTATAACCTCCGATTTGATTCCATCCAAAAACGTCAATCGGATAATTCAATTCGTATCAATGGTGATATCGTAAGGGCAGTGAAGGCGAATGGAGGACCTCGTTGCATAGAGCAGGGACCTTATGCTCCTAATGGTATGCTTACAGGCGGCTGGGCTGAGTTTACCTTAAACGGCAAGACAAGGAGAAAGATGCAGTTGCATGCAGTTCCCCTTGACCGAAATTACCCCAACTTTGTAGGTATCCGTTCTGCCATTACGGGAGAAAAGATAAAGGTGCTGGGTCCTCATGATGCCATTATCAACGAAAAGCAGGCAAAGCAAATCTTTGGTGATAAGAATCCTGTGGGTGCAAGCATTCGTTTGAGTAAGTCCTATGGGAATTATCAGTTTAGATTGGTGGATGTCTATCAAGACTTATCATTGACTGAGCTAGACATGAGCAGTTCTGCTCTCTTTTACTCACCATGTGAGTTGGAAGATATGGATTCTGATCAGTTTAATGCTGGGAATTTGTATGTGGTGTTGAAAGAGGGATGCACGCCACAACAGTTGAAAGCAGAGGTGAACGGCAGGTTGAAACCATTGGGGTTAAAGGTAAAAGCAGAAAAGCTGAAAGATCGGTTGAGCGAAGAGTATTCAAGCGTTGCTATTGCTCGTTCCATCACTTATCTGATAGGCTCGTTGATCCTGTTGGCTGCCATCATCGGCTTTCTGAGGATGCAGACGCAGCTGTTCTGGATGCGCAGACGTGAAATCTCGCTTCGAATTACCAATGGTGCTACACGCCTCCAACTCTTCTCTATGTTTGCTACCGAGGTGTTGGTGATCGTGCTGGTGGCTTATTTGGTGGCAGTATTGATGGGATCCTGGATTTGTGATTATCTGGCAATGCCTCAGTTTGCAGAAATTACCTCTGAGTTAGGAACTTTTAGTCATCTGTATCTCTATAGTCTGGTGATCGGGCTGGTGGTTATGATGCTATGTCTAGCCATCATCTGGATTGTGCTGAGTCGTATTTGCAAGCGTACGCAAGCACTCGAATCAGGAATGAGAAGAAGCCATAACCATTGGTTCCGCAATACGATGCTGGGTGTGCAGGTGATGATCAGTATGTTCTTCCTGGGTGTTACTTTCTGCCTCCTGTGCTGGGTGGGCAAGATGGCTGATTTCAATCATATTCCTGATGACGAGCGTGCATACAAGCAAAGTCTGTATCTGCAGACAAATGCGGCAGAAAATGGTCAGCGCCTTAGAGACAAGCTCATCCATTTGCCGCAGGTGGAACGATGGATTCCTTATAGCTGGGGAGTTTTGCAAGTTAACGAGCTGGCAGAGAACGAGGAGTTCAGCAAGGCGGCTTGGCAAGGCGATCCTTATGCTAGCTATAATAATGTGACGAGTTATAAAATTCGGATTACATCAGATACTTCCTATCTCGATTTCTTCAAGATCAAGGTGAATTGGAAGCCGAAGGCAAACCGGAAGAAATGCATCCTGGTAAATGAGGAGTTGTATAAGCAGATGCGCCAGCATCATGTTGCTCCTAATGATATATTGACCGTAGATGAGATGGATTCGTATCAGATAGCCGGAACGTTCCAGTCGATACCTTATCAGGGGAGTTTTAAAATTGATATATACTCATTCATAGTCATAGACCCCAAAGAGGCTTATGGTGCCACACATTATATTCTTGTGGCAAAGCCGGGTGAATATAAGGAGATGCAGATTGCTGTAGATAGAATGATACAGAAATTGGAGCCTGCTGTGGTAAAACCGATGTCATCCAATCTGCGTGACTATATGGCAAGGAGCATGTTTGCGTTGGAAATACTGCAAAATATTGCGTGGATCCTGGCTATCGTGAGTCTGGCTATCTGCCTGATAAGCATCTTCAGTACGGTGATGCTGGATACGCAGACCCGCAAGAAGGAGGTGGCTATCCGCAAGGTGAATGGTGCCCTGACAAAGGATATTACCAAACTCTTCGGAAGAACTTATCTGGTGATTTCGCTCATCGCCATGGTATTTGCGGTGGTAGCCATGTTGCTGTTCCATATCGTTCTGAGTCAGACTTTCGATATGGTAGAAATCAATCCTGCCTTCCCTATTAGTTTGAGTGTTGTGATAGTCATTGGCTTCATTGCAGTTATCATCGCCTGTCAGGTACGTAAAATCATGAAGGTGGATCCTTCGGAGATTCTGGTTAAGGAATAAAATGTGTAATTTGAAAGTATAAAAGTATAACACGAATTTAAAGAAACGATAAAGATTATGATTCAATTAAATAATATCAAGAAAGTATTTCAGACAGAGGAAGTGGAGACCTGGGCTTTGCGTAATATCAGTTTGCAGGTGAAGGAAGGCGAGTTTGTTGCCATCATGGGACCTTCGGGATGTGGCAAATCCACATTACTTAATATAATAGGTTTGCTGAATAATCCTACAAGCGGCAGCTATCTGCTCGACGGCAAGGATGTGAGCACGCTGAAGGAGAGCGAGCGCACCTTGATAAGAAGGGGTATGATAGGTTTTGTGTTCCAGAGTTTCAACCTGATTGATGAGTTGAATGTGGTGGAGAATATCGAGTTGCCACTTCTGTATATGGGAGTATCGGGCAAGGAGCGCCGCAAGCGTGCAGAGGATGTGATGGAGCGCGTGGCGATATCCCATCGTGCCAAGCATTTCCCATCGCAGCTTTCGGGCGGTCAGCAGCAGCGCACCGCTATCGCCCGTGCCATCCTGCCGCATCCTAAACTGATTCTTGCCGATGAGCCTACGGGAAACCTGGATTCCAAGAATGGCAAGGAGGTGATGGAACTGCTTTCTGAGTTGCACAAGGAAGGCACCACCATCGTAATGGTAACTCACTCGCTGCACGATGCCAATTATGCTGATAGAATCATCAATATGTTTGATGGTGAGATTGTGAATCAGGTGGAGATGTAGGATTTATGATATGAAAATCGTCCGATAGCATCAAAGAATATGCTATCGGGCGATTATGTCTATATCTCTTCATCGATAAATCGGATGATTTCTTCCTGCTGGTCGGGATGATACCAGTGGATTTCGGCATCTCGCTTAAACCAGGTGAGCTGCTTGCGCATGTATTCACGGCTATGCGACTGTATCTGGCGGATGGCTTCATCCCTGTCTATCTCGCCATCGAAATAGGCAAACATTTCCTTGTAGCCCACGGTTCTCAAGGCAGTGAGACCCTTGTGTGGATATACGCTTCGGGCTTCTGCCTCTAGGCCTTCCTCCATCATCATCAGCACACGCTGGTTGATTCGGTCGTACAGTTCGGCACGGTCGCGGTTCAGGCCTATCTTGATGATGCGGAAAGGACGCTGCTTCTTTTCGGCTACTCGGAAAGAAGTATAGGTCTTGCCGGTCTGGTGACAGATTTCCAGGGCATGCACCACGCGGCGGGGATTCTTCTTATCTACTATCGCCCAATGCTCCGGGTCCATCTTGTGGAGTTCTTCTACCAGAGTCTCCAAACCTTCGTCTTCCAGGCGCTGTTTCATCCAGGTACGGATGTCATCCCGCACGGTAGGAATATCGTCGATACCCTTGCATACGGCATCGATATACATCATGCTGCCGCCTGTAAGCAGCGCCACATCGTGATTCTTGAAGATTTCTTCTTCCAGGAGATTCATCACATCGGCCTCGTATTGGGCTGCGCTGTAATAATCTTCGATGTGGTGGTTGCCAACGAAATAATGCTTCACCCGCTGCTGCTGTTCGGCAGTAGGCGCTGCGGTTCCGATAGGGAGTTCTGCGAAGATCTGGCGGGAGTCGGCATTGATAATAGGTATAGAGAGATGCTCTGCCAGAGAAAGACAGAGCTCGGTCTTACCTACACCGGTAGGACCGAGCACTACAATTAAAGTTTTCATTATCGAATGATGCCTCGCTGAGAACTCTCTACGAAGTCGATGATGTACTGGATTTCCTTAGTCACCTCAAGATTCTTCTTGATTTCCTCGATACCTTCCTTCAGGATGCCCTTGCTGTAGAGCAGGCGATAAGCCTCGTGGATGTTCTGGATGGTCTCGTTGCTGAAACCACGGCGACGCAAACCGATGAGGTTGATGCTGCAATAGCGGGTAGGCTCCTTGCCGGCAATGATATAAGGAGGAATATCCTGAGAGAAACGGCAACCGCCCTGGATCATCACGTAGCCTGCGATGTGGCAGAACTGATGAACGAGAACGTTGGCACTGACGATGGCGTTGTCATCTACAACCACCTCGCCGGCAAACTTGGTAGAGTTACCGATAATCAAGCCGCTGCCCAACTCGCAGTCGTGAGCCACGTGAACAGTCTCCATCAGGAGGTTGTTGCTGCCTACCACGGTCTTGCCCTTAGAGGCAGTACCACGAGAGATAGTAACGTTCTCACGGATGCTGTTGTTATCGCCCACCTCGCAGGTTGTCACCTCGCCCTTGAACTTCAAGTCCTGAGGCTTGGTAGAGATGCTGGCGCCTGGGAAGAATTCATTATTGTTGCCGATACGAGCGCCCACGTGGATGGTAACGCTGTTCTGCAATACGTTGTTATCGCCCAAAACGGTGTCCTTGTCGATATAGCAGAAAGGACCGATAATGTTGTTGTCACCGAGTTTTGCCTCTGGATGAACAAACGCTAATGGACTAATCTGATTCATATTTCTATCTTATTATTACTTATTCTTAACAATCTGTGCAGTGAAAGTAGCCTCTGCCACCACCTGGTCGCCTACGAACATATAGCCCTTCATTGAGCTGATGCCATGACGTACTGGTGCGAGTAACTCCACACGGAAGAGGAGGGTATCACCTGGAACCACCTTCTTGCGGAACTTCACGTCGTCGAGCTTCATGAAGTAAGTGCTCCAGCGCTCAGGCTCTTCCAGCTGGTTCAATACGAGCAGACCGCCACACTGTGCCATCGCCTCTACCTGGAGAACGCCTGGCATTACTGGCTCCTCAGGGAAGTGACCGGTGAAGAATGGCTCGTTGCTGGTTACGTTCTTAACGCCCACGATGCTGGTAGGACCCATAGCGATGACCTTATCTACCAACTGCATTGGGTAGCGATGAGGCAGGAGCTGACGGATGCGGATGTTATCCATGATTGGCTCCTCGTTTGGATCGTAGATAGGAGCCTGGATTTCGTGCTTGCGGATCTCCTTGCGCATGAGACGGGCGAACTTGTTGTTTACGGTATGACCCGGACGGGTAGCGATGATGCGACCCTTGATAGGCTTGCCGATGAGCGCCATATCGCCGATGATGTCGAGCAGCTTATGGCGTGTACATTCGTTCTCCCACTGCAATGGGCGGTGCTGGATGTAACCCAACTTGTTGGCATCCATGTGAGGCACCTTGAGATGGTCGGCGAGCTGATCGAGCTGAGCCTGCTCTACCTGGCGCTCGTAGATAACGATGGCATTGTCCAAGTCGCCACCCTTGATGAGGTTAGCCTGGAGCAATGGCATGATATCGCGAACGAATACGAAGGTACGTGCAGAAGCAATCTCGTCAACATAAGTCTCCATCTTGTCGAGGGTAGCAAACTGGCTATTGATGAACTTGCTCTCGAAGGAACACATAGCCGTGATGCTGAATTCCTCGTCTGGAAGGATGGTGATGACAGAACCGTTGTCGTCCTTCACCTCAATCTTATGACGGATGATATAGTAGTCCTTCTCTGCATTCTGCTCCTGGATGCCCACGCTCTGAATCTTCTCTACATACATGGATGCAGAGCCGTCGAGGATAGGGAACTCAGGACCGTTAACCTGGATGAAACAGTTGTCGATGCCGAGAGCATAGAGTGCTGACATACCGTGCTCGATGGTAGAGATGCGGATATCGCCCTTACCGAGTACGGTGCCACGCTGGGTTTCAACGACGTTCTCAGCTACAGCCTGGATGATAGGCTCGCCTTCGAGGTCGATGCGCTGTATCTTATAACCGGTGTTCTCTGGTGCAGGATTGAAAGTCACGGTGAGGCTCAAGCCTGTGTGCAATCCCTTGCCGCAAAGAGAGAAGCTACCTTTCAGTGTCTTCTGTTTTGACATAATTATATATAGTTTTATTTATTTTTCTTCAATTCTTCAATCTGCTTCTTCAGGTCGTTGAGTTCCTTGTACATATCAGGCAGGCGACGGAAGATGGCCTGTGACTTGAAGTAAGCACGCTGTTCCATAGGAGGAGTACCGATGAGCTGCTGGCCGCTCTTGAGGCTGCCTGGCACACCACTCTGTGCTCCGAGGAACACCTTGTCGCCGATGGTGATGTGACCAGCGAGACCTACCTGACCGCCAAACATACACCATTCGCCTACCTTGGTACTGCCGGCTACACCCACCTGTGCAGACATCACGGTGTTGGCACCGATGTCGGTGTTGTGGGCAATCTGAACCATATTGTCGAGCTTCACGCCCTTGCGAACGTAGGTAGAGCCCATGGTAGAGCGGTCAACGCAAGTGTTGGCACCAATCTCCACATCATCCTCGATGGTTACGATACCGATCTGAGGAATCTTGTCATATCCATCAGGTCCTGGAGCGAAGCCGAAGCCATCAGCACCGATGACACAACCTGCATGGAGAGTCACGTTATCGCCGAGCTTACAGCCGTGATAAATGGTTACGTGAGGGTAGATGAGGGCATTCTTGCCGATCTTCACACCCTCGCCGATGTAAGTGTGAGGATAAATCTGGCTACCTTCGCCCACTTCTGCGCCATCGCTGATATAGGCGAAAGCACCGATATAGACGTTCTCTGCCACCTTAGCCTTTGGAGAAACGAAAGCCAATGGATCGATGCCGGTCTTCTTTGGTTTCATGGATTCATACATCTGGAGCAACTTTGCCACGCACTCGTATGCATTCTTCACACGAATGAGGGTGGTAGAAACAGGATGATCCAATTCCACGTTCTCGTCGATGAGTACGATGCTCGACTTTGTGTCGTACACGAAGTGAGTATATTTAGGGTTTGAAAGGAACGAGATAGCGCCTTCCTTGCCTTCTTCGATTTTAGCGAAGGTGTTGACTGTTGCGTTCTCATCACCTTCCACACGGCCCTGAACGAACTGGGCTATTTGCGCTGCGGTAAATTCCATATTTATCAATCTTCTAGTTTGTATTACTTAGGGTCTCCTTGCAAGATTCTCTTTTAGGAAACACATTTTGTTTGCAAAAATAACAAAATAAATTTAGATTCTCGTCATTCTTTCGTAATATTTTGCTTTTTTCGCCAACAAATGGGTATTTTTTAGGCGCAAAGCCTCTTTTTCAAGATACTTTGCGCCTAAAATCTTATTTTTGGTGGGGGATTGCAAATCCCCCGGTTTAATAGGTCGAACCTTTTTTACGGCGGATTTCAAATCCGCCGGGACGCCTAGCGGGATACCTAGGGGACATCTAGCGGGGCACCTAGCGGTAGGCTTAGCCCAGCTTGGCAAGCTCGGCTGCCATTTCCTCCTGGAGTTCCTTTGCCTTCTGACCTGCAACCTCTGCGAAGTCATCGCCATTGCTAGCGTAGATGATGCCGCGAGATGAATTGACGAGCAGACCGCAATCCTTGATGATGCCATACTTGCAAACCTCCTGGAGGCTACCACCCTGGGCACCTACACCTGGTACGAGGAGGAAGTGGTTAGGAGCTACCTTGCGGATGTCCTCGAACATCTGACCCTGAGTAGCACCTACTACGTACATCATGTTCTCATCGTTGCCCCATTCCTGGCTCTTCTTCAGAACCTTCTCGAAAAGGCGCTCGCCTTCCTTGTCCTCTGTGAGCTGGAAGTCGTGGCTACCCTTGTTGCTGGTCAAAGCCAGGAGGATGACCCACTTGCCTTCATACTCGAGGAATGGCTTGACTGAATCCTCGCCCATGTAAGGAGCTACGGTTACTGAATCGAGGTTGTACTCCTCGAAGAAAGTCTGGGCATACATCTTGGATGTGTTGCCGATATCGCCACGCTTTGCATCAGCGATGATGAAATGGTTTGGATAGTGGCTCTTGAGATACTTGATGGTGTTCTCGAAGGCAATCATACCGTCGATACCGCGGCTCTCGTAGAAAGCCAGGTTTGGCTTGTAAGCCACACAGTAAGGAGCGGTTGCGTCGATGATAGCTTGGTTGAACTTAAACATCATCTCTGCTTCTGCGCCCTGGATTTCCTCACTCTCAGTGATGCACTTAGGCAACTTATTGATATCTGTATCAAGACCTACGCACAAGAAGCTCTTCTTGGCGAAAATCTGCTCTACTAGTTCTTTTCTGTTCATTTCTTTTTAAGTTATTTGAATTTCATATGTTTGCTCCACACGCCCTGAAAGGGCAGAAGCCCCTAGCCCAGGGCAACACCCTGGGTAGTCATGGCATCAAGCCTGTCGCCCTGTAAGGGCAAAAGCTTTAAAACTGCGGAGCCACATACGAAACCTCGGTAAGGGTTTTACAATTCTGTTTCTTTCAGTTTCTCTGCGTTCTCAGCCACGGTCAAGGCATCAATCATATCCTGGATGTTACCAGCCAGGAAACCATTGAGGTCGTGGGTGGTGTAACCGATACGGTGGTCGGTAACACGGCCCTGTGGGAAGTTGTAGGTACGAATCTTCGCACTACGGTCACCAGTAGAGACGAGGCTCTTACGGCGGCTGGCGATATCGTCAACATACTTCTGATGCTCACGGTCGTGGATGAATGTATAGAGGCGGCTCAAGGCACGCTCCTTGTTCTTTGGCTGGTCACGGGTCTCGGTACACTCGATGAGGATTTCCTCTACCTCGCCTGTGTTAGGGTTCTTCCAAGGATAGCGGAGACGAACTCCAGACTCCACCTTGTTCACGTTCTGACCACCGGCACCTGAGCTTCGGAAGGTATCCCACTTGATATCGCCTTCGTTGATGTTCACCTCAAACTTGTCTGCCTCTGGCAATACAGCCACGGTAGCGGCTGAGGTATGCATACGGCCCTGAGTCTCGGTAGCAGGCACACGCTGAACACGGTGAACACCAGACTCGTACTTCAATGTACCGTAAACATCTGTTCCGCTTACGGCGAAGTCGATTTCCTTGTATCCACCTACTGCACCTTCAGAGACAGATGTCACGCTGATGGTCCATCCCTTAGACTCGCAATATTTCTTATACATGGCAAAGAGATCGCCAGCGAAGAGGGCAGCCTCGTCGCCACCGGCACCGCCACGGATCTCCATCTGTACATTCTTGGCATCCTCTGGATCCTTAGGAACCAGGGCAATCTTGATTTCTTCTTCGAGCTTAGGCTGCAGCGCCTCGTTCTCGTTGAGTTCCTCGCGAGCCATCTCCTTCATTTCAGGGTCGCTTTCGTTGGCGAGGATATCCTTAGCCTCCTTGATGCTGTTCAGACAGTTGATGTATCGCTTGCGTGCGTCCATGATGTCGCCAAGGTCTTTCCACTCCTTGGTGAGCTTCACGTAGCGTGGCTGGTCGGCGATGACATCAGGGTCGGTAATGAGGGTGCTTACTTCCTCGTATCGGCTCTCTAAGCCTTCTAGCTTCTGTAATATGTTGTTATTATCCATTAATTTTAAATTCTTTTTTAGTATTCGAATGTTCCGAATTCGCTCTTGATGGTCAGGCTGCGCTTGCCTTCCTCGATGTGACCCACAATCTGGGCATCGATGTTGAAGCTCTTGCTGATGGCGATAACCTTCTCGGCTACCTCTGGGCGAACGTAGATTTCCATACGGTGACCCATGTTGAATACCTGGTACATCTCCTTCCAGTCGGTCTCAGAGCAGTCGTGGATTGCCTTGAAGAGTGGAGGTACTGGGAACATGTTGTCCTTCACTACCTTGCAGTTTTCGCCTACGAAGTGCAGAACCTTGGTCTGGGCACCACCTGTACAGTGAACCATACCGTGAACCTCTGGGCGAAGCTCATCCAGAATCTTCTTGATTACTGGGGCATAGGTGCGGGTAGGAGAGAGTACCAGTTCGCCTGCGTTGATAGGAGAACCCTCAACCTCATCGGTCAACTTATACTTACCGCTGTAAACCAACTCGTCTGGCACTGCGTGATTGTAGCTCTCAGGATAGTTCTCTGCGAGATACTTGGCGAATACATCGTGGCGGGCAGAAGTCAAACCGTTGCTACCCATACCGCCGTTGTACTTCTTCTCGTAAGTAGCCTGACCGGTAGAAGAAAGACCTACGATGACATCGCCTGGACGGATGTTGGCATTGTCGATGACGTCGCTGCGCTTCATGCGGCAGGTTACGGTAGAGTCAACGATGATGGTACGAACCAGGTCGCCTACATCGGCAGTCTCACCGCCGGTAGGATAGATGCCTATACCCATCTCGCGCATCTCGTGGAGCAGGTCGTCGGTACCATTGATGATAGCCGAGATCACCTCGCCAGGGATGAGCATCTTGTTGCGGCCGATGGTAGAGCTAACGAGGATGTTATCTACGGCACCCACGCAGAGCAGGTCGTCGGTATTCATCACGATAGCATCCTGAGCGATACCCTTCCATACAGAGAGGTCGCCAGTCTCCTTCCAGTACATGTATGCCAAGCTAGACTTGGTACCTGCACCGTCGGCATGCATGATGTTACAATACTCTGGGTCGCCTCCCAAGATATCAGGGATAATCTTGCAGAAAGCCTGTGGGAAGATACCCTTGTCGATGTTCTTGATAGCGTTGTGAACATCTTCCTTTGCTGCGCTTACACCGCGCATCATGTATCTATTGTTACTCATATTCTTATTTTGAACTTTGAACTTTATGATATGCTTATTTTTCTTCTTGCCAGAAATCCCATGATGCAAAAGCTTGCAGCAAGAGCATTTCCAAGCCATTCTTCACGGTGGCTCCGTGCTCTTTTCCCTTCTTCATGAAGAGGGTTTCATCGGGATTGTAGATGAGGTCGTAGAGTAGTGTATGGGTATCCATCGCCTCGTAAGGCAGTGGAGGGCACTCATCTACATGAGGATACATACCTACAGGAGTACAATTCACGATGACATTGTATTCCTTGATGACCTCAGGTGTGATTTTATCGTACTGGATAGTACCAGGACGTTCGTATCGACTCACGAAAACAGTCTCCAGTCCGAGCGATTTCAAGCCGTAGTTGATGGCTTTGGATGCACCGCCAGTACCGAGAATCAATGCCTTCTTGTGGAAAGACTCGATGAAAGGTTCGATGCTCTGGGTGAAACCGATGACATCACTGTTGTATCCCTTGAGGATAGTCTCGTCGCCTTTATGCTCCACTTTCACCACGTTGACAGCTCCGATGGCATTTGCCTCGGGGCTAACCTGATCAAGATAACTGATTACCTTCTCTTTGTAAGGGATGGTTACATTGAGGCCTTTTAACTCCGGATTAGAGTCGAGAATCTCGGTGAGATCTTCGATAGATGGAATCTCGAAGTTGATATATTGGGCATCGATGCCCTCGTTCTCAAACTTCTCGTTGAAGTAGCCTTTTGAGAACGAATGTCCTAGGGGATAACCTATGAGTCCATACTTGTCCATAATATCTTTGTTTTATTTTGTTGCGAAATAAAGGGTGCAGATGCCGAAGGTGAGTCTCTTGAACTCAGCCTTTTCGAATCCTGCCTTCTTGAATACCTCCATCATCGTTTCTCCCTGTGGGAATGCCTCGATGGTCTTGGTGAGATAGCTGTAGGCACTCTGGTCTTTCGATATCAGCTTGCCGTAGATAGGCAATACGGTATGCGAATAGATGTGGAACAGCTGCTTCATCGGGAAGCTGACCGGAGTGGTGAGTTCCACGATGCAGAGATGTCCTCCCTTCTTCAGTACTCGGCACATTTCGCGCAGTCCCTGGTCCAGGTTCTGGAAGTTGCGGATGCCGAAGGCGGCTGTTACCGCATCAAAGGTGTTGTCTTCGTATGAGAGGTTGAGGCAGTCTTCCTTGTCGAAGCGGATCACGTGGTCCAGTCCCAGCTGCTTCACTTTCTGTCTTCCTATCTCCATCATTCCCTGCGAGATATCTGCTCCCACGAGCTTGTCGGGATGCAGCATCTGTGCGGATAGGATGGCGAAGTCGCCGGTGCCTGTGGCGATGTCGAGCATTTTCTTTGGAGAGAAGGGCGCAAGCCGCTTGATTGCCTTCTTGCGCCATCCCTTATCGATATCCCACGAGAGTCGGTGGTTCAGGGTATCGTAGGTAGGGGCGATGTTGTCAAACATCTCCTCTACCAACTTTCCCTTTTCTCCTGTGCCCTCGTAGGGCTTAATCTGTTCTTGTTTATACATTATTTATATATTACTTACTTTTGTCGAGCAATATACCTTATTTATATATTACTTGTGTGCAGCAAGCCACTCGCTTACGTTCTTCTCGATGCGTGCAGCGATGTCGCCTTCCTCAGCAGCCTTGTCGAACTTCTCGCCTGTGATGTGCTCGTACAGCTCGATGTAGCGATCAGATACGCTCTCTGCATACTCGTCAGTAATCTCTGGCATAGTCTGACCAGGCTCGTTCATGAAGTTGTGCTCGATGAGCCACTGGCGAACGAACTCCTTAGAAAGCTGGCGCTGTGGCTCACCCTTCTCGAACTTCTCCTCGTAGCCATCAGCGTAGAAGTAGCGGCTAGAGTCAGGAGTGTGGATCTCGTCGATGAGATAAACCTTACCGTCGCGCTTGCCGAACTCATACTTGGTATCAACGAGAATCAATCCCTGCTTGGCAGCGATTTCCTGACCACGGGCGAAGATGCGGCGTGTATAGTCCTCCATTACAGCGTAATCCTCTGCACTAACAATACCCTGGGCGATGATCTCTTCCTTGGAGATGTTCATATCGTGACCCTCGTCAGCCTTTGTAGTAGGGGTGATGATAGGCTCTGGGAAACGCTCGTTCTCGCGCATTCCGTCAGGCAACTTCACACCGCAGATCTCGCGGCATCCCTTCTGATAGTCACGCCATGCACTACCGGTGAGGATAGAACGGATGATCATCTCCACGCGGAAACCTTCGCACTTCAAACCTACTGTAACCATTGGGTCTGGAGTAGCCAACTTCCAGTTTGGACAGATATCTGTAGTTGTGTCCAGGAACTTAGCTGCAATCTGATTGAGCACCTGACCCTTGAATGGAATACCCTTTGGCAGAACAACATCGAATGCTGAGATTCTGTCGGTAGCGACCATCACGAGGATGTCGTCGTTAATGTCATACACATCACGTACTTTACCGTGGTAAACACTCTTCTGTCCATCGAAATGGAAATCTGTTTTTGTTAATGCTTTCATTTTATTTAATTTATAATTAATTTGTTTTTTGAGCTTCTCGTGCTTCCGCTCTCTCCTTGTCATACTTGTCGTATGCGTTGACGATGCGGGTTACGAGTTTGTGTCGCACAATATCCTTCTGCCCCAGTTTCACGACTCCGATGCCTTCTACTCCTTCCAGGATCTTGAGCGCCTCTTTCAGTCCGCTTCGCTGTTCGCGAGGCAAGTCTATCTGTGTCAGGTCGCCGGTGATGATCATCTTGGTGTTCATACCCATACGGGTGAGGAACATTCTGATCTGCTGTGAGGTTGTATTCTGCGCCTCGTCGAGGATGACGACGGCGTCGCTGAGGGTGCGTCCACGCATGAAGGCGAGTGGCGCAATCTGGATAATGTGCTTTTCCATCATATCTTGCAACTTGACGGCAGGAATCATATCTTCCAACGCATCATAGAGCGGTTGCAGGTAAGGGTCTATCTTATCTTTCATGTCGCCCGGCAGGAATCCGAGCTTTTCGCCTGCTTCTACGGCAGGTCTTGAGAGGATGATCTTCTTGATAGCCTTCTCCTTGAGGGCTTTCACGGCAAGGGCGATGCTGAGGTAGGTCTTACCGGTTCCGGCAGGACCCACTGCAAATATCATATCGTTCTTCTCGTAAGCCTCGATGAGCTGCTGCTGGTTCTCGCTGCGGCTCTTGATAGGTCGGCCGCTGATGCTATATACCAGCACGCCTTTCACGGAGTCTGCTTTGGTCTGTTTGCCTTTCACAATATCAAGGATATCCTCTTCATTGAGCATGTTGTATTTAGCTAAGTGCTTGCGCATCAGCTCAATGTCTTCTTCTGCTTTCGCCATTTCCTCCTCGTCGCCGAGCACACGAATCACGTTGTCGCGTGCAACGATACGCAACTTAGGATACAGTGACTTGATTATCTGTAGGTTACCATTTCCTACGCCATAGAACATCACTGGATCTATATCTTCGAGTATAATATGTTTCTCTATCAAAATATTTATATTTCTTATTGGTTTGCAACCTTAATGTTCTAAATAATGTTATATAACGCTGCAAAATTACTACTTTTCTGTGAATTGAGCAAATATTTCAATACTTTTTGTTACCTTTGCAGGAAATTTTTAGTTATGAAGATTAGTAAGAATAGATATTTGCAAGGTTTTTTGGTAGTCGTGCTGTTGCTGGCACTGGTCCGTGTTATTTTTCCGAGTGTGGCTGAGCCTAGGTTGACGGCTCATTCTGATGGGAAAGACAGTACGGCAATCGATTCATTAAGAGGAGATTTAATGGCTTCGGCTGGTGCTCAGAATGCCATTTCCGGTGAGGCTTCTGATGCTTCTTCTGCTGAAACTGTGGCTGAGGATTTGAAGAAGGATGAACTGTCGGTAACTCCTGATACAGCCTCTGATGGCAGTTTTTCGATATTTTTCGATAAGAATGGCAAGGAGGTGAAGCATCGCATTTTCTCGGTGCCTCACTTCGGAAATACCTTTCCTGATCAGCAGGATGTACAGATTGTAGCTGCCAGCAAGCATGGTGTGGCTCCGGTTCAGAACCGTGAGGAGGCTGAGCATAGCAAGGGCAAGCTGGTGTATGTGGGCAGCAATCCTTTCTTTTATGTGGATAAGCTGAACAACAGTATTCCTTATCTGGTGCCTAGGGCTTCGGTATTGTTGCAGGATATCGGTAGGGCGTATTTTGATTCGCTGCAGATCAAGGGCATTCCTTTGCATAAGATCATCGTTACCAGTATCTTGCGTACCAAGGATGATGTGTCGAAACTGAGAAGCCGAAACGGCAATGCTACCGAGAATTCGTGCCATCTCTATGGTACTACTTTCGATATCTGCTACAACCGGTACAAGCAGATTCAGACGGAGAAGCTGCCTCGCCGCCAGGTGCAGAATGATACCCTGAAGTGGGTTTTCAGCGAGGTGTTGAGGGATTTCCGTGAGAAGAACCGCTGTTACATCAAATACGAGGTAAAACAGGGTTGCTTCCATATCACCGTAAGATAAATTACTGAAGTTTCGCATGTGGTTCAAGTACGGGCTGAAGGCCAAAAAGCTCCTAGCCCAGGGCATCGCCCTGGGTATAATGGCAATCAGCAAGGCGCCCTGTAAGGGCAAAAGCTTTAAAAACAGCATAATAAAGCTTTTGCCCTTACAGGGCGATTTCTTTAAAACCAACAATCCCCAGGGCGTTGCCCTGGGCTAGGAGCTTCTGCCCTTTCAGAGCGTATGGGCAACCTTTTCTGAGTTTAGACAGATTTTTCTGCAGGTTAATTTTAACTCTTTTCCTGAATCTTCTGCAGGTTATTATTAGCTCTTTTCCTGAATCTTCTGCAGGTCGGCTTCTTCGCCTACCAGCCAGATGATGTCGCCCTTTTCAAAAACTCGGGAAGGGAGAATGTGGGTGAGGTTCTCCTGACCCTCTTCCAATCCTATAACCATACAGTTGTACTTGTTGCGGATTCCGCTCTCTTCCAGCGTCTTTCCCAGAAATTCGCTGCCGCCGCTGATGATGAGCTGGCGGAGCTTCATCTCCCGCTTCTCTATCTCCAGATCTTCCGGGGCTAGCTCGGTGGTGAGCGCCTGGGCAAACTTATGCACCTGGTCGTCGTTACCGATGATCTGAAGTTTGTCGCCAGGGAATATCACGGTGTCGCCATTTGGGATGTTCAGGCGCTGCGACCCCCTTCGGATGCTGCTCATATCGATGCCGAAACGCTGGCGGAGGTGCAGTTCCTTCAGTGATTTGCCACACCAGATGCTGTCTTCCGGTACCTCGATTTCACTGATATGGATATCTCTATCCAGCAGATGACCCTCGTAGAGCGGGCGCTTTTCGCCGTTCACCTGTGCGGCAATATCGCGCGAACGAAGGTTGTGCAGGAAGAGGCGCTCCATCACGATGCTTCGTTTCTTGATGCGGCGCGACCCCAGCATCAGCAGTACAATCACGGCTCCGATGCACACCATCAGCGCATTGGTGAATCGGGACAGATAGTTGATGATGTAGAAGATGAAGCCCAGGGCGATGACGTATCTCACGAATATCGTGAAGAGCAGCGGAATGCGGTTGATGCTGCTCTCCACCCACAGTCGCTTCCATTCCGGGCTGTGATTCTTCTTCATCACGATGGCTCGCAGGAAAGGCGAGATGAGCACGATGGTGAGCAGACCCGTGATGGCGTTGGCATACCAGTGGAGATTCCAGCCTGGCAGCATATTGCGCATCAGAGGCAGGACGAAGGTGAACATCATCGCTATAGCCGCAGCCGAAAGGATGGAGTATGCCACGGTATTGATGACCATCTGCCGAATCAGCGATTTCCATTTACTCTGCTGTTGGGTAGAGGGGCGGCTCATCGCAAAATGGTTCAGGATATTGATGAATTTGCTAGGCAGATGCTTCTCCATCAGCAGATAGGAAGGCTGCGCCAGTCGGATCATATAAGGGGTGAGGAAGGTGGTGATGACTGAAACTGCCACCACTACCGGATAGAGGAAGTTGCTGATAACTCCCAGCGACAATCCCAGCGAGGCGATGATGAAGGAGAACTCGCCAATCTGTGCCATCGAGAATCCGCAGCGCATTGCCGACTTCAATGATTCGCCGCCCAGCATGAATCCGAAGGTTCCCAATGTAGCTTGTCCTATCAGTATAGCTGCCACGAGGGCGAGGATAGGAACGGCATATTCTACCAGAATGTTGGGATCTACCAGCATACCTACCGATACGAAGAAGATGGCTCCGAAGAGATTCTTCACCGGTTCTACCAGCTTGATAATCTTCTCAGCCTCAATGGTTTCTGCCAGGATGCTACCCATGACGAAGGCTCCGAAAGCGCTTGAAAAACCTACCTTGGTAGATAATACCGCCATGCCGCAGCACAGACCCAGGGAAACGATGAGCAGGGTTTCGCCATTGATGAACTTCCTGACTGAGCGCAGGAAGAGCGGGATGGCAAAGATGCCCACGATAAACCATAATACCAGGAAGAAGCCAATCCTCAGTACCGATGTAAACATCTGTTCGCCATCCGGATTGTTGCCTCCGGCGATGGCGGAAAGCATCACCATCATCACGATGGCGAGGATGTCTTCCAGAATGAGCACGCTCATCACCATGGAGGCAAACTTCTGCTGCCGTAGTCCCATATCATCGAAAGCCTTATATATAATGGTGGTGGAACTCATGGCGAGCATACCACCCAGGAAGATGCAGTCCATCCTGCCCCAGCCGAAGCTGTGACCCACGCTGATGCCCAGCATCATCATGGAAAAGACGATGACGATGCAGGCGATGATGGGCGAGGCTCCCATCTTCACGATTTTCTTGAAGGAGAAATCGAGACCGAGCGAGAAGAGGGTGAAGATGACACCGATGTCTGCCCAGGTCTGGATATCCGTCTCGTCCATCACCGACATGGTATAGGGCATGTGGGGCGACACGAGGAAGCCCGCCACGATGTAACCCAGCACCAGGGGCTGCTTGAGCCGCTTGAAGATGAGGGTAACAATGCCAGCCACCATCAGGATGAGGGCAAGGTCTTTTACTAAATAGGGAATTTCTGCCATATTTTTCTTTTTATGAAAATGATGTTCTTTCTAAAAAATAGTCAGTTTATGAAAATGGGGAATTTAGATTTCTCCTAAATTCCCCATATATATTAGTCGTTATACTCTTCTGTGATTTCCGCAATCTTCACGATGGTATCCACTACCTTTTGCATCACCTGTACGCTCACGAATTCGTGAGGACCGTGGAAGTTGACGCCACCGGCAAAGATGTTTGGACAAGGAAGGCCCTTGAAGCTGAGCTGCGCACCATCTGTACCGCCACGGATAGGCTCTACGCGAGGTGGAACGCCACTCTCCTGCATGGCACGGAGCACGATGTCGATGACATGCATGTTAGGATCTATCTTCTCCTTCATGTTATAGTACTGGTCGTAGATTTCTGCCGTAACAGTTCCCTCGCCGTACTTCTCGTTCATCTTCTTGACGCAGTCTTCGATGAAATCCTTGCGAGCCTCAAACTTCTGTCGGTCGTGGTCGCGGATGATGTAGCTGAGCTTGGCCTCCTCGCAGCGGCTTTCGATGCCGAGCAGGTGGTAGAAGCCCTGGTAACCTTCGGTCTGTTCAGGAGTTTCTGCCTCAGGAATCATGTTCTGGAATTCCACAGCCAGTCGGCTTGCGTTAATCATCTTGCCCTTGGCATAGCCTGTATGCACGCTCACGCCCTTGATGTAGATCTTGGCAGCAGCAGCATTGAAGTTCTCGTATTCCAGGTCGCCCAGGTCGCCGCCGTCGATGGTGTAAGCCCAGTCGCAGCCAAACTTCTCTACATCGAAGTGATGGGCGCCCATACCGATTTCCTCGTCTGGATTGAAGCCCACGCGGATGTCTCCGTGCTTGATTTCCTTATGGTCGCGGAGGTAGCACATTGCCTGTACGATTTCAGCGATGCCCGCCTTGTCGTCTGCACCGAGCAGGGTAGTTCCATCAGTTACGATGATGTCCTCGCCCTTGTGCGCCTTGAGTTCTGGGAATTTTTCTACGCTGGAGATGATACCCGGACTGAGTTCGATATCCTCGCCGTCGTAGTTCTCGATGATGCGAGCCTTGATGTCTTTTCCGCTGGCATCAGGACTGGTGTCCATGTGAGAGATGAAGCCGATGGTAGGAGTCTTTTTCTTGGTATTGCCCTTCAGGGTGGCGTAGATGTAGCCCATATCGTCCATCTCTACGTCGCTCAGACCTTCTTCCTCCAGTTCGTGCTTCAGGTACTTGGCAAAATCCAACTGTTTTGCCGTGCTTGGCACACTTTCAGAGTCTTCACTCGACTGTGTGTCGAATTTTGTATAGTTAATGAAACGTTCTACTAAATCCATGTTCTTAAATTAAATTTTAATGTAGTAGTGATCTCGGTGGGACTCAAACCCACGACCTTCAGAACCGGAATCTGACGCTCTATTCAACTAAGCTACGAGACCAGAAATGGCGATTAATCGGCAAACGCCGCCTACCCTTTAGGAGTAACTGACTGCAAAAGTACGTTTTTTATTTCGAATAACCAAATATTTGGCACGTTTTTTTTCTATATATATAATGTATAGGGTGAAAAAGGTGTGAGAAAATCAGCAAAATGATATTGAAAACAGAAAAAATGCTATCATTTTGCGAAATATTTCCGAAAAACGCTTGCAGATTAATAATAAATTTGTATCTTTGCAGCGTGAAAGTAAGATAAACAGTAAAATAAGAAACTATAAACGATATATAATAGATAAAATGAGTAATCTGATAAAACCCGAAGGGTATAAGGCGCTGCTGGATATGCGCCAGACCGAGATGGGTATCAAAATGATAAAAGAGTTCTTCCAGCAGAACCTGTCCACAGAGTTGCGCTTGTGCCGTGTCACCGCCCCTCTCTTCGTATTGAAGGGTTTGGGTATCAATGACGACCTGAATGGAGTGGAGCGCCCTGTTACTTTCCCTATCAAGGATTTGGGTGATGCAAAGGCTGAGGTGGTTCACTCTCTGGCTAAATGGAAGCGCTTGACCCTGGCAGAATATGAGATAGAGCCAGACTATGGTGTCTATACTGATATGAATGCCATCCGTGCCGATGAGGAACTTGATAATCTTCATTCGCTCTATGTGGACCAGTGGGACTGGGAGGCTGTGATTACGAAGGATGATCGCACTATCGCATACCTCGAAGATGTGGTTCGCCGCATCTATGCAGCCATTCTCCGCACGGAGTTCCTGGCTTGCGAGCACTATCCGCAGCTGAAGCCTTTCCTGCCAAGGGAGATTCATTTTATCCATGCGCAGGATTTGCTTGATATGTATCCTGACAAAACTCCTAAGGAGCGCGAGGATGCTATCTGCAAGAAATACGGTGCCGTGTTTATCGAGGGTATCGGCGGAAAGTTGAGCGATGGAAAGAAGCATGATGGACGTGCTCCTGACTACGACGACTGGAGCACCGTAGCCGAGAATGGCAAGGAGGGATTGAATGGTGATATCCTGATCTGGTATCCTGTATTGGGCAGAAGCTTCGAGCTGAGTTCCATGGGTATCCGTGTTGACAAGGAGAGCCTGCTTCGCCAGTTGAAGCTGGAAGGCAAGGAAGATAGAGAGAAGCTCTATTTCCACCAGCAGCTCCTGAACGACAAGTTGCCATTGAGTATCGGTGGTGGTATCGGTCAGAGCCGTCTCTGTATGGTGCTGCTCCACAAGGCGCACATCGGCGAGATTCAGGCTAGTATCTGGCCGGAAGATATGAGAAAAGAATGTGAGAAGGCTGGAATGCCGCTCATCTAAAGATAAAAAGATTGTTAAGTTGGTATCCTGGTCATATCAACATATTTTTTTAATGAATATTAGAGAGATTCTCTATAAAGAGAGTTATCAGCATAAGATATAGTTGAGAGAGATATCAGCATAAGATATAGTTGAGAGAGATTCAACATAAGATCATAAGATTTAGTAAAGAGAGATTATCTACATAAATGTATTTAGGATCAACATACGATTATAAGTTCATAAATATTATATAAAGAGAATCCCGACCCTCCTTTTTCTTGGAGAGTCGGGATTATCATTTTTATGATTGTTTTTTGCAAATCCTTTCTGAATTGTACGGATGAAATTACCCAATACGCCCTGAAAGGGCAGAAGCTCCTAGCCCAGGGCACCGCCCTGGGTTTACTCGCAGTCAACAAGGCGCCCTGTAAGGGCAAAAGCTTTGTATATTGCCTAGTACTTGAAGGCTTTTGCCCTTACAGGGCGGCAGGCTTGCATCCATAATTCCCCAGGGCGATGCCCTGGGCTAGGAGCTTTTGGGCCTTCAGCCCGTTTCAACCATACTGTTTGAATTCTTTTCGAATTGTTTCCGGAAGAACTAGAAGTAATAGGTGAAACCCATGGTGGCTGCACGGTTGCCGAAATGCTGACCGGCGATATCGTGGAACCTGCCTTCCAGGGTAAGATGCTTGCCTATGTTCTTATATACGGCCACCTCGGCATAGAGATTGGCTGGCGTATAGGCTGGTGTAAGCGTGTGGCGACGTGTGCACCAGATCATATTGGATGTCAGGCGCCAGCCTGCAGGCAATGACAGCTGTGGAGCCAGCTTGAATATCGCAAAATTGCTGTATTTGCAGTTTTTAGAGTTCATACCTTCTTCTCCTCCGAAAATCTCAGCCTTTTCCCAGAAGTAATTCACTCCGGCGGTAATCCTCAGCATTCCCTTATGCCAGAAGGCAGTAGTTCCGATGCCCAGCGTATTGTCGCGGTCTATACCCGGAAGATCCTGATGGATATTCTTGATAGAACTGCTTACCACGAGATTCGGCTTACTGTAGGTGTGCTTCAGCTCTGCCACGTAGGCGAGGCGCTCGCTGATGTCCTTGGTGTAGTATGGACGCCAAGCCCCCTCCATATCGCCTGCAGTAACGAAATCGCCAAAATCGGCATTGAAGATTCGGCGGCAGAATGTGCCCTGCAGGGTATGGCCCGGTGCAAAGTTGTGATATACGCTCACCGTGTAGCTATGGTTGTGGGTACTATGCTTCCAGTTCTTTTCTGTAGCAATCTGCTTCGGACGGAAATTGATGGTGCGGAATCGGTCGCCCACCATGAAGCCCCATTTGCCGATGGTATAATCCAGCTGCGCATACAGATCCTGATAGTTGGAGTGGTTGGTGTAATCAGCCACACAGTTCTTCTCGATAGACAGTCCGCCCTCGAAACCGGCTGTAAGCCAGAGATTTTCAGAAATCACCGGAGTAGCATATTCCACCACCATAAACGGATAGGTGGCATGGTTGCGATAAGGTGCAGCACTGGCATCTGCCGTATTTCCGCCATTGTCGCTGATGTTCTCGGCACCCAGGGTAAAGAGGATGCTCGCTCCCTTGTCGCCCAGCAGGCGGGTATAGTCTGCCTGGAGATGGTAGGCGCGCACATAGTCGGCTGGCGTACCGGTAATATGGTTTCGGGTGTAGGTCTGCATCGCATCCAATTCCAGCATGTCCTTTTCGGTAGGAGTCCAGAGGATGTTCATCTTGGCTCCCTCGTGCGAATAGTGATTGATGAGGCTTGATCCTTCGTCGGCATAGGAACCCAGGTCGTTGTTGGAAGTGCGCTGCATGTTGCCCTCTACATGGGTCAGGATGCGCAGCTTGTCCTGCTGGCTCAATACGCTCACGATGCCCTTTCCTCCGCCATAGGTGTCGCCGAAGAGACCTACTCTTCCGCTCACTCCGTTCTCACCCTTGCGCAGGGTGATGTCAATCACCTTTTTCAGACTGCTGCATCCCTTCATCACCTCAGAGTTCTGGCAAACCTTGATGCTCTCTATCTCCCTCGCCTTGAAATGATGGAGCAGGGTAGCGTAGTCGAGACCATATTCCTGGTTGTCGATGCGGATGACGAACTTGCCGTAGAGATTGGCGAAAGGATCACCGCCGATGATGTTGTTGCCGTCCATCGTAAGGACTTCGGGGCACATCATCAGCACATCGAGGAGCGATTCCTCGCCCGTGAGATCCATCTCAGATACGTGCATGATGTAGCGGTCGCCGATGTGTTCTATCGGTGCCGCCATTGTAGGATTAGTAAAGCCTCCGAGCGCCATAGCGAGCAGCAGGAGGCGGCTGGTTTTTATCATTTTATTTTTTCTCATACTTTCTTTTTTATGTTAAGTTGTAGCATTTAGGTTTTGTCCCATCGCCTGTCTCCCTTTCATCTCTACCCGAAAAGCAGGGTGATGAGCGGGATGGTGAGGATGCTGCCCAGTGTAGTGATGAATGTCAACTCTGTGATGAGCGCCGGGTTCCTGCCGTATTTCAGGCAGAACATGGTGCCGAAGCTAGCTACAGGCATCGCAATCACCACGGTGTTGATATTATTCACCACATCGCTCACGCCGCATACCTTGAAGAAGAAGTAGAGGCTCAGCGGAACCACTACCAGGCGGAGCAGCGAGGCTACGTAAACCTTCGGGCTGCCGATAATCTCCTTGAGGGGCAACTTGGCCATGCTGCTTCCGATAATCATCAGGGCGGCAGGAACCGTTACGTTGCCCACCATCGTTACCGGACGGGCGATGACATCAGGCGTATGAACCCCCAGTGCCACCAGCAGGGCTGCCACGGCAGCCGCAATCAGAGCCGGACTCAGCAATACCTTCGGGTTAAACTGCTTCACGCTGTATTCGCCCTTGATGAGCATCACACCAGCCGTGAAGATGAAAAACGTGTTCGGCATGTTGAGCAGGGCGGCGTAGAAGATAGCCTGGGGTCCGAAGATGCTCGAAACGATAGGATATCCGATGAATCCCACGTTGGCAAACATCAGGGCGAAACCGATCATTCCCTGGTCGTCATGGTTCTTGCTGATGAGCCGAGGTACCCCGAATCCGAACACCAGTAATAAGATGTACGTGAGGAAGCCTACACCCAGGAGCGGGAGAATGAGCGTGCGGTCGGGCAGTTCATCTCCCATCACAGACGAGAGCACCAGCAGCGGGCAGGTGATATCTACCACGATGCTGGACAGCTTCTTGTCAAACTTGTCGCCCATATAGCCAAGCTTGCAGGCGACGTAACCTAAAACTACGATGATGAACAGAACCACCATCACTTCCAAATTCTCCATTATCCCGAAAATCTAATCTTTTGTATTTTGAATGTAAGACTCCACGCGCCCTGAACCAACGGTCACCGGCCGAAGGGAAAGGTAAAGGGCAGAAGCTCCTAGCCCAGGGCAACACCCTGGGTATTTTTGGACGCAAGCCTGTCGCCCTGTAAGGGCAAAAGCTTTAATACCTAGTTCATTAATCTATGAATCTTCTGGTGATATCGCCATAGTTCTCGATGCGGCGGTCGCGCAGGAATGGCCACCAGCGGCGTACATCCTCGCTGTGCTTCAGGTCGATATCCACTACCAGACTCTCTTCCTCATCATCGCTCGCACGATAGTGAAGCTCGCCTTGAGGACCTGCCACGAAACTGCTGCCCCAGAACTGGATTCCGTCGGTCTGACCGCTTGGGTCAGCTTCGAATCCCACTCGGTTTACAGCCACTACCGGCAAACCGTTTGCCACGGCATGACCTCTCATCACGGTGGTCCACGCCTCACGCTGGCGCTGCTGCTCCTCCTCTGTATCGTAGGTGGCATAGCCGATGGCAGTAGGGTAGATCAGGATGTCTGCGCCCTGCAGCGCCATCAGGCGGGCTGCTTCCGGATACCACTGGTCCCAGCACACCAATACGCCGAGCTTGCCCACGGAAGTCTGTATCGGCTTGAATCCGAGGTCGCCAGGGGTGAAGTAGAACTTCTCGTAGTAGGCAGGATCATCCGGAATGTGCATCTTGCGGTACTTTCCGGCTATGCTTCCGTCCTTCTCTATCACCACTGCCGTATTGTGGTACAGTCCCGGAGCACGGCGCTCGAAGAGCGAAGTAACGATCACCACGCCCAGATCCTTGGCAAGCTTGCCGTAGAATTCGGTAGATGGACCAGGTATCGGTTCGGCAAGGTCGAAATTCTCTACATCTTCTACCTGGCAGAAGTAGAGCGTGTTGTGAAGTTCCTGCAATACAATGAGTTCTGCGCCACGCTTCGCCAGGTCGATGATGCCCTCAGCGAGTCGGGTCTTGTTATCGGCGATGTCCGCCGTAATGTGAAGTTGTAATAATCCTAATTTCATGAAATTTTGTTTTTAAAATTCTGAACTTTCGAACTTGAATACTTTACTGAACTTTCGCATGTGGTTCAAGAACGGGCTGAAGGCCCAAAAGCTCCTAGCCCAGGGCATCGCCCTGGGTATAATGGCAATCAGCAAGGCGCCCTGTAAGGGCAAAAGCTTTGTATATTGCCCAGTATTTTAAAGCTTTTGCCCTTACAGGGCGACAGGCTTGCGTCCGTAATTACCCAGGGCGATGCCCTGGGCTAGGAGCTTCTGCCCTTTCAGGGCGTGTGGGGCTTTCTTGATAGCTTCTGCCCTTTACCTTTCCCTTCGGCCGGTGACCGTTGGTTCAGGGCGTGTGGAGCTTACTTGCGAAACTTGAATGCTTTATTTGATAGCCCCCTCCGGCAGCTGCATGGTGAGGCAGTGGATGCTTCCGTGCTGGCGGATGATGGTGAGCGAATCTACTCCTATCACGTCTCTGTCTGGGAAGGCAAGCTGAATCTGTCGCTTCGCCTCCTCGTCCTTCTCAGGCTGGTTGTACGTAGGATAAATCACAGCACCGTTCAGAATCAGGAAGTTGGCATAGGTGGCAGGCAGTCTGTCGCCCTTGCTGTTCTTGTCTGTAGTCAGCCGGTCGCCCTCGTCATAGATGGCATCCGGCATCGGGAGCTTCAGCAGTCGGTAAGGGTATCCCTCGTAGGTGAAGAGCTTCTGCAGCTGCTTCTCCAGCGCCTGGAAATCCTCATACTGCTCATCTTCCGCATCATCACACCCTACATATAATAAGGTATCGTGCGGAGCCACTCTCACGATGGTGTCGATATGTCCGTCGGTATCATCACCCACCAGATTACCATGGTCGAGCCATACCACGTTTCTTACATGGAAGAAATTCCTGAGCAGGCTGTCGATGTTCTCGCGTGTTAAAGGCTGGTTGCGGTGAGGCGCCAGCAGGCACTGCGATGTGGTGAAGAGCGTACCCCTGCCGTCGCTCTCTATGCTTCCGCCTTCGAGCACGAAGCCCTGGTGGTTTTCCAGCGCCGCATTGAAGGCTCCCTGATAGTAGAGCTGCAGATTGATGGCATTGTCCTTCTTCCATGCGAATTTCTCGCCCCATCCGTTGAACTTGAAGTCGAGCAGATGGATAGGGATGATGTGCGAATTGTGTCTGCCGCGCGAAACCATGCTGATAGGTCCGTGGTCGCGTGCCCAGGTATCGTTGGTATCCATCTCGTAGAGGTGGACGCGGTTCATCTGTCCCTCCGACAGCTTTTCGGCGAGCATTCTCTGGGTGCTTTCCAGGATAGGTGTCACCACCAGCAGGTCTTCGTAGCGGGTGATGATGTCTGCGAGCTGCAGATACGTGTTGGTTATCTGTCTCAGATACGGCTTCCAGTCCGTTCCGCCGTGTGGCCACGTGAGCATGATGGCGCTCTGTGGTTCCCATTCTGCGGGAAGTGCGAAATCGCAAGGTAATATTGAGTGATGCATAAGCTTTTGTATTTTTAATGTTTTATGCGTGCAAATATACTAAAAAAATCGGCAACTTACATAATTTTTTGAAAATTTTTAGTGAAACGCTTGCTAATTTCGTGAGAAATGCGTAACTTTGCAGCCTAAATTATAAAATAAGACATATTAGGAGCGTGAAAATAAGAGAAGTAGTTGATGCCCTTGAACATTACGCGCCTCTGCCCTTGCAGGAAGGATATGATAATGCCGGCCTGCAAGTTGGATTGACAGAGGCGGTAGAAATGTCAGGGGCATTGTTGTGTCTTGACGTCACTGAGGCGGTGGTGGATGAGGCGGTCCAGAAGGGCTGCAATCTCATCGTAAGCCATCATCCGCTCATCTTTAGAAAGCTTTCCAGGATATCGGATGAGAACTATGTGCAGCGCACCGTCCGCAAGGCGATCAAGAATGATGTTACCATCGTCTCCATGCATACCAACATGGATGCAGCGGCAGGCGGAGTGAACTTCAAGATTGCCGAGAAGCTGGGCCTGAAGAACGTGCAGTTTTTCGGTGGCGAGAAGGAAGTGGATGGCGTGAAAGGCGGCAGCGGCGTAATAGGAGAGATCTCCGACGGGGATATCCTGAAGGCTGCCCAGGCAGGCAAGCTTTCGGATGAGGTGAAGGAGCATTTCGCCGAGGGTATTGCTGCCGATGACCTGGTGCTGCTGCTCAGGGAGCGTTTCGGTGTGGAGTGCGTGCAGTGCAACCAGCTCTTGCGTCGCCCTATCCGCAAGGTGGCGCTCTGCGGCGGTTCGGGTTCGTTCCTGCTGGGCGATGCCATTGCGGCAGGAGCCGATGCCTTCATCACGGGCGAGATGAGCTATCACGAGTTTTTCGGTCATGAGCAGGAGATTCAGATCTGTGTCATCGGCCACTATCAGAGTGAGCAGTTTACCAGCGAAATCTTCCGCAGCATCATCCTCTCTCATTTCCCTGATGCCAAATGCTGCATCTCGGAGATCAACACCAATCCCATCATCTATTTATAAGATGAGATGATATCCCCATAATGGTTGATGTCCCTCATGATGGTTGATATCCCCCATAATGGTTGATATCCCCCATAATGGTTGATGTCCCTCATGATGGTTGATGTCCCCATACGCCCTGAAAGGGCAGAAGCTCCTAGCCCAGGGCATCGCCCTGGGTAACAGAGATATGAGCAATGCGCCCTGTAAGGGCAAAAGCTTTAAAAAGAACAATAAAGGTTTAAAGATAAAATAAAGAAATTATGGCAAAGAAAGATCCTACAGATTTGACAGTTGAAGAGAAGTTGAAGGCTCTTTACCAGCTTCAGGTAACCTTGTCGGGCATCGACGAGAACCGTGAGTTGCGTGGTGAGCTTCCTCTCGAAGTTCAGGACTTGGAAGATGATATCGCCGGTCTCACTACTCGTATTGAGAACATCCAGCGCGAAATCGAGCAGTTCGACCGTGCTGTTTACCAGAAGCAGAACGAGATTGCTGATGCACAGGCTAGCCTGGAGCGCTATCATGCGCAGCTCGATACCGTGAGCAACAACCGCGAGTATGATACCTTGAGCAAGGAGATCGAGTTCCAGGAGTTGGAAATCGAGCTTTGCAACAAGAAGATCCGCGAGGGCATGGCTAAGATGCGCGAGAGAGAGTTCGACCTTCACAAGGCTGAGGAGAAGAAGGCTGACCTGGAGCACGGACTGGTAGAGAAGCGTGCTGAGCTGGAAGACATCCTGGAGGAGACTCACGAGGAGGAGGAGCGCCTGAAGGAGAAGGCTCTCGAGCTTGAGAAGAAGATTGAGCCACGTCTGCTCGCCAGCTTCAAGCGTATCCGCAAGGGTGCCCGCAACGGTCTGGGTATCGTTTACGTGCAGCGTGATGCATGTGGTGGTTGCTTCAATAAGATTCCACCTCAGCGCCAGTTGGATATCAAGATGCACAAGAAGATCATCCCTTGTGAGTACTGCGGCCGTATCCTCATCGACCCAGAGTTGGCAGGTGTGAAGATCGAGACTCCGAATACAGATGAGAAGCCAAAGCGCAAGCGCATTTCCCGCCGCAAGAAGGCTGAGGATGCTGAATAAGGATTGGAAAAGAGACAAAGCTTGTAAAAGCGTATAAATGTAAAGGAAGCGGCAACCGGAAGATTCGGCTGCCGCTTTTTTTTCATACGGTTATGCGATATCAGATGATGATAATCCGAAAATTAGATGATGGTAATCCAGATGCCTTCTCCCTGATTCTCAGCCGCCTGGATGCGTTTCATCAGTCGGGTGAGCCAGATACGGGAGTTCACCACCATGCCCTTCACCTTGTTCTCGCCCACCAGGATGCAGCCCTGGGTATCGTCGGGATAGTTGCCGGCATGGATGCGGATGCCCTCGAAACCGGGAACACCCTGCACATACGGCAGCCACTCCTTGAATCGGGGCGACTTGGTGATGAGTACACGATACGAGCCTTCGGGGATGGCTGTATGACCCGGAATCTTTCTTGCCACCTTGCCGCTCTGACGGCTGTACTTGGCATTCACTTCCCCGGGCTTCAGCGCTATCCCGTTCAGGTTGCGCCACGTAGGCTCCAGGGTGTCACAGAAGTAGCTGTCCTTAGACAACTTCTTCAAGTCGAAAGTATGTTCGAAACTGCGCTTGTCGCCTGCAGACTTGCCGGAAAGCACCTTGCGCTTCACATCACCATCAGCCAACAGATACAGTCGGCCGATGGTATAAGTATTCTTCTTCGCTATACGCTCTAAAACTATTTCCATAAACAATAAAAATTTTTCGTTCATAACTCTAAGAGTGAGGCTTCATCCTAATAATGGGTCTTGAAATAAACTGAGTCACTGAGTTTCTGAGTCACTGAGTCACTTTCTTCTTTCTCGATATACCCACGATGTAGCCAGTTTCTCAACATTTTGGCAGTACCCTTGGCGTTCATATCGTTTTTCAGACGCAGAGTCTCTACCTGCTGATAACTGAACTTGTCGGGCAGGAATGCCAGGATGCTCGCAGGTCCCTTCTTGCTTTCCTGATCACCGTCACGCTCCGCCTTCTTGATGGCATCACCGAAGAAACGCATCTTGCAGTAGAGGTCGTAACGCTCGCTCCAGCGGATGAAATCCTCAATCTCAGGCTCCCACTGGTAACCGTTCGCCACATAGAGCACACATGCCTTCAGATAGCCGATTACGTTGGCACGGAAGCTCAGATTCTCATAGACTCTGTCCTGCGACAGACGGGAGAATTCCGCATTCTCATCCTTCAGCACCTCGGCAAGATGAAATGCCTCCTTGCATTCCACCAGCCCCGAAGCCATACAGAGATTATCGATGTAAGGTTTCAGAGAATTTCTGAAATCCTCATCATAGGTTCCATAGACGGGAATATCCTCGCCGATGTCTCTTTCGGGGATGGTGCAGAAGTTGATTCGGGAAACCGGACCATCGGTCAGCACACGCTTGAAATACCTGATGCCTTTATGGATGGTGGTAGAAGCATTCCAATTGAAACGGATGGTGACACGCTCGGTGACACTTTGTGTTCCGACTCGCGTTTGTCCATATAAGTTACCTGGGTCGAAGGCGAGACACATGATGCGGAACTGCTGAAAACCGCTACCTTTGAGTGCATCAAACTGGTCGATTTCGTTCAGCGAAGTATAAAGGAAATGTTCCTTGGCTTCAGCGGTACGCATCACGAAGGCTGGGTTGGTCATATCGGCATCAATCTCCTGTATAATCAGATTCTCAGGGCGTTTGCGCTTATCCTTGTTGGCACCCTTGCGCATCATTTCATCCTTCCATTCCTTCTCACGCTTCAGGTTTTCTGCATCTCTTTTACGGATATCCTCCATGATGAAATCGATAGGTTTCTGTACGCAGCTTTTACCTGCACCGGTGCCTGCAAGCAGACAGGTCATCAGGGTAGCTTCGTGCTCCACGTTGTCGATATATCTGAATCTGGTTCTCCAGAGATGGGTAGCGAGCGAAGGAAAAATGGCGTGCGCCACAGCAGGCTGATAGATTTCCGGAGTCTTGGATATCAGCAGCTCCACCAGCTTCGGCAGCTTCTTCGGCATCGGAGGCGGAGCAGGATAATCCTCGTCTTCGGAACTTTGAACACAGGCGTTACTTTGAACATTGAGATTTGCCCCCGCCAGGCGTTCCGGGGATTTGCAATCCCCGGCAAGCAAGCTATAACCATATTGTCCAGCAAGAAAGTCCCCCGCCAGGTGTCCCGGGGATTTGCAATCCCCGGCAAGCAAGCTCTTAGCAGCCTGTTCCGCCAAAGCATTCACGCGAATCACATCCCTCGAAAATGGCTTGGAGCTGTCCCCATATTTCGCATAGAAATCGTGAATCAGCTGATGGCAGTCATTCTCCTGATAATAGCTCGGCATTCTCTTCGCCACCACCTTCATCAGTTCCTCCTCACTCATCACACGAGAAGCGCCAGCGCTCATAATAGCGAGCAGGGAAGAATGTCTGGACCCGACGGTATCAATATTCATCCCCTTGAGTCCTGCGGAATCCTGGAAGAGGTCGAAGGCTATGAGATTCTTCTCACTGGCACTTTCTGCTTCTTGGGCTGCCAGTCCGCCAGCTTTCTGAGCATCTCCAGTATGGCTGATATAATCATCATCAGCACGATGGCTATTACCAGGTTGGGCAGGCTGAATAGCAGCGCCAGAAGGAGTCCCCTTACCGTCAATCGTAAGCCCACGCTTGAGGAAAGCCTCTCTGCGGGCTTGAATCTCCTCATCCGGCAGAACCCCATACCACTCCTTGGAGCGGTAAATCTCGGAGTCCTTATCCGTGATAAAGATGATTCTCTCCGGCGTGATGCAGCTCTTATCGTAGGGAATCCCAGCCGCCTCGCAATACGCCTTCTGCGTCTCCTCTATCGTCATACCCATCGGCATTCTGATATCGATATGCAGCTTCTTTCTAGCCGAATACTCCAGATGCAGCAGCTTCCCCTTCCATATCGTGTTGCTGCAGTTCAACTCACGAGCCTTCTCCAGGGCAGCATCCACATACTCTACATCATCCACATCGATGGTAGTCTGAAAGAGAAAACTTTCAGGATCCGCATCCTCACTAGAGCGGTGATTATTCCTGAACTTAGAATAATGAATGGCACGGATAGGCAGCTGTCTTTTCAGCCCCTCCTTCGCCTTCTTCACCGCCTTTTCATCACCAGCATCTACGCCGGGGATTGCCTTCTCCCCACGTATCTGCGCAATCACACCCTTCAGCCACGGCTGTGCTATCAGGGTGTCATAGACATACAGGGGCTGGGAAGAATTCAATCTTCCCATATTGCCCTTGCGTGCCGGATTCAGAGCCATTACTTGTACTGTTCCCATGCTATATCCTCCTTGAAATGTTTAGCCTTGCCCTTCATCTCCATCATCTCTTTGTAGAGATATTTCAGAATATCCGACTTGTGCATTTCCTTCGGGAAAGAGAAGGAGACGAACACACGCTGCATCGAGGTACGGAGGGCACCATGCGAGGTATGGATAATCTCCGTATATAGCTTCCCGCCCGACTGTGCGTAAGGCTTGAAGTCGAGCTTGTCGCCGCATTCGCCACCGCTGCAGATCATTCTGCCCGGAATCACCTTAGGCACCTCGCAGATGGTCTCCGCATCGTTCCAGGGAGCCTTGCGGATAGCTACGTTACCACACTCGTCAGTAATGATACTGGCATCTACCTTCTGGGCGTTCAAAAGCGCCTGTACAGCAGCCTCTGCGGCTGCAGAAAAACTTTTCTTGCTCATATATATTGAAGTTTTAGAAAGATATGTTGTTAATGATTCAAGTTTCGCAAGTAAGCTCCACACGCCCTGAACCAACGGTCACCGGCCGAAGGGAAAGGTAAAGGGCAGAAGCTATCAAGAAAGCCCCACACGCCCTGAAAGGGCAGAAGCTCCTAGCCCAGGGCATCGCCCTGGGTAATTACGGACGCAAGCCTGTCGCCCTGTAAGGGCAAAAGCTTTAAAATACTGGGCAATATACAAAGCTTTTGCCCTTACAGGGCGCCTTGCTGATTGCCATTATACCCAGGGCGATGCCCTGGGCTAGGAGCTTTTGGGCCTTCAGCCCGTTCTTGAACCACATGCGAAAGTTCAGTTAATGAAAAACCTGGTCGTTGATCCAAAGTGTGTTGTCAGACAAGACGATGCTGTTGGGCTGGCTGATGGAATTGTCAGCCACCACCTCTGCCTCCTGCGCATCATACAGCACACGAACCTCGGGATGGGCAAGAACCCTCTTCACGAATCCTGTTATCCACTTGAAGCCCAGACTCTCGTCAGGATTATTCAGATTCAGCAAGTCAGCAATCAGCTGTTCGTCGCAGAAGTTGTAATCCACGGTAATATCCTTTTTTCTCTTACGAGACACACCGATCTCCTTGCCATTGAAAAAGGGATTATGGTTCTCCTTGTTATGGGGCTTTACCACGATCTTGAAGCTTCTTACCTCACCAGTAGAGAGTGCGATAGCCTTATATAGCTTCTTGGGTCCCTTATCAAAGATGAATCTCACATCGAGGATGCAGTAATAGGGAATCCCGTCCACCACCAGGACTCTGAGCCATCCATAATCCGGATGCTTGAAAACATACGGCTTCATATTGTTCTTATCCATATTCATATATGTATTATCACGTTGGGGCTGCGACCATCCGCTAAATTCCATACCAGGAAATGGTACCGGTTTTCCATATACAGAAAAGCCCCGCAACCAGACTTTATCATCTGATTGCGAGGCAAAGGTACGGCGAATTTGCCGTTAAATTGACTAAAGTTTATGTACATTAGGAAGATTAGTTCTTCGCATCTTCCTATATATCAAACATTTACTACAACAAAATATTTCTGATTTTTTTTGCTTCATTAGGCCAAGACTTATAAGACTCATAGCAGGAAACTGATTTGCTCACAGCTACCTTTGCAGAACTCTCCATACTCTCAGCATTAGAAAATATAGCTCTAAACTCCATCCACAAGATTCGGTTGGAAGAAGGATGCTTGATATTCAAAAGGTCAGAAACGATATAGACCATGTAACCATATTCAGCCTGAGATACATCCCACACGTAAGAAGAGCCTTCAGTATGTGTATATCCATTTTCTGCTAACTTTTTGAAAATAGCTTTCGCTTTCTCCGTCTTGAATTTTGGGTCAACGCCCTGCGGATCCTGTGTTGTTGATGCGTGTGCAGTATCCTTCTTCAGGATATCGCCAAATAATGTGGCATTATCGCCAAATACAATTTGGCAATCAGCAAAAATGATCGGTGCGCCACTATTTTGGTACTTTGCTAATGCTTCTAATTCTTTAGTTATTTCCATTGGATGTTTCAATTTTAGATGGTTTGAGTGTATGTTTATTGAACCCTCAATTATTTAGCCGATAGGATAGAGTGCTTTTCGTGATGGGCGCAGGGGTGCAGTAAAAGCCGGCTACGCCCTAAGCTATAATGAATCTGCCATATTTATCATTATTAATTGTCCACTCCGCTTATAGAAGTATTGTGGTGGTTAAAATATAAGCCTGTTGCGCTGACAATTAATGAGGGCGTTAGCAAGGTCTGTTCGACTAGGGGGCTATCTCTTCCTATCGGCAAGCAGATAACCCAAATTTCGTTTAGTTACTTTCTGTTTCTGCTAAATATTTAAAGTTAATACTATAACCTAATGATTCATTTCTGTTTCCTAGGTATTCTTAATTATGTCAGGGTTATACGGTATTCTCAAGTCCTCGCCCATATTATATAAGGTCAGGCAGGCATCAGCCTGGTATCCCAGGGCGTTCTTGTAGCTTTCTTCGTACTCTGATATTTTTTCTATTTTTTCACGCTTAATTTTTTCATCGTTTATCCGATTCACTTTTGCACGATATTCGCCAAGATAATAAGCGATGGCAGATCTCATTTTATCAAGTGTATATTGAGCGACAGTCAAATCCTCCTGTTTCAGCTTGTCCAATGTCTTGTGATCAAGTTTAAAATCTATCTCCAAGCGATAAGCCACAATGATCTTATCAGCCACTAGGGAGTTAAGAAGCTTGCTCAGCCTCTTGATTCCTTCATGCCTTATGAAGTCGTTATGGTTAATATGTCCTTGAATAAGATCTGTCATATTGTTTTTTCAGGCAAAAGTAAAAAGAAAGATTTATTTATGCAATAGAGTTGGGAATCTCTATGATTCCCTAGTTTTTAAGGTCTTTTAGCCGGTTTAACGTTAAATAAGGTGTTTTACAAAAAAAAAGAGAGGAAGTGAGCATTTTAGCGCTACACTTCCTCTCATCCTGAAAGAATGGAAGCTCCCAGTCCCACACGCCCCTGAAAGGATGGAAGTTCCCAGTCCCACACGCCCTGAAAGAATGGAAGTTCCCAGTCCCACACACCCTGAAAGGATGGAAGCTCCTGGTCCCACACGCCCTGAAAGGGCAGAAGCTCCTAGCCCAGGGAGGTCACTGAAAAAGGTACCCGTTTAAAGTTGCATAGTTTGTTTTTGAACTTTA
>OODA01000072.1_pt1 | contig 88835 bp, 65 predicted proteins | sample 1671341 | NCBI WGS metagenome assembly OODA01 (sample SAMN06348147, study PRJEB24527) | human gut metagenome | biome: human gut; feature: ankylosing spondylitis patient; material: feces | host: Homo sapiens | place: China | collected 2015-10 | reverse complement strand
GAATATTGGGATTTCGTGTGTTACTTAGGATACTCATAATCCTTTTTTAGAGAAAAACTTATGAGTATGAAAAAGAAATTATCACAGACAGCACAAATCAAGCTGCTCAAACGCCTCAGACGCATGTGCCCGTTCGCTGTGTTCTCTGGCTCTTACGGATATACATGCGGTGGCATGGTGGGGGGTACGTTCTTCTTCAGGCATGGCCGCTCGCTCAAAGGAAGCTCGCCATTGCATGCTCTCATGCGCCGACTTGCGAAAGCAAGCATTCATAAATGGCTACGACATAACGATTTCAAAACACACAATCAATGCGTATGGCTGAAACTCTGAAACATAACCTTCGCGTCGAGCCTTACGACTATCAGAAGGAGGGCATACTTGCCGGGCTGCGCTGGCACCAATTTCTAATCGGCGATGAGCCGGGCTTGGGAAAGACGCTGCAAAGCATCGGTGTCGTTGACTGTGCCAATGCTTACCCTTGCCTTGTGGTCTGTCCGTCCTCGCTCAAAATCAACTGGCAGCGCGAGTTCGAGAAATTCACCAACAAGAAAGCCCTTGTGCTCGACAATTCCGTGCTTACCACATGGCCTTATCTTCTCCGGATGGGCATGCAGCAGGTGGCGGTCGTCAACTACGAGTCTCTGCGCAAATACTTCGTGTGGGACATCAAGGGAGGCTCACGTGGTGGGTTCCGGCTGAAAGATGTGGTTTTTACGCCCGACATCAAACTGTTTCGCTCTATCATAATTGACGAGAGCCACCGCGTGAAAGACCCATCAGCACAGCAGACCATCTTCGCGCGTGGCATTGCTGAGGGCAAGGAGTATCGCATATTGCTGTCTGGTACGCCAGTTGTCAATCGTCCTGCCGACCTCATAGCGCAGCTCTCCATAATGGGACGCTTGTCTGAGTTTGGCGGACGCGCCAAGTTCCTTGCCGAGTATGGCGGTGGCGAGATAAGCAAGGAGAGACGAGGTAAAGACGAAGACGACGCACCGCGCAACCTCGACCGGCTCTCTGCAGAACTCTATGCACGCTGCATGATCCGTCGCGAAAAGGCCAAAGTACTCACCCAACTACCAGACAAGACGCGCACCGACCTTATCGTTGACATCAGCAACCGCGACGAGTATATGCTTGCAGAAGCCGACCTTGCAGAATACCTGCGCACATATACCGAGTGCGACGACATCGACATACGACGCAAGATGCGCATGGAGGCTCTTGTTAAGTTCATGACGCTGCGCTCGCTCTCTGCCAAAGGCAAGGTGAAACAAGCCATCGACTTCACGCGCACATTCCTCGCCAACGGAAAGCCACTCATTCTCTTCTGCTCTCTGCATGAGATTGTGGACGAGATAAAAAAGGCGTTTCCAAAGGCTGTATCTGTTACCGGGCGCGACTCCATGATGATGAAACAAGCTGCCGTCGATGCGTTCCAGTCCGGGAAAGCACAGCTAATTGTCTGCTCCATAAAGGCAGCTGGCGTGGGTCTCACACTCACGGCATCGTCAAACGTGGCTTTCGTTGAGTTCCCATGGACTTATGCCGACTGCTGTCAATGCGAAGACCGCGCACACCGTATAGGACAAAAGGACAACGTGACGTGCTACTACCTCCTTGGCCGTGGAACCATCGACCGCACCCTCTATGCCATCATCCACAAGAAGAAGTCAATCGCCAACCAGATAATGGCTACCGACGACGACATTCCACAGGATGAAATGTACTTCGACCAGCTTACGTCACTCTTCCTCAATCCGGACGACGATGGCTGACCTATGTAAGACCGACCTGCAGCGCATTATCAAGTATCTCGATGATGCGGCCGCTCTCTACGATAAACAGCACGGTCCGCGCAATTCATGCCGTGCATGGTGTATTAGACAACTCACCCAAAAATTAAAAAAGAAAATAAAATGAGACAGGTTATAAGCCAAAATCTAACCGGGCGTTACGCCATCATCAAGATCTTCCCATTCATCCATGCGCTGAAGGTGGAGGTAAGCGAAAAATTCATCGACGAACAGAAGAATGAATTGACAGAGTGCCGGTGGCGACTCGCAACAGACAAAGACGTTCTCGACCTGCGCATACCTATGACAGGCGAAAACAATATAGCAAAAACATTATAAACTCAATTTTATCTATCATGACAAAGAATGAATTGGCACGTGAGGTATCAGTATCAGAGAAACTGCACCTCTCAACAACAGTGAAAGCCATCGACGGCACACTCAGAGTTATCAAGGAAGCACTCGCCAAGGGTGAAGTGGTTGTTATCCGTGGCTTCGGCACCTTCACCCCGGTTGAGGTAGCCGAGCGCACAGCACGCAACTTCAAGTCCGGCAAGCCTCTGGTTATCCCGGCCCACACGTCTGTCAAGCTCCGTGCAAGCAAGGAACTGGTAAAGGCGATCAACGAAGGAAAGGAGGCCACACTATGATGCTATATGAATGTGGTGTCCGTTACGAGCGGACTATGGCGAATGGAATGTCTAAGAAAGTCACAGAGTTGTACCTTGTTGATGCTTGCTCGTTTGCCGAAGCAGAGGGACGCATCACAAAGGAAATGGAGCCGTTCTATTCGGGCGACTTCGATGTGGTCACTATCAAGCGCACCAACTACTCAGAGATTGTCGAGAATGGTGCTGACTCTGCCGACAAGTGGTTCAAGGCAAAGTTGATGTTCGTAACCTATGACGAGAAAACATCCAAGGAAAAGAAACAGGCGGTTTACTTCATTGTAAAGGCTTCCGACATCAACAATGCCCACACGGTGGTTGTTCAACACATGAAAACCTCATTCGTTGACTACGAGATTGCCACGCTTGACGAAACTAAAATAATGGACTTGTTCCGCTACATGGTTAATACTACAAGCAGTAATGGCTAAGTTTTCATCCTTTGCCTTCCAAGGCCGGAATAAGTACGGCAACGAGCGCGTAGGTTCCCACGCATCCAAGAAGGAGCACTACCGAGCTGCCGAGCTACGCATGATGCAGCGTGCCGGACTTATCTCCGACCTTCGGGAGCAGGTATCATACCTGTTGATACCTGCACAATACGGCGAGTGTGGCAAAGATTTCAAAAATCGTCCTACACGTGTTCTTCTCGAACGCCCCTGTTCTTATGTAGCCGATTTCGTTTATACCGACAAGGCTACTGGGCTGACCGTCGTGGAAGACACAAAGGGAGTCAGAACAAAGGAGTATATCATCAAGCGGAAACTCATGCTGCATGTGCATGGCATCCGCATTAAAGAGGTTTGATTTATATGGCACGAGACAGTTTTATATTCTATCGCAGTTTCCTTGAGGCTATCAAGTGTATGCCCTCCGAGGTACAGGCCGAGATATACCCGGCTATCGTGGAGTATGCCCTTAACGGAAAGGAGCCTAAAGGACTATCCGACATTGCCAAGGGTGTCTTCATCCTTATCAAGCCAGTGATGGATGCCAACAACGCACGCTCTGAGGGCGGCAAGAAGGGCAAGAAATTCGGCAAACTTGGCGGTCGCCCTGCTAAGGATAGAGCTGTCTCGTCTGCCATTTCTGACAAGCCCAACGTCACGCCCGGCTACACGCTCACACTGGAACAGGAGATTGAAGAAATGCGTGCCGATCGTTCTTGGAACGAACCGGTATGTATGCAGTTCCACATACGCGAGGACGAGCTTGGCAAACGCCTCGACTCCTTCCTCAACCACTGCCGTTGCGAGTATGAGGGTAAACCTCACGACAATATCAATGATGCCAAACGTCACTTCTGTTCGTGGATGCGCAAGGCGTACACCTCACATGCCGAGCCGGAAGACGCACAAGAGCTGCCACCTCCGTCATACGAGTTCAATGGCGGCTTCGGTGGGCAAGATGTCTAACCTTTAATGTCTGAAACTATGGCTCAATATCCACAATGCCTAATCGCAGAACTTGCCAAGTATGGCCGTCAGCCTACCGGCAACAAAGACTGGGACGCTGCCGTCCTTTCCGTTCTTCGCAAGAACGAACGCGAGAAGGATGCACCGTGGCTCACCCTGCACCAATGCGCACTCAACCTACGGCGAGAGAGCGAAAAGGCGAGAGCACAGGCGTACAACCTTGCCGACCCTAACGTATATAGTGCACACTCCAGCTTCCTTGTCTATATCGCCAACTCTGTTGTGCTGGCTCCTCAACGCCGCAAGTTCATCGTTGATGACGACAACCGGCAGGTGCTGCGCTTCCTCTTGCTCTACTTCAACAACTGCCCTCTGGCTGAAGAAGTCTTCCCCGAACGTGGCTACAAGCTACACAAGAACCTCCTTATACAGGGCGGCGTAGGTGTTGGCAAAACGCTCCTCATGCAGATATTCAGCGAATATCTACGGCGCACTAAGAACCCTCGCTTCTTTCACAACGTGTCGGTCACACAGATGGTCAACTACTACACCATCCACAACAACCTCGACCGCTTCACTTACTTTGAGGAGGAAAGCAAGGGCTTCCAGTGCAAACCCGAAAATGTGTGCCTCAACGACATCGGCATACAGGACCGCACGTTCTTCGGCATGGACACCGGGTTGCTCACTGATGAGTTCCTTCACGCTCGCAACGAGATTTGGACGCAGTTCGGCAAGTTCGCCCACCTGACTACAAACCTTGACAACAAGGAGCTTGAAAAGCGGTTCAAGCGCAATGACGGCTACGGCCGACTTGTGGATCGCTTCAAAACATACAACGTAATTCCATTACCCGGAAAAAGTAGAAGATAATTTATGGAAACAATAGAGATTAAATCAATGACGAGCATTGAAGATGCTGTCAAATTAGTATTACACACCGCCAAACTATCAGGAAGTCGTGTAGTCGCAGAGTTTAACGGTTTCATTCTCGACTCAAAGAATAGCTATGACAAGAACCTTGATTTATACTGGGCTTACATGGGACGAGCTGACCGTAACGTAAACTGGGAACAACGCCGCTACGAGATAGCAAAGACCATGCTCCCTGCCATCTACACCGACGATGGCAATGCGGCAAGAGCTGACCACTCGCCAATCAACGGCTTTGAGTATAAGACTCTCGAAGGCTGCTGCCGTGAAGCTATACGCTTCGCAGATACACTTATCAAAGAACTAAAAAAGAGCGAACAAAATGATTAAACCCGAAGACCTAAGAACAGGCGACCTTGTAAGGGTGAGTCGCGATTGCGCGTTTCCGAAAGGCACAATATGCGTTGTTACCGATATACGTCCAGAGAAAGTATTTAAAGATAAAAAAGGAGTAGTCAGTCTAAGCGCTATCAACGATGACGACGACGGTCCTTGGGGCGTTTGGTGTTGCAATGTCGAAGGCATACCCGTTGTTACACCCGAAATACTCAACAAAAATGATTTTAAGGAAGAAGCCGTTGGTGAATACTATACAAAGCCTCTTGATAACGAGGAGTATTCTCTTGCGAGATATTTGGCGGTAGAGCGGAAAAGTGGTAATTGGGCCGTTTTCATTAAGTATTGTAGTTTGTACGATTATGCTCTGTTACGAAAAATTAAATACATCCACGAACTTCAACATATCCTTTGGGCGTTGGGGTTGAACGCAGAACTAAAAGTATAAATATGAAACTTCGGCAAGCGAGAAAAATCATCAAGAGATCAGGGCGTAGAACGGCTAACTATTGGAATAGATATGACGTGCGTCCTTCTAACGTGCTTCTACTAACACTCATTGACGAACGCATACGCCGTGCCGAGCGTATCGTACGCAAATTTAGTCGTGCGATACCTCCAGAGCCGCTCGGACGAGAGATTTAAATACTCAAACTTATTAATAATATTTTTATGAAAAAGATTATGTTCAACGACAAGTACGGCTTAACACAAGCCGTACTTGAAGGTCGAAAGACGCAGACAAGAAGAATAGTCTATACGCAAAACGGGTTTGTTGTGTTTGGTGGTGAAGATTTCCAACTCAAAAAGCTCGACAATGGGCAGGCTCTGCTTACGCTTTGCAACAACAGGTTTAAAACCGCCCACTATAAAATAAGCGAAACCATAGCCATCGCCCAGAAATACGAAGATTTGATAAAGAACGATGAATTTTACCGTCTTTGTGGCAAAAACGGAATGCCTTTGGAGTGCATCAAACACGAGAGAGGGTGCAACAACAAGATGTTTGTCCGTGCAGACCTTATGCCCCATCATATTCGCATTACCAACATCCGCGTAGAACGTCTGCAAGACATCAGCGAAGAAGATTGCCTAAAAGAAGGCATTTGGCGTGACGACAACGTAGGGCTTGAAGGCACGACGTATTGGTATCACGGTCTTGTCAACTCCTCGTTCAGAACAGCGAAAGAAGCCTACGCTGCCCTGATAGACAAAATCAGCGGCAAGGGCACATGGGAGAGCAACCCTTGGGTTTTCGTTTACAATTTTTATCTTGTAAAATAAGATACAACTCTAAAATATGGTTATAAATTAGTGGTCATAAGCAATGAATAAAGTTTATAAGCTGATAATGCGCTGCATCGAAATTACAGACTATCGTTCAAAAAATGTCGATGTCAAAAACCTTAGAGTGTCACTATATATGTGTAAGCATATTAAAGTTCCAAAAGGTCTGACACTCAAAGATCTTCGGGGTAGAAAAGAATATATTGGCAGAAAATTTGTTTTAAAGGTCGATTATTCCGACATCAAGGAGGAGAAAGGATGCGCTCACGACAAGCCCGGAAAATAGTCCGCATGGTAAAGTACACCCCAATCGACCGCATGAGCAGCACATGGTTCGACCGTGCTCTCCAGTGGTGTGCAACACACCGCCAACCACAAATTAAAAAGACTCTCCGCTACTATTGGAATGGCGTAGCGGACGGCAAGGTAAAGCCATTCTATTACAAAGAAAAACTTTCAAGAAACAAATTCGTATGAAAAGAAGAATTGCACGAAAAATCGACAACTACAAGGTAATGCCTCAACGCCTTACCAACAAGGCCATGTACCTCTACCTTCGCATCCGCGAACACTGGAGCCTGTCAATAAGAGGCAAGAACTACAGCACCTGCTATGTCATGGACAAGTGGGGACGTGTCCTCATCTACTCACGCTCCTATCCCGGAGGGCGCGTCGAACACGGACACGGCTACGATGCGTGGCACGATGAATTCGGCAGGCTGTACCCAATCCGTAACCCTAAACGCAAAAGAAAGGCAAGAAGATGATCAACAAAAACACTTTCATCAAATGTGGAGTGTGTTTGAAACGTCATGGTAAACATAAAACAATAAAACAATGAAAACTTACATCGGAACAAAACAGGTTAAGGCCGAACCTATGAACGAATTGGCCGCAGTAGAGAAAGGTTATGCTCGCAAGAACGAGGACAACCACGAATGGCGTGAAGGTTATCACGTGCAGTACAACAACCCAGACGGCAGCACCTACGACTCTTGGTCGCCTAAGCAGGTGTTCGAGAATTCCTACAACGTGTGTGATGAGGGACAAGTCGCAATGGTGTGTTTCCCTTTAACTCATGGAAGTATCAACAAGGCTATATCTCTGCTAACTCTTGGTGGAGCTGACGACAAGATGTTGGAGGAGGTTGCAGCCAAAATAGAGAACTTGAAAAAGAAAGGGTTCGCCATCATTTCTCCTGAGTTCTACAAGCAGGGCGATGAGGGAAGACAATTTGAAATGATGTTGCCTTTACTTGGGTTAGGCATTAGCTTGTAATTCATGCGCCATCCCAAACGCAGGGCTAACATGCTCTACAAGCTACGTAGGAGAGGTATTCACTGCAACACCAAGGAGCGGTGCATATACCTCCCCTACAATGAGGATCCAAAGCACTACCCACAAATACCAAGGTTGTGCCGGGAGTTTCACTTCTACGTTCAATTCATCATCACATGATGGATTGAACGTCCCTCTAAACTTAAAACCATCTTTCATCAACAACCCTATATCTTTGCATTATGATTAAACTCTTGGAACGAACACGCCGCCCCGACATAACATTCTCCCGTAATGGCCGCATTTCCATTACGGCAAGAGTCGTGCGGCTACTCTCGCTCCAGCCGGGCGACAGTATCAACGTAGCCTTCCACCTTGGCGAGTGCTACCTGCTTGCTGTCCGGCACCAAAATGCAATAGGACGGCATGTCGCACAGTGTCACCCGACAAAGAAAGGTTCCAACAACTACTGTGCGTCTTCCGTCCTCCTCGCACGGCTCATGCTCGACAACTGCGGCATAAAAGAGCAGCGTGCCTCATTCATGATAGGCCAAGCAGAGAAACGCGACGGCGAAACAGTTTTACCAATAATATTTAAGCATCCGTTATGAACCAAGAAATAAAATATAGTGGCTTCTCCGCTGTGCCGTCCGACTATGAATGTTCCGACGGTTCTCTTGCCGTGTCCATCAACCTGCTGCCTGAAGACGGTGCGTTGCAACCGGTGCTGCCTCCGTCTGTTGAGATACAATTTTCTGACGATACAGGCAGTTGCGTGTTCATTCACGAGTCATCAAGTTTCACACACTACATCGTAGCCAAGAACAATTCATATAGCTGGTTTGACAAAAAAAAGCCAGATACAACCACCGCTATTGGCAACGTAACTAACTGCATAAAGGTTACGTCTGTTGGCAACACTCTCATTTTTCTTACAGATAATGGCATGCAATACTATCTGTGGAAAGGTGGCTCCACTGGCTACCTGTATCTTGGTTCAAAAATACCAGAGTGTCCGCTGTCATTTGGTTTGCAAGGCGAATTAGTTCGCACAGATGAGTTCTCCATTAGCTTCAACGGCATCAGTGAGGGGGATATTTGGAAAGAGTTTTCTGACGATAACAAAAATAAGATAACAGACCAAGTGCTTGCAAAGGTCAATAAGTTCATTGCCGAGGAAAGTACAAACAAAGGACGCTTCATTTATCCCTTCTTCATTCGCTATGCTTATCGTCTCTATGACGGTTCGCTTACGATGCACTCTGCACCCATTCTCATGATTGCATCTTCCGACTTGTCGCCACAAGTATTCTGGAACCACATCCGTGGAAAAGGCTCATACAAGGAGGCTACAATGCGTGTTGTCGCAATGGTTCACAAACTGGACTATGCAGTTATCGAGCAATCGTATATCAACAACCTTTCCAACTGGAAGGACATAGTGCGCTCTGTTGACATATTCTGTTCCAAACCGATATACACCTACGACCAGAATGGTAAATGTGAACGTTTTGCTGCATCCTCTGAAATAGACTCATATTGTGTGTGTAAGCACACCAATCAAGCAGCATCTACCACAACATACCCTCTACGTTACCAAAAGCACACATTCAACAAACTATATGCGTACACATTCGACCCAACAAATCTTACATATCCTGCTGGACGTTTGATATTGCCTCGTAGGTCGGTTGATGCTGTAAAGGAGGACATCAAGTCCACATCGCAATTCTATATGCTGGAGAGTATAAAAATTGAGGCTCTGACTACTTCACGCACGTTGCTCAACATCGAAGAGGATTATCTTCAGTCACTCGTCACGCGCGAGGTAATGACAGATGATTATGACAGTCACGACACAATTGTTCCTCGCTATGCTTTCGCGTATAACTCTCGCCTCAATATTGCAAACATAAAGAAAATGTTGTTTTCTGGCTATAACGCGGCATCTGTATTTTGTTATACAGATGGATATGTCGGCAATTGGAATGATGAGCACATGACCCCAACATACTTTGACGACAAGGCTGCCTATTCTGTATACATTTACATCAAGCAGGACGGCAGGGATATTATAGTGAGAGGGGATGCATATCAATTGGGCAACTATGATGCTCCTATGTTGTTCATATACTATCCTAATGTCAATGCTTACAAGGCTGTCATTGTAAAGTGGTACGTTTGGGGTTCACCATACGAGGTGCAGCTCGAGCAGCATGGTTTCCTTAATGGTTCATTCTATTTTGGAGGTTGGGACAATCCAGAACAGAAAGGTACAACTCCCACCGTATCGAGCATTTCAGACCGCACAATAGATGTCCCCAACAAAATCTACACCTCCGAGGTCAACAACCCCTTCTACTTCCCGGTACTTGGTATCAACACCGTTGGCACGGGAGAGATTAAGGGCATCTGTTCTGCAGCCAAGGCTCTCTCAGAAGGACAGTTCGGACAGTTCCCTCTCTATGCCTTCACCTCTGAGGGTGTATGGGCGTTAGAGGTTTCGTCTACTGGCACCTATTCTGCCAAGCAGCCCATCACGCGCGACGTGTGCATCAATCCCGACGGCATCACACAGCTCGACTCCGCTGTTCTCTTCCCAACAGACCGCGGTATAATGCTGATCAGCGGCTCGCAGACACAGTGCATATCCGAAGCCATCAACTCCGAATATCCGTTCGATGCGCTCCGGCTTCCCGGGTTCGACAAGCTGCACACCATGCTCGGACATGAACCTGCAACAGACAAGTGTCTGCCCACGCTGCCGTTCACAGAATTTCTGAAGCAGTGCCGGATGCTGTACGACTATGTTCATCAGCGCGTCATTGTCTATGCGCCCGGTATCACCTACGCCTATGTATTCTCGCTGAAGACAAATCAATGGGGAATGATGTTCTCTAACATCGTCTCACACCTCAATTCATATCCGGATGCACTGGCCATGGACACAAAAAATGCAGTACTCAACTTCTCTGTCCCAATAACGGATACCGTCAAATGCCTGTACGTCACACGCCCTCTCAAACTTGAAGCGGCAAACGTATTGAAGACTGTCGCCAGTGTCATACAGCGTGGACTATTCCGCAAAGGAAACGTATCCACGGCCCTCTACGGTTCGCGCGACTTGCAGAACTGGCACCTTGTATGGTCAAGTAAAGACCATTACCTACAGGGCTTCCGTGGCTCTCCTTACAAGTATTTCCGAATTGCCGGTGTAGCCACACTCTCACCAGATGAAAACATCTACGGCGCGTCAGTCGAGTTCACACCTCGACAAACCAACAAGCCGAGATAAAGAAGATATTATTAGGTTTAGTTATTTATTAAGGTTAGATTGTTTTAGGTAACAAAAGAGCCGGGATGCGTGATGCACCTCGGCTCTTGTCTTTATTATCCTAACCAATGTTGCCTGATACGCTTCCTCTCCATTCTTGAATGGATGGACGTGCGTATTTCTTGTTCTGCCTCAGCAGCCTTGGCAAGCCACGTCTCCGATTTCGACGGATTAGTTATGCTTAGCCAGTCGGCCACGCCTCGGCACACAAGGTATTCATGTATCAGCCTTTCCACATAGGTCAGCGTGGTTTGCGAAATAGTGTTGGGCACACTCATGTTTATATGATATTGCTCCCTCTCCTTTAGCTTATCGTCAAACTCTGTCTTGACGATTTCCTTCTTTGACCAAGGGTAAAGCATTTCCCGGCACATGGAGATACCCAAATCCAGCACTCTTGTCACCCGGTCCACATTGCCCTCCTCGCAAACGTCAGCCACCATGTGCTTGGCGTGCTCGGTTTCCGGGGCCATTACATGGCTCTCCACATAGGCATTGTTCTTGATGTCATAGAGCAGCTGTTCTCGCTCGAAGGTAAGCTTTACCTTTAGCTTCGCTCCCTCATTCTCTATGCAGCAGCTCATAAGCGTTCCTCCTTAGTCTGTTGGACGCTTCGGGCGGCTACGCTTGCTCACTGCCTGTTGGATGCTCAGCAAACTTCTCTGTGCAAGGGCGATGTACTGTTCAGCGTCTGCCTTGTTTGTCACCATGTACCACTCGGCGATGGCAGAGTTCTTCAGGTAGTCGTGGATAGCCTCGCCTACACCGGTGGTTGCAGCCTCGTTGAAGTTGCTCGGCATTGTGAGGTTAAGCGTCAAGTCTGTGCTGCCGTCATAGTGGCTGTTGTCTGTGGTTGTGCCGTCCTCGTTGAGATAGTCTGACAATTCTGTCTTCACCTCGGCAAAGCCTTTCTTGATAGAGCGAAGTATCTTCTCGCGGTTTTCTTCGTCCTCAGAGGCAAACATGCTCGCCACCTCCTTGTGGTTGTCCTTGTTCTGGATAGTACGGCCACGCAAGAAGGTCTCGTTCATGATGTCGAAGAGAAGCCACGAAATTTTGATGGTTGCCGTCACGCTCTTCTTGGCACCTAATGTCTTTTCTTGTCCTTCCATGTCAATAAAATATTATTTGTTAGTCACTCGGACGGGTCGGTCTCTTGCGGCTGTATAGCAGACGTTCCGCACCGTCCATCATTTCTCCGGCTTGGTTGAAGTAGTCAGCGGCTTCGCCCTTGTTGGCCAGCTTGAACCACTGGGCGATGATTGAGGCAATGAAGAAGTTGCGAAGGGCCGACTGTACGTTGTCCTTCATCCCTTTGTCAAACGACTTGCTCACCTCCAGCACGGCTTCGTAGCCTGTCCTCGTCGCAAGCGACGGAACAACGATGCTCTGTGCCTCCACATCTTTAGGTTGTTGTATGGGTGGAATAGGAGTTATCGTTACAAGTATCTGCTTCGTAGCTCCGCTCACGATCATCTCTTTCAGCCTCTCATTGGTGGCAAGCACCGACTCCTCCCAAAACCTGCCGAGGTCTGAAAGATCGCTGTCCGTGGCGAGGATGCGGTCTCGCGCTCCATCGTCGCCGTCTATCAGCTTCGCGCCTGTGTAGTCGGTAGCCTTTGCCACCTCTTCATACACGTCGTCCTTGAATATCTGTACGGTGATTGTCTCCATGTCAGAATGAGATTAGTGAATACGTTAGTCCGATGCCTATATATGGCTGCATACCTTGTTTGCCGAAGCCGTAACCTGCCGTCACACCGATATGCCATTTCTTAGGAGGCTGCTTAATCTTGCGCGTTACATACTCATGCTTGGGATATACATAGATGCTGTCAAGCTGCACGTCATATCCGCTCACCCATGCCGTGTAGTCACTGCTTTTATACATCTTTTGGATGATGGGGATAGTAACCTCCGTACTGTCACACACATCTGCCGCATCGTTTTGTGTACAGCTTTCTGCCGGTTGTGTGTCCGCACGGATAGATGGCTGCGCCTTGTCACTCTTGGGAAGGGTCACGGTCTTGTACGTCAACACCAAACTGTCCTTGGGTACTGGCTTATAGTAAGGTATGGTGTCAATCACAGTGTCACGCACCACATCTGCAGGTTCATGATCTTTGCTGTAGCCTCCGCAATGCACGATGCCAACCAAACAGACGATGCCAACAACCACACCTAACATTGCCCACAAAAAGCCTAAAATCTTCTTATCCATAATAGTCTTTGATAAATTCAACAATAGCGTTCACATGCACGGCTGTCACCTTCTCCTTGCCTTCCTCACTCAACAACAGGTCAACGTCTTCTTTGTTGTCTTGGAAAAGGTTCTCCGTCAACACTGCAGGGCAGTTCGTGTCTCTACAGATAGCAAGGTTCTGGGCGATGTACTTGGCATAGGGCACACAACGGTTGCCTTTCAGTCCTTGAAGTATTGCTTCGTTCCAAAGATACTGCGCCAAAGCCTTGCTCTTTGCGGATGCGTTCATGCCTACATGGGCAGAAAAGCCTCGCGCCTCATGCCATTTGCCGTCGCCTCCTGCTGCATTGTTGTGGATCGAGACAAGCAGTACATTCTTGGTGCCTACTTTCTTGCAGATGTCGTTCACACGCTTGCAGCGTACAGACAGTGCAACGTCCTGCTCCTCTTCCACAACACGCTCTGCATTGTAGCCCATGACGCGAAGCTCGTTCACAACTCGCGTTGCAATCTCTCTTGCATACGCATATTCACGCAACCTTTTGTCCGGGCTGCATTTGCCGGGGGTGTTCACCCCATGCCCATTGTCGATTAGAATTTTAATCATAATATATAATTTGCTTAGAAAGTTGTAGAAATCTGTATATAATTTTACGCAAAAGTTGTATTTATGCGTTCAACCTTTGGTAAAAGTCTGTCTTGATATTATCATACGCAAGTTTAATGTTAGTATAAGCACGAGCATTGTTTGCGCCATCTTCATTATAAATCTCACCTTCAACAATCTTCGCCACGTCCTCAACCCATTCCGAACTGCAAAACTCTGAAATGGATTTACCTCGATATGTGAAAGAGTCGAAGCGCGAGTTGCGGTCGTTGTGTATAACGAGCAACGACTTGCGTATCTTCGCTGCTGTCGCTTCGTGGTCTATGATGTGGTTCTCTTCTCTTACACGCTTGATAAGTCGGCACACCTGCTCAATGCTGAGGTCGAAAGCAAAACCTGTAAGGTTGCGGATGCGTAACAATGTCTCCGGGCGAAGACCCTCTGATATGTCTTGCAGCATGTCGTTCTGCTTACGTGTCTCTTCGGCAAGGTTGTGCATGCTGTCCTTCTGGTCCTGCATCATCTGCTCAATGATGCTCTTGAACCAACGGAAGAGTGCCACCATCATGAAAGCGGAAAGAAGAAGAAAAAAGGCTGCCGTTATTGCCATCATGCCATAGTCGCTAATACCTTTAGCAACCTGCGTAACTTGACTTACATCGTTCATCTTCCTGTCAGTGCTACTCTTATTAAGCGTCCTACAACTACTCCGGCCATCGTACAGCCGAAGTCAACCCAATCCCATTTGCCGCCATACAACTTGTCTTTAAGTTCCAAGGCTCCGGCTACACCAGCTCCGGCATACAGCGCACAGTAGGTATCATCAGCTCCCAAGCCGATGAGAACGCCACCTACGATATGTCTGCCGCGGTTGCTGGATTTTAACCATGTAATAATCTTTTTCATTGCCATTATGATTTTATGTTCTTGGCAAATTTAGCGACTTAACCGGTGAGCGTCGTTTTAACTATTGTAGCACAAAAAAAGAGGAGCAAGATTTCTCCTGTTCCTCCAATTGATAATGTTGTGATTACATGTCAAACACACTCCAATCTACATTATCCTTCTCCTTCCATCCGTTTCTGATGGTTTCAAGAATGAAACATGCGGCGGCCTCGCTGAACTTCTTGAACTCGTCTCGCGTCTGGAAGGTATAATAGATTGGTGTAGCATCGGCTTTCTCGTTGAGCTTCAACGTAAGTGGGTATGTCACACTGTCGTTGTTCTCAATAGAGGCAAAGTTACGCTGCTTCTCGTCTGTGAGCCAAACCTTGATGCCCTCATACTCAAACTGATTAACAATCTTGTCTTTGGTCTCCGCGTCTATCGTAGCCCAAACAAGTTTCTTCATCTCGTCAAGCGTGGGCTTGTGCGTGAACGTATGACGGTATTCGTATGTACCGCTCTCTGTTTCATACAGACCGAAATAGAGCAGCCATTTATTCTTGCCTACTCGTTGCAGTCCGTCTTGACGTTTGGTTGTGCCGTATATCTTTTCCATTGTCGCTATGATTTTGTTGAGGCAAAGATATTGTATGCAGCCCAATTCACGCTTTTATCTTTAGTGAGTCGCTTTATGTGAAGTTATACTTTCGCTTGCTGCCGTCAAACTGTTCGCACTTGATGACGGTCTCAAACGGAAAGCCATCCTCGATGTCGCTTATCTGATCAAGGATGCCTTTCATTTCGTCCGAAGCGGTGAAGAACTTGCCCCATTCCTGTGTCGCAGGGTTCTTGAACGACACTAAGTAGCGGTCTTCGCCAAACTTCGTGTCCAGTGTCTCGTAGTCGTGAATTTCTACCGGGATGTTCACGATGTCTCCCAAGCGTGTAACCTTGCCCGGAAAACGCTTCTTGCCGTCTGCAGGGGTATAGGTCACGCCCATTTCTGAAAATTTCTTCATGTTTTTACCTGTTAATATATAATATAAATGCTGGCAGTCTGCATGACATGCCATTCCTTTGAACGAGCCTATAATTTGTTGCCTTCGCTTTCTCGACTTTATCTTGGCAAGTTTCCTCGCAGCGTTCACTTTTGTGCGCTTGCGTATTCGTGAGTGGTCACCATAATCAATATACCCCAGTGCATCCATTCCTGCGCTCACTGGAGCAACCTTCTCGCTCGACTTGATTATCAGATTGTAGGGTTTACTTAGCCTATGCAGTGTATCCCTGTGTTTCCACAACTCTTTTTTGTCGTCTCCAAGTATGTATATGTCGTCACAAAAGCGGTTGTAGTTATCCTTTCTACACTCCTCTATCATGGCATGGTCAATGTCATTGTGATACAGGTTGCCGAAAAACTGTGAGGAGCGTAGTCCCTTACTGATGCCTTCGTTGCCATCTGGGTGCAACACCTTCACAAAGTCTATTAGAATAGGGAGTAATATCGGGTCGGCAATATACTGCTTGATGATGTCTATCATCTTGTCGTGCAGTATATGGTCATAATATCCTTTATAGTCACTTTGATAATAATATATAAGGTCTGGGTTCTCGGCTCTCACTTCCTGCATCTTGTGGAATAGTCCGTGTGGGCCGCGTCCTTCTATCGAAGCTGCCGTGTTTTCTATTAGCAATGGCGAAAGGTGTTTTTCCACTATCTCCATGATGGCATTGCAGCCTATACGTTTCACAACAGGAGGTGCTTGAACCATTCTTCTCTTCGGACCATCATCCACCTCAAAAGAGGACAGACGCACAACACGAAATGTGCCATTGCCTATCTGTTCTTTCAGTTCGGCAATGATTTCTTTTTTGCGCTTCATATAGCGCACCATGCGTGGAGTACACTCCACACCGTCTATAACTACCTTCTCCCTCCATTTTATACCGCTTCGCGTGTCTGCATTATGCAGGTTCGACATGACACGCTTGAATGAGCGTTCCATGTTCTCGTCTGAAATGATTTCGGGGATGAGGTTATATAAAGGAAAACAGATAGAAGTCGGTGCTTCTACCTGTCCTAACAAGTCTTCCAATGTGTTGACAGCCTTCCTGTCCTGTGGGGAGATACTTGCGCACTCCCCACATGTGGTTAATGTCGTGTTCCGGCTTTCCATAATTCGTTTATCATGCTGTTGCCGAGGCTCTAATCCCTCGGAGTTTGTTTGCGGCAATCCTCGTGCCACGTCAGAGTCCCCCGATTAAGTACCACTTAGAATTTCAGCCGACCGCCGTAGTTCGTGTTCGAGTTCGAAGAAGCGTTGTTCGCGTTCGCATAAGCGAGACCGCTGTTCGCATTCGAGTTGTTGCCAGACCGCAGAACACAGCGGCGCGTGGGATTTTCTGCCTTTTGTTTCTTGTTATACTATCGGACGCACAATGTCCACTTTCAGTCCCAAAGCGTCAATGATGCGGAAAAACATTCCCACACCAGGCTCTATCACACCTTTCTCTATGCGTGATATGTAGGTCTTGTCCGTACCGACTTTCTTTGCGAGGTCAGATTGGGTCATGTGCTCCTGCTTACGGGCATCATAGATAATCTGTCCCACGCAATAGTTGGTGGCTTCCTTTCTGAAAGCCTCTCTTTCCGCAGTTCCTACTGCTCCATACTTGGCGTCAAGAATGGCATCAAAACTGCTAATGTCATTTCTTTCCTGCATAATATTCCTTTTTAAGTTCAAGTGCTCTGTCTATCTCTTTGGAGGGTGTCTTCTGGGTTTTCTTCTGAAAGCCGTTGAAGAGCATCACGATGTTGCCCTCGTCGAAAATGAAGAACGCTCGATATATATTACCATTGTAGGAGGCTCTTATTTCATAGAGACCATCCTTTATGTACTTTACAAATTTCTCGCTCACTCTGTCCTGCATCTTCAGCACATCAAGCACATAGTCTATCTTCTTCTGCGCTCCTGCTTCCAAGGCGCGGTAGAACGTGAGGAAATAATCTTTGTAAACCAGTATTCTCCGTTCTGAGTTCATGGTGCAAAGGTAATACAAAAAGTTGATATATCATACAACTTTTACTTTTATTTTGCAGAGCCTATAAAAAATCTCGCTGACGCGAGATAAAAAGGGAGAGGGAGCAGCCTCCTTTCGTCGGCTCTCCCTCTGACGCTTTTTTCGAGCTTTCGCTTTCCGCTTAGTCAACAATCACGAATTTTCCGCGGAAGGCCAGCCGACCGCCGCAGTGCGTGTACGAGTACGAAGAAGCGTAGTTCGCGTACGCAAAAGCGAGACCGCTGAGCGCATACGAGTTGTAGCCAGACCGCAGAACACAGCGGCCTCTGCTGCCGGGGAACCATAGTCCTGCCGCATAGTGGGTCGTGTATTTGCTGGTGTCGGTCTGATGCACCTTGCTGGGCAAGATGTCGCACTTGGCTCCATGCACCACTCTCACCACGCAGTTGCCGCCACTGGTAACACTCTGCACCATGCGCTCTGTCTTCTTTATAGGGTCGTAGATGTGGAACACATAGTCCACAGGGTCATCGCTTGTCTCCACGCATCTGTTCTTGTAGAACTCGGTGTAGCTCTTCACGTTTCCTGCTATGTAGTCCATCCACTCCGAGTCACAGCCCACATAGTGCTTCAAGCCCATGATTGAATTCATCGCATTGCCCACATAGGCGGTGTCGGCCATGCCTATGTCGTCGCGGCTGTTCAGTATCGCATCATGCGCACCGTTGCCCACAATGGCTTGCTCGTTGGTCGTACCGTGCGTTGCCCACCACAGGTTGCTTATCTCCTTGTGCATCTCGTAGTCTTGCAGCTGGTAGCCCTCGCCACGCATACGGCAGCAGTTCTGGAAGTCCTTGTCGGTGAAGTGCAGCGTGCCGTTAGGCATCTCCGTCGGGTTGCCCTCGCTGTCGTATGCCCATTCGTTTGAGGTCTGCGATGTTCCGTCGCCTTTCTTTGAGCGAACGGCTCCCGATATGCTTCGGGGGCGTTTCAGTCCGTCTATGGTTATGGGGTACGTTCCAACGAGGCTGTCCACATCGCCCACGGTATGCTCCGTCCATTCGGGTTCTATGGCTTCCAAACTCTCGCTGTCAACAGCAAGACACATGGTGTCTTCGATGTCGCGATACGATGTGAAGTACATCCACTTGGCACCGTTCGGCACATCACAGAACACATATTTGCCTATGGTGAAGTCAAAGTAGGTGTGGCTCACCATCATGATGAACTTGCCTACTATCTTTCCGCTCGCATCGGTGAACACGGCTCCGAGCCTTGCATGGTTCAGTCCAGGCCACCTCACTTGCTTCATGCCTTCCACGTCCATGCGGTAGGCATTCACGTTGGCGGCTGTCGTGATGATGTTGTCGCCGATGGTCTCGCCCTCCTGCGCCTCGTCTGCATAGATGCCTGTATTCTCGGCATAGAGCAACTCCGAAAGCATTGCTTCTTTCTTCTTGCCTACGGTGGTCAGCGGCTCGTTGTCGGTCATTGAGTGGAAGATATACTTTACTTGGTTCTTGTAGTCGTTCACACCTTTGTACCAGAAGTGGGGCAAATGGTGGAAGATGTCGAAGCCTTCTCCTGCGCTGTCGCCCACATCAAAGGTTTCGCCGTTAATGAGGCGGTTGAAGTCGGTGTCGCTCAGTTGTCTGCCTTCCATCTGTTTCAACTTACTGTTGTAGGTACACTTGTAGGCATGGGTGTTCTGCACGATTTTCTGTGTGTGTCCGCTTGCCACGAATGTCTTGTCGTAGTCGGCACCTGTCTCGTTCTCGGGATTGCTGTATTTCTCGCAGAAGTCGCCGCTCACTACATCGTCTATCTTCACCATGGAGAACTGCGAGTTGATGACGGTCAGTCTGGGGAAGTACGTTTGCAGGGCTTTCACCTCTTCATCTTCCACCAACTCTGTCAATATCCAGCGGCCCAACAGTCCACTACACTGGCCGCTCTCATCGTAGGTTGCTCCGTTGGCATCTATTCCCACGGCTCCGCTATTCTTGATAGCGCGCAGCATCTCCACACTTGCCGTGGCATTGATGCCGGGTATGCGCACACTCTTCAACGCTCCTGCCGTGGTTATCTGCCGCAGCAAGGTCATGGTGTCTATCTTCGGACATTCGTCCAAGAACATCTTCGTCACCTTGCTCATGCCGCCCTCAATGGTCAGTCCGCCGGGATAGGTCAGCCGTGGCAAGTTCTTGAAGTAGAGGGTGGTCATCGTGCCGGGCAACTGTAGGGTTTCTATCGGGGCGGTCTCTGCCAAGTCTATGCTCGCAAGTTGCGAACCGCTTGCCAGCACCTCTGTCAGTCGTGGGCAGTACGAGGCTATGATGCTCGTTATCTTCGTGTTCCGCACGTCTATGCGCTTCAAGAAACTCTTATTGCCCATGTTCAGCTGGGTGATGGCTCCGCTGCCTTCTTCTGGTGTGTAGTCCTCACCGCCGATGATTATCTCCTGCAGCAGGTCGCAGTTGCTGATGTCCCAGCCCTCTGCCTTTGGTGTGCAGCCGCTCACATCAAGGCTGGCAAGGTATTTCGCACCAAACACATAGAGCATCGTTCCCGAGCCTGTGGCGGTCATGCCGCTCTTCAGCGTATAGCTTTCTCCTGCTTTGAGGTAACAGCTGTCCACACAAGCGTCTGCACGGTCCACACCCAGTCCGAAGAATGCGTCCTGCGCTGCCGTTATCTTGATGCTGATGTCTGTACCTACGGCACGCATCTTGAATGGGTTGGTGTACAGCTCGCCCACTTGGTAGAAACCGTCACGATAGGCAAAACGCTTCTCAAACGTTACGGGCAGGTCTTCATACCTCAGTCCGTGTACGGCATAGTAGTAGTTGGCTCCTGCCTTGGAGTTCTCGATATACTTGCGCTCGTTGTCAAACGAACTGGTTATCTTCGCCCACTTGTCTATGCGGTCGGTTATCCACAGCTTCTTGCAGCCGTCTGGTGAGAATATCTTGATGCCGTCTGCCTCTGCCGTGCGCATATCCTGCGCCACATCGTGCAGTGTTGCTGTGGTGCTGCCCTTGTCGTCAAGCCAGAACTTGTCTCCTGCATACGCTTGCTGGAACATCACCGAGTTCCAGCCTTGGTAGTAGTGCTTGGGGTCTGCCTTGCTGTCCAAGTCCCAAGGTATGGTCACACCGCAGTCGTTGTCCGAGAGCCACACGCAGTCACCATCATACCAGTGGTTGAAGTAGGCGCGTACCAGTCCGTTGGTGTCGAGGTAGAACGTTATCATCATGTTCTTGCTTCGCTGGTCAACGGCAAGCACATAGTCGCTGCCCACCACATACGACAATGTGGATTTCACGTTGGCCCATTCGTGCAGCTCTTCGCAGAACTTCTTCAGACGGTTCTCCTTGGTTCCTGCCACGGTCTTGCCGTGAATGGTGATGTCGCCGTCTGCCTCTGTGCGGTCTTGCGAGCAGTCTTGCGTCCACCGCAGCCACTTGTACAGATTGTATGGCACTTTCTTGCCTTGCGCATACAGGTCGTTCAAGTCGTCATCGTCTGGGTAGCGGCTTTCGTAGTAGCTCAGCCAGATAGGTTTGCTTGTGGCAGGGTCGAGCCGCATCATGTCTTCGATGCCGTTCACGCCTTGCAGCCAGCACAGACTGTCATACTTCAAGTACTCGAAGCACTCCACTGGGTTCAGCACTCTGCCCGTAACCGTCCATTTCTTCACGCTCTGGTCATACTGCATCTTGCCTGTGGTGTCTTTCCACTTGCCGCCTGTGTACTTCACATACTTGTAGTCGTTGGTCAAGTACACCGTTCCCCAGTCATAGTTCTTCACATCATCGGCAATGACTTCGGCAAGACTCTTGTCCACTTCGGTCGGGTCGGCGGTGGCATCACACTCTGCCATTTTTCCCGTACCGTCATTCTCCAGGAAGATGTGCTTCTCGCCGCAGTACTCCGAGAGCATGTAGATGTTCGAGGCTATGAGTTCGTCACTCTTGGCAAGGGTCTGTACCTTGAAGATGTTGATGTCTTGGTCTTTCTCTGCCACGAGTTCCTTGAAGTCGCCATAGTTCAAGCAATCTCCGTTGTAGCCGCTCACTTTCTCGAAGCCGAAGAAAGAGGGGTTGCCCTTGTCCACGTTGAAGTTGGCCTTGGCATGGAAGTAGGCGTAGGTCTCGTTGGTGGCATCCACGCTCTGCTGGTCGGTGCGGAACAGGGCGCACGTCACGCTGTCGATGCTGGTGTTCATCGTGCCTTCACCGTTGTAGGCGTTCTGTGCAGGGGTCATATAGTCGGCTCCCATGGCGCGCTGCACCTTGTTGAACAGTTCCATCGTGGCTCCGTTGTTCGCGCCTGTCGAGTCGGAGTAGTCCACCTTGATTGTTATGGTCTTTACCCACAAGCCGCCGTCTATCACCTGTATTTGGCTCTTCGCTGCCATCTTCTGTGCCGTCTTGAACTTGGCGAGTGCTGTCGGGTTGTCCTTGAAGTCCTCCTCGGTGTGGAGCATCTCAATCTTGCAGCCCTTGAACTTGCCTTTCTTGTTCTTGATTGGGCGAAGCGATGAGGTCGTGCCTTGGTTGGTGGTCGGCACTTTGTACACCTTGCAGTCCTGCCATGGGCGGTCGGGAAAACGGATTACCCAGTCAAAGTAGGCTTTGGTCTTCTTGTCGCCGTCCAGCTTGTCAAGGTAGCCGGGGTAGCTCTGCTCTATGTCGGGGGTGTCGGCGTTCTTCAGCAGCGTCACGCAGCACAGTCCTGCGTTCATGCATGCTTGCAGTGTGGGGCGGTCTTTGGTTGTTCCCTCTGCCGTCTGCGATGCCATCACTTGGTTCTTCTCGTATTCGGTCAGCATGGCGGTGGTGTCTTTCTGTCCTACGAGGTAGTTGTTAAACGCTTGGCGGTAGTTGTAGTAGGTCGCCCATGCCGTGAGGCGGTACAGGTAGATGTCGGCTTTTGTGCCGTCAAAGAGCATCGTCATGTCGTTGTGCGCGAAGCGTCCTGCATTGTAGTAGGTGGCTGCTGCCTCGTCTCCGTTCACATATATCTTGATGCTGCCTATACCCGAGTAGGGGGCAATGCTGGTCGGCTCTATCACGATGTCAAAGCGGGTCTCCTTGTCGGTCGCATACAGGGCTACGGCGGTCTGCTGTGCGCCAAGGTCGTCTGGGTTGGCGGCGGTGGCTCCGTCGCAGGTGAATACAAGCTTCTCGCCTGTCACATAGAAGCCGAGCGAGTTGTCGCCAAGGCAGTCTATGAGTCTTGCCGTGCGGTCTTCCACGTTCTTCACCTTGATGGTGAAACTCAGTGCCAGTCCGTTCTGCTCGATGCTTGTGCCGGAGAATGGTTTGTAGGTGCATCGGGCTTTCATGTCTTCTGCTATGCGCAGTGCCATGCGTCCCTTGTCGTTCTCCGTTCCGTAGGTGGGTGTGCCGTAGGTGTCCTTTACAAAGCCGTTGCTGCTCCAGTTACAGTTCTCCACGTTCACCTCCACGCTGCCGTCCTTGATGCTCTTGTCGGTCTCGCCGTTGCTGCGTGAGTCCATTGTGATGTTGAACTCTCTGAGGGTGGTCACTTCTTCCACGTCTACAAGCGAACCGTCCACCACAAATGTAGCGGTCTCGCCTTGGCTGTCGCCGCACGTCACTTGCACCGACACGCTCTTCGTGCCGTCATGCACGCTCTCAAGCACTTGCTTGGTGTAGGTGTTGGTCTGCTGGCGGTAGGCTATGGCGGTGGTCTCCTTTGCTCCGTCATAGAGTATGGTGGCTTGTGGCTCATCGTTGTCGCCTACATACACGGCATAGTCTATTTCGATGTTCTCGTAGAGTTTGCGCTTGCCTTGCAGCTGGTCGGTGTACCACCGCATGGCGATGATAGGGGTGTTGTTCCCAGCCTCCACTACCATGATGGCGGTATGAAGGTAGTTGCCCCTCACACCGCTGCCCACATCTTCGCCATGGATGCGCAGGGGATAGGCTCCGTGCGTGAGTGCTTCCGTCAAGCAACTCTTTGGATCCACGGTGATGCTGTGCGAGTAGGTGTCGAGTATGGTCTGTTCGCCGAGGGTCTTCCACTCGCCGTTCATGTATATCTCGGTGATTACCTTGATACCCTTGTCCGAAGCGTTATTGGCAAACTTGTACATCGGTATGCTCTTGGCGGCTCCGCCTACGGCAAGTGAGGTGCTGCTGGTGTAGTTCAGTGTCTGCACACTGCTGATGGTCACGTCCACACCGCTCACGTTGATGTTGCGGCTTCCTGTGTTTCCTGCATCATCGTAGGCTATGAGTTGGAACCTCTTGGTCGTGGCGGTTACAAAGTAGCTGCTCACGTCCATCTCGAAGTCGTAGGTGTCGCCGCTGGCTGACGAAGCGCGGTTGAACATGAAGGTCTCCAAGGTCTGTCCCGTGTCGCGGTCTTTGAGCACCACCTTTTCTATCATGTTGCTCAGCTCGTTGTTGCCTTGGGTGGTGATGCTTCTCACGGCGGCTTTCATCACCACGCTGCCTCCTGCCTTGGCATAGAGGGGACTTTGCTCAAACTGTATGCTCACAATGGTGCCTGTGCTCTCGCCGCCACCGCCGCCCACGGCAAACTGCACCTCATCGCCCACGGCTTCATGCTCGGCGTTCTCCAACTGGAGTTTCACCACACCTTGGGTTTCGGTGTCGATGCGCAGGTTGTTGGGTATGTTGGCGTATGCGCCGCCTGTCGAGAAGGCTTCCTTGCCGTCTTTCTCTGGGGTGTCCGAGGTGGGTACGGCATTGTTGCCGCCTCCACCAAACTCTACCCACGGCTTCAAGTCGGCTGGGTTGATGTCTTCTACGTTGCGTGTGAATTGGTAGGCTTCCCACTTGGGCGAACCGTTGCTGGTCCCGTCTGCGGTCTTGTAGGTCAGTACAACACCTGCTTTCATGTAGCTCAGTCCGCTTTCTTTCTCCTTGTCGAGCACGGCTTTTATGGCGGTGGAAAGGGTGTATTCGGTATCATCGCAGATGTCGTTCACGTTCACCGTGTTGCCTATGGCACTGCCGTTCGAGCCGAAATCAGTCCAGTTGGCTTCGGTCTTCCATTCCTCGTCTGTCTGCTTGCCGTAGTTGGTCCACTGCTTGTTCTGCACACCCTGCTCCGAGAGGAACGTTACCACGATACCGGGACGCTTGTAGCGTGAGAAATATTCCAGCTCTGACATCTTCTCCAACACTACGGAGAATGTCAATGCGCTGCTGCCGCGTGAGAGCAGTCGGTTGGCATCTATCACGTTGCGGCAGAGTACCTCATTGGCATTGTCTTCTATCAGTTGGCGGTTCACGTTCGCCGTGCTTTTCACTTCGTTAGTGCGTTCCTGCAACTCTGCGCCCTCGTCTCCAGGGAATGCAGTTCCGCTTGTATGGCCGAGTGCAAGGTCTGAACCGATTACGGCAAGTTTTGTCCCTGCCCAGCGGTAGGTCTTGTTTGTACTCACGTCCATGAATATCTTGCCGCTGTGGGGTACACGACCTTTCAATGTGGCTTCACCAAATAAGTCACCATCGAGCCAATTGTTGTAGTAAGTGATAGTCGGACGTAAGTCAAATTCAGACTCCGATGGCTTAGAATATTTCAGTAAGAAAGTGTCAGTTGTCTTGTTATAAACAACCGAGCAATTTTCATCATCTGAATTTTTAGATACAGAAGACATCTGCGCTGTTACATCACTTACGATGCCGCCAAATTCCAAGGCATCGTCCACATAACTGGGCAGATACTGCGAAGACAACTGTCCGTTCTTGTCCAGCGGTGCCAGCCCTCCTGCCTCTCCCTTGGTGTCCTTGAACGTGTTGAGGTCGGTCTGCACGGCTGCTATGTTCTTGGCAAGCTCTGTTTTGTTGTCGCCTATGGTTTTCTTCAGCGTGCTGATGTCCGTCTGCGCTGTACTCATCTGCGAGTTCAGCGTGTTTAGTGTGTCGGTGTGCGAGGTCTGTGTGCTGCGTAGGCTCTTGATGTCTTCCTTGTTCTGATTAACGTCCACCTTCACGGCTTCGAGGTCGGCTGTCATTCCCTCCACGGCTTCCATGTACTCGGTGCTATCAACCGTAGGATTACCCTTCAGCAGCGGATTACCGTTGCTGTCAACTTGCGCTACCCATGTACCACCGTCAGCTACATAGAGCTGGCCAAGATGATCTGACGCTGCACTGCCTTCTACGGTCACCAACGCCCACCATCCTTCATGAGGATTAGGGTAAGCCTCGCGTAGCTGTGCCGCCGTTTTGAACAGGCCTTTGTTCGGGCCTTTTATGTTCTTGGCTTCAAGCCAGCCGTCAACGGTCAGATTGTGGCCGACCTTTGCCGAACCGCGTATGGTGGTCTTGCCGCCGATGTTAACGTCACGTCCAACCGCAACGTCACCATCTATCTGTTTTGTTGGTATTGAACTCATTATTCAAAAATGCTTTTTGCCAAGGTGTTCATTGCGGCTGCTTGCTCGCTCGCACCGTAGGCGGTTAATACTAATGCAGCCGTAGTATAGACCACGGCTGTGTAACAACGCTCGCTGATGTCTATGCCGTCCTCCTCGTCTATGCTCGGATAAGGAATGTATGAGGCACGTTTCACGTAGGCTTCCTCACTGTTGCAACTGTAGAACTCCAACACCTTGCCCTCGGCACGGTTCACTACGGCACACACCGGCTTCTGAACATTGCCGCGAATACCCTTGTATCTTGACGATTGCAGGTCATACAATGGGTCGTCTGCTGATATGGCCACATAGCAGGTGCGTTCCCAGTCGCTCATGCGAAAGGCAACAAGCCGCATGAAATCATCGGGCAGCAGAGTCCAACCGCTTCCGTTCTCCTCCCAGTAGATGGCATCACCAAATACGTGACCTTCTTCCAAGTAGTGAACGGGAGCGGACGACTCTACACGCCGAACGGCTTCCACTATCTTTGAGCGGATGATGTCATTCAACGATAAGGTGTCAATGTCCTCATCGCTGATGAGCTGATCGCTTGTCTTGTTCTCGTCAATGGCAATGCGCACGTCACGCTCCACGACTTCGATTTTGTACACCATACCGTTGCTGTGATTACTCGGTTATAAAAATGATTTTAACGCCATAGGTTTCACCTACAGCTATAATTTCTGCACGAGTTCTCATCGTACCACTCTTCACGCCAAACGTCTTTGTAAGATAGTCCTTGGCTTCTTGGTTGGTACTGAACTCAACTTCTGTAAGACCACGTTCGTCCTCGATAGGCTCGATGCCTATCTCTGGTGTAGGCGTTTCTACATCACCTGTCGGCTTCACTGTTTCTGTCTTAGTTTCTTCTGACAAATGCTCATTCGCCTGTTCGTCACTGTCAGGAACAGACTTATGGGTAGCAATTCGCATGTGGGTACCGGGCAGTACTTGACGCATTACGAGACTGATAAAACCACTCTTGTATTCCTTTGAGTTCTCAATTACAAACTGTGTAATTGGGTCTTTGGTCACCATGTATGCAGGTTGTGAACCACTTGGAGAAGACGTGCCACCAACGAACGACAAATTCGCCTCAAGGGTGCCGGCCTTAACTTTACCGTGCCATTCCGTGAGACCATATACTCCGTATGTTTTAATTTCCATGTTATATTGTTTTATTAAAAATGGGGACGGATTGACTTAAAGTGCATCCACCCCCATAATTAGCGTTGACAAAAAAGTTACTCAGCTGAAATAGGACCGTAGAAACGAACCCACTTCTTCTCGTTCTCGCCTGTCGCATTGTACTTGAATGCGTCACCTGCACTCACTGTAATAGTGGCAGTGCCTGACTTGATGTTCATGCCGTAAGCGAAAACGTAAATTACGCCATCTTCGAGATCAGCTTCGGTTGGAGCAGTGTCACTACTCCACAAGCGAAACTCGTCAGCTGCAGGAGCGGTGTCGTCATCGTCATCGTCACCATCAACCCAGATGTGACAGTTGCCCTTCAAACCAAGAGCGTCACTGACGAGAACGCCATTGCGTGTTGCCTCCTCACCTTCAACGTCCTCTGTGTAGCTGCTCTCGCCACGACGTACATAGTGTACCAAACGGTCTTCACCCACAATGATACCGCTGTTCTCGTAGCCGCAATCATTGAACGTAGGCTCAATCTTAATCTGAAGCTCACCGAAGATGCAGTACAGACGTGTCACCTTCCAACCAAGTCTCTCATTGGTGAAAGGCTCCATCGTAACCTCTGGGTGCTTGCTCCAGTCAATGAGCTGCAAACTCTGGCCAAGGTTGTTACCAACGAGGAAGAGACCGGACTTAGGCTTGTCTGCACCACCGTAATATAGCTTGATGAGAGACATTACATCCTCAAATGTCCACTTGCCACGATGCTTCACCTCACGCTTCACCTGCCAACGAACACCATTGGTTGTATAGTCCCACTGGTCGTCACCCATGCTCGAACGTACAAGCATCTTGTTTTGCTGAGAAATGAGAAGCGTACGGTTGCCGGCAGCCTTGAACTCACGCAACTGAGCCTCTGCCTTGACAGCCTCATCGTAAGGTATCTCCATGTTCTGGTCGGCAAGATACTTTGATACGATGCTTGTCATACCTCGCTTCTGCAAGTACAAGTCGTCTGGAGAAGGAATGACAGTATTGGGGTCAACCCACTTCTGAGTCTCATACATGGCATTAGCCATACGTACTAACTTCGTACCTGCTGCTATGATATTGGTATTGCTTGCTGTTGGAGAGGTTGCAGTTGGAAGACTGCCATACTGGTCTGTCGCAGCCTGCTTAACACCGTTGGTTGCTATACAGGTGATTGTGTCGTCGTTGTTCACGCTCTTTACAAAGAGCTGGAGGGGACGACGGCTCTTGACATTGGTACCACCGATAAAGTCGTAGCCTTTGACTCCCTTGACCATAAGAGTGTCGTATGCTCGAACTTTCTTCTGGTCGGCATTGACCAACGTGATAGTATTGCCATTAACAGATGCAACCGTAACGATTGGTGTACCTTGGTCAATTGCATAGTGTTTTACTTCCATGCTATGAACGTTCACGGACTTTGCCATCAGCATAAGCTGCATCAAAGAGTTCTGATCACGTTCAAACATGAAAATTCGTTTGTCAACTTCGGGCATTACAAGTTCGCCCATACCTCCTGATGCGTTCTCTACTCCGCTGACGGTAGTAGGCGCACCCCCTAACTGTGTCTGAAGACCAGCGGAACCAGCACTTGGAGTAAGTTCAGGACTGGCTGGCGTGTTTGCACTGCCAGAGTTCTGTTGCTGAGTAGTTGTTACTTCTGCGCTCATTTTAATTTGTTTTTATATGTTATTGTTATATTTCGTTTTAGCCGGTACCTTGACAATGCTTTTCTTCACAAAGCCTTCGTTATGTATAGCTTTGCTTGCTTCCATTAACGCACTTACAGTGGTACAGGCACCACCGATATGTGTCCGCAATCCTGCACTTCCTTGTGAGGGTTCACGTGGCTTTGTATTTGGAAATTCTACACTAATGCTCATGACGTATTATTTTGCAGCATTTGCAAAGTCGAAGATGTCCATGTTTCTCTTGTTCTTGGGCGCACCGCCATTCTTGCCGTTCAGTGGTGCTGTGCCGTCGCCCTTGTCTCGCTTGCGCAAGCCTTCCACAATTTTGTCGTTACGTCCGGCTACACGTCCCTCTTCACTTGCTGAGGCTACATCACTGTCATGGTTGATGGCATTCACGAACATTGCAAGAGTCTCTTTTGAGAATTTGCCCATAACACCGTCACGAACCACGGTCAAAACGGCATCCACTACAGCGTCAATCTGTTCGTCGCTCATGCCACGCTCTTCTTGGAACTGACGAAGGGTTTCAAGACTTGAGTCCATGTTCTTCTCATATTCCTCGTCAAGCTGTCTTGACTTGGCTACACGCTCCACATAGTCCTTGTTGGCCTCGGCTATCTTCTCCTGCATTTCAGGATCGTCAAGTACGTCCTGTATTTCTATGCCGAAGTTTTTTACAAGCCCGACGTATGGGTCGTTGCCATTGTGCATGTCAGCAAGGAACTGTGCACTCCTTGGGTCAGCGGCAAACATGTCGGACATGGCCTTTTCCCTGTCCTTGTAGCCGCTAAGGTCTTGCTCGTATTGGTCGTAATCGTCGGAAATCTGACCGTAAATCTCTTCATCATCCTCGAACTTCTTGTCGGGATATTTCTTTCGCAGCCGTTCCAACTGTTGGTCGCGTCTGCTCTTAACTCCGTTGTTATCAGCCATTATCTTCAAAATCTTTAGAATGTGTCATATTCATTTGCAAAAATACCTATATAAGATGTGGACTGACTTTTAACTTTTGTGACCTCGTTTCTGTAACTTTGAAGAAACAATCGGGCACTTTTATGAAATACTTTGGCAGCATTCTTGAATTTACACGCGAACGTAATAACGACCTCATGAGGGCATATCGGGAGAAACTCGCAGAGGCTTCCATCATCGTGATGCCGGTTATCTTCGAACTTGTCGCGCAGTCTCCGGCTTCTCGCTTTTGGGTGAGCGAGGAGAGGGCTGCTATTGTCATTTCGGCAATGGCAGCAGGAAAGCCGATGCCAAGGATGAGGAGTAACAAGCGTGAAATGTTTGAGGAGATTTACCGAAGGTTCGTTATACTACGTGAGAAACAGCCCGACAAATCGGTGTACGAACTTGTGACGAAAATAGTAAATCAACCTGCACCGAAATTCTATCTCACGCCTCGTACAGTGGGCGAATTTATTTACCGAATAAAGAATGGATGGTATGACAACCAATATGATAGATACAGAGATTGCACGCTTAATCGCTGAAAACGACCGGCGAAATGAGGTGATGTTCGCTCACTTCGACCCGGTCACGGGTGAAGGGTCCATAGGGGAACGTGTGCGAGTGTGTATCTCTGACTTTGCCATACCCGTCCAATGGCTCCCTGTAGAGATGATGAAAATACAAATGGTGAAGAAACTTGTCAAGGCTGGGTCTATCGACAAGTTTCTTTCGTCTGTTCTCCATGTTGAGCCAAACGATGATGATTACATCAAAGTCTCGCGTAAGCTCATAAGGCTACGCTTCAAACACGACTTCCCGTTCTGGGCGGCTACGCTCGTCTATATCCACAACAAGAAGGCTGGTAAGGACGTGTTGTTCCGGCTTTACTATCCTCAGCGTATTTTGGTGTCTCGTTTCGAGGCGAAGAGAAAAGCTCGTCTCCCTATACGACTTATATTGTTGAAGGCTCGACAGTGGGGTGGTTCTACTACAACACAGCTCTACATGGCATGGCTTCAGTTCAACCATCGAAAGGGACTAAACTCACTCATCATTGCACATCAAGGAGCAGCGTCTGACGAAATCAAGGATATGTTCGACCTCATGATTGACAGGTACCCTGTAGAGTTCCTGCACAAACTGGGTGAGGCATATTCCGAGAACGAGCCGAAGCTGGTTGGTGTAGGTAAGTCTGGCTCCACTCATCGCGTACCACAACGCAATTGCAAGATTAAGGTTGGCACTGCTGAGCGTCCTAATGGATGCCGTGGCGGTGCCTATTCTCTTGTGCATTTGTCAGAGGTCGGTTTGTGGCAAAAGACAGAAGGTAAGTCACCGCAGGACATCGTGCGTTCGGCATGTTCCGGTATTCTTTTGGAACCATTCACGATGATCGTAATGGAGAGTACACCGAATGGAACAGGAAACTTCTTCCACACAGAATATACGGCTGCTGCAGATCCTACAATCAAATCACAATATGAAGCTCTTTTTATATCGTGGTTTCAGATTGAGCAGTATTCCAAACAGTTCGCTTCGGCTGACGAAATGCGTGAATTTGCACAATGGCTGTATGAGAATAGAGAGAATGCCTATGTGCCGTCAAATCGTGAGGAGTCCGGACGCTACCTTTGGTCGTTATGGGAGAAAGGGGCTACACTGGAGGCTATCAACTGGTACATAGAGGAGCGTGCAGGTAAGGACGACTTTGCTGTAATGGCTTCCGAGTTCCCTTCTGATGATGTGGAGGCTTTCGTTCATTCTGGTTCTATGGTGTTCGACAAATACCGTGTCAAGAAGTTCGAGCGGTTCTGCAAGCAGCCTCAGTATATCGGTGAGGTATATGCTGATGGAGACGAAGGAGAGGATGCACTTTCCAATCTCCGTTTCCGTGCAGACAGGCAAGGATTGCTTTCTATATGGGCAATGCCGGAAACATTCGAAGGCTACGAAGTTGTCAACCGTTATCTTACCGTTGTCGATGTGGGTGGACGTTCCAATAAAGCTGACTGGTCTGTTATCGTGGTATTCGACAGGCTTAGTATGATTGATGGTAGCGAGCCGCCGTCTGTGGTGGCTCAGTGGTACGGACATTGCGACATAGACCAACTCGCTTGGCGTGCAGCACAGATAGCGGCGTTCTACGACAATTCTATTCTGGTCATTGAGTCTAACACGTTGGAGACTCACGACAAGGAGCGTCAGGTGGAAGGTGGCGACCAGTCGCAATATATACTCAATCAGATTTCAGACATCTACCCGAACTTGTATGCACGCAAGCAGTCGGAGGATGAAATAAGGGAGGGCGCACCGCGTAAATATGGCTTCCATACCAATGTGTCAACAAAGCCGATGATTATCTCTACCCTCATCAAGGTGGTACGCGACCGACTCTATATCGAGCGCGACAAACGCTGTCTGGATGAATACAACACCTATGAGCGAAAACAGAACGGTGCGTATGGTGCTATTACTGGCAAACATGACGACTTGCTTATGACACGTGCAATAGGTCTGCATATCTGCTTCCGGGAAATGGATATGCCTGAATGGGTTCCTATTGTTAACCGTACACTTAGAAAAGACAGAAGCCCCGTTTCCGAGGCTTCCATCTGATAGTTTTATTAAGACGCTTGTAACATCTGCTGTGCCTGTTGCATGGCAGATGCGTTTGCGTTTTGCTGAACCTGCTGCGCAAGTTCCGGAGAAATGCCGTCCGGCACCTTGCCTTGTTCCAGCTGTTCCCTTTGTGACTTGATGCTCTGCAGCAACTCGTCGGCAAATGGAAAGTCGCCGTGTTCCAACAGCTGCTCCACGCTGATAGCGTTCTTTTCCCACAACTGCATAAGCATGTCGTTGGTTAGAGCGCGGTATGCTGGGGTTGCTGTGCTCTCCACAATCGAAAGGTCAAACTCTACGTCGCGTATCTTCTTCGGGTCGTACTCCACAATGGTAGAGTTCTTTCCTGCAATGTTGAATACACGTGGCGTGTCGTAAAACTGCTGAATGTTCTTCACGTCCTTATACGCTCCTTCTTTTACGAAAGAAGAGAACGTGTCGAGCAAGTCAAGCAGAGACGTTGAGGCGTTCTGTGCCTGTTGATTGTACAGACTGGCCGACATACCCGAATAACCGGGCTTGCCTTGCAATGCGCCGTTAACGCCGGATATGTCTTCGAAGAACTTCAACTGCATGCTCAGCAACTCTGAGATACCTATCTGTGTGCAGTTGTTGGCTATCTGCTGAGGCAATGGCGTTCCGGCCTTCGGTGTCCTGATCATGATGATGCCGTTGAAGCGTGCCCATTCGTCGGCAACGTCGTCCATTGACATTCCCTTCGGTAAGCAGTCTTCCGGGAACAACAACACACCTTTTGCCGAAGCTCGCATAATCCAGTCGTACATCGTAATCAAACGGTTTGTGTATCGCTGCTGGTCTATTACATTGCTGACAAAGCTATGTATCTCACCGTCGATGAACGGATATGCTTTGAACACATACGGATGGCTCTTGTGCTCGTATGGGGTTTCGCCTTCTTCCAGAATGTCACCAAACGGAGTGAGCATGTAATAATACCAGTAGCTATCCATAAACCACTCCCAACGGATAAGCGGCACATCGCTCTCGTCCATACCAAGCTCACGGGCCTCTTGTAAACGTTTGTTGTTTTCGTCTGTTACAAGGGCTTGGAAATCCTCAATGTCTATCTTGAACACATCGCCGTTGTTTACGTCATGGCAGCGGACACGTGGTTTGCTTTCCTTCCTCCACACTTCTATTACACGACAACGTGTCACATCATACGGAACAAAAAAATCAAAGTTGCCCTGCAAAGGATGGCCAAAATGATTAAAGGTAGCACTGAGATATGATTTGTCTTTGGCAAACTTGTATATCTCGGCCAGACGGTTGTAATCGTTTCCGTCCTTGGCAAAGCGTCCGCACAGTTCCTCAAACGATATGTCATGCACCTCGCCCACACAACTGCAATCCCAACCTCGGAAATCCCTCATGTTGTTATCGATGAAGAAGTTGTTGGGCTGTACATAGTCGGTCCAACAGTCCAGCTTGTTTTCTCGCCAGCCATACCACTTACGCTGCACGACAAAGCCCGATATAAGGAACTCCTCCATACATCGTGCGTTTATTTCTGTCATGCGGTTCAGCTGCATGTTGCATTGCAACACGGTACTCATCGTCTCGCCATATCGCTGCTCGTCGCGGTCTCGTGCCGTACAAGTGGGTTCTTTGGATTGACTGCGGTATATACCAAGTACAGCTTGTACCATACGGCGAATGAGGTTGTTCTTCAAGGGTACATTACCTTGCTTCTTGATGAGTTCCTCTTCGCGTATTTTTCGACCATTCACACAAACGTAGTCATCCCACTGCCGTCCGTAGGTGTAGTTCTTGTTACGTTCACGGTCTCTGCGGAACGTATCCATAGCAAGCCAATACTGCTGGGCTTGCCACAATACCTCAAATGCACGGTTACCGCCCAACGTGTGCTTGGCTGTAGCTACGCTGTCCATTCCTTCATGAGGCATGACAGCACTCGCCTTATGTAATTTTCTTCTTGCCATAATTTTATAATTTGGGACGGTGCAAAGGTAATTTCTTGCACCGTCCTTTGTTGTTTAACTATTGTTGCTTCAATCTGTCTATGTCTTCAAGCATCTTCGCACGTGTACTGAACATCGTGCTGACAATCGAGCCTCGTTCCTCTGCACTCTTGCAGCGTAGATACTTCGACGTGAGTTCATTCATGTCATGCTTGTATCGCTTCAAGCGCATGTGCTGGCGCATGTCGTTCGACTGACGTAGCTGCTTCATTCCCTCGCGGTAGGCTGCACGGTCCGTCTTCTTTATCTTCAACAATGCGGTCTCTTGCTTGGCAACAGCATCGTAATCACTGAGCAACTGTTTGGTTTCCTCAGTCTCCATTCTGCTGTTCAACTTCTCCTTGGCTTTCGTAAGCACTCGATTCTGCTGGGCAGTCATTACGGAGTCGCGAGCTTCATCAGTGTACGCCCATCCGGTCAACGGTGCGCCTCTGTGCATCTTATATCGGGCATATCGCTCGGCTATCTCTGCCGGGGTCATGCCTTGCGCCTCTGCTGCCGTTGCGTTAAGCTCGTCAAAGTAAATCTTGTCGATCTGACTTTGTGGGCAGTTGATGATGCGCGTGATAAGCAGGGCACACTCGCGAGAGGTGTTTGCGTCGTCACCACAGTAGTCCATGATGGCAACCACTGCATCTGTCAGCGATTGAGGATTGACACCTATACCAGACTGAACCATCAAGTTGGTCACGTCGTTCATGGCGGCAACCTTGTCTTTGTTCCATTTGTTTACAATGTTCTGCAAGTCTGAACTAAGAGGCATATCCTTTGAAGCGGAGAATAGGTTCAAACCTTCGCCTTTAGCAAAGCCATTACCTACAGCACTCATCACGTCACCTCCAGTCAAGCCTTCTATACTGCCGAACATAGTATGGCAGAAGATGTCATGCCACATGTCGCTCTTCTCGTCCTTGTCGTCACCTAAGAGGAGATAGGGCAGATAGGCTCCCAAGTTCCAAGCAAACTGCAACAGATAGCCGAACACGCCTACGCGGACTATATCACGCATCAGGCTTCTTCTATACTCGCTCTTGGCGTTCTGGTCGGCCTTGTCTGGGTCTATGCCGTCTCTGCGCATCTGCTTGGCAAGATACTCCTCAGTGAGTCCTTTGTAACCGGGTTCAAAGCGGTGTTTGAGGTTACGGAGTGCATCATACAGCTGACGTGTGTACGACATTGACGAGTTCCTGAACACTGTGAAAAGAACGCTCAGCCATGAACGGTCGGTCTGCATCGTAGATAGGAACGCACTTTCACTCGACTGCTGCGTCTGGTTGAACAGAATAGTAGCGTCTTGCTTGGCTCGCTTCTCTGCGGTCTCTTCATCATAGCCGTAACGAAGATATTTCTTCTTCTTGGTCTGATACATAGAGTGTGCACCAATGGCAACAGTCAGTGCATCGACAAAGGCATTAGGAGACATACCGATACGCGAGGCTATTTCAACAGCGCGGTTCTGCCACATCTTCCAGTCCATTTCGCTCTTCATCAGTCTTGGGTCTCCTGCCATACGGCTCTTCCAACGCTTCTCGAAGAGTGGAAGGTTTTCCATCGACCACTTCCAAGCTCCTATTGGATTGGCAATGTTTCCTGCAAGATATACAGGGCTGCTGTCAGAAAGATAAGCTGGCATAGAGAGGAACTGCTTCAATGCGGTGAACACTCTGAAACTAACCTTGGCTGCCGTTACACCCTTCGCCACATTCACAGCGGCCTTGTCAAGGGCTGCAATGGGTGGGCGGTAGGCTCCTGCGGCCATACTACACACATTGCGGAAGTTCTTCCACAGTGTCTTTCCACCACCATAAACACTTGTCATGTTCATAACTTGGTTACGGAAACGCTTGTATGACAGTAAGGTGTTCAAGTCGCGGTTGAACTCTGCAAAGGATGCCCAACGTTCCATCTGCTGAATGTGGTCGAGTATAACGCTGAATGCGTCTGCACCCATCACGTCAAGGGCAAGATTGTTGCGTCTGCGCTTGATGATACTACCGGTTGATGTCGCTGGCAATGCGGTGTCGGTTGTATCGTCGGCTACGTCCACTTCTTCAATTCTCGCATTGGCAAGTATCTTCAAAGGGAAGTAGTTCTCAATCGCTGCCATTGAAGCACCGAACATGCGCTTATGCACCTCGTTGTACTCGTTGCGTTTTCCCACAAGGAACTCGTCCTGCATCCAGTCGGCAAGTTCTAAGAAACGAGGATCAACAAATTCTTTTATGTTCTCCACGTCTTCCTCTGTGATACCCATACGGCGCAACTTCATGCGGCCGTCTGCCATCTTGTCAACCATGTAGATATACAGAAGGTTGCCTTGTGTCAGTTCGTGTGCCTTCTGCTCGCCACCGTCCCAGAAGGTAACGGTCGCTTTCGGAAGGCTGCGCTCCAAAGAGAACAGGTCGCCCCATTTCATCTTCTTGTCGAATACTTCGCTAACCTTCTCGTCGAGCGTCTTCAAAGCGTTTTGATAACCGGTGTACTCCTTTTCGGTAGCCTCAACCCATCCACGCATATAGCGGTTCCACAAGTAGCCCTCACCGTTCACGCTTTTCTTTCCGAACATTCTCAGCATCTGGTCGAACGTGCCTAATGGTGCAAGAACAAAGCGAACAATACTGTTATTGGCTATCTTCTGTGCCTTGCTTTCCTTGTGATGCTCGTCGTTAGGTCTGCCGGTCATGTCGGAGTTGGCATTGTGATGGATGGTCTCAACGCGCTGCTTCTCAGCCTCACGCCATGCCTTGGCTCGCTCAACGCTGCCACCAAGAACACCGCCTACTTGCTCCACTATGCTGCGGTAGGCTTCGGCTCGTTCTATCTTATTCTGACGGATGGCATCGTTGGTTGACTCCACGTATTCACGGTAAGCATCGGCTTCCATCGTTCCTGCATCCAAGTCGGCCTTGGCTTCCTTAATGCTTTCACGAAGAGCCTTTTCCTCTGCCTTGCTTTCGGTGATGTCCTCTACAAACTGATGGGCAAGCAACAGACCGCTGTACTCGATGGCTGCTTCCTCGGCTACGGAATTGTCGTCACTACTCATACGATTGGTGCAGTCTGCAATACGCTCCTCTATGTTCTCCTTTGGTAAGGAAGTGTCTTTCCTTACCACCTGCGCTATACGCTGGCCTTCTGAGTCAAGCTGTCCTTGCACCTCAATACCTCGCGCGTCAACGCGGCTTCCACGGATGGAAAGGAGTTTGCCCAGCTGGTTTGCTCCCATGCGTAGCTGGTTGTCAACCATGATGTCCATAACCTTCTGAACGTAATCACTTACGTCCTGCTTGCCATGTACATTGTTCACGGCTGAGAGGATGCGCTTTGTCTCATACTTACTCAGATCATCGAGCAATCCGTTTTCAAGCAACACCTTTGCAAGGTCTGTTATGCTCTTGACAGTTGATAGGTCATACTCTCTCTGACGTGCCATTGCCTGACGCAACTTGTTAAGATTGCCTCCTATGGCTCTCATTGCATCCTGCTTGGCTTGCCAGTTGTCAGCGTTGGCTTGGCTTGCCTCAACCTTCATCTTAGTGATGGTTTCTTCAAGTCCCATATCACCGTCGCGGAACATAATGCCCTCATCTGCAACATTTTTAGAAGAACCTTCGTTAATCTCAAATAATGTAGGTATCTTTGCATCCGAAGAAAGGAATTCACCAGAGTACGTTACGGACGTAGGGAGTAGGGAGTCTTTTATCTCCATAACTCGCTGGCTGATACCTTTCTTTTTTGATTTAAAGAAACTCTTTGCAGTTAGGTTTCCCTTTTTTGTACTGCACACCTCTGTCAGGTTATACAATCCGTTACCTGCGTCTTTCAAGAAGAAGAACAACTTGCGTCCGTCTTTCTTATCAACACCATAGAGTATGCCGTCTGGCTGGTTCAATACGTCCACCATATTCTGTATATCTTCATCTGTAAGTGGTACATTGTTGCCTTTGTCCTTTTCATTCTCGCCATAATGGTCTGAACGGATATGGTTCAAGTCAGATGGATTGAGAACAAAGTCCACGAACTCCTTGAACTTCAAGTCCGACAATTTCTCCAAGTATGCCTTGCCATCTACGCTCAGCCGACCAATGCTTGCAGGTTTCCCAACAAACTCTCCTGTCTTGGCTTTTTCAAACAACTCGGTTACTCGTTGTTTCATGTCTGCTATAGTTGTAGCGACTTGGGACTTTTGCTCACGCTTACCGTCACTGAACTTCATTTCACCGAAACTTGTCTTCCTGCGCATAACCTCAGTATCAGCGGCATCGAACACGGTGGGCTTACCACCATTCTTCTTACGCTTGTATGCTTCATGCAGAACAAACGCCCAGTCCTTATCACCCCACTTCCTCTTGCCGGGGATTTTCAATCCGTCCAACAATTTTTGTAGAGCCTTTTGGAGCATGGCTTTCAGTTTGCCCCAGAACGTAAGTTCTTCGGCACTCATCTTCTCGAAGCCTTTCTCACCGATACGTCCGGCAAGGTCGGCTCCATATTCCTCTGTTGCATCACGCTTGAACTGCTCACGCTTCTTTCCGGCTTCGGCATGTGCTGCTGCCATGTCTGCATAGTATGAAGCGTTGGCATCCTCGCCATTGGCTACATGCTCCTTGCGTTTCTTCTCACGTATGCGGTCCACCTCTGCATCGTACATCTTCTGCGCCATGCGGTCAATGGTGCCGCGTATCTCGTCCTTAGACACACGATAGAGTTCATCAAGGGCATTGCTCAGTTTCGCCTCATCAGGGAACAGCACGCGCAAACCATCGTGACCCACAACCTCATGCACAAACGTATTCTCAATGTCTGCCATGTTGGCATTGTTGGGAACAACAATAGTCACCTCGCCGGTCATAGGATTGAAGCTACCCTTCATTCTGCGCTGGCGCACGGAAGGTAATGCAGCCACTTCTTCCTCTGTACGGATGATGCGCACTGGAGTATGCAGACGTTCGGACAGTTCGGTCACTCTCTCGCTCATCGCACTTTCCATTGCTTCCTTCGGTTCGCCTACCCACTTGCCGGCCATCTTCGCATTGATGCGTGCTATGTCTTCGTTGCTGACGAATGGCGTGTGTCCTTCGCGTCCGGGGATAATATCGCGGCTCTCCCAGTTCTGCTTGTCGAGTGCAAGACTCTCCTCCGGTGTCAACTCCTTGCCGTCAAGTTCAAAGCGGTAACCCATCTTCTCCAACTCTCTGCGCACTTGTGGCACAAAGCGGTTGTAGTCACGGTGTGTCTTCAGCTCCTCACGCTTTCCCGGATGCTTCTTCCAGTACTCGTCAATGAGCTTAGCTTCCTCCTCACGGGTGAGCACCTTGTCTATCTTGCTCCAGCGTGAAAGATACAGCGTGCGGCCATTGTTCCACTGATGGGCACCGGTAGGCAACAGAGCATAGTCTGCGTGGAACGGCTCGTCTATCTCTGATTTCGGGATGAGGCTGCGTACCACAACAAGGTTAGGTCTCTTGTATGCCCCGCCAAACTGCGTGTTCAAAGGTGTTTCGATGGCATGGTCGTATGGGTCGTATGCTGCCCACAAGCCCTTGTCTTCGGGGTTCTTCTTCAGGAAGTACTGCAACTGTGCCTCCTTGGTCTTAGGCTTCACGAATTTCAAACCGTCATTAATCTGCAACTCTGTACTCTTTTTGCCGTCAACCATGATGTAGCCAATCTTGTTGAGTTCGTCCAGCTTGTGCTGCTCCTCCTCGGTGAGTTCCACCTTTGGAGGTGCAGAATAGTTCCAACGTCTGCCTTCCAATGTTCTGCGCTCGCCTGTCTCGGCATCGGTAAATGCCATAGGTGAACCCAGTGCATCATCCTCAAAGGCTTGCACATTACGGTAAACTGGAACCAACTCACTCTCCGGCAAAGACTCCAGTTCCATTGCCTTCGGATCATCCTCATCAAGCAAACGGAACTTCGTCTTGTCTTCTGCGGCCTCATCCTCATCGTCTGCAACGACATCAGTAGCTGCGTCAACACTTGCGTCCATTTCGGCATACTTCTTCTCCTTTTCTGCCATTTCTACCTTCATGGCCTCGGAATATTCCTCAAACTGACGCTTGGCTTCTTCGAGTTCCTTTCCAAACTCAAACGGCTTACCTTCACGCTGCTTTAGTTGTTCTAACTCTGATTTGCCGTGCTGTACCATACGTGTAGCAATGTCGAACCGCTCGGCAAAGTCCCTACCTGTGATTACATTCTCGGTGATGTCCTCAACGGCATTGCGCAATAGCGACTGCTTTACAGGAACATTATTCAGACCAAGTTCAGGGCATGAGTAGCTCATTCTACGATGTATCTCGGCAAACAGCAGTCCGCCATTGTTCACAGTCTCTCGCGACATCTCTGTCTTGACAACAAAGTCGTAACCTCCCAATGACAAAGTAAGAGCATTTGCCTGGACATTATTGCCGGGGTTCTCTTTCATCGCCTTTACTGCATCGAGGATTTTCTTGTTGTGTTCCTTGATGAAGTCAGCCATGGCATCAACCGAAGCAAATTTCAGTTTGCCAACAGTTATCTCTGTGAACTTACCATCGGGGAATGCTTTTTGCACTGCAAGCAGCTGGGCGTTAGCTTCCTCTGCTCGTTGCTCTGCAGCCTTTATCTGTCCCTCCAACTTTGGCTTGGCATTGTGAATATAGGTTTGGTCGGCTTCCCACTGCTTTTTGCGGCTTTCGTACTTGCGCACATTCTTCTCCGCATTGTTTTTCAGCAGGGCGTATTCACTACCTGAGAGTTGAGCAACAGTGTCGCCGAACACATCTTCTTCCTCTTCAAGCACACGGTTATTCATGCTGTCCTGCATCAGTCGGTCACCCTCCATAACACTATCAGCAATCGCACCTTTGGTCTTCAATCGCTGATATGCAGTTACGTCAAGACTATCTTCCACACCAAAACGAAGCACACGGACGGGTTTATTCCATTGCTTGTGAAGATTGCCCTGTCGCAAGATGCGGCCGTTGCGTTGCGTGTAGTCCATCGGACGGTTTGGCGCATCAAGGTGTATAAGGGTATGCAGACGTTCCTGTATGTTTACACCAGTACCAAGGGTTGCAGTACTACCGAGAATAACACGCACCTCACCTCGGTTAACCTTGTCGAAGATTTCCAACTTCTTCTTGATGGTCATGCCGGGCTTCATTACGATAACCTCGCTTTCGGGAACACCCTGCTGGATGAGTTTCTTCTTGATGTCCTCATACAGGTTGAAACCGCTGCGCTTATTCTGGTAGTGGTCGGCAAAGATGGCTATAGTACCCTTGTAGTCGTCAGTCTCTTTCAACGAACGCAAGGTTTGGCGTACGGCCTCGTTAGTCTTACTCCTCGGATCATCCTCTGCGTGCATTTCCACAAGTCGGGCATCAACAGCGGCTCCTTGAGCAATACCATACATAGTGAGAGGTATGCTGCTGTTTTCCTTCTTCTCCTTGCCGCTCATTTTGTCAAAGCGTTCAAGTTCTTCACGCACATATTTCATCACACTGCGAAGAGCGCGTGTCTGTGGTAGATAGATGTCCTGCGCCTTGCCGCCCTCCATTTCTGGTATCTTATTCACAAGTTCCGTCTGGTCTTTGGTCAACACGGTGTCTGCTACCCCTGACCATATACGAACCAATTCGGGCAGGTTCACATATCCGGCAAAGCGGTTCACTTCCTTGAACTTGCCGCTTGTGTTGAACTCTGGCATCTGCTGTATATTGCCGAAGTTGCGCACAAAGTCGTCAAAGTAGTAGATACCATATTCCTTCATGGTGTCCTTTGGCATGAGATAACGCATGAAAGTCCAAATCTCTGCTGCTGTATTACTGATAGGCGTACCAGTGGCGAAGATAACATTGCGACCGTTATTCTTCTCCAATATGGCTTGCGTCTTCAAGTACACTCCTTGCGACTTCTTACTGTATGATGGGTCAACGCCTTTCACACCGCGCTGCATGGCTGTTGCAAAACCGAGGTGTTTGTATTCGTGCGCCTCGTCAATGAGCAGGGCATCAATTCCCATATCATCAAAGTTCTCCACATCATCCGTGCGGCGATCGAGCATTTCCTGCGCCTTGACAGCTGCGTTCTGCTTGGCAACGGCTTTCTTCTTTTCATTGTTGGCTGTGCGCTTCTTTGAGATACCTTCTGACAATGCTGCCATTTCTGCTTGGAGGTCGGCCAATTCCTTTTCAGCACGCCTTGTTATAGGGTCTCTGCCGCTGGAGTCTGCCTCACGCATCTGTTCAAGCACAAGCATCTTTTCGTCTATCTTGTCCTGTACGAACTGCATCTGACGCTCGTCACTGTCGGGGATAAACTCAAAGGTACTCTGAGGTACAACTATCATATCCCAATCGTTGTACTTGATTTTTGCATAGAAATTCTTTCTACCTTCCGCATTGCGGTCATTATCTTCAAGCGTAAGTATCTTGGCATTTGGATAGAGTTCCTTAGCTGAAGCTGCAAATTGTCCTACGGTGGCATTCTGTACCACGATCATAGGCTTGCGTGCCGTACCGAGTCTGCGCATCTCCATTGCGGTGGAGATAAGGGTGAATGTCTTGCCGGTACCAACCTCATGGGCAAGCAACAACGGCTGCATTGTACCTCGTACAATGGCCTTACCTTGGTGTGAGCGCATCTTGAACTTGTGTGTTGCGCCACCGAAGTATTCAGGTACAAAGTCGTCAGGTATGCTCATAGGAACATAGTTGTTGAAGCGGTCGTTATACTCTTGCTCCATGCGTGCTGACAAGTCCGCGTCACTCTGCATCTTTCCTCGCGCCCAGTCCTTGAAGTCCTGTCGTATCTCGTCTATCTTGGCTGCACATGCTGCCGTAGCCTCACGGTCTGTGATGGTTTCCGTTGTGCCGTCATAATGCTTTTCCGTACGTGACACGATAATGCTTTTGTTCTGGATTGCGGCTGAAATGAGTTCATGACCCATTATTGTTTTCTTAAGCATTTCACTCACAATACCCATTGCGCGGTTCTTCTCAACGTTCACACCATAGGTCGGGGCTTTCATAAACCATGTTCCACCAGCTGCTGTAAAATGCACGTCTATGTCGGTACGCTCTTTCACATACTCGTCATATAGTTTTGGGTCAAGCCATGACGAACCGAGCGTGAAGTCTATCAAGTGTGCAGGAATATTCATAGGAACCACATCCTGCAATGCCTTGATATTCTTGCTGTATTCGCCATTCTCATTGTTGGCCTCAGCTTGTTTCAGCTTCTCTCTCACGTTACCGCTCAGATACTGGTATGACACTTCCATCTGTCGTGTCGTAGGGTCTTCAAAGCCGAGTCCGCTGTCAATGATTTCACGCTTCACTTCCGCCTCACTCTTTCCGAGCTGGCTTGCAATGTAAGGAACATCAATGCGTCCGTTCTTGAACATGCTCACCACAACACCGTCCTTGACATTCTCAGGGTGCGGCTCGCTTTCCTTCTCCACGACACGGCCTTTCATCACATCGGCCTTATCGTAGGTCTTGACAACGCCTCCCTTGCCGTCTCCTTGCTCCTTATATGTCTCCAATGAGAACACATTAGGATAGTCCACATCATTGCGCAACCATGCTAATTGGTTGTTTTTGTTGAAATGGCCGTAGGTATTGACAAAGGCATCGTATGCCTTGTTGAGTTTGGCAATCAATGGTTTCAGTCCTGCATCACTCTCGTTCACTGTCTGGTACTGCATAACATCGGCCAATGCACTTTTGATGGCAGCATAAGCAGTGAAACACTCCTGCTTGGTGTGTCCCTTTATCTTCTTGTCGTTCACTTCAAGAGGATAGTAACCGCCAAAGCTGGCCAAAACAATCTGGCCGTCTTTCATATACATTTCACCAAGTTTCTTGCCGTCCGCTGACGCATCAAGCACAAGTGAAACATCGTGGTGATCTGTAGTGGTCGCTTTGCTGCTATCTTCTTCAGTGAACGATTTAACGAAATCAACCAGCATCTTGCCTTGGTCTTTGCCGCTTACCGGGTAGAGTCCCTTGCTCGTAGGTCTGAATGTATCACCTTCCTCAAAGGCAAAGCGCATTTCACCGGCCATGTGGTCTGGGTGCTCGATGAAATACTTGTTGTAATCCATGGAGAGTTGTTTGGCCTTGCGTGCGCCCGGTTCTTCATATTCGGCCGTGCGCTCACCGCTGATGCTGCTCACGTCAATGGCTTGTGCCGACTTCTGACCATTCACTCGCTTGCGGATAACGATGATGTCCGACGTGACGGTTGTACCGCCAAAGGTCTTGTTATTCATGCGGAATGCTCCGATGAAGTCCGAACCTCCCTCGTTCACAACCCAGTCGCGCAAAGCCTTGCTGTTATCGAGTGTGCCGTTTGAAGAAATGAAGATACCCAATCCACCCTCACGCAACTTACGCACATTCTTGGCTATACAGAAGTCGTGGATATTGTGGAACTTCTTAGAAAGGTCACTGTCGCCTGTGGTGTCATTCACACGCAACCCGGTAACGAAAGGTACATTGGTAATAGCCAGATCCACACTGCCATTAGGTATGCGTGTCTGCTCAAAACCTTGTATCTCCACCTTGGCATCGGGATAGAGCAATGAGAGAATGCCGCCAGATGTGCCGTCTATCTCAATGGCGTGAATGTTACTGCGCTCGCTTACCGTTGTAGGCATCTGTCCCAAAATGTTGCCAATACCTGCAGAACCCTCCAAGATGTTGCCACCCTTGAAACCAAGCTGATTTGCAATGTCCCAAAGTGTATCAACAACGTATGCAGGGGTGTAGTAGGCACTGTTAGCACTCATAACGGCTTGCTCGTAGGCTTCTTCTCCAAGCAACTCACGTATTTTCTTGTTACGCTCACGCTGTTTCCAGTCATAGCCTCCGTCGCTGAAAGCGGCTCCAAGACCACCCCAACCACTGAACTGTCTAAGTACACTCATCTGCTCGGGAGTGGCTGTCTCACCGCTCTCAAGTAATTCATGCGCCAACTCAATAGCCTTGATATTGGCCTCTATTCTGCCATTCACCGAAGTAGGGGCATGGTCTGCGCCACGCTCTGAATGGTTGTTGCGTGTGTTCTTCGGCTCGGTCAGTCCATGAAGTCCAGCGGACACAGCCCTATCTTTGCCAGTGCTTTGTCCTCCTCGTCCTCCGTCAGGTCTTCCACCTTCTTGTGCAGCTGTTTTGCGAGGGTTTCCTTGGCTTTCTCGTAGTCCTTGCTGTTGTCCACTATTGTCGGCTGGCACTGTTTCGGTGCGTACCGCTTCATCATTTCCTTGTAATCCATTGTCTGATGTATTATCAAACAGCCCGGCAAACAAATCACCTACAGGCTGCTCTGGTTTAACTTTCTTAGTTGCATTTTTCTTGGATGCAGGCTTTGGCTTGTCTGCTGGTTTCTCTGATGATGTTGGCTGAACGCCGCCATCCTTGGCACGTCTCGCCACCTCTGCCTTGATATGGGTGCCCATATCCTTGTCGTCGCCATACTCCTTGTCGAGTTCCGACAATTTCTTGTCTGAAATTTTAGGGAGCAACGTGTTGAGGCTCTCGATCTTCGACTTCATTGAATGGTCAGTCATGCCCGGATTGAGAATGTCAACAACATGGAGCTGTATGGCAGTGTCTTCTGGCAATGCCGCAACGGCATTCTCGTTAATACCATCCTCGTAGAAGTCGCCAACGGCTTCATGCTTCGGCTCGGCTGACTCGCTTGACTTATGGCGCAACTGGTCCGGGTGAGCATTAACCCACATGACAGGAGCAAGGCCGGTGTCAATGCGGATGCCGCCCTCATCGTTAGGCTGCACTACAACTGCATCAGTCCATGTGCGGCCACCATCGGTTGAATACTGCACCTTGTCACCTGCTGCATACTCTCCTTCATTGGTCACGCCACTACCTATAAGATATTTGTAGGCTTCACGCTGCACCTGCTTCAGAAGGTCAGAATACGTAACATTGCTGTCAACGAAGACATTTCTACCGTAGCGGTCATTGCCGGTGCCTTCAGGATGGTCAACCCGGAACATGATGTGAGTAACTTCAAGGTCGCTGCCTCCAAAGCCATCTACACCCTTGGCTGCTCTTGGCTCAACGCCTATTGTCAGATACAGCTCGCGTCCTTCTTCTAATGGCAGGTGTATAGACACATCACCTCCAATAGGGGAAATGTTGGAAACTGCAAGTGGCTTTTTCTTACGATTGCCTTTCTTATCCGTCTGCTTTGAGTGAGAAGCCTCATAGTGGCTAAGGTTCAAATCAGAAATCAACTGGCTTGCAAGGTTGGCTGCATCCTTGACGGCCTTCTTCTCGGCATTACGCATGTAGCCGTATGCCTCGTTGTAGTCCTTCTCCACCTCGTCAGCCTCATAGTAGCCAAGCAGGGCAAGCTGCTCATTTACCTTGTCGAGGGTTTCATCTACTCGCTCTGCTGCTCCAGTGATAGCTTGCTCGTCGCTTGAAGTTTCTGCGAGAGCCGTTGCTTCGCTTGCAACAGACTTTGCTTCTGCTGCAACAGCATCTGTATTTGCTGCTGTCTGCTTTTCGGTTTCTTTTCGTTGCTCATTTCTTGTTGCCTTTAATTCATTGTTTGCTTTTTCTGCGGCCACTTGTGCCTTACCTTCCTCAACTATCATGTTGGCTTGTGCCATTACGTCCTTGGTAGGCTTGTCGAAATTCTCCACGTCAAAGGCTTTCACCTCTTCGTATGGAGTGAGGGCATATTTGTCATAGCCGGGAACATACTCCAGTCCTCCATAGAAAGCCTTTAACCAAGGGCGTACCTTGTCGCCCAATGCCTTAACCATCATGGAGGCATAGTTGCCAAACGACTCATTGCCACGCTCAACCATGGCCATGGCCAGACGCTGACCGACTGACATGAGCTTCTGACGCTGCTCTGCAGTCAGTTCGTCCGGATCACGGAACTTAAACCCGGCATCGCCCTCGTCGTCACCAATACCGAGAATATCACGAATGTCATTCATCAATCCGTTCATTTCCTCGTCACTGACCTCATACTTAGGCTTCTCCGGCTCTATTGGTTCTTCTGTTGGCACGCTCTCTACGCGGTTTGCAGGTTTCTTGGCTGCGGTCTTCTTGCTTGCAGTTGGCTTCTTCGGCTCCACTGCATCGCGAAGTTCCTGCGCTGTCATTGGCTGGTTGTCTGCTACGGCTTGCTCATTACCAACCATTTCAGCGGCCTTGTGTGCGTCCTCTTCGCTACGGAACATCCAACCACCGCTCTCACGGTCTTTCCAACCGCGTGCAGGGGCAAAGCGTCCCTCACCTGTACGCTCTTTGGCAAACTCCTTGACGGCACGCTCTTGGTCGGCTGTCAAGTCATGGTCAAAGGTAAGTAGAGAAACATCGCTCGTCTTGCCCTTCTTATTGGTGTAGGTTGAAGGAGTGATGGAATAGCCGACTTCTTCCGGTGCGTTGATTTCCACAACGTCCTTCTTCACCGACGAGTACTCACCAAAAGGCTTTGTCTTCCTCTTGCTCGACTCTATCCACTTCTCGAAGTCTTCGAGGTTCACGCCAGTAATGTCAATTCTGCGGCCATTCTCCCAGCCCTGCTCGTAATTGGCAAGGTAGTCGCCCTTAGCCTCGTCTTGATCATTGAAACCAAGCATAACCTTGTGCTCGTCAAAGCTGCCGTCTGGGTTGTACTGGTCAACGACGAACACCTTGCGCCCGTTCCAACCGTCAAAATCATTGGAGAGGAACACGTCAATGTGGTCGCCGTCAACACCCACTGCACCACGAATGTAGCCGTAAGTGTTGTTCATCTTGCTTTCCCATTGCTTGCCGTCAGCATCAGTCCCCTTACGCACACTGCCCTGCGGCTGCTCAATGGTGATGTCGAACGTACCAACTTGCACATGTCCCTTCTTATAGTTGCCGGCTTTCTTTTGTGCCTCGGTGGGGTCGGTGTTCACTTCGGCTGAGGCTGCTTCAATCTTGGCAGACAACGGCTGCTCATTGCCGTCAATATAGTTGGCTACTTCGTAGAGGTCGCCAAACTGTTTGCCGTCAATCTCATAATAGGTTCCGGGATAATTCTTGCTCTCGTCAGGAGCGTCAACCTTGATAACTTCCTTGCCATCAACGAACATACGGTGCTTGTAGATTTCTCCATATTCGCTTGGTTCCGTCCACTCGTCTTCTGTATCGGTGATGCGCTCGCTCAGTTTTTCCTCGGCTTCCTTCGCCAATGCGTCGGCATCGGGTTCGTTACCCTTAACTGGTTCTTCACTGGCTACGACTGGCTGTTGAGGCTCTGCATCGCTCCCAGCAACAACCGTAGCTTGTTCGCTTGCCTCGTCTCCTCCAGCTGGCTCTGCGGCTTCTGCTCTCCGTTTGCGTTCTGCAACGGCTGCGTCGATGAGGGCTTGTTGTTCTTTTGGTGTAGCATTTCTGAAATATTCGTTTACGTTTTTGAGAATTTCTTCCTTAGAGGTCACGTCTCCGCTGAACATGTCTATCTGACCTGCAGCAGGTGATGCAGCCTCGTTATTGTATGTAGAGAGAACCTTGCGCAAGTCGCTCGGCTTTCCGCTGTTCAGCAGGTTGGCAAGGAGCAACGTAACGCCATCAGTTACACGACTGTCTCCGTATTCGTCGTCAAACAGACCCTGCTGTCTGCCGTAAGGAGATACCGGCATACCTTCCTTATAGATCTCGGGCGAGTCAGACTTGGCACGACTCACAAGATCAACGGCTGCTGCCAATTCCTTGCTAAGGTCATAGCCGCTCTTGGCAAGTGTGCGGTTGTTGGCAATCTCGTTCAAGCCCATAACAACGGACTGACGAAGTGTCGGTGTGCTGATAATCTGGCGCACGGCATCGGGCGAAGTCTGGAAGACCTTGCCTATAAGTGTGTTCTCGATAAGTTCCTTACCTGCTGCCGACAAAGCATTGCCAGTGCGAAGCTCTGGTAACTGCATTTCGTTAATAACTCCTGCATCCAACAACTGACTGATGGCAGAAGCCACTGATTTGTCGTCGGCATAGTAATCAGACATGCGGTCAAAGCGGCTGATGTCATTGGTGATGCTTGTGAACACATTGTCAGGAACAATCTTGCCAAGTTTCACGGCGTGCTCAGGCTTGCTCTGCTTCTTCTGCTGTTCTGCGTTGAAGCGTGCAAACGTACTTGCATCGTATGGCAGTTCCTCATCTGGAACAAAGACAACACGCGGATGTTGCATACCGTCTATCTGCTCGGGAGTGAAACCGAACATGGCTCCAAACTCGCGCAAGTGGTCCACATACGCCTTGTCTGTGCCGTTCTTTGCTGCAATCTCGCCCGACATAGTGCGGTTGTTGCCCGAAAGCACAACGCCGTCCTTGCTAACAATGACTGGTGTCTGCAAAGCTCTGCTGTCGTAGCTGTCTGCCATATCCCTTACAATGCGCTGCGCGTCTTTGTCACGCTTGTAGTCACGGTCATTCACGCTCTCACCATTCTCATCAACCGGGAAACCTTCAGTAGGCTCGTAGGCATTGTTCACGTCATGGCTGGTTGTGGCTGCTCCTGCCTCAGTGAGGACGTAGTGACCACGGATTGTAGAACTATCTGCAAGGGTGATAGCATTAGGATTGCCCTCAACCTTGGTGGCTCCGTCCCACTTTGCTTTTATCTTCGGGTTCACGGCATGAGTGCCGACGGCCTCTTGCTCGGCTGCTTTCTCAGCGGCAATGCGCTTGTCTTCCTCCAAACGTGCAACGGCTTCGGCGTGTAGCTTTTCCTCGCGAACCTTGCGCTCTGCCTCCTGCTGCTCACGGATGGCACGCTTTCTGTCATTCATAAGGGAGTTGATGCGCGACCATGCGTTCAAGTTCTCTTCTGCTGCGGCTACTTGGGCGTTATACTCTTCCATGGCGGTGTTGTAGTTGGCCTCTGCTTCCTGCTGCGCCTTTACCATTGCCATTGGTGAACCTTTCAGAGAAGGAGCTTTCTTTGTGGGTTCCTTCTTCTTCAACGCTTCAAGTGCCTTAGTCGCCTGTTCTACTTGCGCTCTCACGATGGCAGTAGTATTTTCATCATTGCCTCCAGTAACCTCGTTGAGAGCATCAAGGGCTGTCTCGCGGTCTGCCTTCTCAAACATAGGTTCACCGGTTTCCTCGTTGATGGGTACACGCTCCAATGCGGTAGGCTGTCGGTTTGCCTCCTCTTCCTTGCGATGTTGTTCCTGCTCCAGCATCTGTTGGTTGTGCTGCTGCAACTGCTCGGCTTGCTCTTGCGGAATAGTGATACCGTTGCTCTGTGTGGCTTCATTGAAGGCACTATGGGCGTACTGTTGCAACTGCTCATCGGTAAGCTGTGATACGTTTTCAGCCGAATTTGGTACGTTTTCACCGTTTCCCTGTACGTTTTCACCGTTTTCTGGTACACCAAGCACAGCTTCGTGCTCGGCTTGAATGTTGGCGTATGCCTCATCGAGTTCTGTCTGTGGGTCGATAGCCTCACCAAGAGAGAACAGCTGGTCCGGGCTGGCAAACTTATACTCGCCAGTCTCTGCATCACAGATAACAATACTCTGATCCGAATTGCGCACGTCAATGCCGGAACCATCGGGGAGCATCACGACATTGCCCTTGACAACGTACACCGGCTTGTCGTCAACCTTCATGGTTGCAGGCTGAACAACGCCCATATCCTTATGGGTGTGTCGCTCCACATTGGCTTCAACCTCCTTGCGCTTGCCGTCGGCGGCTTCATTAGAAGCGTCCATAACGCCCTCCATTGCTGCCTTGGCATTGACATAGTAGAGTACAGCGTCCTGCTGGTCTTCGCTTAGTTCCGGATTGTTGACAAGCGGCCAAGGGTCTTCGTTTATTTCTGCAATGCGCATTTCAGCGTCAGCACCGAAGGCATCCTCACACATCTGGTAAGCCTCCTGCATACGCAAAGTAATGGCATCTACCTCGGCCTTAGCGTCGGTATCGCCTTTCTCCACCTTATCCCAAAGCAGACGTGCTTGGTCGTATGCGGCTGCGGCGGCTGACTCTGCCTCCGACATAGGCTGCTCTGCCTCTGCGCTGGCTCCTGCCTCCTCGCTCTTCTGTTCTGGGAACAAACGCTTGATATAGTCTTCTACAGCTGCTTGCTCCTCTTCGGTGCGGTTTTTCGGCTCCTTGCGTAGTGTAGCGTCAACGTCCACGCCGGTTTCCTCCTTGATTGATGCGCGGATGGCTTCCGGACGTTCACCGTCTGCCATTGTCTTGTTGGCTTCAATGGCGCGGTCTATATCCTCAACCATCTTGCCATAGGCCGCAATAGCATCCTTGTCGCCCTCCTTCACAGCCTTGTAGTTGCGCATAACAGTGGCAAAATCGGCACCGGGTGCAACAGACTCAACTGCGGCTTGCACAACCTTGGCATTGGCGGCTGCTTCCTTGTAGCGTTCACCAACGTCCACACTGTTAAGCTCTGCCTGACGCATGATGTTGGCCTCCTCCTTCTTTGCCTCTTCCTCGGTCTTGAAGTGACGGCTCGTTACAACCTCACCTTGTGCGGTCATAGCCTGTACTGTCACGCCGTTCGCATCCTTATTGGTTGTATAACCAGTGACGGTGCCCATCGGCAACATACGTCCAGTGAGGATATAATATGCCTTCGCTCTTGCGCTCTGACTGACGTTCGGGTCCTGCATGAGGCGTTCCATAGCTTCGTAGCCGTCAAACTCCGGATTGCTCACACGCTTGGCCTCTGCATGTTGGTAGTCAACGTCAAAGGTCATGGTTTTGCCGTCCGTCATGGTCGGCTTGGCTTTTGGTCTTGTCGGCTTGGCTTTTGGTTTTGTCGGCTGCTTAGGTGTGCGAGTGAAGAGCGATGCAAGGTCACCATATCCGTTGCGTCTGAGTTCCTCACGTTCCTCCTTGGTGAAGTCGAGGTCACGCGGACTCGCATCCATGCGCTTACGTAGTCTCTCTGCAAAACTTCTTCGGTTGCGGTTGCGCTCCTCCATGGTCTTAGGCTCAGCTATAGGACGAAGACCGGCAATAACCTGTGGTGCCGACTTGATGCCGTGGCTTACCTTGAAGCCCAACATCATAGCCATGTTGTCCGTCCAGATGTCCATAGCCTTGCGCTTTCTTGGGTCGTCGTCTGCTAACTGTGCGTTCTCGATCCATTCGGGAGTGGCAAAAATGGTTCCCTCGGCAACAGTAGAGGTCATAAGCTCTCCTGCACGGATGCCCACCTTGCCAGCCGTGCTCTCGGTGGCCTTCACCAACTTGTCAGACACATTGCCCAACACTGGAGATAGGGTACCGGTAACCGAACCGAGCAACATGCCGTGCCCGGTCGCCTTCAACATGTCGCCAGCTGAAAACTCATACTCGCCAGTTTCCGGGTTCAATGTTCCGCCCAGCCTCATCTGCTGCTGCATGTTCTTCAAGCCCTCGAATGTACCGAAGTTGGCAGAACCTGCGGCCACTCCTGCAACCATACGTCCGGCAAGTGTACGACCGACGTAACGCTCTGCAGCTTCCTTGCTTGCGCCTTTAAGTGCCATTTTGCCACTCAGTTTCAAGGCTTGTTTACCTGCAAAGCTACCAACACCACCCGAAATATAGGTAGTCGGGTCAATAGCCATATTCAAAACGGTACCAGTGATGTCGAGCGCACGATGATCTGTGCCATATCTGCTCATCGCGTCCATGTCGGCGGCCTCTGTTCCGATGGAGTGGGATAATAGACGTGCTGCCATATTGTCGGCAATCGTCTGTGAGAAGAAAGGCTGGTCTGCAACCTTGCGAAGAAGGAACTCCGTCTTACTCTTAGGCATTCGTGCTTGCACTGCACGCTCATACGTAGCGTGGTACACCTCGCCTTGCAGGGCTTCCTTTGCAGCTTGCGACACCGTTCTGCCTTTCAGCTCCGACGGATGCTCGCGGAAATAGCGGCTGTAGTTCAGCATCTGATTATCCTTATACTCCTGAGGCATATTCTGCAACACCGACTGCGCCATCTTCTCCAGATTGAACGTGTCCTGACGCTTGGCTGCTCGTTTGATGTCGCGCAAAGTCTCGTCACCTCGTCGCAATGGCATACCATCGGGGCCAAGAGGAGTGATAGATTTCTTCAACCTATCCCAGAAACTGCCACCTTCAGCACGTTCCATATCCTTGCGGTACGCCTCATCAGCCGCTCTGTCCTCGGCTTCGGCACGCTGCCACTCGTCTTCAATGGCCTTTCGCATAGGAGCCTCATAGTCCAGCTGCGCCTGTTTGCGAACGTCCTCGGGCTTGTTAGGGTCAAGTCCGTTCTCCTTCATACGGTTTTGGAATTGGTGGGCGAGACGTGCCGTTCTTGCCTCATACTCGGCTTGGTTGGCCTCTATAAGTGATGTGGTGAGCGTACCGTCGGGCAATACCCACTGGGTTTTCGCCTTGCCGTTCTCATACTTCACGCCGTATGGCTGAGGCGACTGCTCGCTCTGCACCGGCTTCTGCCGACTGCCGCCACGTGCGCCACTACTTGCTGGAGCCGGGGATGCGGTGTTGAAGCCGACGACATGAGTAGGAGTGCCAGCCATACGCGCTTGGAACTCTCCAAGTCTGCGTCGCTCGCGTCCTTTCTGTGTCAACGGCTCCATCATGCGACCAATCTTGGCATTGGTGTTGGCAATGCCCTGCTGCACCTGCTGCTTCATCTGGCCCATCTGCAAACTCATGCGGATTTTGTCCTGCTCCGTCATAGGCGTGCCCTTCGGCTTCTGCTGCTTTGGCTGTTCCGGGGATGCCGAAACGGCTGAGGCTGGCTTCCGCTGTCCAGAAGATGGGGTTTCCCTCTTGGGTGCCGCCTTTGGTGCATACATACTCTCGAAGTCGGCCATGCTGCCCATGTCAAGCCCCATGCCCTTGGCCTTCTCATAATACCACTTGCGGTCTTCACCGTTGGCAAGCGAAGACTTGAACTCTGCTTCACTGCCAATATTGTAGCCCTTGGCTTTCAGTTTGCCGTAGAGCCACTTGATGTCGTCATTATCGTTTACTTGTGCCATTATCTTCTTCTGCTTGGTGGCGTATTATCGGGGACTACGCGCTTGGCATAGCCACTTTTCTTCTTGTACGTAGTAGTGGACTTGCCGTTGGTCTCGCTGTCAGTCGTGCTTGTAGAGGTAACATCAGTTTCCTCAAACGTACCATGTTGCTTGGCAAATGCCTCCGCAGCTGCTGCCGTTCTGAACTTGTGCTCACGTCCATTCTCGTCCCATGCGCTGAATTCATTGTTATTGGAACGGTCATGCGCCCTTGCCGAAGCATAATGGTCTGTGGCCGCTGCCCGGCTTGATGCAGCCGACGCTCTCTGTGCCTCACCTCGTGCCTTTTCGGTATCAACCTTTGCCTTGTAGAGGTCAGGAGCATTGTCCGCTTCTGCCTTGGCTGTAACAGCCTCCTGCTCGGCTTTAGTAGCCTTACCAGCTTGCTCACGCTGCTTGTCGGGCTGCAATGCCGCAAGCCATCCGTGCTCCTCTTGTTCACGTTGTGCCTTTTCACGTGCCAATTTTTGCTTTTCCTGCTCAGCTTCCATCTCTCGCAAGGTCTTGGCACGCTCATTCTGTGCGTCACCGATTTTGAGTGAATACTGGAGGTATTTGTCCGCGTTGGCTTGTCGTTCAGCTTTCAGCTTCTCCAGTTTCTCCTGCAATGGCGTGAGCTGGCTTGCCTCCTTGTGGTCATACATGTTAGGAGCACCGCGAGTAGTGAAGAAAAGGTTGCTCAACGCTTGCAGACCATCGCTGACGGCTGAAACAATCTTCGCCGACTTCTCTCTGCGTTCTCTCTTCTTGCGTTCCTCCTCGGTTTCCGGCTTCACGCGGTTAGCGGCTTCCTGCAAGGCTGCTATCTGCTGATCGTAACCCATCGTGTCGTTGTGTGGCGACACACCGGCTGGATTGTCGGCAGGTGGTGCCACGTCAGTCTTTGGTGGTTCCTTCGACTCCGACGGCTCCGGCGCATTGCCTCCGCTGTTCTGCTCGGTCCATGCCTCCGTCCCTTTCGGTGCTGGCTCTGGCTGTGTAGGCTGCTCGGCCCAGTCAAGCGAACCTTTAGGTGGGGTATATCCACCATCATTGCCCTGCTCGTACTGTTCCTGCTGTTCTTCTGTCCAATTACTCATGTCGAATGTTTTTAGAAGGCTCCAGCAATCCCTGCACCTGCTTTGGCAACGCCCTGCACGGCTTGACTGATGGCTTGTGCCTTGTTAATCTCCAAATTGTTCAACGCTTCGTTGATCTGCGAGTCGCGCTGCTGATAGGTCTGCTCAATCTGGTCTTTGCGGTTCTCCGCATTGACAGCTATCTGCGACGTTGCATCGGCCAATGCTTGTGCGTTTGCGGCCTTGGCTGCTGCTGTGCTCTCGTCAGTACCACCCATCACGGCTTGGGCACCTGCCGCCTGTCGGTTGCGGTTTCTGATGCTCTCCTCCGTCTGGGTGAGTATGCGCTGAGCGTCCGCCCTCTGCGTCGCATCCTCGTTATAACGACGGTCATACCAGTTCTGGTTGGCCTCCTTCTGTGCTTGGAGGTTCTTCTTCACTCGTCTCATCGCTTTGCTTGCGCTGATGCCGCCAAAGATGCTGCCGGCTGCTCCGAGTGCGCCTCCTGCTATGCTACCAATTAGTCCCATATCGTTTTATGTTTCAAAAGTTATAATTCGTGCGCTAAATTAGTAATGTATCTTTGCCCAGTACTTTTAACTTTTGCGCCAACGGCGCAACACAAAACATAATCAATATGAAGGGAATGAAGACCGGTGGCAGGAAAAAGGGCACACCAAACAAGGAGAACCCGATAAAAGGGTTCATCAAAACACATTCCTTGGCATACTTCGAACCCAAGGAAATAGTTGGCGACGACGGTAAGAAGCGCACAATGTCAGACTTCGATTGTGACATGATGATGCTTGCGCCTGACGATCGCGTAAACGCAGAGCTGCGCTTGCTGGAGTTCCATACGCCAAAGATGAAGGCTATCGACGTTGACATGAACGCACACGTCAGCGTACGCACAATCGAAGACAAGCTGCGCGTCCTTTGTGGCGAGGAAGAAGATGATGACGACGACGAGGACGATTAAGCCAGTCTCTATTTCATCTACTTTTAGACCGACTCATTTTGTTTACTCATAGTTTTTTAGGCTTCGACCTGTCCGTGAGGATGGGTCGTTTTTTATTCCCAAACTCTTCAACAAAAACCCCTATGGGGTTTCTAAAATAACCCCATAGGGGTTTTTATTCGCTGTAACATCTTAAATATCAACGAATAACGGCATTTTATGTTTTTCGCTTTTTGTCATAGTTCATTAGGGTTTAAGCATGTTCTTTACAATTCGTTTCAGTGGAGTTTTCTGTTTTAAGTCGTTGATTACTTGGAAAATTATGTAGTTGCCGAGGGGTTTATTTACGGTTGATTTTCATGCAGTTAAAAAAACGGGTAAGGGGTTTTATAAATAACCCCATAGGGGTTTTTGTTTTGCGTTTTTAATAACCCCTTAGGGGGTTCTGAAATAACCCCATAGGGGTTTTTCAAAAGAAGAAAACTCGACACAAATAATATCCCCTATGGGGTTTTCCTCGCGCGCGCGTATAGATATAACGAATGTTATATAAACATAAAGGATAAAGGAATATAGATATATATTATACTCCTTACGTCGTATAATACGACAACAACGACGACAAAAAGACTTCGAGTTTGAAGTTCTTTTTTACTTTCTGAGATACTACAAAATGAAAATGTCCGACCTTGCAATTGCAAAGCCGGACAAATATTAAAAGCCCTTACCTTTGGTGCGTTCATACACCGCCTCACGTTCCGTGTCAACGTTTTTAATTCTGAATTGAACTGCACATCTTTCCGGGATGCTGTCCGGCAGCTTCGCCGCCAGCCGTGATATAATCTCGTCAATGTTGCTGAAGCCGATGTCGCTCACCTCGGCCAGAACCTCACCACGGAAGTAGGCCCGGGCATATATCATGTACTTCGGTGCTATGCGGAACAAAGCGTCCTTCCGTTCGTCAACGTCTCGCGCTATTCCCTGCTTGCTCCTGCGTGTGCTGAAGAAGATGAAGTCAATCACTTTAGCGTTGAGTTCCCACGCCGGTGTGAAGTCCAACTTGATATAACCTCGTGTGATGGTGCGCCCATGAGAGTGGTTCATGGCAAATGCAACCTCGTCAATGGATGCTTTGCAGTCGTTCTGCGCCACTGTTCCCCATGTGTGCCGGAACGTGTATGCCTTGTACTGCTTCGCTTTCGGTATGCCCATACTCTCACAAACCATCTTGATGCCTTTGTTCACACAAGCACAGAAAGAGTCACTGTCACAAAACCTTTCATGGAAGTTGAAAAAGTACTTGTCGTTTGGATCGTGCGATTTGTACTTCTCCACCAATGGCTGGATAACCGGCTCCACGCGCATCTCGATATACGCATCATCCGTGCGTACCTTCTTCGTCTTCGCCCTGTTGTAGCATAATATTCCGTTGTGATAGCCGTCCCTTGGCATTTCGAACAGGTCAACCGTGTTGATACCTGCAAGGCAAAGTATCATCTTGGCCACGTCACGCCCAATCTCTGGCACCGGGTCAATGAACTTCGTTTCCGGCAATGGTGCAGCAAAGAACAGTCGGCATTCCTCCGGGCTGATGGCAATCTTTGTCGAGCGGTCCGCCTGTGGTATCTTCACCTTGCCCCAAGGGTTCGTCCTGATACGGATGATGCCGTTGTCGTAGTCGTTGTATTCCTTGATGGCAGCTCTGAACACTTGCCTTATGCACACAGGGTACATTTCCTTTGCCCTGTGCGTCTGCTCCAACGTAGCTATCCATCGGTTCACGAATGTCGATGTCAGCTGTCCGAACATAAGCCTGTTGGTACCTGCAAACCTCTCCATGTGCTGCAACGCCAGTTTGTAGTTCTTGGCGTTCCGCACCTGTCCATTGTCAATCATACGGTCTATGTGAAGTGCAGCATAGTCAGAGAAGCACAAGTCCTCGTCCTCCTTCGTCACATACTCGATGATCTGCCTGACCGTCCACCTTGTGCAGTCCACCCTGTTAAGCAGCTCACTAAACCTCAATATGCGCCTTGCGCAATATTCCGTCACAAATGGGTCGGTAATATTCCCTTCTCGATCAAGCTGTTTCTTGGTAACAACCTTGTCTGTCTTGATGTAGCCGGGTTTGCGGTTCTGCATCACCCGGATGTACACTTGGTAGAAGCCGTCCTTTCGTGGCGTTCTTACCGTTGCTTTGAATAGAGCCATAATTTCAATTCTATTTTGTTGTTCATCAAAAATCGTTTGTAAGCACTTGTAAGCACGACCACCAAAGTTTGTGTCAGTTTTTGTAAGCAAAGCCTACAAATTCTGCATGATTAGTGTGCAGAACGTGCAGACCCACCAAAAACAATTTAGGCGGCAAGCCTCTTTATTATCAGAGACTTACCGCCTAACTCGTTAGTTACGAGGGCTTATCTTATTATTCCTCTACAGCAGCCTGCGCAGCAGCCAAGCGAGCTATAGGTACTCGGAACGGTGAACAACTAACATAGTTCAAACCTACCTTGTGACAGAACTTAACCGAAGAAGGCTCACCGCCATGCTCGCCACAGATACCGCATTTAAGATCTGGACGTACCATGCGACCCTTATCGACTGCCATTTCGACAAGTTGTCCTACACCATTTTGATCGAGGACCTGGAACGGGTCAACCTTCAGTATTTTCTTGTCTAAATATACAGGCAAGAAACTGGCAATGTCATCGCGTGAATAGCCAAACGTCATCTGAGTCAAGTCGTTCGTACCGAAACTGAAGTACTCTGCACGTGAAGCTATTTTGTCAGCAGTAAGAGCAGCACGCGGAATTTCAATCATTGTGCCAACCTTAAACGGAATTTCCATACCCTCCTCCTTGAACAGAGCGGCGGCTTCATCGCGAATAACCTTCTCTTGCGCCTCGAACTCATACAATATACCAGTCAAGGGAACCATGATTTCGGGGTGAGGATCCAAGCCTTCACGTTTCAGATCAATAGCTGCAGAAAGGATAGCTCTGGTCTGCATCTGAGTGATTTCGGGATAGGTATTACCAAGTCGGCAACCACGATGTCCCAACATGGGATTATGTTCACACAGGCTGTCAACACGCTGTCGGATATACTCAACTGTCACGCCCATAGCCTTAGCCATTTCTTCCTGTCCCTTGGTATCATGCGGCACAAATTCGTGAAGAGGTGGGTCAAGAAGGCGTACATTTACAGGATATCCGTCCATTGCCCGGAATATGCCCTTAAAATCTTCCTTCTGATATGGTAGAAGTTTGGCAAGCGCCTTTTTGCGACCTTCAACATCTTCAGCCAAAATCATTTCACGCATAGCAACGATTTTCTCGTTGTCAAAGAACATGTGTTCTGTACGACAAAGACCAATACCTACAGCACCAAATTTGCGCGCTACCTCCGCATCGTGCGGCGTATCAGCATTGGTACGAACCTGCAATCGAGTATATTTAGCACACAGATCCATCAACGCTGCAAAATCACCTGAAAGTTCGGCAGCTTGTGTTTTGATTTCTCCTTGATACACACGTCCATTTGTACCATTTAACGAGATATAATCACCTTCGTGGAGCACAACGCCATCTATTTCGACAGTACGAGCCTTGTAGTCAACATTGATGGCACCCGCACCACTAACGCAACATTTGCCCATGCCACGTGCCACAACTGCCGCATGAGATGTCATACCACCGCGAGCTGTAAGAATACCCTCTGCCACAGCCATACCTGCGAGGTCCTCTGGCGATGTTTCAATACGAACCATTACCACTTTATGGCCATCTTCGTGCCATTTGGCTGCATCATCAGCAAAGAATACAATTTGTCCGCACGCAGCACCAGGGCTTGCAGGCAAACCACGAGTCAGTTCCTTAGCCTTAGCAAGTGCCTCCTTTGAGAATACCGGGTGTAAAAGTTCGTCCAACTTCTGCGGTTCGCAACGTTCTATGGCTGTTTTTTCGTCAATCATACCCTGACGTAACAAGTCCATGGCGATTTTAACCATTGCAGCCCCCGTACGCTTTCCGTTACGTGTTTGGAGGAACCAGAGTTTACCTTCCTGTACAGTAAACTCCATGTCCTGCATGTCGTGATAATGCTCTTCAAGCTTTGTTTGGATAGCATCAAGCTGGTGGTAAATCTCAGGCATGGCCTCCTCCATCGAAGGATATTCGGCCTTACGCTTTTCTTCGCTTATGCCCTGCAGTTCAGCCCAACGGCGTGATCCTTCGAGCGTAATTTGTTGCGGTGTACGTATACCGGCTACAACATCTTCGCCTTGTGCATTAACCAACCATTCCCCATTAAAGAGGTCCTCGCCAGTTGCAGCATCACGACTGAAGCAAACGCCTGTGGCCGATGTGTTGCCCATGTTGCCAAACACCATAGCCATTACTGTTACCGCTGTACCCCATTCTGCAGGTATACCCTCCATTTTACGATACAGAATGGCACGTTCGTTCATCCACGAATCAAACACAGCACAGATTGCGCCCCACAGTTGCTCCATAGGGTCTGTTGGGAATTCCTTGCCTGTCTGCTCAACGATGGCAACCTTGAAACGCTTTACAAGTTCCTTCAGGTCATCTACCTCAAGTTCATTGTCAAGCTGAACGCCCTTGGCCTTCTTTACATCGTCAATAATAGCTTCAAACGGATCCACGTCATCTTTATTTACTGGCTTCATACCCAGTACAACGTCGCCATACATTTGTACAAAACGACGATATGCATCATAAGCAAAGCGGGGATTGCCAGTCTTTTTTGACAGACCTTCAACAACCTCGTCATTGAGACCCAGGTTCAAGATAGTGTCCATCATGCCAGGCATCGAGGCTCGGGCCCCTGAGCGCACTGAGAGCAACAAGGGATTTGCCACATCACCGAACTTGCTATTCATGAGTTGTTCCGTTTGGTGCAAGCTCTTTTCAACATCTTCCTTCAACAATGCTACAACCTGGTCTTTTCCTATTTTGTAGTATTCGTTGCAAACGTCTGTAGTAATTGTAAACCCTGGAGGCACTGGCACACCTATCAAGTTCATTTCGGCAAGGTTTGCCCCCTTACCTCCCAATTCGTTACGCATGTCAGCGCGGCCCTCGGCCTTGCCATTACCAAAAGTGTAGACTCTTTTAATGTTATTCATGGTGTTTTACAATTGATTATCCATTTGTAAATTGTATGTTCTTTAATGGTACATCACATTCCATGCAACGTCTCCATAACTGACGCAAATATAATAGTATGTTTTTACACAGACAAGTATTACACGATATTTTTGCAACTTGACATTGAAAAATGAGTGCATTAGTGTTAATTTACTCAACACTAATAGGACTTTTTAGCAATGCAATATACTTTTAAGCACATATAATAATGTATCACGTAAAGGACATTATGAAGCAACTATTTACACTATGCCTTGAGCCATCATGGCGTATGCCACCTTCATAAAGCCAGCAATATTGGCCCCTTTCACATAATTAGTGTGTCCATCTGGTTCCTTGCCATACTTTATACACTGTTGGTGTATCGCATGCATGATGTGTTGCAACCGCGTGTCAACCTCATCAGCCGACCATGACAGATGCATGGCATTTTGAGTCATTTCGAGTCCAGAAGTTGCTACGCCCCCAGCATTTACAGCCTTGCCTGGCGCAAAAGGCATTCCGTGGGCTGTAAAATAATCAACAGCCTGACTTGTACAACCCATATTGCTCACCTCGGCCACCATTTTTGCACCGTTAAGGCAAATCATTTCAGCATCGCGTTCGTTTAATTCATTCTGTGTGGCACATGTCATCACGATGTCAACCTCTTGTTCCCAGGGTTTGCGTCCCTCGTAAAAGGTTGCCTCTGGATATTTTTCGGCATAGGGTGCAATTATATCATTGCCCGACGAACGTAGTTCCAGCATGTAGGCGATTTTATCACCCACCACACCTTGTGGATCATACACATACCCGTCCGGACCACTAAGTGTTACTACACTCGCACCCATCTCTACTGCCTTCTTTGCCACCCCCCAAGCTACATTACCAAAGCCCGATATGGCGATTCTTTTACCAGCAATATCTTCTCCCAAATCCGCCAACATTTGACGCACAAAGTACATTGCTCCATAGCCAGTTGCTTCGGGACGTAACAAAGAGCCCCCAAATTCTATTCCCTTTCCGGTAAATGCACCAGTATGCTGAAGGCACAACCTTTTATACATGCCATACATGTAGCCCACCTCACGAGCACCAACACCTATATCACCCGCAGGCACATCTTGTTCTGCCCCTATATTGTGCCAAAGCCCCAACATATAAGCCTGGCAAAATCGCATAATTTCGGCATCACTCATACCGCGAGGTGAAAAGTCTGCCCCACCCTTGGCTCCGCCCATTGGCAGTGTGGTAAGTGCATTTTTGAAGGTTTGTTCAAAACCAAGAAATTTCAGAATACTCAGATTTACCGAGGGGTGAAACCGAATTCCCCCCTTATATGGGCCTATTGCATTATTAAACTGCACACGATGCCCAATATTCACATGTACTTCGCCCTCATCGTCAACCCAAGGAACTCTAAAAGTTATTATTCTATCGGGTTCTACCAGGCGTTCTATCAGTTTAACACGCTCAAATTCTGGGTGCTGATTATACACATGCTCGATTGAGCGCAAAACTTCTCGCACTGCTTGCAAATACTCTAATTGGTCTGGATATTTCTTCGTGAGCAATTGCATTACGCTTTCTGTTTTCATGACTTTATGTTTTAAGGATTAAGATTTGTGGGCTATACACGGCCCTTGTTTTTACAAATGTACAGATAAAATACAATGACAGCCGCAACAAAGACAGAGAAAAGCCTCATTTTATGTTATACAACACCTAATTCATAACAAAATGTCATGTCGAACAATTCTGCACGCGCTCCATTTTCAAGAAAACGACTATTAGAAGCCATACTCAGATAACAGGCGTAACCGGACTTGCCCGATACACGCAACGTCAGATCGAGCCAAGTGCCAGGCTTACAATATAGAGATATAACGCTATCTCGCACTAATTTTAATACCACACACGTAAAAGCCCCTTTGAAGCATGGTAAAACTATTTTTTTAGTTTTGTCTACGCTCTGCACTTTTGCTTAGTAATAAATTGATAATCAACGAATAAAAGCGTGTAGACAAGTCTGAAATTAGTATACACTGTCATCTACACTTTCTGTGTGTCGCGAGGTGTTCTAACAGCATAAGAAGAGGGCCTGTTGAGTATAGGGAGAGCGGATTTTCAATTACTCCTACAGTTTTTACGCTCCCCCTATGCAGTCATTACTGACTGGCACGACGAGTGCAACGCTTATATATGCAAGTAAGACAGTGCAGGCAATGTGCACATGAAGTGTAGATAAAAATAAGACGTGTATGCACTACATATTTACCTGATTATCAACGCAGTTTGTCTAAAAAGTGCAGAGTGCAGACAAAATCGCGGAAGTGTTTACACGCTTAAAACACGCCACTTCATTTGGCGTCAATTACAAACGCGACGCCCAAATCCCGTTACGAAAGGCATATAGCGATAAATCAAATATACGAACATGGTAGTTAGCAAATAAACGCACAGATAAGCAAGTACCACATAAAAGTAATTTCCATCATAAGTTAGATGCAGAAACGAGAATGCGGCACCTACAAACATTGGCACACCACCACACAGAAAATAATAAACGATAGAATGACGGCCGGTCCACTCTAAGAACCGACAAGGTGGTAATAGTCTGAACAAATTGAACAAGGCAAATCCACCAACAATCACGTTTATAAGGAACACCGCATAATTGCTTATACCAATAGGCCAAATTGTCATGAACAAGTCCTTTTTATAGACATAGCATTTCAAGGAAAAGAGCATCACACAAGCTATCACTGTAGGCCAAACACCGACCACAAGTTTGTGCTCATACCGATGGAAGACATACCCAAAGAATAAGAATAGCATGGCTTGCAACGCATTGCCGAACTGCCAAAAAGTCACAAGGTTCCCATTCAGGGCAAGCAATGCAGAGCAACAGAATGAAAGCACACAGACCGAGCCAAGAGCGAACATATTACCACGACACAAACGCAATGCTACTACGAAAAAGATCTCTGCAACGATTAGAGCTGCAATGAACCATGAAGCTTGCCCTGTCACGACGTTTTGCACTAACGCCCAGGCATTGTCAACCCGTTCGCCATGAGCTAAAGCCTTAGGAACGGCCATGACAGAAGTGAAGATAAAATAGGGCCACAGCAAGTTCCTTAAAACTGACTTCAACTTGTACTTTATGTCAATCATGCCAGCTTTCTTGTAAAGAAGATAACCTGACAACATAAAAAACAGATACAAAGCATCGGAGACATAAAGATTGTAGCCTATTACACTTGTACCTGTATAGTATATTTCGGTGTGGAAAAGGAGGATTGCCATCATGCAAAATCCCCGCAAACAATCAATCCATCGTTTTCTTTGAGTTGGAAATACACTGTATTGCATAAGTGGGCATTCAAAATAATTTTATACAATCAGCAGGTGTCATTTTCTCATTGAAGATTCGCTACTGGGCGCTTCTGCCGCCCCTCGGCCGCAGTCATATCGCACGATTTTGAGCACCTACTTACGAGTTGAAGTTATATTAGTAGGACGAAGATAACATTTAAGTTTCACATAGCTAATATGAGCCTTACACTTTCTTTCATGTACCTACGCATGCCCCACCTCTATAAAGAATTAACGCCCTTGCAACAGATGCTTATTAAGATACGTCTGAACTTGCTCCTTATAGCTATCCGAAATAGGTATGTATTTGCCATTGACCACGACTTGTCCTTTTTCAAATACCCTTACCTTCCGCATGTTCACTATATATGAGCGGTGTATTCTATAAAAAGTATCGCTTGGCAAGGCATTCTCAAAGCTGCGCATAGAACTCAGGCACAATATAGGTTTGGGCTCGGAACTAATGTATATTTTTACATAGTCTTTCAAACCCTCTATATACAAGATGTCCGAAAAATCTATACGCACCAGTTTGTAGTCGCTCTTCACAAAGAGGTAATCACTGTTCACGTCCTTCAGCACAACTTGTTCTGTTGAACCATTGTGTTCATACTTTGTTGCCTCATTGTGCTTGGCCACCATCATATCGTACCATTTTTGCGCGCGGTTTACTGATGCAACGAAATCGACATAGCTTATAGGCTTTAACAGATAGTCAAGTGCATTGACCTTATACCCCTCCAAAGCGTATTGGCTGAATGCAGTTGTAAAAATAATACGTGTGCGAGCTGTGTCTATTGTTTTAGAAAAGTCTAATCCATTCAAATCAGGCATCTGAATGTCGAGGAAAATGATGTCGACTGGATTACTTTGCAATCCACCCATGGCCTCAACGGCACTGGCATATTTGCCACACAACTCCAACATGGGGGTTTTGGCTACATAACTCTCGAGCAGTCCAAGAGCCAATGGTTCATCGTCAATAATTGCGCACTTCATTTTTCTGAGTTTTGGTTTAATTCTTTTCTATTGGTGTATCAAAGATTTCTATGACAGAACTATATGTTTTGCCACCATCAATGGCCCCATATTTCCATTTGTAACGTCCGAGATAAGCAAACTGCAAACGACTTGCCACTTGCTTCAGACCGATGCCCCCTGGAGCCTTATCAGACTCGTTTTTGGGCGTATTACTATTTTCGCACTTAAACACCAAATGGTGAGCATTTGCCTTCAGACTTATATGAATAAAACTATTGCCTGTAGAACATACCCCATGCTTAAAAGCATTCTCGACTAACGAGATGAATATCAGCGGTGCTATAGGTACGTTTTGACTCTCTGGGTAATCGAACTCAGCCTTTACCTCGACATCATTATACAAACGCAGCCTCATCAGAGCGATGTAGGATTTTAAGAACTCTACTTCTTTGTCTAAACTAACCCTGTCAGACTGGTTCTCGTATAACATGTAGCGAAGCAAACGGCTCAACTCCTGAATAGCTTGCTGAGCCTTTACCTGGTCGAAAGCTGTCAAGGCATATATATTATTGAGCGTATTAAGCAGAAAATGAGGATTAATTTGATTTTTCAGATTTTTCAATTCGGCCTGCGAACGTCCGAGTTCCGCCTCAGCTCTTGCTTGCTCACTCTGTCGCCAACGCAAACTAAGTTTCAAGGCAACTGAGGCACCTACTGAGAATATGTAAAACAGCAGCCCACGTATCACAAAGTAGCTTTTGGGCGGAAACATCGGAAACTCTGGTATTCGCTTAAGCTTTGGTGGATGTGGGGGGAACCAAATGCTTTGACATTCAACGCCTGTTTGATACAATGCAAAGATAATAATGTTGACAATAAAGAACCACTTTTGCTTTCCCTTTGTTAGGAGAAAACGTGGTATGAGCACAAAATAATTAAGATAAAAGGCTACGCATATAGTTAATGGCAGGATACTGCCATGCAAATAATGGTCCCAATTAATTGATTCACCGCTATGTTTGAATATCAGAGGCGATAAAAATATATAACACCACGTCAGTACATGTACTACAACCTCTATGAAACATTCTAAAAGTGGTTTACGCTGTTGGTTACTCATACTCTAATAGTTTATTAACAGATGGCACTGTGCAAAAGCGCAGTGTAAAACTTTCGATGAACACACTTACAAGGATTGACCATGTGCCACCTAATTATTGAATGGTGCAAACATACAAAAAAACTGCATATCCAACAACACATGACTTCATCACCTTTCTGCGCCATCACATAGTGCATATTGAAAATCAAAGAATTACATAACTCAACTTTCAGCCCGCACAGCATGCAGTACGAATAACGGCAGCGACCGTCCGTTGTCAAACGAAACGGTGATGCACGTGTGGGGGTGATGAGAGCACAAAACCAAGTCTAAGTTATGTCACATCGGTCGTAGTAAGCGTTTACTCCGAACGTAGTAAGCATGTTGAACGTCCGTAGTAAGACAACCCAAGTTTCGGATTTAACTCAAACGGGGCCCAATGATTTCCATCTGCAAACTTAGTGCTTGTTGCTTTTGACCTTTCAGGCCGTTCTCTTCTAAATCCGAAACTTGAGTCGACTAATATTAAACATCTACTTATTACGATGTGCTTTTACTCGTAACGTATGGCTTCTATGGGGTCGAGGCTTGCTGCCTTTTTAGCCGGATACCAGCCAAAGAATATGCCTGTAGCTGAACATACGGCAAAACTCAGCAACACGCTCCAGGGCTGGATTTGTATGGGCCAGTGTGCGAACACATTGATACCAACTGCCGCACCGATTCCCACTATTACGCCAATCAAGCCACCTGTCACGCTAAGCAAGACAGATTCTATCAAAAATTGGTTTAGTATATCTATACCACGCGCTCCAACAGACATACGTAAACCAATCTCCTTGGTGCGCTCCGTTACGCTTACATACATGATATTCATAATACCTATACCGCCTACGACGAGCGAGATACATGCTACAACCAACAACAGGACAGTCATAGTGTCGGACGTTGAGTTCATCATTTCGGCCATTTCCTGCTGGCTTCTGATTGTGAAGTTATCTTCATCTGAAGCTTTCAACTTGTGATTCTCGCGTAAAATGCTGGTTATATCCTCTATGGCTAAATCGGTCATATCCTCTGTCACCGCCGAGGCATTGATGCCCTGCAAGTAAGTGACCGATAATATACGCTTCATAACCGTTGTGTAAGGAGCCAGCACGACATCGTCTTGATCCATTCCAAACGAATTGTAGCCTTTCGATTCCAAGACGCCAACCACACGGAATGGTATTTTGTTGAAACGTATGACCTTGCCTACAGGATCTTCGCCATTAGTAAAAAGATTGTCGGCCACCGTTTTACCTATCACGCAGACCTTTGCACTGCTGCGCACCTCCTCGTCGGTAAACATCTCACCGTCCTTGACCTTTTGCTGTCGGATTTGCATATAATCTGGTGATATGCCATAAATGGTCGACGGGGTGTTATTATTGCCATTGATAAACTGACCAGAAGAATTTACGCTCGGAGATATGGCTGACAAGTATTTTGCCTGCTCCTTTAATGCCTCATAGTCTTTCAATTTCAGGGTCTGCATATCAGATGCGTCCTGCTGGGCACCACCAGGCCCTTTGTCCTGGCCCGGACGAATCATGATCATATTCGAGCCCATCTCAGCAATGTTGGCTTGTATACTCTTTTTCGACCCCTGTCCAATGGCCATCATAGCTATAACCGAAGCCACACCTATGATAATGCCAAGCATGGTAAGGAAGGAGCGCAACTTGTTTGCCGCAATGGCACGCATCGCTATTTTGAACAGATTGCTATAATTCATAACAAGTTTATATTATTATCGTTATTTACGACTCTTCATTCGGTGGCAATTCTGCTAATGCCTTTGATGCAGAGTGTATGTTGTGATTAACAACATCCTCACGTATCAATCCATCGCGCAAGAATATGTTACGGCTGGAATATAAAGCAATTTCGGGATTATGTGTTACGAATATAATCGTTCGCCCCGCCTTAAACAGCTTTTGAAAGAGGACTAATATCTCAAACGAAGTGCGCGTATCCAAGTTACCCGTAGCCTCATCTGCCAATATTACCGCCGGATCGTTGACCAACGCACGTGCTATTGCCACACGTTGCATTTGACCACCAGACATTTGGTTCGACTTGTGATAAAGTCTCTCGCCGAGTCCTACCATTTTTAACGCCTCGATGCTACGCTTTCGACGTTCTGAGGCCGATACAGATGAATTATACATCAATGGTAGCTCTACATTTTCAACAGCTGTTGTTTTAGGCAACAAATTATAGTTCTGGAACACAAAGCCTATTTTGCGATTGCGCAATACTGCACGCTCGCTACGCTTCATAGTGCGCACACTTACGCCATCAAGGTAATACTCCCCACTTGATGGTGTATCAAGACACCCTAACTGATTGAGGAGTGTTGACTTACCCGAACCCGAAGTACCCATGATTGTCACAAATTCACCTTCGTAGATTTTGAAAGACACACCCTTCAAAGCGTGTACCGTTTCATCACCTACCACGAAATTACGACGCACATTATCCAGTTCAATCACAACTTTTTTGTCTGAGCTATCCTCAGGTTGTGGGAAGATCTCTTCTTTATCAATATCTATCATCTTGGTTGCTTTTGGTTGGATTTTCACGCTTTAAGGTGGTTCTAATAATTCTGAAATAGGGAGTCGTACTCTGTCGGGAAAGTTTGTAAGGGAGCATAGCGGGCTATGTGACCGAACTACCTTTCAGAAAGGCACTTCTGAGAGCGTGCAAATCACGTTTCAGAATAGCAGAACTCTAAAGCAGAATTTTTAGAACCGCCCTCTAACGCTTACTTTTTCTTTTTGCTTGGCGGACCGGGTGAGAATGGGCTTTTCTCTTCACCTGTGCTTGTTTCGTCCTTACCTTCCTCAGTTGTTGAAGCATCTTTCATATCAACAACAACTACTGTGCCCTCCTTTATACCACTAAGTATTTGCGTGCGTGTACCATTAGTTATACCAGTTTGCACACTGTATGCTTTGAATGTGCGTCCCTCGCGCACCCACAATTTGTGGGAACCATTGCAATCGACAATTTTATCCTTTGCCCCAACAGTCTCTTTTGTGGGCGTGAAACGCAAGGCCTTCGTAGGAACACTTACAATGTTATTTTGCTCAAGCGTATAAATTGTCACGTTAGCCGTTAAACCCGGCTTTAGTTTCAAATTTGGGTTAGGGGCAGAGATCACCACCTCATAGGTAACTACATTATTCTCGGTTGTTGCCTCATTTCGAACCTGTGTTACCGTACCCACAAATGTTTCGTCAGGATAGGCGTCAACCGAATAGGTTACACGCTGACCAACTTTGACTTCGCCTATATCAGCTTCGTCCACACTTGCTACTACACGCATGTCAGTCATATCCTTTACAATTGTGAACAACGTCGGTGTATTGAAGCTCGATGCCACGGTCTGACCTTCCTCAACGGATTTGCTCAAAACGACACCATCAATAGGCGAAGTAATCGTAGCGTAGCTTAGGTTTGTTTTTGCCTTTGTCACGGCCTCTTGACGTTGATTCACAACGCTCTCTGCCTGCTGCAATGACAAGCGTGCTGTTTCATAATCATTAGCACTGATGAGTCCCTTGCCATACAATGTCTTCATGCGTGCAAAATTTGAGCGTTGATAGCTCAAATCGCTTTTTGCACCTTCAAGTTGACTCGTTGCACTACGCAATTCGCTCAGCAAGTTGGTTTTATCCAGTTCTGCTATAACCTGGCCTTTCTTAACTGGAGAATTGTAGTCTACGTAAATTTTGTCTATGATACCCGACACCTGTGTACCCACTTCGACAGAGGTCACAGCCTCTACCGTTCCTGTGGCCGTCACACTGTTGCCAATCGTGGCCTTTTCGACCTTTGCTGTTTCATAACTAACCTCGAAGGGAGCCTCTTGTTTGTGCAAAAAGTACCATATTCCACCACCAATGGCAAGTAATACTACTATGGCTACAGACCATTTCTTTATATTGACTTTCATATAGATATTTATTGTTGTTTATATTACAATTCGTTGCCCGCATAAAAGTTGAGCAGGTTGCGGTTAAGCAAAGCTGTATATTTATCTTGCAGCATTGTCTGTTGCGCATCAAGCAAATTAGCACGACTATTCAAAAGTTCGGCTATATTTTTCAAGCCGAGATTAAACTGTTCCGTCATTAGCTCATAGCTGGTAGCCATGCTCTCGACACTTGATTTCGCTGCCACGTACTTGGCTTGGCTGTTAGTTGCATTTAGCCAATACGTTTCAATGGTTTGGTAGAGCTGTTTTTGAGTATCTTGCAAATCAAGCTGAGCTGTAGTTTCTGCAACCTTTGCACGCTCCACCGCACTCTTATTCTTCCGATTATCAAATATTGGTATGCTCACCGTTACGCCCAAACTACCATTAAAGTTGTTCTTCATTTGCTTAGCCCAATTAGTTTGACTCCCAGTCATATGGCTATCTCCTATACCACCCGTCAGGCTAATTGTTGGCAGATAACCACTCTTGGCTATTTTTGTACTGAGATGGCTTTGCTCTATGGCCAACTGTGAACGCTTGATCTCTGGGCGACTATCTAAGGCTGATGAATAAATAGCGTCTTTGCTCGGAATACTATTCAGCACTTGTACATCTGTAGCATCAACTGGCTGCACATCAAACGCTTCATCAGCAGGCAGTTCCATCAACTGCCTTAATTGCATCTTGGCATTGTCAATCTGTGTTTGAACATTCACAACATTATATCGTCCTTGACTAACCTGAGATTGCAGCTGCGCCAAATCCGCCTTGGACATAGAACCTACATTTACCATCTGCTGCCCGCGTTCACAAATGGTTGAGTCCTGCAACAAAAGCGTGCGATTTACTTTTTCAGCCTCAGTCATATAGAGTATTTGCACATATAGCTGTGCTATCTGTTCCTTGACCTTGTTGGCTTGCGTCTGCGTATCATAGGCAGCCAACTGCTGGCTATATTGCGCATTAGTTATACTCATTCGGTTCTTTCCGCCATTCCGCACAACCCATTGCGCATTAATGCCATAACTACCATTTTGCGTAACCTTGTCTGCTGCTGAAGTGGCTATACCGCCATTTACAAAGTTACCGCCACTCTCTTGAAACGGACGATAATTCACCCCCTGTGTCATGGCACCACTCAAGCTCGGCAATAAACCCGCCTTAGCCTCGGCCACATCGACGCTGGCACTTTGTTCTGCGGCTGCACTTTTCAATAGCTGCACATTGTGAGCTACCGCATAATCTATGCAGTTTTGGAGAGTCCAAACGCCATTCGTTTGTGCCATACCCACCCAAGGAAGCAATGCTAAAGAAGCCGCTAAACATTTCTTTCGTATTTTATGCATAAGTCTCTGTTATTATTGTATTTACGAATGCAAAGGTATATGTACCAACATCGGAAAAGAGCCAATAAATATTTATTGACACCATAAAATAGACGAATTGCGTAATTATATCGATGAATAATTGTGCTACACGAAAATGCGAACCCATTCTTCATCATATTATGCTTACCACGCATTGATACATACTTGCACAAAAATCAATATTTTGTTTGACATTTAAGCCTGATAAAGTAACTTTGCAAGCAATATGACTTACAAGCAAGAAGAAATAAGGCCCTACAACGACACTGAGTCAAAAGGCGCACAAGTTGAAAGAATGTTTGATGGTATCGCACATTCTTACGACCTGCTAAATCATACGCTTTCACTTGGCATTGATAAACAATGGCGTAAAGCCGCCATTGACTCATTACGTCCCTACCACCCCCAAAATATATTAGATGTGGCAACTGGCACAGGAGATTTTGCCATTTTGGCAGCAAAAGAACTGTGTCCCAAGGAATTGCTTGGCATTGACTTGTCTGAAGGGATGATGAATGTGGCGCGGACTAAAGTGAAAGCCGCACAATTAGACCATATAATACATTTTCAGAAGGAAGACTGCTTGAACCTTTCGCTACCAGACGATACATTTGACGCGGTAATGGTAGCATACGGCATACGTAACTTTGAGAATTTAGACAAGGGGCTACGCGAGATGTGCCGCGTAATGCGCAAAGGCGGCAGACTTGTTATTATTGAATTAACATCGCCCGTACAATTTCCAATGAAGCAACTTTTCTGGTTATATTCGCATGTACTAATGCCCGTTTTGGGTAAAATCATATCGCGTGACAGCAAGGCTTACACCTACCTGCCCGCTACTATGGAAGCATTTCCACAAGGCGAAGTTATGCAAGGAATACTTCAACAAGCAGGCTTTTCTGACGTTAAATTCAAACGTTTTACGTTTGGACTTAGCACTATGTATTGTGCAACAAAATAAAAACAAGACTCATTCTTTATCATGAACAAGGAAGATTTACGAATAGTATACATGGGAACACCAGACTTTGCGGTGGAACCTTTGCAGAAATTGGTGGAAGGCGGATATAATATAGTTGGTGTCATTACCATGCCAGATAAACCAATCGGCCGCCATCAGACAGATTTATCTGCGTCCCCTGTTAAGAAATATGCAATAGATAAAGGCCTCAAAGTGCTGCAACCTGCTAAACTCAAGGATCCTAACTTCATAGAGGAATTACGTTCGCTACGTGCAGATCTACAAATAGTTGTGGCATTTCGCATGCTGCCAGAAATAGTTTGGTCCATGCCAAAATATGGGACATTCAATCTACACGCAGCGCTACTGCCGCAATATCGAGGTGCTGCACCTATCAATTGGGCTATCATAAATGGAGATACCGAAACAGGTATTACCACTTTTTTCCTTGACCACGACATTGATACAGGCAGCGTAATTCAACGTGTACCCGTGCCTATTCTTGACACTGACAATGTTGAAGATGTACACGACAAACTCATGCATTTGGGAGGAGACCTCGTGCTCGAGACTGTCGACAACATCTTAGATAACAACGTGCACCCCATTCCACAATCAGAATTACAAACCGAAGAGCCACTTCGACCTGCACCCAAAATATTCAAAGACACCTGTCGCATTGACTGGAACATGGGCGTAAAACGTACATACGACTTCATCAGAGGACTTTCTCCCTACCCCGCATCGTGGACAGAGCTTATTTACAACGGCAAATCCTCAATTCTTAAGATATACGCATCAAACAAGGAATTCTGCCGTGTAGACGCTCCTGTCGGAAGCATACAAACTGACGGGAAAACGTATTTTAAGGTGGCACAATCAGATGGATACCAGCATCTGCAAACAATACAATTAGCGGGCAAGAAGAGAATGCAAATTGCCGATTTCCTACGCGGATTTCATGCCGAAGGCAACATATCTGTTAAGTAACGGATTAGCCATAACGCCAAATCCTAAAACGGACAAACAGGCAAATAACAGCGTTTTTTCATTTAGAAATTCATAGCTGCTTACACACTCCAAATGCGTTGGACAAAAAAAAGAAGCATATAAGAAAGCATCTCTCATTTATGTGGCATAAATCTTATAAGATTGCACAATAAACCCATAAGGGAGTTTGGGGTACGAGTTTCTCGCAGCCCAAATAAGCACTTTGACCAAACGAAAATGCTTTAACTTTTTGCATTTTAGCGAAAGAAGGTGTAACTTTGCGGCTATAAAGCCATCATACAAGAAATAAGTATTCTACTAAATACCAAAACTCAAAACATGGAATATTCACACGAAGTACAGAACATGTGTTGCGTAGCCAAAGGCCCCAACCATGGTCCCGCCCCTATCCCCGAAGAAGGCAAGTGGGTACAAGCAAAGGAAATCAAGGACATCTCTGGTCTTACTCATGGTGTGGGTTGGTGCGCACCCCAACAAGGTGCCTGCAAACTGACTCTGAACGTGAAAGAAGGCGTAATTGAGGAATGCTTGGTTGAAACCATCGGCTGCTCAGGTATGACTCACTCTGCAGCTATGGCCAGCGAAATCCTGCCGGGCAAGACTATCCTTGAAGCCCTCAACACTGACCTCGTTTGCGATGCAATCAACACTGCAATGCGCGAGCTCTTCCTTCAGATCGTATACGGACGTACTCAGAGTGCTTTCTCTGAAGGTGGTCTTGTAGTAGGCGCCGGCCTTGAAGATCTTGGCAAGGGACTTATCAGCCAAATGGGTACGCTCTATGGCACAAAACTCAAAGGTACTCGTTACCTCCAGCTCACTGAAGGCTACATCACAAAGATGTACCTTGACAAGGACGACCAGGTTATCGGCTACGAATTTGTTCACATGGGCAAGTTCATGGACGCTATCAAGAAGGGCGTTGATGCCAATAAGGCTCTCAAGAGTGTAACAGGTCACTACGGCCGCACTACTGCCGAGCAGGGCGCAGTTAAATCTATTGACCCACGTAAAGATTAAGGAGGAACACACAAATGATTAGAGAAGTTAAGTTTGAAAGCCAAGACCGTCGCATGAAGCAGATTCTTGCTGCACTCAACAAGCACGGTATCAAAGACATTGAAGAGGCTAACCAAATTTGCGAGTCTTACGGCATTGATCCTTACATGGAGTGCGAAAGCACACAGATGATCTGCTTTGAGAACGCTAAGTGGGCCTATGTAGTAGGTACTGCTATTGCCCTGAAGGAAAAGGCTAAAGATGCAGTTGAAGCTGCCGAATACATCGGCGAAGGTCTTCAGGCATTTTGCATTCCCGGCTCTGTAGCCGACGATCGTAAGGTTGGTATCGGCCATGGCCGTCTCGCAGCCCGTCTCCTTTCTCCTGAAACAAAATGCTTCGCCTTCCTCGCAGGTCACGAGAGCTTTGCTGCTGCCGAAGGTGCTATTAAGATCGCACAGATGGCTAACCAAAGTCGTCCCGCCGACAAACCTCTGCGTTGTATCCTCAATGGTCTTGGCAAGGATGCTGCTATGATTATCAGCCGTATCAATGGTTTCACATACGTACAAACTAAGTTTGACTACTACACAGGCGAACTTAAGGTTGTAAAAGAAACTGCATACAGTGATGGTCCCCGCGCCAAGGTAAATTGCTATGGTGCAGACGATGTACGTGAAGGCGTTGCCATCATGTGGAAGGAAGATGTTGATGTGTCTATCACAGGTAACTCAACCAACCCTACTCGTTTCCAACACCCTGTTGCTGGTACTTACAAGAAGGAGCGCGTACTTGCAGGCAAGCCCTACTTTAGCGTAGCTTCTGGTGGTGGTACGGGTCGTACACTCCACCCCGATAACATGGCTGCAGGTCCTGCCTCTTATGGTATGACTGACACTATGGGCCGTATGCACTCAGACGCTCAGTTCGCAGGTTCTTCTTCAGTTCCCGCACACGTTGAGATGATGGGCTTCCTCGGTATTGGTAACAACCCCATGGTAGGTTGCTCAGTAGCTTGCGCAGTTAAGGCAGACCTCGCTCTCAACAAGAAGTAAATATCTGACTGTCAGATATTTATATAGAATTATCCTCCATAGTCCTTGTAGGGATTATGGAGGATCTTTTATTTTAGTATACCTGTTGAAATTTAGTTACTTAATAACTTCATCAGCAAGGTCGGTATACTTCTCTTTACACTTGACATGCGTTCGGCTATCTCTGCAACTTCTCTAACTGTGGTTGAGTCTATAAAAAATGCGTTACATCAGAATTAATAATTTCCAAAGTAACGCATTTAAAATTGTAGATTAAGAGACAATGCATCGATTAATCTTCACGTAGTACCTATGACTATGGTCAAGACGATGACTATTACGATAGCTTTAATCATAGCACATATTTCTGCAAAAACTCAGCAGATAAGTGGCGTTTTTTAGCTTTTCATAAGGTACCGATTCATTGCATCCTTAATTTCAGACATAATCTTTTCGCGATATTCAAGTGGCTCTAATACTTCAACGTGAGAGCCTAAAGCCAATAGTTTTGATTTTAAATCGGGTGTTAGACATACACGATACGTAAACTCAGCGTATTCGCCGTATTTTGATTTAACTTCATATTGCGATTTATGTAGAGGCAACATTCGCAAATATTCCACTTCTACACCGTATACTCTGATTTTTAATTTTTCAAGGGGCAATTGGTCATTCACATAAATTCCCACAACATTATCGTAGTACTTTCGGGGTATGAAGTCTTTCGGAAAATCAAACTGAATGTTTGTAGCATGAAAGTCAATAAATCGTTCTAATGCCAAATGCCTAATGGCCTCTTTTTCTTTTATGTAACCAAGCACATACCATCTCCTGTTGTATACTTTCAGCGCATAAGGTTGTAACGTTAGCGTTTCAAGTTGCCCTTCATAACGTTGATAGTCAATTACAACTTCAGTATTGTTTCGCATGGCTTCAATGATGGCGTCGAAGTAGGCCGTTCCGTGTGGTATTTCCTCTAATATAATACGGTCGCGCATCATGCTAAAGGTTGAGAAATCTTGTGGAAAGCTATACTTACGCAATAGCATTTGTGCGTAAGTATTCTTTTTGAGCACTTCGGGATTTTTGATATAGTATGTGAACAATGAAGATTTGTCGCATGCGATGTCAATGTCAAACATCTCTTTGATGCCCTTGCGATGCTCGTGAAAGGTGCGGATGGATAGACCGCCCATATAAGCATAAGGAGATGCTTGCCATAGCTTAACGATATGTCCAAAATCGAGAGGTATTCTTGACTTGTCAATTGTATCGATGAGCCAAATATACCTAAGATAGGTTTTACTAATCATTTCCTTGTAAATATAAATCAATAAATCAACAAATCAAAAAAATCGGTCTAATAATAATAATAAATTCTGCGGACTTTTTGCAGACAAACTGCCCAAAACAACGATATGCGAAATCTTTAATCGTATAAAGATATATACACGTTCTATAATTTATTTCAAATATGATGCACATTATCATTGCAGGTAGTCGTAATTTTAACGACTACTCAGTTGTTGAAAAAGAAATGATGAACTATATCGGCAAGTTTATCGGCAAGTTAGAAATTGAAATTATTTCGGGTGGTGCAACGGGGGTGGACGCTCTCGGCGAACGATTTGCACGCGAACACAATCTGCCTTTGCGTATTGTTCCTGCCGACTGGAAAACGTATGGGCGATCGGCTGGTCCGCGGCGAAATGAGCAAATGGCTCGTATGGCTGGCACTTTGGTTGCCTTTTGGGACGGTAAGTCGCGTGGCACAAAAAACATGATTAAAATGGCTTGGAAACATGGCTTGATTGTAAAGGTTGTAAACGTATAGCATACTGTAGCTGAACAGGGGTAAAGGTTAGAAAATAAACCTTTGCCCCTTTCGTTTTTGCAACAAAAAAACGGCTTGCATTTGATGAGCGGTACCTATACTGTTAATGACATGATAGAAGAACTAAGAGGGGAACAATGATCTGCCAACTATTGTAATAAATGCATCAGTTCACGAATGAAAATAAATAGCCTCCATAGTCGTTATCGATTATGGAGGCTTTTGCATCTTAACGGCATTCAATTTCTAACGATATTGATATCCTTTATTCATAAAAATCATATCACATACGTAATAAGAGCCATATTTCTGACAAGAATAGAGTTATATTGCCTTCTTGATTAAGAACAGCACTTCTTATTACTTCAAACACACAGACTTTGTTTATACAAATCGATTTGTACAGAAGAATTGAAAGTTTAGCATGCAAATCATCTATTTTACAATGATTTTATGTACTTTTGTAGGCAAGCATAAAGAGGAATGGGCTCATCGAACCCATTGTCATTAATAGCACATTAAAATATATGTACACTCTTCTATACGGATTTATATGGTCACTCTCCAAGTTACCTCTGAAAGTGCTCTATGCACTATCAGATATAATATTTGTGCTTGTTTACTACATCGTTCGCTACAGGCGTCGTGTTGTGTCTGAAAACCTTCATAGTTCCTTTCCTGAAAAGAATGCAACAGAACTCAAGCATATAGAAAAGGAATTCTACCAATTCTTTTCTGACTACATTGTTGAGACCATCAAATTGTGCAGTATTTCTGAGAAAGAGCTTACCAAACGTATGGAGTTTTGCGGAGTAGAGCAGATGATCAACAAACTAAGGACAAGCGGCAAGGACTTTGCATTTATATATCTTGCTCACTACGGAAATTGGGAATGGATTGCGTCATTAGCTATGCACATACACAACCTCGCGCCCGAAATGTCAGCAGGGCAAATATATCACCCACTACGTAACAAGAATTTCAACAAATTATTCTTGCAAATCCGTGGCCGTTTTGGTGGAGATAATGTAGGAATGAAAGAGACTTTGCGTTATGTAATAAACAAGCGGAAAGCTCAAATACCCACCGTCGTCGGCTTTATTGCTGACCAAGGACCAAAATGGAACAGCATTCATCATTGGACCGAATTTCTGAACCACAAAACGCCTGTTTTTACTGGTACAGAACAAATAGGCAAAAAAGTTGATGCGCTCATCTTCTACGGACACGTCGAAAGGCCTAAAAGAGGCACTTATCGGTGTACTATAAAATTGATGGAAGACAATATACAAAACAAACCTGACTACCAGATTACAGACAAGTATTTTGACTTGCTCGAAGGAACCATCAAGCAACACCCCGCCCTGTGGCTTTGGACGCATAAAAGGTGGAAACGTAACTACGAAGAATACGTCAGAAGACAAAAATCTCAATCATAAAATGGAAATTTGCATTATAGGTTCTGGTAATGTGGCAACACACGTGTCGCAGACTTTAGTTTCTGCTGGACACACTATAAACGCTATATTCAGTCATCATATTGAGCATGCCAAACTTTTAGCTGAAAAATTGGGCGTTTCCTTATATACCGACGACATACAAGAGCTACCAAAATCAGATGCTTATTTCTTCATGATTAAGGACAGTGCTCTGCCTGAAGCCGTAGCACAATTAAAGAAAAATGCACTTGCGCACGATGCTTTGTGGATACACACGTCGGGGTGCATGCCATTAAGCACATTTTGCAATGTAAAAAACGCAGCTGTCATGTACCCTCTGCAAACCATAAGCAAAGGACACGCCATTAACTTCAGAAACGTACCTCTGTTTATAGAGGGGAATAACGATTTTGCCATCATGCTAATTAAACAGTTAAGCAATCAACTTTCCGAGTCTGTTACACCTCTAAACTCTGAACAAAGAAAAATTGTACATCTTGCCGCTGTTTTTGCCAATAACTTTACAAACCATTGTTGCACCTTGGCCTATAAATTGCTTGAAGATAGCGGAATTAATCCTAAGTTACTCGTTCCCATTATAGCTGAAACATTTAGGAAAATCGATGAAATTGGCCCTGTCAAAGCCCAAACGGGCCCTGCCGTAAGATGGGACACAAATGTATTACATGCACACACAGATTTGCTCAAGCCAAATCCGGCAATGCAACAAATCTACAAACTTATGAGCGACAGCATACACTATTATCATAGTAAGAACGATTGACAACAACTAACTACACGAAAAGATCAGACTAATGATAAATTATGACTTAAGCAAAATAAGAGCCTTCGCTTTCGACGTTGATGGAGTGCTTAGCTGTAACAATGTCATGTTGTTTGAAGGAGCGCAACCTTGTCGCACTGCAAATATCAAGGATGGTTATGCCATGCAGTTAGCTATAAAACAAGGCTATGATATTGCAATCATTACGGGAGGCCGGAGCCAAGCCGTACGCATACGCTACGAGGGACTTGGCATTAAAGACATATTTTTAGGGGCTGGTGTCAAGATCAAGGTATTCAACACGTGGATACACGAAAAAGGCCTGCAAAGTGATGAGGTTATCTACATGGGAGATGACATACCTGACTTCGAAGTCATGCAGCAATGCGGTTGCCCGTGTTGTCCCAATGATGCGGCACACGAAATCAAGCAAATAGCACGATATATCAGTCCTGTCAATGGAGGGAATGGTTGTGCACGTGACATAATCGAGCAAGTTATGCGCGCTCAAGGCAAGTGGATGACTGGCACCGAAGCGTTTGGTTGGTAACATACCTTATATTACTGCTATTTATAAACTAATATCTCAAAACATACATATACTATGCTTGAAAATCTAAACAAATACGAAATTGTATTGGCAAGTAATTCGCCAAGACGCAAGGAACTACTTCAACGCATGGGCGTCAACTTCAAGGTGCGTACACTCTTTGGTATAGACGAAAGCTACCCCGACTCACTCAGAGGCGAGGACATTGTATGCTATATTTCGCGCAACAAAGCCAAAGCGTACCAATCATCAATGGCTCCGAATGAGCTACTTATTACGGCCGACACCATTGTGTATGTTGATGGAGAAGTTATGGGTAAGCCTAAAAATGCCGAACAAGCAAAAGAAATGCTTCACAAATTATCTGGCAAGACCCATCAAGTTATTACTGGCGTGACAATTGTCACGGCCAAACGTACAGAGAATTTTGGAGTAACAAGCCAGGTAAAATTTACGAATATCACCGACGAAGAAATAAACTTCTATGTTGACAACTATCTGCCCTTTGACAAAGCGGGTGCCTATGGCATACAAGAATGGATAGGCATTGTAGCTGTTGAAGAAATTAAAGGCAGCTATTTCAACGTCGTCGGACTACCCGTGCAACGTCTTTACCAAAAATTAAAGACATTCTAAACAAATTATGCTCAAACTCTATCCCAAAAACAATCCTCCTCAACGTATTAAGGAGGTGGTTGACATTCTTAATGATGGAGGCGTTATCATATACCCGACAGGCACAACCTACGCATTTGGTTGTCATGCACTAAAAGAGCGCGCCGTAGAACGTATTTGCAAAATACGTCAAATTGACCCCGCTACACACCCACTCTCCGTGATATGTTATGACATGAGTTCTATCAGCGAATATGCGCAAATATCCAATGCTGCATACAAGGTCATGAAACGCAATCTACCTGGTAAATTTACATTCATTATCCCAGGGAAGAGAGTACTTCCTAAAATATTCAGAAGCCGCAAGACTGGAGAAATTGGCATACGCATGCCTGAATCCGACATTGTGCGCGACATACTTCAAGCACTCGATGCACCACTTATGACTGTGTCATTGCCTGCTGATAGTTATGATGACATCGCGTATATAACAGACCCGGGGCTAATCGAAGAAACCTTTGGCTCACAAGTTGATTTGGTTATTGATGGTGGAATTGGCTGCTTAGGCGAAACAACTATTGTAGACTGTCATGACGATGAGTTCAATATCATAAGGCAAGGTGAAGGAATCCTGCAATAGCAAACCTTCTCTCCGACAAAGAACAAGCGGCCAAACATACCGATTTGATGTACACATATTAATCCTTTGACACAACATTCCTATTTGTATAATATAAATTATGACACACGTTTATAAGCTATTATTATTAGGATTAGCACTCCTTGCAACCATTGTCACTGGTTGTACAGAGGATCCTGCCAACGAAAAATACCGCTCCGAACCGCCCACACTGAATGGCATTACTGCAAAATCTCTCTCACACAACACAGAGACAATTCATGTAGGCGAAAAGATAGTTCTAACAGCCCAACAGAAGAACACCGGACGTCTGCTTGGTTTAGCAAAATATAGCTGGACTCTTGATGGTACAGCCATTGGCAGCAAGCGGCAAGTGTATTTTGACGAAGATAGCAGCAATCCAAGCGATACCGTCACCATTAATACTGCTGGAGAATACAAATTGACTTTCTCAGGCACATATAATGCTAAGGGTAATGTACAGGCATGGAGTGCGAAACATGGCTCGTCTATCACATATAGTTTTGAGGGCGACGTAAATAGCCGTGTGGTATGTAGCGTTCATGCAGGATATACGCCAGGTTTTGACATCACCGCTTCAACAAAAATAAAAGTATTACCATGAAACGCTGATTAAGCACATTGGTATCTAACAAGATCTTTATTCCGCCCGGAGTCTCTCGAATGTGAGACTCCGGGCTTTCTTTACAAGCATATGAGCTACAAAAACAGAATTCCTAACTTCGTCAATGCGTCACCCAAATCAATTATAGTGGGCTGATAGAGAATATATCTTATCCGACATATGGAGTAATAAACCTTGTTCTGTGCATTAAGGGCTGTTCGCCCTTGTGCCGCTTACCGCGAAGACATAAGAGCATAAGCAACATAAGGGCTGACACCTGATGAAGAGAGCTCTTTAATTGTGTTCCATTATGGTGGTGTGAGAGGTCGGAAAACGAAAGTAGGAAGAAAACTGCTTCGTTTTCCTCCTACTCGATTGAACTATGACTTATTCTATAATTATTAATCTATTCTATTTCAGTTTCTTATAACCGTAAGCAGCGTTCTTTCCCAACTGCTCCTCAATACGGATAAGCTGGTTGTACTTTGCCATACGGTCGGTACGGCTCATCGAACCAGTCTTGATCTGACCAGAGTTGGTTGCCACAGCGATATCGGCGATTGTCGTATCCTCTGTTTCACCTGAACGGTGTGACGTGACAGTGGTGTAGCCATGACGATGAGCCATCTCTATAGCATCCAAGGTCTCTGTAAGCGAGCCAATCTGGTTCACCTTGATAAGGATAGAGTTAGCAGCGCCCATCTTGATGCCCTTCTCCAAGAACTTCACGTTCGTAACAAAGAGGTCGTCACCAACCAACTGGCAACGGTCACCGATGGCAGCCGTAAGCTTCACCCAGTTGTCCCAATCGTTCTCGTCAAGACCGTCCTCGATGGAATCAATAGGATATTTGGTAATCAGTTCTTCCAAGAACTTGATTTGCTCAGCAGCTGTGAGTTTCTTGCCGTTAGGATCTTTCTTCTTGCCGTCCTTCAGCTGGCGGTAATCGTAATACCACTCACCATTCTCCTGAACAGCAAACTCGCTGGCAGCACAGTCCATGGCAATCTTCACATCCTTTCCTGGCTCATAACCGGCATCCTTGATTGCCTGGCAGATGCTCTCAAGGGCGTCCTCAATGCCATTGAGTGCAGGAGCGAAACCGCCCTCGTCACCGACAGCAGTGGAAAGGCCGCGACTCTTCAGGAGCTTTGCCAAGGCATGGAACACCTCCGCACCCATACGGATTGCCTCCTTCTCATTAGGAGCACCCACAGGACGGATCATAAACTCCTGGAAAGCGATTGGAGCATCAGAGTGAGCACCACCGTTGATGATGTTCATCATAGGAACTGGAAGGGTGTAAGTGTTGCAACCGCCGATGTAGCGATACAGCGGGATATGGAGATACTCGGCAGCAGCATGAGCCACAGCAAGCGATACGCCAAGAATGGCATTGGCACCTAAGTTTGACTTGGTCTTAGTGCCATCCAGCTCCAACATCTTATAGTCGATAGCACGCTGCTCCAAGGCAGAGAATCCGACCAAAGCCGGAGCAATCACGTTATTGACATTCTCTACAGCCTTTAATACTCCCTTGCCACAATAACGGCTCTTGTCGCCATCACGAAGCTCCAGTGCCTCATTCTCACCAGTTGAAGCACCTGACGGAACTGATGCACGGCCAACCACGCCAGACTTTAATAATACCTCAACCTCTACTGTAGGATTGCCACGAGAATCCAAGATTTCTCTTGCATGAACATTTTCGATAATCATAATACAATAATATCTTTAACTTTATATACCTATATATAAACCGCATAAACACAACATTGGTTGCACAAATACGATTCTTTTTACGAATGCAAAAATAGTAATTATAAGAAAAACCGCCGAATTCAGAGCATACTCAAAAATGGGTATTCTGCTGAAAATACCTACTTGTAAGTATAACGGATTTAAGTTTAGCAAGTTTCCAACTTGCTAAACAGCAGACAAGTTGACAAGAAACGAGTAGACAAAGCGATTGGTTTTCTCTTGATATTGGACCGCACGTTTGACAGAATTGGTTTCAATCGTATTGACGACGAAGTGTTCCGCAAGCTTGTGAAAGCCCGTTTGGCATATCCAACTAGCAAGGCTGCTACGGTGGAATATCTGAAAAACCACTTTGACGAAGATGTGGATCTCTCAAAAGTCTATCGCTATCTTGACAAGCTTAGCGACCATCAGCACGACATCGTACAGGACATAAGTGTGCGCCATACGGCGAAACTGTTCGGTGGAAATATCGGTGTGCAGTTCTATAATGTCACCACACTTTACTTTGAAGCGGATTATGAGGATGAATTACGTAAGACTGGTTTCTCGAAAGAAGGACGTCACAGCAATCCTCAGATCATACTCGGCTTGCTTGTAAGTTTGGGCGGTATCCGCTTGCCTATTGTATCCATGAGGGCAACAAATATGAAGTCCACACGATGCTGCCGACGATAAACGAGTTTGTAAGCAAATACGGTTTGGAGAACTTCGTTGTGGTGGCTGACTCCGGTCTGATGAACAATGCAAATATAGCGGAACTACAACCATACAAATTAAGCTGCCTCTGAACAAGGAGGTTTACACCCAAACAATGCTGATGGCAAGACATCAGAAAATAGCTAAACTCTTTGACGAAGAATTTTGGGTGACGCAATGACGAAGTCAGGAAATTACATTAGAGCCAACGACACTGCGTCAACCCTTCCAATATCTCATTGATACGTTCCTCACTAAGTCCATGCGTGTCACCGCTATATACATAATGTTCTCTTGCATTCTCGCTATTCTGAATGGCATAAGTCCTGCCAATACCTTCTACCTCGGTCACATAAGTGCCCCAGCCATAAGCCTGCGCACCTTCGCCCTCGCCCATGTGACTATGGTCAAAGTGGTCAAAGTCAGCACCGCTGCCGTGGTACACGCGATGCTCTTTCGCACTATCATCGTTCGCCATGTCAAGCACACGCTGTCCATCTTCCGTGCCAATCACATCAAGGCCACTGCCCTTCATGTGCTCTATCACCACATCACGAAGAACAGTCTCCTCTTTCGACGGCTTGTGCACCATCTCAACACTATGTGCCGTTTCACCACCATCACCACTCGTCAAGAATATCTGGTCCTCACGGCTCACGTCCTCAGTCTCAGCAGCAAGGCTCGCACGGCGCTCCTCCGCGCTCATGCCCATACGGCTCTCCACATTGCGGCTCTCCACCTCACCGGCAAGCGACTTATAACTGCCAAAGTCATCATCACCTACAGATGCCTCGTAAAGCCCTCTGTTCTTCTTGATGAGCTCCTTCGCCTCAGCCTCCTTGCCCTCAGCACGCAACTGCCTTATCTGCTTCGTCACCTCGGCCATCTGCTTCTTTATCTCCGACCGCACCATCGCAGGACTGCCACCTCTGGCAAAACCCTCAATCTTCTGAATAGCGTGCTGAACCTCATGGTTCAATATACCATTCATATACTTCAACTCATCAGCATGAATGGTAATGGTATTCGTCTTCGCATTATAATCACCAGTCGAAGGCATGTCACCAGTCACAGCATCTGTCACAATACGCGTTTCCTTCAACTGCGGATAAGCCTTAAACAGTTCCGGAGCATCAACCACATCAGCAAGCTTGCCATCATTCCAAAGCATGTCCTCATCAAAACGCTTCACAACATGCCCGTCAATATCCATCGTCTCCTTTATCTTAGCATCAGGCATCTCATAACGCCACTTGCCGTCTGCACCACGTTCCCAGCCAGTAGCCATCTTTATAGCCTTGGCGTCCTTCTTCTCAGCCTCCATCTCGCGAGCCACACTTAGGTTGTCAAGTCGCGTGTTCACCTCATCGGCATGGTCGGCACGCTCCGCACCCTTCTCGCCAATAAATTGCTCACGAATTTTGTTGTAATCCTCAAAAAACTTACCGCCATCGTAGGATTTTTCAACACCATTCAGTAACTTTGCAGCAGTTATAGAGTTGTTTGTATTGGGGTCATCATCTTCGGGTTTGACCAATGTTCCTGCAAGCAACTCTATTTTTGTTGCTTCATAGCTATATGCTTTCTTTGCAAGTTCCTCATTTTGAGTATCCTCCTTCAGCGTAACCTTAACCCTATACACCTTTCCGTCCATACGTACTGCACCATACAATCTGTGTATGGTTACATTGGGATTGACACCATTCGCTGCCGAACGCACACCATCTTTCCCCTTCTTAAAGTCCGCATGTTGTTCTGCATCTACACTTTCACGGATAACATCAGGCAACACCTTCAACACAGCCAAGTGAACGTCCTTGCTCTCACTCTTGTCAACTGCACTCTGCGACAGATATTTGTCAACGGCCGCATTGCTGATGCGTATATCACCCTTGCCACCTGTCTCTTCACCGCTATAAGTGCGTGCTATATGCTCCTTAGCCCAAGCCTTGGCTTCAGCATAATTCTTAAAGCCATGCCCGGCCTCAGCCTCCACTACATTGACACGCGTCTCAGGACGAAGGCTCTTGCCACCGTCCATCATACTTCTCGGGTCCACGCCGTCAAGCAAATCCTTCATCACTCTGTCAGCCACCTCCTCAGCACTCGTATAGTGAATGTGAAGGAAGTCTGCCACAGCCTTCCAGAACTTGTCAATGGCACGCTTCACACGTTGCAGCGCACTCACCGCCTCAGCCTTGCCCATCACGCCATCACCCTCGGCGGCAGCCTTGCGCATCTCCTCACGAAGTCGCTCCGCACCCCTGCGGCCCGAATACGTGGCAAGCACCTCGTCAGCAATCTCATCGTCCGTTTCAAGTTCGGGATAGGTTTTCTTCACCTCCTCCCAAACATTGGTGCCCTTCATCAAGTCAACCACATTCTTCCACTCCTCCGCATTGTTCGCCTTCAGCGCACTCGCCCACAAGTGGGCATACTCATGCACAGGTGTCTCAGCATTCGCAATCCTCGGGTCATAGTAAATCTTGCCGCCAACAGTAAAGCCATAAGCCTCACCATTCTTGGTCTTGAAAAAGCGCACATGGTCAGTTATCTCCGCATCATTCTCGTTGAAGATGACATAGTTCTTCGCACCGTCCTTACGGCCGCCACTGCGAAATTCTGCCGGATATTTAATGCCGGCATAACCTAACTCAGCCAATGCAAGTGATGCTTTCTTGTCACTGCCAAGAGCCTCCTGCAATTCCGCATACAAATCAGCTCCAGTCGCATTAGGGTTCAAAACAACGGTGCTTTCACCTCTCTCATATCTGGCAGGGCTATCCTGTACCCTCTCAAAACCATTACTCTCCAAAAACGAGCCAACATCTTTCAGTAAAGATTTAGCAGGGTGCCCATTCCAATCCAAATAATTCCCACCATTGTCATCGGGAATTTCAACAGTGTAAAGGTAATTATGTGGTTCATAATCCTTTAACTGTTCCTCCCATTCCGAGATTTGAGTTTCCACTTCTGCCTTATATTCCCCTTTAAGGAAAGGCAACTGCTCCTTGGCACGATAGATATTCGATTCAAGTTCACTACGTTTCAAAGACCACTCCTCACGACTCATTGAAATTCCGTTCTTTGAACGTATCGCATACCCCTCGCCAATGCCTCTCACCTCGGTCACATAAGTGCCCCAGCCATAAGCCTGCGCACCTTCGCCCTCGCCCATGTG
>OODA01000068.1_pt1 | contig 91877 bp, 68 predicted proteins | sample 1671341 | NCBI WGS metagenome assembly OODA01 (sample SAMN06348147, study PRJEB24527) | human gut metagenome | biome: human gut; feature: ankylosing spondylitis patient; material: feces | host: Homo sapiens | place: China | collected 2015-10 | reverse complement strand
CTTTAATAAGCCGAACTAAGCCTTACTAGGCCGAGCTAAGCATACTAACGTTGTTCGTTTGTATCTGTTCAGAACGAGCTTCCTTATTATTGAAGTTTTAACCTTATATAAGATTAACGGTTCGTATTTTACCCAAGTCTGTGCATTATAAATAATGTAAGACTTGCTTCTTGTACTACTTGTCTGTTTATGTAAATCTTTTCAAAGAACTCTTTTCTTTCGCTTCCTACCCCGACGTTTATCTCGTTGTTAGCTCGATTATTTCGTTCTCGAAAGCGGATGCAAAGGTATAACAAAAAACAATACCGTGCAAGTGTTTTGACAAAAAAGTTTCAAAAAAGTTGAGTTTTTTAGGCTCAATTTGACTTAAATCAACGAAAACGGGCGGATTTCGAGGGTTAAACGCCTAAAATAAGGGTATGGATGTAATGGTAGTGTTTTGTGAGAGCTTTGGGATAAAGGTGTGTATGTTGTGACTGATTGATGTAAAAGCATAAGAAGTGTGGCGGACGGCGTACGAAATCCAATCGGGTGGCGGACGGAATCTGATCGGACGGCGGACGGAATCTGATCGGGCGGCGGACGGAACACGATGACAGAAGTTGAGGTTTGGGGCAACAGAAGTTGAGGTTTCGAGGTTGGGAAGTTGAGGTTTCGGGCAACGGAAGTTTAGAGGTTGTATTATATATATTATAATGTGTAGGGGGAATTGGTGCGAAAAAGGGGTTGATTTGCCGATAAAATCTTGCACACTATAAGAATTTTGTGCATAAAACAAAAGTATTTTGCGTTGAAGATGCAGTTTTTTGCACACTTTTATTGGTGGGTGTGCAAAAAGTTATACCTTTGCAGTCGGAAATGGCAAAAAGATTGTGCATAAGTGTGCAGAATATTCCATTAGAGTTCACTAACAAGGATAATATACATTATATAATAATAGAACATTATGTCTTTTAACTTACTGAAAGGAAAGCGCGGTATCATCTTCGGCGCATTGAACGACGCATCTATTGCGTGGAAAGTAGCAGAACGTGCCGTTGAGGAAGGCGCACAGATTGTATTGACCAACACTGCGGTGGCTTGCCGCATGGGTACAATCGACGAACTCGCCAAGAAGACCGGCGCAGTAGTTATCCCAGCAGATGCGACATCTGTAGAGGATTTGACCAACCTCTTTGTGCAGGCACAGGAGGCTCTGGGTGGCAAGATCGACTTCGTGCTGCACTCGTGCGCTATGAGTGTGAATATGCGCAAGAAGCGTACTTACGATGATCTTGACTATGGCTTCTTGAACAAGACCCTCGACATCTCAGCAATTTCGTTCCATAAGATGCTTCAGGCAGCCAAGAAGCTCGACGCTCTGTCGGAGAACGCTTCGGTGCTGGCTCTGACCTACGTGGCTTCTCACCGTACATTCTTCGGCTACAACGATATGGCGGATGCCAAGTCGCTGTTGGAGTCGATCGCTCGCAGCTTCGGCTACATCTACGGTCGCGAGAAGGGCGTGCGCATCAACACCATCTCTCAGTCGCCTACGTTCACCACAGCGGGCAGCGGCATCAAGGGCTTCGACGGTCTGTACGACTTCTCTGACCGCATGTCGCCATTGGGCAATGCGAGCGCTGACGAGTGCGCAGACTACTGCGTTGTGATGTTCTCTGACCTTACAAAGAAGGTGACGATGCAGACTCTGTTCCACGACGGTGGTTTCTCGAGCATGGGTATGTCGCTGCGCGGTATGACACAGTACAACAAGTCGTTCCTCGACGAGAACCGCGACGAGCAGGGCAACATTATCTACGGATAAGCGATTGTTCTACGGATAAACAACAGACATGAGCCGTACCAATAATGCGACGGCTTACGCAGAAACAATAAAAAAGCGAGTAGCAGAGGTTGTGAAGCCTCAGCTACTCGCTTTTACTATTTTACAATGCAATACATTCTATTAACGTCAATGCAATACGTCTATTCGGACAACAACACAGATTTATTTAGCCACCGCTATACGCGCCTCCTGCAGCACACCGTCCATGAATGTGTCGGGGTTCACCTTCTTCAGCGTGCTCTTCATCTCGTCGATGATGGATATGCAGGTTTGCTTCTCGTTATCGGTGAGCAGTTTGCTGTGTTCTCGGCACAGACGTGCTATCTTGACAACGATGCCCGTCTGCAGCGTCTTCGCATCGGCATCCTTTATGGCGTCGAGGAAGGCAGCGCGCAGATTGCCGAACTGGAGCATGAAGTCGATGTCGGTCTTCACCTCGTTATTTGTAGCCGAAGGAAACGAGCGCGAATTGAAGACACGCACATTGCCGTCGTTGTCGTACGTGGTTGTGGTCACGCCGTTGTCGTCGAGGACAGTCTGCGTGCGCAACGAGGTGCCCTTATTAAGCGACTTCAGTGCGCCTCTGACGCCCGACTTGAACTCTTTAAAACGAGCAGGCATCACGCCATAGATGTGATAGTAGTAGCAATGATACCTGTTGTTCTCCTTGAACCATACAGCCAGATAGGCGTGACGGCGCATGGGGTCGGCGGCATCCTTGAAGCACAGACCGTAGTAGACGTGCGATTTGTGAGCACCCAGCTCTACGCTGTATTCGTTGTTGGCTCCATATTCGTACAGACGGTTGCTGGCGAGCGAGCTGCTGCCCGGCTTCTTGATGAACACATTGTAGGCATCGGACTTCGCCTGTAGCAGTTCCTTCTCTATCTGTGCGAAGAGTTTCTTCTTTTTCGCAGGAACAGTGAACTCGGTGAACTTGCAATAGCTCACGCCACTATCGGCACAAACGACGTTATAGCCGGAGCTGGACAGCACTTCGGTAGAAGGATTGTTCAGCACAATCTTGAACACCTTTTCGATATTACTCTGCGCAGAAGCCACAAACACCTGCACTAAGAATATTGCCATTATTAAAATCTGTCTCATACGTAATATATTTACAGAATTGTTGTTATGTTTTCTTTATTATGGGTTATTGCTGTATGCTGTTGCCCGTGGCTTCCGGCTCGTACTCGTCAGCCTCAGCGTCGTCAGCCTCGAACAGTTCCATAGCCTGAAGCTCGAGCTGATTGATCTCTTCCGACTGGTTGGCATTTATAGCATGAAGCAGGATGTCGGCTTGGCGCACAGCCTCCTCGATATTGGTGGAGTCGGCATGGGTGGATGCGCTCTTGTCAGCCTCAGCCACATACACCTTCGGCGGACGCGGCTGCCAGTAAGGGCGAACAGACTTGTGCAAACGCCGTTTCTCTGGCTGCTGCTTCACACTGTCGGCGAGAATACGCTGCGGTTGTTCGGCAGAAATGCTGTCGGCGATAGAATCGGCAGGCACAAGGCGAGCTGCTTGCTGAACCAACGGCGCGCCCGACGACTGACCAGGCGGCGTATTGTCGGGAAGCAACGCCGAAACAGCAAACACAAGCACAGCAACGGCAGCAACCGATGCCACCCAAAATAGAGCGTTGCGTAGCGTGAAGCGCTGCACAGCCGGAGCTGCAGCCTCATTCTGCAGGTCTTTCTCAGCCTTTTCTGGAGCGAACATGCAGAACATCTCGCGATACGCGCTCCAGTCGGCAGCAGATATAGCGTCAGGTCGGTCGGCGTCGGTAGCCGTGCAGAAGAAATCAGCCAATGCGGTCTCCTCCTCAACGGTAGTGGTACCGTCCATGTAACGCTTCAGAAGTGATATTATTTGTCGATCTGTCATGTTCTGTTCCTTTCCTTTATCTGATTGAATAGTTTTCGTCGTGCCGAGGAGAGCATCGTCGCCACCGAATCCTTGCTGATGCCTAATATGGCGGCAATCTGCTCATTGGTGCGGTGCTCGGTTTGACGCAGTCGCATCACCTGCATCTCGCGCGGCGGCAACTGCTCTATGCGCTGACGCAGCCATTGCTCGTCCTCTTTCCATTCGAGCTGACTCTCGGGAGTATTGTTGTCCGACTCCTGCTGCAGAAGCCAGGACGTGTGCGCCTCGTCGCCGCTGATGCTTGTAGGTCGCCGCCGTCGCAACATGTCGATAGCCACATTGCGAGCTATGACAGCAGCAAGACGAGCGGCATGGGCTGTGTCGCGGAGAGAGTCGTGCACAGCCCAAAGCCTAAGCATCGCGTCGCTTGCCGCATCGTCCGCATCATCGGCACGCGCAAGATAGCGGCGGGCATAGCCTTGAGCTATGTTGCGCAGTTGTGGCGACATCTGTTCAAACTGTATTTGGTTCACGGTAGTCGGGTATTCGTTAGCTTTATTCTATTGTTACACGCCTTAACGCTGGCGTGACACGAATTACGGACGGGCGTTGATGACACCATCGGGTGTGTTCTGTCTGCACGAATTGTAAGTTTCGCCTGTTACGTTCACATTACTGCCCATGTTGAGCAGTTTATCGTACTTCAACATACTGTCGCTTATCTTGCCCGAACCTAAGATATACTTTTTATAGTTGCCGGCTTTACCCGAAACAGAGATGCAACCAGAGCCGGTAAGCGTACAATTAAGATTGGCAGCCTTGCTTGTTCGGCAGTTGATTGTGCCCGAACCAGCCATCGTCAGTCCTACATAATCAGCTTTCACATCGTCTACAAAGATAGTGCCCGAACCAGCGTTGTTGAAGTTGGCATGACTGGCTACTACCTGGCTCACGGCAATCTTGCCCGAACCAGCCTGATTGAACGTGACAGCCGTAGACTTCATCTTGCCAACAACAATCTGTCCGCTGCCACTCATATTGAACACGCTCACATCCGGTGCTTTTACGTGCACAACAACGCTGCGTCTGTCCGACGAATCGGAAGTTTCGACATACACATTGCCAATGACCTTGCCGTACTTTGAGATGTTCAGATCCGAACCATTGCTTCCTACGCGTATCCGGTCGAATGCTGCGGCATCGCCCACAAGGCTCACTTCATACGTACTACCCTGCTCGTACACTACCTCAAGCGAACCGACAACGTTTATCACGCTGAAAGGTTTCACGCTCAGCTTCTTCTCGCTCTTCTCTGTTGCATACAACGACGTCGTAAGCATGAGCATCGCAGCCGTCAACATCAAAAAAAACTTTCTCATAAGATTATCTCCTATCTATTTAAGTTGCACATTATATATATGTATAGGTAAGTGCTGAAAGAAGGTCTCAGCGCCCTGCCCTTTCTATAAACAATAACGCAAGAAAGGGAAATTCTAAATATGCGGACGCCGCATTTAACACATATTTAACATGTTTCAAATTAATAAAGCGTAATTTGAACCGAACAAGCGATGCTTTGCTTTGTGACTATCAATAAAATATCGTAACTTTGTAAGCAGCAATATATCAATTTGTTTATATCCTAAGACTCACATACCACTATGAAATCGTTAAAAGAATTATACAGAATAGGCAAAGGTCCGTCGAGCAGTCACACAATGGGACCGCAGAAGGCGGCACAGACCTTCGCTGCGCACAACAAGGACGCAAAGTCGTTTGAGGTGACGTTATACGGCAGCCTGGCAGCAACGGGCAGAGGTCACATGACAGACGTAGCAATCGACGAAGTGCTGCGCCCCATCGCTCCGCTGAGCATCGTGTGGCAGCCTAAGGTGTTCCTGCCCTATCACCCGAACGGCATGAAGTTCGTAGCGTTCGACGCCGAAGGCAACCGCATGAACGAGTGGATATGCTACAGCGTGGGCGGCGGCGCACTGTCGGAAGGCGAGAAGAGCCGCTGGTTCAACAACAAGCGCGAGGTGTATCAGAAGAACACGCTGCACGAGATACAGCAGTGGTGCGAGAATCACGGACGCGGCTACTGGGAGTACGTTGACGAGTGCGAGGACGAGGACATCTGGGAGTATCTGATGGAGGTTTGGCGCGCCATGCAGGAGTCTGTAGAGCGCGGCATCGACCACGAAGGCGCACTGCCCGGTCCGCTGAAGCTGCCACGCAAGGGTCCAATCTACTACGTAAAGGCGAGCGGCTACAAGCAGTCGCTGCAGTCGCGCGCACTGGTTTACGCCTATGCCCTGTCGGTGAGCGAAGAGAACGCATCGGGCGGCACCATCGTCACCGCCCCCACCTGCGGTTCGTGCGGCGTATTGCCAGCCGTGCTCTACCACCTTGCAAAGGGACACAAATTCAGCGACACACGCATACTGCACGCCCTCGCCACAGCCGGCATCTTCGGCAACGTGGTGAAGCAGAACGCCTCAATCTCGGGTGCCGATGTAGGCTGCCAGGGCGAGGTAGGCGTAGCGTGCGCCATGGCTTCTGCAGCTGCCTGCCAGCTGTTCGGTGGCAGTCCGTCGCAGATAGAATACGCAGCAGAGATGGGATTGGAGCATCACCTCGGCATGACGTGCGACCCGGTGTGCGGATTGGTACAGATACCATGTATCGAGCGCAACGCCTTCGCCGCAACTCGCGCTCTCGATGCCAACCTCTATGCGTCGTTCTCCGACGGAACACACAGCGTGTCGTTCGACCGCGTGGTGAAGGTAATGAAGCAGACCGGTCACGACCTGCCGTCGCTCTACAAGGAGACAAGTACGGGCGGACTGGCGCAGGCTTACGAGCAGCACATGCGCAAGTTGGCGGAGCAAGCAAACTCGAACGAAGAGGATATCAGTAAGTTTGGATACAACTAAATAAAATTCTCATTTCTCAACTAATACAATCTGTGGCGTGCGAAGTGCAGGCTTCAGCTCGCCACCGATATAATAAACGCCGAGCCGTGTGGGCACAGCCTGTGCCCCTGCTCGTGCGAGAGCCTGATTGGCGAATGTCGTGGTGAGCCATTGTCCTGCGACAGCATCAAAGACATAAAGATTACCACTGAATTTATACCAGTCGATTGGCTGCTTGAGGTAATCGCCTTTCTTCACACACTCATATCTACCGCTGATTGCATCGAGGAATATCGTGCGGTTCACGCCGCCTGTGGCGTACAACCGATTGCCATCCGCCCACGCAATACCACCCGAGAGTGTCATCTCCTCGCCATCCACAGAGCGCGGAGCAGACAGAGCGCCCCACTCCTTCGTGTTCATATCGTACACATAGCCATCAGTATGCACCTTGCTCTGCTCGCCGTCGGCATAGAAACCACCCCAAACGTACACCTTATTATTATAAGCAGCGACTACGGGCTGCACACGTGGCGCACCCGGGACGCGGAGAGTAACAAACGCAGTGTTGTTAGATGCTTGAGCAATCGAGTTTGCGCCTTGGTTGGTGACGTTTGAGTCGAGCTGATAGCGCAGAACATTGGCAGACGGCTTGCCATTCTGATTGCCACCAACAACGAATACGTCTGTTCCGGCGAGTGCCACAGCCATGTTGTCCGCCGTAGCAGACAAGTCAGCAAGACGGTTAAGCGCAATACCTGTGCCGGCAGCGTTCAAGCGTACACTATAAACCGAGGCAAGCGAGTGGTCGTTGTTGTTGCCACCGATGAAGAGCAGACTGTCGCCACTCGCAACCGTTGCGCCATACGCAGCCGGCTCGGGCAGGAAACCCACCAAGCGCCATTGCAGTGTCTCGCGGTCTATGCGTGCTGCATATACACCAGCATAATACTTTTTCGGCTTACCTGCTTCGGGGAAGTTGCAACCGCCAGCCATAACGAGATAATCACCTATCTGACCGGCATAACATGCTGACACACCGAGCGAATAACCTGGTTCGGCAGAGGGAAAACCAACAACGCTATGCACGTGCTGCGCAGAGAGAGACAATGCGGTAGAAAGAAAAAGAAATAAGGATAGAAGTTTGTTCATAAAACTATAAATTAAATGGAGGCTGCATCAATACAAGAAAATGGCTACGGCAAGAATGCCGTAGCCTCCTTATAATGCAATTAAGTGGGTGCGTGGGTATGGCAGGATGCCATACCCTCCTATGCTTCGAGCTTTTTCAAGATCTCCTGACAGAGCATGTAGCCCTTGATCATCATACGCGGAATGTGGAACGGACCCTTGTAGAGGTTGCCCTTAGCCGGCTGTGCCACTGTTCCGTCGCGATGCAGATAGCCGTACCACTCGCCGTACTCGGCATCGGGGAAGTGGGCGTATGTCCACTCGCTGATGCGCTCGTGACGGTAGAGATACTTCTCGTCGCCGGTTCCGAGGTAAGCGTAGAGTGAAGCGATGATGGTCTCGCACTGCGGCCACCAGAACTTCATGTCCTGCGAGTAGTCCTGCGATGGCAGGTTCTTGCAGTCGCGGAAGTTGATGATGCCGCCGTACTGCTTGTCCCAGCCCCAGTCCCACGACCAGTCGAACACCTGCAGAGCCAGGTCGAACATCGGCTTGTCCCAGCCGCGCAGCTTAGCCTCCTCCATGATGAACCAAGAGGTCTCGATGCAGTGGCCAGGGTTGATGGTGCGAGTCATGTTGGTGTCGATGAACTCGCCATTCTCGCCAACTGTTTCAAGCAAGCACTTGAACTCTGGATGGATGAAGTACTTCTTCAACTTCTCAATCGACTCGTCAATCTGCTGAGTGAGTTTCGGATCGTCCACCACCTTGCGGATGCAAGAGCCTACGTTGATGAGAATCATGACGATGCTATGACCCTGCAACTTCACGTCAGCCTCGAACTTAGCAGGCAGGAAGCCCGGTGTAGCGAGGAAGCGCTGTGTGTCTTCAAACACCTGGATGGCGCGCTTAGCCCAGTGCTGGTCGCCTGTAGCGAGAGCATACTCAGACATCGCGATTGCGGCGAAGGTCTCTGAGAACACGTAGCGACGCTTGCGCAGTGGTTTGCCATCAGCAGTAACAGAGAAGTACATATGTCCCTGCTCGTCGAAGCAGTGTTTCTCGATGAACTCGAGTGTAGACTTGGCAGCATCGAGCCACTCCTGGTTCTTCTCTACATTGTTATAAGCGAATGAGCAAATGAAGGCGAAGCGGCCCTGAAACCACACCGACTTTGTTGTATCCATCAGCGATCCGTCACGATTGACGCATGTGTACACGCCACCGTTCTCGCGGTCTAAGCCGTACTTCATCCAGAACGGCATGATATTCTCGGTCAGGTCTTTCTTGTAAGACTCAGCCCACGACTTGATATATTCTTTTACGTTCATTTTCTTAAAGGTGATATGTTGTTATGTTGACGGGTTGACATTAGAACTGGTTAGCACGTTCGAAGAAACCGATCTCTTCAAGTTCCTTCTTCATCTGAGCCTCTTCCTCGTCAGTCATGTTGCGGAACGGCACACGGTTAGGTCCGAGGTCGAAACCGAGGAGCTTCATGATGCGCTTGCCACCCACGATGTTACCGCGGAAGTGGCAGATGACGTTGATAACCTCCTGTGAGAAGTTCTGCTTCTCGCGAGCAGTCTCGAGGTCGCCGCGGTTCCATGCGTCTATGATACCCACGAGTTCACGACCGTTGTAGTTGGTTGTGCCGCCGATGCCGCCACGAGCACCGCCCTGAGCAAGGCTCGGGAGGATTGTCTCGTCCTGTCCGTGGAGCATGTCGAACTTGCCACCACCGTAGAGACGGCACTGGTTGTACTCGTAGAGAGCCTCGTAAGTGTACTTGATGCCTGCGAAGTTCTTGATGCGTCCGTCGACAGCCTTCAAGAGGTCTACCATCGGCAGGAATGCGCCGTTGAACGCAGGGATATGATAGTAGTAGAACGGCAACTCAAGAGCAGCGTTTGCGATAGTCTCGCAGTACTCCACGAGTTCTTCGATGCGACCAATCTTCGGGAACGGAGGTGCCATCGAGCCGATGCCCCATGCACCAATCTTCTGAGCGTGCTCAGCAAGGCGCACACTCTCGCGCAGACAGCAGCTGCCTACGTGCACAATAACCTTGAAGCCCTCGGGAGCAACACTCACCCAACGCTCTGCCAGCTGCATACGCTCCTCGGTGGTGAGCATATATCCCTCGCCAGACGATCCGTTTATGAACACGCCCTTCAAGCCATTCTTCTGCAACATCTTTGCATAAGCCTCGATTGGTTCGAGATTAACGTCACCATTTGCATAGAACGGTGTAAACGGTGCGTCGATAAGTCCTACGATTTTTTCCATAGTCTTGTTTATTTTAATTGATTATTAATTTATTGTTTTCAATTAAGAGATGAAAAGTTATTGAGTATTCTCACCACCTCAACATCTCACCACCTCAACATTTATTCAACATTGTCCGATGTTGGGCGCAAGCACACCAACTGCAACACGAGCGCCACGATGACGATGCCACCGAGCACGGCGAAACCCATGCCGAGATTGCCACCGTCGGTCCACTTGCCGAGAAGTTGAGTGACAGCAGCGCCTGCGAACACGCCCACCATATTCATGATGCCGTAAGCCGTAGCACGATACTTAGCCGAGATAATCTGGCAGAGTATAGGCATGTTGTTAGCGTCGAACATGCCGAAGCCAATGCCGAACAACATTCCGGCACCCACTACCGCCACCACGCTATGACCGAAGCCGAGCAGAACAAGTGCAGGGATAGTCATGCCCAAGCCGATAGCACTGGTATAGATGCGTCCGCGTATGTTGCGGAGCACCCATTTGTCTGACAACACGCCACCGAGGAGCACGCCCACAAAAGACGAAGCGGCAATGGTGATGGTAGACATCGGACCAGCCAAAGCCATGTCCAGACCGAGGTTCTTTTCAAAGAGCGTAGGCAGCCAGTTCTTAGTAGCCCAACCCGGGAGACTCGGCACAGCGAAGTAGATGAGTATCACCCAGAACGCCCATGTAGAGAGCACTACGCTGAGTCCGCGCCAAAGGCTCTCCTTCTTCATCAGCGTTGCAGGATTGGGCGAAGCTGCGACAGCAGCCACAGTCTTCGGTTTGTCGTGCAGAAGCAGTGCAAGTACCACCGAGTAAGCGATGCCGATGATGCCGAACCAGTAGAAGGTGCTATGCCATGAGAAGGTGGCAGCGATAGTAGCACCAAATCCGCCCACCGCCTGACCCACGTACAGACCCGTCATGTGTATACCGATAGCCAGCGAGCGCGACTTGCCCTCATGCCAGTCGGCAATGAGCGACAATGCGGAAGGTATATACAGAGCCTCGCTGACACCCATAAGCGCACGCAACCAATAGAGCTGGGTGAAGTCGGAGGCGTAGCCCATGAGGTACGTAACGGCTGACCATACGAACAGACTGCCCACCACGAGCTTCTTACGGCTCACACGATCGGCAACAACACCTGCGAACGGACTCACGAAACCATAAATCCAGAGGAACACAGCCATGAGCGCACCGAAAGCCTCAGCCTTCTGTAGCTCCACAATATCGAGCTTCATTGCGTCCTGCATGGTTGAGAGCATCTGACGATCCATATAGTTGAGCAATGCCACCACCCAAAGCAGTGCCACTACGAGCCACGGATAGAACTTTTTGTTTTTCATTTTGATAGAGATTTGTTTTTAGTTGTTTGTTTTTCAAGTTTAAGGCTGCACTCCGTAGCTGAATGCGGGGCGCAGCCTATCTTAATGCAAAAGTATCACTTTTTTCCTACACGACAAAACAGAACGTGTGCTTAATTGTGTTTTCCAGCCTCACGCTCTGCATTTTTTTCGTTTGCCTTATCACGGGCGTATGCTGAGTCGTGCGTCTTTCTGTCTTCATCGTAGTAGACGGTGCGATAGGTGGTAGTACCTCCTCCGCCACCACTACTTTTAAGCTCGGGCATTGCGTACAAAATGAAGCATAGAATGCCTCCGATAATTAGAATCTGAATAATCAGTTTGAAGATAACGACAATCAGACCCCATACGGCTACGATGCAACCGAGTATATAGACAATAGTGAAGAGCGTAAGCAGTATGCCCCACTTCTTACTCTTCATAAGCTCGATGTTGCGCTTCAACGAGAGAAAGACACCAATACCCAATGCCAAAAGGAAAGAAACGAGTATTAAGAGCGTTTCAATCCATCCGCCCAAGCCTAAGAACTCGCATATGAGAGCAGAAGCTATCAGCACGGGGAATGCAGCGAGCATACTTATGAGTGCTGGTTTTACGGAGATACCATCTTGCACGTCGCCATCAAAGGCTTCGCCTAAGATGACAGGCTCATAGAACTTGATGCTCATAACCTGATAGAACACTATCAAGCCGAACGGAATGATGCGCAGCAACGAACCGAAGAAACCGTAACGGTTCTTGTCGCACCACCAGAAGCAATTGGTGCCCAACACGCTATAAGCCCATATCTCGAGCAGCGTGCCAACCATGATACATGCAGGTATTGCCATTACGGCTATCGAGCGTATCTTCTTGCTCCTTGTAGCCAAGATGTTGAGCACCATAACGCCGAGGAACAACAACGCTATTATAATATAAGGTATAATGGAATTGAAGATGCGGCCCTGTATGGTATGCGCCACCTCATCCGACTTCGTCAGTACCTTGTCCTCTACGCCCTCCGGGTTGTCCTTACTGAACACGAGGTTCTCGCTAAGCGTGCAGTATTTCTTGCCGTCTTTCTGTATTACGGCATATCCAATGGAGCCTCCCGTATCAATCACACCCTTGTCGTAGAACTTATCCACGCCTTCTACCTGATCGCCATCGTGCAGATAGAACACGAGTTTCTCGCCCTTACTGTAGTAGGTGTCCTCTGAGCGGATTGTCTCCACAACATCATATACAGCAACAGAGTCGCCACGTAGACACTTAACGTCGTACTTCTGCGCACTTGCCGCTACGACATATAGCAGCAGCAACATCAATAGGTTAATCGCTTTCTTCATAAGTTTTGTTGGTTTTTGGTTTATTAGTTATGTTTATTAGTTGCGTCTTTTCACTTCTACAAATATAGTAATAAATACTCAGACTGTGCAACTTAAACCAAACAAAAAGTCCCGAAACAAAATAAAAACACCCGTTTGCTGACATATTGTCACCGAAAACAACTAAAACAGCCACCCGTAACGACATATTGTCACACACATAACGTTGGAATATAGTTTGTGTAATGGTTTATAGAAAACAAGAAAACAAAAAGAAAGGAGAACGATATGACATTCGACAAATTCACAATCAAAGCACAAGAGGTTGTCCAAGAGGCATTGAACACCGCACAGCGCAGTGGTCAGCAGAGCATCGAGCCGATGCACTTGCTGAAGGCTCTGCTTGTGAAGGCTAAGGACGTTACGACCTTTATCTTCCAGAAGCTTGGCGTGAATGCCATGCAGGTGGAGAGCGTTGCCGACGCCGAGCTGCAGCGTCTGCCGCGCGTTCAGGGCGGACAGCCTTATCTTTCTAACGATACCAACGCCGTGCTGCAGCGTGCACAGGACTTCGCTACGAAGAACGGCGACGAGTTTACGAGCGTAGAGCCTATTCTGCTCGCTCTCTTGCAGGTGAACTCTACGGCGAGTCGCATCCTCAAGGACGCGGGCATGACCGAGGCTGACACCATGAAAGCTATACAGGAGTTGCGTCAGGGCGAGAAGATACAGTCGCAGTCGGCTGACGAGAACTTCCAGAGCCTCGAGAAGTACGCCAAAAACCTCGTTGAGGAGGCGCGCCAGGGCAAGCTCGACCCCGTTATAGGTCGTGACGAGGAGATACGCCGCGTACTGCAGATACTCTCGCGACGCACCAAGAACAACCCGATATTAATCGGTGAGCCGGGTACTGGTAAGACTGCCATCGTGGAAGGCTTGGCTGAGCGCATCGTGCGCGGCGACGTACCAGAGAACCTTAAGGACAAGCAGCTCTACTCGCTCGACATGGGCGCACTCGTAGCCGGAGCCAAGTACAAAGGCGAGTTCGAGGAGCGACTGAAGAGCGTCATCAAGGAGGTGACCAACGCCGACGGTCGCATCATCCTCTTCATCGACGAGATTCATACGCTTGTTGGTGCGGGCGGTGGCGAAGGTGCTATGGACGCTGCCAACATCCTCAAACCGGCACTTGCGCGTGGCGAGCTGCGCAGCATCGGTGCTACGACGCTCAACGAGTATCAGAAGTACTTCGAGAAGGACAAGGCTCTGGAGCGCCGTTTCCAGACCGTAATGGTCGACGAGCCTGACGAGCTTTCGGCTATCTCCATACTTCGTGGTCTGAAGGAACGCTACGAGAACCACCACAAGGTGCGTATACAGGACGATGCCTGCATAGCTGCCGTAAAGCTTTCGGAGCGTTACATCTCCGACCGCTTCCTGCCCGACAAGGCCATCGACCTTATGGACGAGGCGGCTGCAAAGCTGCGCATGGAGCGCGACTCTGTGCCCGAGGAACTCGACGAGATTACGCGCCGACTGAAGCAGCTCGAGATTGAGCGCGAGGCTATCAAGCGCGAGAACGACACCGAGAAGATTAAGCAGCTCGACAAGGACATCGCCGAACTGCGCGACCAGGAGAAGGCGTTCCGCGCTAAATGGGAGAGCGAGAAGGGCTTGGTGAACAAGATTCAGCAGGACAAGCAACAGATGGAGCAGCTGAAGTTCGAGGCGGAGCGTGCCGAGCGCGAGGGCAACTACGAGCGCGTGGCTGAGATACGCTACGGCAGACTGAAGGCTCTTGAGGAGGACATCCGACAGATACAGAACCAGCTGAAGTCGACGCAGGGCGGCAACGCCATGATACGCGAGGAGGTGACAGCCGACGACATAGCCGAGGTGGTAAGCCGCTGGACGGGAATACCCGTTACGCGCATGATGCAGAGCGAACGCGAGAAGCTGCTGCACCTTGAGGAGGAGCTGCACCGCCGCGTCATCGGACAGGACGAGGCTATCAAAGCCGTGAGCGATGCCGTAAGACGTTCGCGTGCCGGACTGCAGGACCCGAAGCGACCTATCGCTTCGTTCATATTTCTCGGCACGACGGGTGTGGGCAAGACGGAGTTGGCAAAGGCTCTCGCCGAATACCTGTTCAACGACGAGACGATGATGACGCGTATCGACATGAGCGAGTATCAGGAGAAGTTCAGCGTGTCTCGACTCATCGGTGCGCCTCCAGGATACGTAGGCTACGACGAGGGCGGTCAGCTGACGGAGGCTGTACGACGCAAACCTTACTCTGTCGTACTCTTCGACGAGATAGAGAAGGCTCACCCCGACGTCTTCAACATCCTCTTGCAGGTGCTCGACGACGGACGACTCACCGACAACAAGGGCCGCACCGTCAACTTCAAGAACACCATCATTATTATGACTTCAAACCTTGGTAGCCAATACATACAGGCTCAGTTCGCCGGCATCACGCCCGAGAACCGCGACCATGTCATCGGCGACACTAAGGAGAAGGTGATGGAGATGCTGAAGAAGACGATACGTCCGGAGTTCCTCAACCGTATCGACGAGACTATCATGTTCCTGCCGCTCACGAAGGAGGAGATTGCGGAGGTTGTAACGCTGCAGATGAACGCCGTGAAGAAGATGCTGGAGCCGCAGGGCTTCACGCTCAACGTCACGCCGGCAGCCATCGGCTTCCTCGCCGACGAGGGCTTCGACCCGGAGTTCGGTGCACGCCCCGTGAAGCGCGCCATACAGCGCTGCGTGCTCAACGACCTCTCGAAGAAGATTCTCTCCGACGAAGTGAAGCGCGAGCAGCCTATAACTATCGATGCAGACAGCGAAGGCTTAGTGTTCCGCAATTAAAAAACGCAACAACTGTCATCCGCATCGGTCGATGCAGACATCCGCATCGGTCGACGCAGACATCCGCATCGGTCGACGCAGACATCCGCAACGGTCGACGCAGACGTCCGCAACGGTCGACGCAGACGTCCGCAACGGTTGACGCAGCATAGATAAAGATCAACATAGATACTAAAAAAAAGTAGCAGAGGTCAACGACTTCTGCTACTTTTTTTGTTTAAACACTTGCCAAGAGTGTGCCGAACGCACCTCTTGAGATTTTATTTACTTCACGTATTTCTTTCCGTTCTGGATGTAGATGCCCTTTCCTAAGGTGCTGAAGTTGTTGCCGACATAGCGTCCGTCGATGGTGTAGATGCGTCCGTCGTTGGTCTTAACGTCGACCTGCACGTCCTCGATGCCGGTCTCGCCAGCCACGCATACCTTCACCTCGTCGAGGAAGAAGCGCTTTCCGCCGTTGAAGTAGATACGATCGTAGCCGTTGCCCTCAAACTCTACAGCGTAGTCGTTCCACTTGCCTTCCTCCATGAAGAAGCGCTCAAGCATCTTGTTGCCGAAGTAAACGTCGATAGTGTTGTCGTCGCCCTTGAACGGAGCCGCCTTAAATGTGAGGCGCACCTTGCCCGGCACGTTGAATGAAGGCGTAGAAGCCTCGCCCGGCACAGCCTTTGAACCAAAGCGTGCGCACTTGTTGCCGGCGTTGCCCTTGTTGAAAACCCAACCTGTCAGGTCGGTCTTCAGTGCGTTGCTTGTATTAGGATTCCAAATGCCGTCGTTGCCACCCTTAGCGGTGTTGGCATCGAAGGTCTCGTTGAGGAGCACTGCTCCCGGAACGATGTCGATGTTCATGCCAGGCAGACCGCGGAAACGGAACGAAACAGTTCTGTCGGCGTTCTGTGTGATACCGAGCAGAGCCTTGCCCATGAGCTTCGAGCCGTCGAAGTTGGCGTTGAAGAGTGTAGCAGCAGGCGCAGAAGTGTCGGTAAGACTGTCGTTCTTCACAACGCCATTCTCCATGTACGGGTATGTATCGTAGGCTGCTTTATGACCTGTCGCCATGTTGTCGGCATGGAACACCGACATACGCTGGTGAAGTGGGTCGTCGTTCACGCTGTTTGCATCCCACACCGACTGGAGATAGTCGACATGTGTCACGAGTAAACCGTTACCTGGCAGCGATGCGTCCCAGTTTGTTTTCTGGCGGTTGTCGATGATGTAGTACTCGTCGCGGTTGTTCTCGTTGTACATGATGTATGTCTTGCCACCCTCGCTGAGCGGTTTCATGTTCGAAATGTCCTGGTTCTTCACCAGCTCGATTGGCTCTATCCAGCCAGCCACCCACTTCTCGTAGCCTGTGAAGCCTGCCGGGCAGAAGCCGTTGCCGTTGTAGCAGCCGGAGTGGAGCAAGTCCCAGTCGTCCATGCCGTAGCCGCCGGAGTAGGTAGTGTCGTACATGTCGGCGAAGCCAAGACAGTGAGAGAACTCGTGGCATACGGTGCCGATGCCGTCGCACTCCTTGTCGGGGTTGAGCTCGCTACTGCAAGCGTATGTGTTTATGTAAATGCCCTCGCCTGTATCGTACACCTTACCATAGTCGCTTGCGCGGAGAGTGCTCATGTGAGGCCAGATGTTAGACGCAGCAGCTCCCTCATAGTTCTCGCCACGTCCGGCGTAGAGGAGGAACACCTGGTCGGCATAGCCGTCGTTGTCCCAGTCGTAGTCCTTGAAGTTCACCTTGCCCTTGCACTGGCCGAGTGCCCATGCCACGAGCTCGCCGATGTGACAGTCCGTTCTGCCGTTAGAATAGTTCTCGCCGTAGTAAGCTGCCTCCTTCGGAGCTGTGACCGGACCGACGATATCGAACGTCAGCTCGAACTGACCGCCGCTCTGTGCGTGGTAGTAGTCGCGCACTGAACCCTTGAATGAGCCTTCCACGTAGTTCTCTTTGTTGGCAAACTTCTCGTAGAACGCCTTGTCGTGCTTGCTGTTGAACGGACGATCGGGGAACTGCACGAGCATGATCAGACCCTTCTTCTGTCCGAAATAGCCCTTCTTGCCCTCGTCAGCCTTCTTCATGCGCTGACGCTTTGCGCCAATGACCTCGTTCACCTTGGCACGCTTCATGCGTGCACTCTCACGAGCAGCCGGCATATCCATGAGCTCGTAAAGCCCATCGGCATTCTGATAGTAGCACTTGCCGTCCTCGGCGAGATAATAGTGCAGGAACTCGTCGCCCTGAAGCGAAGCCTTCAGTTCGGTTCCATTGACAAGCTTGATGACGGTAGTGCCCTTTCTTGCAGGAACAGCAAAAGCAGAGAGCGACGCCATAGCTATGCACAACGATAGTAAAGTCTTTCTCATATAAGATTTGGATGTTAAAATAAATATGCAATAATGATTTAAATCAGTTGCAAATTTACTTATTTAATTTTCATTTTTCAGTGTTTTTCAAATAATTATGTATGATGCGGTGTGTTTTTCACCAATTTTAAACTAACTTTGTAGAGTTGATATCAACCCCTCACCACAACAACACCTCAACATCTCAACCCCTCACCCCCTCAACATCTCAACATCTCAACATCATTTAAAACCCAACAATATGGAAAACAACGAAAAAGACCACATCCAGTTGCCCGACAACGCCTTCACCGAGTTGAAGCCGGGCGAGGAGTATCAGCCCGTGATGGAACCGGGCAGGAGTTATCCGGAAGTGAACCTATGGTCGGTGACCTGGGGCATCATCATGGCGATGCTCTTCTCAGCCGCCGCTGCCTACCTCGGACTGAAGGTGGGACAGGTGTTTGAGGCAGCCATCCCTATCGCCATCATTGCTGTAGGCGCATCAACACTTGCCAAGCGCAAGAACCCGCTTGGCGAGAACGTCATCATCCAGAGCATCGGTGCCTGCTCGGGCACCATCGTAGCCGGTGCCATTTTCACGCTGCCTGCCATCTACATCCTGCAGGCGAAGTATCCGGAGATGAGCGTATCGTTCGTGAAGGTGTTCATGTCGTCGCTGCTCGGCGGTATCTTGGGCATACTGTTTATGATTCCGTTCCGCAAGTACTTCGTGAAGGACATGCACGGCAAGTACCCCTTCCCCGAAGCCACTGCCACTACGCAGGTACTCGTGAGCGGAGCCAAGGGTGGCTCGCAGGCCAAGCCGTTGCTCATCGCCGGACTCATCGGTGGTCTGTACGACTTCATCGTGGCTACCGTCTACTGGTGGAACGAGTGCTTCACGACGCGCGTCGCGGAATGGGGAGCCGTAGCTGCCGACAAGGCGAAGCTCGTGTTCAAGGTGAACACCGGTGCTGCCGTACTTGGCTTGGGCTATATCATCGGCTTGAAGTATGCCTTCATCATCTGCCTCGGCTCGTTCGCCGTGTGGTGGCTCATCGTGCCGGGCATGTCGATAATCTTCCACGACCAGGTGCTCAACCTCTGGAACCCTGAGATTACGCAGACCGTTGGCGCTATGTCACCGGAACAGATCTTCAAATTCTACGGCAAGAGCATCGGTATCGGCGGCATCGCCATGGCTGGCATCATCGGCATCATCAAGTCGTGGGGCATCATCAAGGGTGCCGTATCGCTTGCTGCCAACGAGATGAAGGGTGGCGCACAGTCGTCTGCCAACACCGTGCGCACACAACGCGACCTGCCGTTCAAGTTCATCGCCATCGCTTCCATCGCTACGCTCATCATCACCTTCCTCTTCTTCTGGTTCGGTGTGATGGATGGCAATCTGCTCTTCGCCGTTGTAGGCATCCTGCTCGTCACCGTCATAGCGTTCCTCTTCACCACCGTAGCCGGCAATGCCATTGCTATCGTAGGCTCCAACCCCGTATCGGGCATGACGCTTATGACGCTCATCCTCGCATCGGTGGTGCTCGTGGCTGTCGGACTGAAGGGTACTGGCGGTATGGTTGCCGCGCTCATCATGGGTGGCGTGGTCTGCACCGCACTCTCTATGGCAGGCGGTTTCATCACCGACCTCAAGATTGGCTACTGGCTCGGCACAACTCCGAAGAAGCAGGAGACTTGGAAATTCCTCGGCACACTCGTATCGGCTGCTACCGTTGGCGGCGTGATGATTTTGCTCAACCAGACATACGGCTTCGCAAGCGGAGCCCTCGCAGCTCCTCAGGCTAACGCTATGGCTGCCGTCATCGACCCGCTTATGAACGGTGTGGGTGCTCCGTGGGCATTGTACGCTATCGGAGCCGTAATCGCTGTGGTGCTCACTTACTTTAAGATTCCGGCTATTGCCTTCGCACTCGGCATGTTCATCCCATTGGAGCTGAACACTCCGCTCCTCGTTGGTGGCATCGTCAACTGGTACGTTACATCGCGCTCTAAGGACGCAGAGGTGAACCGCGAACGTGGCGAGAAGGGCACACTGCTCGCCAGTGGTTTCATCGCTGGTGGCGCACTGATGGGTGTTCTCTCTGCCCTGCTCCGCTTCTGCGACGTACACTTCGTAACTGATGGCTGGATGGAGTCGTGGCTTGCTAATCCTCTGTCAGAGGTAGCTTCGCTCGCAGCCTACTGCTGCTTGATCGGCTACTTCGTGTTTGCAACAAAGGGCAAGAAGTAAGAATATAGAGCACATACAAAACAAGGGGTGCAACCGCGGTTGCACCCCTTGTTTTGTATGTATAGCGTATAGCTTAAAAATATTAGTCGATTTCTTCGTCAGCCTCGTAACCACCCATCTCGCGGATAGCATTCTTCAGCATTGTGTACTGCTGATAGAGGTGGTTTACCGGCTCCTCGCCCTTAGTGTAGTCGTGCATCGGAGCCTTGAGGAAGAAGCTCAGGAAGCGCTGTATGCCGTAGCGTCCGGCACGAGCAGCGAGGTCGCTCAGCAATGTGAGGTCGAGCAACAGCGGAGCAGCGAGGATTGAGTCGCGGCAGAGGAAGTTGATCTTGATCTGCATCGGGTAACCCATCCATCCGAAGATGTCTATGTTGTCCCATCCCTCCTTGTTGTCGTTGCGAGGCGGATAGTAGTTGATGCGCACCTTGTGATAGTACTGTGTATCCTCGTCGTTGCCGTGTCCGTAGAGGTCGGGCTGCACGTCGGGCTTGAGGATTGTCTCGAGTGTAGAGAGTTTGCTGACCTCCTTGGTGTGGAAGTTGGCAGGCTCGTCGAGCACGAGTCCGTCGCGGTTGCCGAGGATGTTTGTAGAGAACCATCCGCTCAAACCGAGGCAACGTGAGCCAATCATCGGAGCGAAACCGCTCTTCACGAGCGTCTGACCGGTCTTGAAGTCCTTACCAGCGATAGGCATCTTGGTCTGCTCAGCGAGCTCCCACATAGCCGGGATGTCGACTGTGGTGTTAGGAGCACCCATGATGAACGGTGCGCCCTCTGTCAATGCTGCGTAAGCGTAGCACATAGAAGGAGCAACATGCTCGCGGTCGTCAGCCTTCATAGCTGCTTCGAGAGCTGCCACTGTGCCGTGTTTCTCCATGTCTACTGGTACGTAGATCTCGGTAGACGCTGCCCAGATAACAACGATGCGTGCGCAACCATTCTGCTCCTTGAAGTCGCGGATATCCTTGCGGAGAGCCTCAACCATCTCCCAGCGAGTCTTGCAGTCCTTAACGTTGTCGCCGTCGAGGCGCTTAGCGTAGTTCTTGTCGAAGGCAGCCTTCATCGGCACCACCTTTTCCAACTCCTCGCGCACGGGGTTGATATCCTTCTCCTTCAGCACCTCGGCATACATAGCTGCCTGATAAGCGTTCTGTGGATATACGTCCCATGTTCCGAATACGATATCGTTGAGATCGGCAAGAGGCACGATGTCCTTATAGTGCAGATACTTCTTGTCTGCGCCCTTGCCAACACGAATCTTGTCATACTGAGTCATTGAACCAACAGGCTTAGCAAGTCCCTTGCGAGCCATGAACACACCAGTCATAAAGGTGGTGGCTACTGCGCCACAGCCTACAACCAAAATACCCAGCTTTCCTCCTGCTGGCTTAACGTTAGTTTGTTTCATCTTTTAGTTATTAAATTTTTAATAATTAGGTCTCTATGCACATTCTGTTATGAAGCCGCATCGGACAGAAGCATATTAACGCTTCAAACCCGAATTGTTTCACAACACGACTTAGCAAAAGTACTAATTTAATCCGAGAAACGCCCAACTTAAACCAGTTGTTTTAAAAAATATGGTACTATTTAACACTTTTGTTACAATATATAACAACACAATTGCTCTACGAAACCAATCACAGGCTATAGCAAAACATCTGAAAGCAGCAAACAGATACACGTTTTGTCGGGCAATGGGTCTTCTTTTGGGTTGGCATAATAGATGAGTGCCACCTTTTGATTGGATCCATCTTCATCGCGCGTAATGGTTAGCTTGGCATGGGAGCCGCCCCCGAAGAAGTTTTCGAGCATGAAGTCCTGACGTTTCTGGTATAGCTGCATATCGATAATGTTGCCTTTGTAGCGCACGCTGTCGCGATAAGTCAAAGTGCAACACTGCTTACGTTGCTCGCTATCGTACGTCACGACCAACCTACCCATATCTGCAACGAGGGTGTCCTCGGGCAGTTCGCTGGAGAACTCGACGTGATAGCGGAACGAATAGGGATTAAAAAAACTGTCCTGTGCATGACTGGTGCATACACAGGATAGTATAATGATAACGAATGATAAAAATCTGAACTTTGCCATTTCAGTAGAAATACTGTTTTGTCAATTCTGCATGTCAGCACTGATTAGACTAACATTACCACCAACCGAGTGAGCAATCGCTCTCTGGGCAGTTGTTGGTTGCATACTCATCAGCGAGTTTGCGGCAGGCTGCTCCCAGTTCCTTTCTGTTGAGCTGTACCGACTCGTCGCCATAGGCTGTTTCGTACACCTTCTCCATCATCTCTAAAGCCTGCTCGTAGAGGTTGCAGTCCTCCGGAATGGCGCAGAGCTCGAACAAAGCCTGCTCGTACTGCTTGCCATTGATGAGCGTTTGTGCCTTACGTATGATTGAGGCAGCGTTGTTGTTGTAGTAGTCGATGATGCGCTGCTTCGACTTGTCAACGAGTTTGCGGAGCTGTGGCGAGTTCTTGATGTTCTTCAACGCATTAGTGAGCGCCTGCTCTTCGGTGTTGCCGATGCCTGTGAACTCAACGATAGACGTACCGAAGCACGACTTTGTGCGTGCATCGCCAACGGCGAAGGTTGCTGATATGCGTTGCGCCATCTTTGTGCCTGCCACTTCCGTCTGCAACGGAACGGTCTTGCACGCCAATACGAAGCGCGAGTTGTAGCCACTCACCAACTTCATCGAGGTGATGACGCTGCGCAAACGAGCCTCTACGATAGCCTTCTGACCTTCAGTTGCCTTGCTCTCCTTTGCATCGTACATCGGCGAGAGCGTTATCTGTGCAGAACTTGCAAGCGAGCAAAGTGTCAACGCTGCAAGAACAAATAGTTTTCGTATCTGCATAATCATAATGTTTTAGAACGACATGTTATTTGTTTTTGAAGTCTCGCAAGCCGACGGGCTTGCAAGACTTTCCTTTTGCTATTACTCAACGAGGAAGTTGACACGTCCGAGCCTGTTGCCCTGTCCCTTGCTCACCTTAAAGCCTGTCTCTGCTTTGAACGCCTTTCTTACGCCCTTAGCCCATTCTTCTGCCTCTATTGGTTCACCGCTCTCGTCGAAGAATGGTATGCGCACAGCCTTGAACTCAACCGTATCAGCTGTCTTGCGTCCTATCTTGCAAGCCCGATTTACGGCGTGCTTCTTCACCCACGAGTAGAGGAACTCGTCGTATGTGTCGCCGTCGTCGCCAATCTCGTCCTTGATGAAGTTGATGCCAGCACTTGGTGCTGAGCGGAACACAACAACAATCTTGCGACCGTTGTCGCGCAGGTCCTTATAATACTCGATGATGCGGTCGCACAAGTCGTCGCAGTTGCCTGCCACTGCCTTACGCAGTGCGAGGTCGGTAGGATCCATTGTCATAGAAATGGTGCCTTCTACCGACGACACCTGCTCATAGGTGTAAGCGTCGACAGCCTTTATAGTATAAGAAATATTCTTGCGCGGACCAACCATTTGCACAGCATAGTCGACATCTACGCGGATGTCAGGACGTGCCTGCTGCATGAGTTCGTCCATAGCGTTCTTCTCTGCCTCATAGCCGTCAGCTGCATTAGCAAGTTCTTCGGCGCGTTCGCGCTTCATATCCTTCAGAATGCTCTGCAGGTCTTCGTGCTCGAACTTACGCTCCTCGAACACCTTCTGCACAGATTGGATAACCGAACCCATTTCGCGTGTGTTCACAAAGGCTTCGTTATACTTAGGTATGTATTCTGTCTCGCCCTGATTGTTGAACGTCTTCATAAAACCATGATCATTCATCCACGAGTCGGCAGGGAAGACGATAATGGTAGGCATTGCTGCCTGCTGCGCCTTCATCACAACTGCGAAGGTAAGGAGCAGAAACAAACTAAAAATTCTTTTCATAATATGTTTATCTATTTACATTAAAACATCTGCTATTATCGAGTATTAGCGCGAGAAGATGCTGCGTGCTCCTTCTATAATGCCATCCTTCTCCATGCGTTTGCGCAATTCTTTGAGATTGACCTGCACGAGCAAACCAACCTGCCACTCCTTCTTGCCCTTGATTACATCGCCGGCAGACTGTGCGCCACGGCTTGTAAGTTGTATGTACTGGCGGTATTCGCCCGAATTGAAGAAGCGGTCAAAGTACTCCTTGTGTGCCTGATAGCCTTCTGGGCAGAGCGGAGGCACATTGCCCTGTTTGCCAGAATAGTTGGCAGCCAAGCCTTTAAAGAGCAGTCCGTGTACGGCGTTGCGCATACAGATATCTTTAGTAAGCAGTTCTTTCTTCTTACCGTAGCTCCACACCTTGAATACCGTAAAGCCAACTGTGGATGCTGGTACGTCCTTTACATAAGTAAGCTCATAACTGTAATCGACAAAATCCTTCTTTTTACCAGCACTTACTGAAAGTGCCATGCAGAAGCAGATAGCGATAAAGAGTAATCTTTTCATAATCAAATCTATTTAGCATTTAACCAAAAACGTCTTTTAAAAGCTACACACCTATCATATATAAATATGTATAGTAGCTTTTAAAAGACAGTAATTAATATTTATATTTTATTTTGCAAGACGAATAAGACAGCCCTCACCTATCTTCTTTCCTGGTTTGCCATCGAATACGGTGTACTTCAACTCGGCATTGCCTTCCTTCTTCTTACCGTCTTCAGCTTCGCCTTCGAGGGTCTCGTTAGCACCTTCCTGGTTGTCCCAAACAGAGTTCTCGGCAACCTTGATTGTGCCTACTTTCTTCCACTCTATTTCTTTGTCGTTCTTCTGACACATGAACACGTCGAACTTGTCGCCAGCCTTCACACCTTCCTTTGTACCGATGTAAGCAACGAGCTTGCCATCTTCCTCATGAAGCGAACTCATTGGGCGGAACTCGTCGTAGTCGCGCTGCAGAGCAGCGAAAGCAGCGTCGGTAGCACGCAATGCACCACGAGCAATCAGTTTGTCGAGGTTAGCCGACTTCATTGTCAAGCCTGCGCCTGCGTACTTAGATGAGCGACCAACATACTTCAGCTGATAGTTTGCGTTAGCGTTGAAGTCGGCTACGTTATTCCAGTATTTATTATACATTTCCAGTGTCTTTTCAGAATCCCAATCGAGCTTGAAGAGATAAGCATTTGTTCTTACGAAGTAGCCTTTTGTCTTGGCAGCAGCTGTCTCGGCAGCCTTCACTGCGATGTTGCCTGCCATCTTGGCGATGCCTGGCAAGAACTCCAACGTAACCTTAGCCATTGCAATAGCTGTAGCGCTCTTCTCCTTTGCGTTCATCATACGATAGTTGTTAACACACACGTATGTTGTGCTCAGCAGTTTTGTATGCAAATTGTAAAAAATATCGTTATTTCCTGTTTCTAGCGCCACCTTGCGAGCTTCTTCGCTCAAGCCCACCTTACCATACTCATAAATAGTTCCCATGTCAAAAGCAGCCACGTTCTTGTAGTCAGCTCCCTGCGGAACATGCCATTTAGCCACGAGCTGGTTGCCGAACTTGTTTGCATTGAAGTAGTTGAGCAAGCGTGCTGCGTACTCGCGTTCTGCGATAGGGTCAACCTTTACGCCCATTGAATCGAGCGTGGTCTTGAGGAGTGCGTCCTTAGCCGACTCTTTCTCGATAGCGTCCATCTCTGCCTTTGTGGCTGTAGGTACGGTAGACCAGTCGATGTGGTGGCTACCCAGGTTGAAGTCGTTATAGTTAGGATAGCGCGTTGCGAAGTCGATGCCGTCGAACGCCTTGTTTGTTACCTCGTAAGCGTGGGCATACTCCTCGTTGTCGGCTGGCATATCGAGTTTAAGCATGTACACTGAGTTACGGATGTAGAGTGAGTCAGCATTTTCCTGTGCGCTCACAGCGTTTGGTGCCATGCTCAGAAGAGCGAGACCCAAGAACAGATTTGTTTTCATTTGTTGATATTTTTTAGGTTTTAAATTCGTTGGTTGCAGTTTCGCAAGCTCAGCACTTGCGAAACTATATCTTCAGTTGTTTAGGTTAACTCTTACAACTCGATGATGAGGAAAGCAGATGCGTTCCAGAACTTCTCTGCATCAACGACGGTGAGTGTAGATGTGCCGTCGCCGTTCTTCTCGATGGTGTAGCTACCCTGTGGATTGCCTGAAACGACTTTCGGCTTCTTCGACTGCAGCTTGAGAGTCTTGAACGAACGCACGTCAACAACCTTGAAGAGACTCTTGTCGATGGCAGCGCTGTTCACCTTCTTCTTCTTTAGGAAGCCGCCCTTGAGCAAGCCCTTCTCGCTAAGCTCCTTCTTCGAGCCTACGCAGTAGTAGCGCTTGTTCAACTCTTTATCCTGCTGATAGTTCTGTTCCTTCAGATAGTCCGACTCGTTGGTCAGCTCTTTAACGTTGTAGCGCAGTTCGTCAATCTTCACATCCTTTGTCTGCACGAGTTCCTCGAGCTCAGCGATGCGTGCCGTCTTTTCAGCCAACTGTGCGTTGAGGTATTCCACCATCTTCTGCAGGTTGGCGATAGTCTGCTTCGACGACTTTTCCTGTGCCTTGTTCTTCGCAGTGAGTGCGTCTATCTGCTGCTGCTTGCGTGCAAGCAGCTCCTTGAACGATCTGAGTTGTGTGAGCATGTGCTGCTTGTCGGTTGTGCCTTCAGGATGATTGAAAATCATATTCTCCTGTACTTGGATAGAGTCGAGACATGACGCAACAGAATTGATAAACGCAGACATCTCTGCTACTTCCTGGTCTTCCAACGCCTCGTTTACCACGGCTGTAGAGTCGCTACCGTCAGCAGTCTGTGCGTTCTTGTTGTTATTACACGAAACAAATGATGCGAAACCAATGGCTATCATTACGATAAGCATCGAGGATTTGATTTTTTTCATATTGTTTGAATATTTAGGTTACAAGATATTATTAATAGTTGCCTTTATCACACATTTTGTGTCCGATTAGGTGATTGCAAAGTTAGACATTTTATTAATACAAGCAAAAAATATATAACGTTTTTTTTCTATTCATTAAAAAAAGATAGACAACTTTATTGTGTCTTCTTTTTTTTCTCTAAATTTGCAACGTCTAAGAATAAATACCGAAAAGATGGTTTTTAAATACGACTTTCTGATTATTGGTGCCGGAGTTGCCGGCATGAGCTACGCTTTGAAGGTAGCTCGCGCACACAAAGGTAAGGTGTGCATGATTTGCAAGACTTCGCTTGACGAGGCAAACACTTCGTTTGCCCAGGGAGGCGTTGCCTCAGTGACTAATCTTGCAGTCGACAATTTCGACAAGCATATAGAAGACACGATGATAGCGGGCGACTTCATCAGCGACCGCCGTGCCGTTGAGCAGGTGGTGCGCAATGCGCCGGAGCAGATTGCCGAGCTCGTGAAATGGGGCGTGAACTTCGACCGCAAGGAGGACGGCGAGTTCGACCTGCATCGCGAGGGCGGACACTCCGAGTTCCGCATTCTGCACCACGCCGACGACACGGGTGCCGAGATACAGCGCGGACTGATGGCGGCTGTGCGTGCGTGCCCCGACATCGACGTGAAGGAGAACCACTTCGCCGTGGAGATAATCACGCAGCACCACCTTGGCGCGCGCGTCACACGTCGCACACCTTATATTAATTGCTACGGTGCGTACGTGCTGAACCCCGAGACGCAGAAGGTGGACACATATCTCAGTAAGGTGACGCTGATGTGTACGGGCGGTTGCGGTGCCGTATACCAGACCACTACCAACCCCGTCATCGCTACGGGCGACGGCGAGGCAATGGTGTATCGTGCAAAGGGCACGGTGAAGGACATGGAGTTCGTACAGTTCCACCCGACGGCGCTCTACCACCCGGGCGAGACTCACCCTGCGTTCCTCATCACCGAGGCGATGCGTGGCTACGGCGGCATACTGCGCCTGCCGAACGGCGAGTCGTTCATGGAGAAGTACGACGAGCGCCTCTCGTTAGCTCCGCGCGACATCGTGGCGCGTGCCATCGACAAGGAGATGAAGATACACGGCATCGACCACGTGTGCCTCGACGTTACGCATAAAGACCCGGCTGAGACAAAGAAGCACTTCCCGAACATCTACCTCAAGTGCAAATCTATCGGCATCGACATCACCACCGACTATATCCCCGTTCGCCCGGCTGCCCACTACATGTGCGGCGGCATAAAGGTTGATCTCAACGGACAGTCGTCGATAGAGCGTCTGTACGCCATCGGCGAGTGCTCTTGCACGGGTCTGCACGGCGGCAACCGCCTGGCGAGCAACTCGCTCATCGAGGCTGTGGTGTACGCCGACGCAGCTGCCAAGCACTCGCTGGAGCACGTAGACGAGTACGACTTCAACGAGAAGGTGCCGGAGTGGAACGACGAGGGCACGATGACCAACGAAGAGAAGGTGCTCATCACGCAGAGCGTGAAGGAGGTGGGCGAGATAATGTCCAACTACGTGGGCATCGTGCGCTCCGACCTGCGTCTGAAGCGTGCGTGGGACCGCCTCGACTTGCTCTACGAGGAGACCGAGGAGCTCTTCAAGCGCGTAAAGGCGAGCCGCGACATCTGCGAGCTGCGCAACATGATTAACGTGGGCTACCTCATCACACGTCAGGCTATCGAGCGCAAGGAGTGCCGCGGACTGCACTACACCACCGACTATCCGCTGCACGCGTACGACAAGAAATAACTAACATATTATGAAGCAAAGAACCTTAATCATCGCTCTCTGCTCATTCGCCCTTATGAGCTTCTGCGTCAGCAAGAACGCCATAAAGTACGAGAAGGGCACCGCCGTAGTCAACACTACGTCAATAGTGAAGGCGCGCGGTTTCCAGGGCAAGACACCGGTGAAGATATACATCCGCAACGGCAAGGTGCAGAAGATAGTGGCACTGCCCAACCAGGATACGCCCTCGGTGTTCGCTCAGGCGGAGACACTACTGAAGAAGTTCGTGGGCAAGAGTGTCGACGAAGCGGAGCAGATGAAGGTGGACGGCGTGAGCGGTGCCACCTACTCGTCGAAAGCCCTCATACAGAACGTGAAGGGCGGACTGAAATACTACCGAGAGAACAAGAAGTAGGGCGTTTGACATAGCTCTAACAGTATAGAAGGCTGATGTTTTAGCTGCGTTTTGCGGCTAAAACGTCAGCCTTTTTCAGTACTTTCACCATCGTGCAGCGAACGGAATCCGATTGGACGGCGAACGGAATCCGATCGGGTGGCGGACGGAATCCGATCGGGTGGCGGACGGAATCTGATCGGACGGCGGACGGAGCACGATGCGTCGTCTATAAGGTTCGGAGTTAAGAAGTTGAAAAAAATGAGAACAAATAGTGAGTATTATCCAATAAAATCGTTACCTTTGTAAAATTAAAGTCTGTATCACAAGACTTAAAGCCAACACCCCGAAACAACAAACAATACCCCGAGACAAAAGGATATCAAAAGAACACATTAAACAAATAAAGAAAAGAAAGATGAAGACTGTTTATGATTTCTCGGTGAAAGACAGAAAAGGTAAGAGCGTGTCGCTGAAGGAGTATGCCAACGAGGTGCTGCTCATTGTGAACACAGCTACAAAATGCGGCTTCACACCGCAGTACGAGGAGCTGGAGAAGCTCTACGAGAAGTATCATGCGCAGGGATTCGAGGTGCTCGACTTCCCGTGCAACCAGTTCGGCGCACAGGCTCCTGGCACCGACGAGTCGATACACCAGTTCTGCAAGCTCACGTACAACACCGAGTTCCCGCGCTTCAAGAAGGTGAAGGTGAACGGCGACGACGCCGACGACCTCTTCAAGTTCCTCAAGGAGCAGAAGTCGTTCGCAGGCTTCGACCCTGCGCACAAACTCACTCCGGTGCTTGAGGAGATGCTCGCCAAGGATGCGCCCGACTATAAGGAGACAGCCGACATAAAGTGGAACTTCACAAAGTTCCTCGTCAACAAGCGCGGAATGGTAGTGGCTCGATTCGAACCGACAGAGAGCCTCGACAATATCGCAAAGCAGATTGAAGAGATTATCTAAGGTGGTGTGGTGTTGAGATGTTGTTGTGTTGACATATCTCAACACCTCAACATAACAACACCACAACCCCACATATCTCAACACCTCAACATTACAACACCACATACAACCCCACATATCTCAACACCACAACATCTCAACATAACAACTTGTAATAAAATCAATAGAAATGGAAAATAGAGAACATGTGCGTTGCCTCATCGTGGGCAGCGGTCCGGCAGGCTACACTGCTGCAATATACGCTGGACGCGCAAACCTCAGCCCGGTAGAATACTGCGGCATTCAGACTGGCGGTCAGCTCACACAGACTACCGTCGTAGAGAACTTCCCCGGCTACCCCGAGGGCGTGGACGGCAACCAGATGATGCAGGACTTGCGCCAGCAGGCTCTGCGCTTCGGCGTGGACATGCGCGAAGGCTCAATCGCAAAGGTCGACTTCTCGCAGAAACCTTACGTGCTCACCACCGACACGGGCGCGGAGATTGAGGCAGACACCGTGATCATCGCTACCGGAGCAAGTGCAAAGTATCTCGGACTCGACGACGAGAAGAAGTACAACGGACAGGGCGTGAGCGCATGTGCCACATGCGACGGCTTCTTCTACCGCAAGCGCACCGTTGCCGTAGTGGGCGGCGGCGACACAGCGTGCGAGGAGGCTCTCTATCTGGCTGGTCTCTGCAAGAAGGTGTACATGATTGTGCGCAAGCCTTTCCTGCGTGCGTCTGACGTGATGCGCAAGCGCGTGGAGGAGAACGAGAAGATTGAGATTCTCTACGAGCACAACACTCTCGGACTCTTCGGCGAGGACGGCGTGGAGGGTGCTCACCTCGTGAAGCGCAAGGGCGAGCCCGACGAGGAACGCTACGACATTGCTATCGACGGCTTCTTCCTCGCTATCGGCCATAAGCCGAACACCGACGTGTTCCGCCCGTTCGTCGACTGCGACGAGACTGGCTATATCAAGACCATCGACGGAACACCGCGCACTAACGTGGAGGGCGTGTTCGCTGCCGGCGACTGCGCCGACCCGAACTACCGTCAGGCTATCGTGGCTGCCGGCTCTGGATGCAAGGCTGCGCTCGAGGCTGAGCGCTGGCTCACTGAGCACAACCTGTAACATAGGAGGGTATGGCATCCTGCCATACCCACGCAACCTTAAATCGAGGGTTAACAAGTAAAAACAAAATATAGGGCAAATTGTAGGAGGCTACGGCTTTCTTGCCGTAGCCATTAGCAACAAAAGTCTGCAAGCAGTGTGGCTACGGCAAGAAAGCCGTAGCCTCCTATTATATCAACCAAAACATGACAATCCTCCTCACCGTAGCCGCCTACTTCGCGGCTCTCATGCTCTTCAGCCGCCTCACCGCACGACGCGGCGACAACAACGAGACCTTCTTCCGCGCCAACCGACGCTCGCCGTGGTACATGGTGGCATTCGGAATGGTGGGCGCATCCATCTCGGGCATCACGTTCGTGAGCGTGCCGGGCATGGTGATGCGCACCGATATGACATACATACAGACCTGCATCGGCTTCATCCTCGGCTACTTCGCCATCGCCTTCCTGCTACTGCCGGTCTACTATCGGCTGAACCTGACGACCATCTACTCATATCTGAAGGAGAGGCTCGGCAAGCGGTCGTACAAGACCGGCGCATGGTTCTTCCTCACGTCAAAGATGACGGGCGCAGCGGTGCGCTTCTACGTCGTCTGCATCATTCTGCAACGCTTCGTGTTCGACGCCGTGGGCGTGCCGTTCCCCATAACCGTCGTCGGCATGACGCTGCTCATCTGGCTCTACACGCGCCGCGGCGGCATCAAGACACTGGTGTGGACCGACACGTTCCAGACCACCTGCATGTTCGCCGCGCTGCTCCTTATTATATATAATGTGACGCAGCAGCTGGGCATGAGCGTGGGCGAAGCCGTGCAGGCGGTGGCTGCCGACGAGCACAGCCGCATGTTCGTGTGGGACGACTGGGTGTCGACGCAGAACTTCTGGAAACAGCTGCTCAGCGGAGCCTTCATCGCTATCGTGATGACGGGCTTGGATCAGGACATGATGCAAAAAAACCTCACGTGCAAATCGCTACGTGAGGCTCAAAAGGATGTGTGTACGTATGGTTTCGCCTTCGTACCTGCCAACCTGCTGTTCATGGCGCTCGGCGTGCTGCTTATGATGCTGGCGCAGAAGGAGGGCACACCGCTGCCTGCGGCTGGCGACGAGCTGCTGCCGATGTTCGCTGCGACGGGCGCATTGGGCACCGTCGTCACGGTGTTCTTCACCATCGGCATCGTGGCGGCATCGTTCTCCAGTGCCGACTCGGCGCTCACGGCTCTCACCACGAGCTACTGCGTCGACATCTGCGAGTGCCCCGAGGACGAGCGTCTGCGCCGCCGTGCGCATGTGGGTATCGCCGTGGTGTTCGTGGCGTTCATCCTGCTGTTCCGTATGCTCAACTCTACGAGCGTCATCGATGCCATCTACGTGCTTTGCTCCTACACCTACGGTCCGCTGTTAGGTTTGTTCGCCTTCGGACTGCTCACGCACCGCGCCGTCAACGACCGCCTCGTGCCCTATGTATGCCTCGCCTCACCCCTACTCTGCTACGCTCTCGACATCACCGCGCAGCATCTCTGGGGCTACCGCTTCGGCTACGAGCTGCTCATGATTAACGGAGCGTTCACCTTCGCAGGGCTGTGGGCTACGAACAGCGCAAAGAAATATGAAAACTCCCACTGATTTCACACTATACATTAGGATGCAAAAACTCCCACTGATTTCACACTATACGTTAGGACATAAAAACTCCCACAGATTTCACAGATCTACACAGATGCTGATTGCGTTATTCTCCCACAGAATTCACAGAACACACAGAACCTTTTGCTATAAAAATCTGTGTAAATCTGTGAATTCTGTGGGAGATTTTCTCAACTGAAGACTCTGTGGGTTCTGCGAATTCTGTGGGAGTTTTTCTCAGCAGAAAGCCCAGTGTATTCTGTGAATTCTGTGGGAGTTTTTCTCAGCAGAAAGTTCTGTGGGTTCTGTGAATTCTGTGGGAGCACACCCAGGGGGTGCAGCTGTCTCAGCTGCACCAACCGAGCAGACGGTACGCCTTCTCGGTTGGTGCACTTCTTGCTCTGTTGGTGCACTTGAGACAAGTGCACCCCCTGAAAGCACCCTAAGAATCTGTGTAAATCTGTGAAATCTGTGGGAGATTTTACAGCAAGAAAGTGTATTCCGTGGGAGGATATATCAACAGAAAGCTATGTGGGTGCGTGGGTATGGCAAGGATGCCATACCCTCCTACAATACATCTGTGGGAAGAGAAAGATTATAAGCCTGACCAGACACTCGGGTTGAACGTCTTCTCGACCTGCGCCTCCACATCATCAGGGAGGTTGCAGAAAAAGTCGATGCCGGTGCGCTTCTCAAGCTCTGCGATAGAGATGGCGTGTGAGCCCAACGTCTCGTTCGTGCGCCACGCATTTGTCTGTTCGCTCCAGAACGCCATGCCTGCATATCCGAACGAGCTCTTGCGCAGGATAGCCATGTAGAAGTACTTCGGCACGATGAGCTTGCCCCCGATGCGCGTGATGATGTTCGTCTCGCTGTCGATTGTGCCACCCTTGCAAACGAAGATAGTATCCGTTGCCGATAGCTTGTCTGCCCACTTGCGCAACTGGTTCTCCATACGCACCCACAAGCCATTGTTACCACTGTCGTCGAAACCATTGAACTTATGATACTGCGGTTGCATGTTCGTCATTACGAACGTCTGAGAGTTCATCTCCTTTGAAGCAGTGCGGTCGCCACTCGGACAGATGTGACCACGATCGTAGCCCGGGAAGTAAGTGTACTCGCCCCAATACTCGTTGCTATTGAGGTTGGTTTGGTCGAAGAAGAAGTTCGACTCACGCGAATACTTGCCCGAGTAGCCTTTGTGCATCTGATAGCACGTCCAGCGCTGCGAACGCTTGTCGCAGTCCCACTCCACCGAGAAGTTAACACCGTCTTTATCGTAAGATGTAGATGTCATGCGATATACGATAACCTTCTGCTTGCCCGTCTTCTTCAGAGCCGGGAACTCCGTGCGTCGAATAGCTTTGTTGTAGCCGTTGGCAGCCGACGGTATGTTGGCGTTCTTGTTCTTCTTGTCTACCTGACCGCTCTGATTACCATCACCCTCATCGTCATCGCCTCCACAAGCGGTGAAGGTGAGCGCAGAGAGCATCATCACAACAACAGTTGCATAGCGCAGCGCGTATTTATAATATTGTTTCATCCGTTATTTTCCTTTAAAGTCCCTTTTACTCTTTTACTTTTTTACTTTTAAAAAATATGTTTTGTGGGCTGCGTGGTATGGGCAAGATGCCCATACCTCCTACTTTTTACTCTTTTACTCTTTTACTTTTTTACTTTTAAACAAAAAAGAGAGTATGTTCCATACGTATATGCAACTACGGATGGAACACACTCTCAATATTCTATTTCAAAAATAGAGCGTGTCTATTTGAAGTATATATCTCGTTCTTTTCCTTACTTGCGAACCTTTGCGTAGCGGTTCATGAACTTGTCTACGCGACCTGCAGTATCGACAAGCTTGCTCTTACCAGTATAGAACGGGTGAGATGTGCTTGAGATTTCGACTTTTACCACTGGGTAAGTTTCGCCTTCAAACTCTACTGTCTCTGTAGCCTTGCATGTAGACTTTGTAAGGAACATATCGCCGTTGGACATATCCTTAAATACGACGGGGCGATAGTTTTCTGGATGAATTCCCTTCTTCATTTTGTTTAAAATTGTTATAGTGTTAAATAAATATTTCGCTTTCAAATGCTTAGCGGATGCAAAGTTACGACTTTTTTACGAGACCCACAAATTTTTGAAAACAAAAATTCCAAGCCACCTCATCGTTTGAAATGGCTTGGAATAGGAATGTATCAGCTAATGATATTTACTTCTTATAAAGGAAAGGCAATATAGCCTTAATCTCTTCGTATGCGCCAAAGCTTGTAAACTCTGTATCGTACTGTATGGTCTTACCCATTTCGTTGTTCTTGATACTAACAGTCTTATCGCTGTTGACAGTAATAGTCCAAATATGACCACTTGCAGGAAGTTCTGCAGAACGGCTAAAGCTATTATACGCTCCGTTCATAAAGTAGTAACCTGTAGCATCCTGAATAGTGTATCCACCATCAACTTTCTTGATAGTAAAGGCATTAGCGTCAGAAACCTTTACAGTTCCGTTGCTCTCTGTTACGCTTACAGGGTTCTTGAGGTAACCGTATTTGTATGTAGCAGCCAACGGAGAGGCAGCGAGGTAACCTGCATCTGTCTTTGCAACCAATACGTATGTACCATCAGTAATTTGATTAACAAGCGTGTAGGTAGAAGCGGTTGATGTTTCTGGCTGATCAGGCTCTGTAGAACCACCGTCAACAACTCCACCATCAGCAGTAGTGAGAGAGAAATCGTCAACAAGGAGGTCCTTGCCAGGATTCTTTATAACAGCAATAACAAGAGCTACTGTTGTCTTTTCTGCGAGTGTAAACTCATGGCTGATTGCAGTCCACTCTGTATTTGTCAACTTGTCGTACTTCTTAGCATAGATATAATCGTTGCCTCCGTTAATCTTACCATCAACAACCTTAACATAGCCATAGTCTACAACCGCACCATCAGCAGTAGCAGCCTTTGTATAGAACGACATCTTGTATGTACCTGGCTTCAAAGTGAGTTCCTTGTATGCAAGACGCTGGTTCTTTGCACCACCTGCAACACATACAGAATACTTGCCGCTATGAGCATCTGTGCTCTGTGAAAGCTTGGCATTGCTTGCAGAAGAAGCCGACTTCCAATTGTTAGGAAGGCTATTTGTCCATGCCTCGAAATCACCATTTGAAACGAGATTTGATCCAGCTGGTGTGTCAGGAGTATCGGGAGTGTCAGGCTTGCCTGGAGTAACCATTGGTGTGCCGTCGCCCTTAATTGTGAAGTTGTCAACCTCCCAACCACCAGAGTTTTCGTCTGTACTTGTGTACTTGAAACCAATGTAAACCTTATTGCCACAATATTCTGTAAGGTCGATATCACCAGACTCTACAAACGTCCAGCTTGTACCTGCCGGATAATTTGGAACAACGAGTTGTTTCCAAGTAGCTGCGCTAACATCGCCTGTGTAGTCGGTAGAAGCCCAAACTGTCATCATGTCCTTCATTGTGCTAACATCGCTAAGCTTGTTGATAGCGTGCGAGAACGCAAGAACAGCCTTCTTGCTATCAGCGAGGTTAATAGCTGGAGAAACAGCCCAAGACTCTGATGCATGGCTTGCATTGTTTAAGAATGCAGAAGCATTAAGATAGCCATTATTATTGTAAGAAGCCACCTTCCAAACTCTTGTCAAACCGCCTGTGAGGTTTACATCTTTAAATTCAAATGCGGTTGTATTGTCATCAAATGCCTCTGAATACAATGTCGGAACTTCAGTTGTTGAACCGCCGTTACCACCGCCTGGAATTTCATAAGCAGCAGGAACGTCCTCGCAGCTTGTGAATGTGAATGCTGTCATTGTTGCGACGAGCATTGAGAAAAATATCTTTTTCATATTCTTTTGTTTGTTTGCTTGTTATATAATATATAATAATGTAAGATAGCCTTACTTCTCTTCTGCCGGCTGATTCTTCTCTGGCTCGAGCACTTCGATGTCGGAGAGTGTGCGCAGCACGAGCTGCACTGTTGTGCCGTAAGACGATGTTGCGCTGGTCTTGTAAACGGTGAGGATACCGGTTACGTTGAGCTTGCCCTTCGGCAGCTTCTCGGCAGCGAACTTAGCGTAGCAGCTTGTACGGATGCCGATCTGCTTCTTCTGACCAGTGTAACCCTTGAAGTAGCGTGTCACGCCGTGGCCTGTAGTGGCACCTTCTGCCTCAGGAGCGAATGTGACGGTGCCGTCGGCTGTGTCGAACTCCACACCCTTCAGTGTCACAATCTGTCCAGAGTACTTCTGTGCAACGGTCTCATCGTTGAGTGTGCTGATTTCAGAAGTATCGAACACGTGAGGTACCACGAGCGAAGCGTCGGGCTTGCCGAGAATCTTGAAGCGTGTCTGCCATTCTGCACGGCTGATGCGGCTCGGGTAAGTCTGGTTCTTCTTGAAGTCGGTGTACGGGATGCCCAGCTGTGGTTGTGTGCGATATACGCCATAGTAGAGTCCGCCAAGGTCAACGAGAATCTCCTGACCGATCTGCATCTGACCGTTGATGCCGCCCTGAGCAACACTGATGATGATACCACCTGTAGCATCCTCGATCATAACCTGGCTATAGATATTGCCAGAGATGTCGTTGCCTGTGACGCGACCCTTGATCTGCACACCGTCGGCGATGCGCACTGTGTCGTTCACTACATCCTTCAGTTGTGCACCGTACTTTGCCTTAAGATCAGCAATAGAAACGACATTGGTCTCCTGAAGCTGGTTGTTGCCGAACGGTGCCACCTCGCCAGTAGGGTCGGTCCAGTCCTCATCCATACATGATGTAGCAGAAAGACCTATAACAAGCGCGAAGAGCGCGAGTTTCAGATATTTTATACTTTTCATCTTCTTTCTGTGATTTAGAATTTATAAGTAATGTTCAGCATACCGTTTGTACCCAATGCGTAGAACTTGAACGGGTTCTTCTCGAATGAGTAGCCACGTACGTTCAGGCTCTGTGTGTAGCCGCTTCGGCTCTGCTCGTAACCGCCTGTAACGATGTTGCGGTTGTTGAGGATGTTCTGAACCATGAGGTTGATCGAGAGCGATCCGTGCTTGAGGTAGATGCTGCGACCGATTGAGCCGTCGAGCATGAAGCCACCGTGCCCCTTAGCCTGATCGAGTGCTCCTGAAACGATTTCGCCGGTCACGTCGTTGATAATCGGCTGACCGAATGCCTTCATCACATCGTTACGGTTCACCACGTTCTTGTGGAAACGGTAGTTAGGCGAGTACGACAGGTAGATGCGGTCGTAGTAGTTGCAGTTGAGGTCGATGAACCAACCCTTCTGATGATAGCTTACGCCGAGACTGAGAGCGGTGAGCGGTGTGCCGCTGTCGCGCATACCCTTGTTGTGGATATAGTCGTAGTTGTCACCTGTCTGGGCGGTGCCGTACAGTGTGGCATCTGTAGACTTCATGTAGCAGAGCTTAGAGTTGTTCGTAATCTTAGCCTCGCTGATTGTACCGATGAGCTTAATGTCGAGGAAGCTTGCGAGCTTGAATTTAGCGCCGAGCTCTGCACCGTAGTACGACTTGTTCATATCGGTCATAGACACATAGATGAACGAGTTGCTATCGTCGTTATAGAAGTTCTGCCAGTCGGATACGTTAGTCATGCGGCTGTAGTAGCCCTTCACATTGAGGTGGAGCCAAGAGTTCTCGTACATGTAGCCGAGCTCTGTACTGAAGATGCGCTCGTTCTTGAGTCCCTGAACGAAGTCGTTGTTGATCTCTGGCGACATGAACGCTACACGTGCTTCTGGTGCGCGGTGCTCATAGCCTACGCCGAGCGAGAGTACGTTGCCACGACCGAGTGTGAGGTTAGAACCGAACTTGAAGCCACCATCAACGAATTCTGCTCGCTTGCTCTTGCCGAACGAGTTGTCGGCAGCCAAACCGTTACGCATCTTGCCGTCGCGCTGGAAAGAGGTGTAGCCGAGCTTAGCAGCTATAGTATAGTTAGCCCAACCGAAGTTCTCTGTGTACGAGCCCCATACCTTGCCCTTGTTGATGAGCAGGTTGTAGTCGTAGCAGAAGCGGTCGCCTTCCTTAACGACTGCGTTAGGATGGTTGAGGTCGTACTGTGCTTCGGGCGAAGTAGCTGTGTACTTATCTGATATAAGATATGTATTGATGTTATGGAACTGGGTAGCACCGAGCAAGTCCTCCATTGTCTGGTAGTGCATTGCCTTATTGGTAGCTGCAAGTACGCCTACGTTTACCTTCTTGTCCTTGTCAATCTGATGATTGAATGTAGAAGCAAACGAGAGCATCAGGTTGTCGTTGTGCTTAGCCTGGATGTAGTACATAGCGTCGCCGCCCTGTGCAGCTGCGTTCTTGTTTGAGTAGTAGAGGCGATCCCAGTTGATCTGACGATTAGCCTTTGATGCACGCCAATAGTTGTATGATGTCAACCAATCCTCGTAAGCCTGCTCTGTGCGATATGCAGAGTTTTCGCTATTCCACACGTCGTAGTAGCTTGACGGCATATTCTTCCAGTAGTTAGGATGTGGATTGTCTGAGTTGTTGTAGTTGAGCTTTGTACTCTTGTACATAGAGTACTTGCCGAAGAACGATGTAGTGAGCTTCGAGTTCTCGTTGAAGTTCCAGTCCCATGTGAGGATTGCACTCGGAGCGTAGTCGTTCACCACGCGCGAGTTGCGCTTCTTACCGTTCTGATAGCCCCAATAAGGGTTGTAGTAGCGGTTGTTGGCGAGCCAATACATCTCGTCTGTACCAGCGCCCTGTGTAGAACGCTCGGTCGGGTTGCCCCATGTAGAGAGCGAGAGGCTGTGCTTACCCATCACCTTCTGCACGGCGAGGAAGTAAGAGAGCGAGTTGTAGAATGTGCCCTCTACGTAGCCGTTGCGTGCCCAACGATAGCTCACGCCACCTGTGAACGCCCAACCTTTCTCTGAGAGACCAGTGCTATAGGTGTACATGCCACGCAGAGTGTAGTTGCGGTTAGCGCCACTGAGGGTCATACGATGACCTACAGGCATTGCCGACGGACGGAAGTTGTAGTTGTTGGAGCCGCCCATGCCCGACATGGTGAAGTTGTTGCCTTCAAACGGAAGGGCGAACTCCTGGTTGCGGGTCATGTTGTTCAGACCGCCGACCTGAGAGTAACGGAACTGTCCGCTCTCCATGTCGTTCAGCTGCAAGCCATTGAGATAAACCTCATTGTACTTCTGGTCGAAAGCACGATAGCGGAAACGTGCCGGTGAGAACAGATAGCCCACCTGGCTGGCATAGATGTCGGTGTTGGAGTTGACGATTGTCACGTTCTGTGTCATGTCATCGTCCTCACCGAGCTGTGCCTCAGTGAAAGTGAAGGCAGCCTCGCTTGCAGCTTCGCTATGATAACCGATCGAGTCGGTCTGTGTCTGAGCGAAAGCAGACGGAGCGCAGCACATTGCCAACACTGCTAATTTAAGCTTCTTTTGCATGTAATGTTTATAATTAAGTTTTAAATTTTCGTTTCTAAATCAACTACTACTTTTTTTTATTTCATTCGATTAGGGTAGTTTAAGAAATAGATTGCAAAGTAACACATTTTTATTCAATTAATGAAACATTTCCATATTTAATTTTTATTAAGTATATGTTTCAATGCAGAACATGCCAACGGATTGGAAAACAATCGCAATTTCATGCAAAAAAAACACGAAATAGGGCACAATGATAACAAATTACTGTAACTTTGTAGGCGTGTATCACGTACACGCAGTGTGTAACGAATAAAAACAAAAAACAAATAACTCAAATGAAAAAAAATCTCTTTATCCTCGCCTTACTCCTATGCGTGACATTGGGAGCATCGGCTCAGAAGAAATTCAATCTCTATGCCGTAGGTTTCTACAACCAGGAAAACCTCTTCGACACTTGCCACGATGAGGGCAAGCGCGACTACGACTTCCTGCCTAACGGCGCATACAAATGGAACGGACTGAAATATAGCCACAAACTACGCAATATGTCGCAGGCATTAGCCGACCTTGGCACGGACAAGCTGCCGGGCATCGGATGCGCCCTCATCGGACTCTCGGAGGTGGAGAACTCGAAGGTGCTCGACGACCTCACAGCACAGCCTGCTCTGAAGCAGCGCGGATATAAATATGTACATGTAGAGGGTCCAGACCGCCGCGGCATCGACTGCGCACTGCTCTACAACCCTCGCTTCTTCACCGTGAAGGATGTGCGCCTCGTGCCATACGTTCCCGAGGAGAAGAAGGACTCTAACTACGTGACACGTGGCTACCTCACCGTTAGCGGCACGCTCGCCGGCGAACACGTGGCTGTAATCGTGTGCCACTGGCCGAGCCGTTTCGCCACATCCTACTACCGCGAGGTGGCTGGCAGACAGGTGCGCGTAGTGAAGGACTCACTGCTGAACGCCGACCCCAACTGCAAGGTGTTCGTGATGGGCGATATGAACGACGACCCTACAAACAAGTCGATGATCGAAGGACTCTCTTGCAAACCGTCTATCGAGAAGACGGGCAAGGACGACATGTATAACCCGTGGTATAACATTCTCACAAAGCAGGGCAAGGGCACACTGTTCTACAACGGATCGTGGAACCTCTTCGACCAGATCGTGATGACTCCGAACCTGCTCAACCCGAAGGGCGTGAAGGACTTCTCTACTCTGAAGTACTTCCAGCATCAAATCCACATCCGCCCGTACCTCATACAGAGCGAGGGCAAGTACAAGGGCTCGCCGAAGCGTACCACCGCAGGCGGTGTATGGCTCGACGGCTATTCCGACCACTTGCCGGTAGTGGTGTATCTGGTGAAGGAGCAGAAATAATGAATACCGAACGCCATCCCTTCACCCCGTTTCTCCCCGACGGCTGCCGGCTGCTCATGCTCGGCAGCTTTCCGCCGGGCGAACAGCGTTGGTCGATGCGGTTCTACTACCCCAACTTCACCAACGATATGTGGCGCATCTTCGGGCTATGCTTCTTCAACGACAAGCTGCACTTCGTCGACACCGAAGCAAAGACGTTCCGACTCGACCGTATTATCCCGTTCCTCAACGAGCGTCGCATCGGCATGTACGACACGGCGACGGTGGTGCGCCGTCTGAAGAACACGGCGTCTGACAAGGACTTGGAGGTGGTGGAGCCTACAGACCTGAAGGCTATGGTGCGCTCCCTACCCTCGCTCACCGACATCGTGACCACCGGGCAGAAAGCTACCGACGTGCTCTGCGCGTGCTTCGACATAAAGGTGCAGCCGAAGGTTGGCGAGAACGTGCAGTTCGGCTTCGACGACAGAACGCTGCGTCTATGGCGTATGCCGAGCAGCTCGCGCGCCTACCCCATGAAGCCCGAACGCAAGGCAGAGTTCTACAGCCGCATGTTCAGCACATTATACGACCAAGCTTAAGAATATGACAAACAACAAGATAACAATAATTGGTATTGCCGGTGGCACAGGCTCCGGCAAGACCACTGTAGTGAAGAAGATTGTTGAGGCACTGCCGCCGCACCACGTGGCTGTCGTACCACTCGACTCGTACTATAACGATACGTCGCACATGACCGAAGAGGAGCGCCGGTCTATCAACTTCGACCATCCCGATGCGTTCGACTGGAAGCTACTGATAAAGCAGATTAACGAGCTGCGCGAGGGCAAAGCTATCGAACAGCCTACGTACTCGTACCTGAAGTGCAACCGCGAGAAGGAGACGATACACGTGGAGCCGAAGCCGGTGATTATCGTGGAGGGCATTATGACACTGCTCAACAAGCGCCTGCGCGACATGATGGATCTGCGCATCTTCGTCGACTGCGACCCCGACGAGCGACTCATACGCAACATACAACGCGACACTATCGACCGCGGACGCACCGTGTCTATGGTTGTCGACCGCTACCTGAAGGTGCTCAAACCTATGCACGAGCAGTTCATTGAGCCGACAAAGCGCTTCGCACACGTCATCATACCAGAGGGTGGAGACAACCTGAAGGGTATCAACATGGTGTGCAAATACATCGAAAGCATCGTAGAGAAATAGTCCGCGTCGGTCGATGCGGATGTCCGCGTCGGTCGATACGGATGTCTGCGTCGGTCGATACGGATGTCTGCGTCGGTCGATACGGATGTCTGCGTCGGTCGATGCGAATACGCGTAACGACCGACGCAGACCATTACCTTTTTACTTTTTTACCTTTTTACTTTTTTACTTTTAAACAAGTTCGAGCCCTAACGATTCGACAAACGCTCGCACTTCCTTTTGCTGCATCAGTTCGTCGTACACCTCTTTCTTTGTCTTTCGGCGGCTTATCTCTTCTGCCTCGGCGAGGCGGAGCGATATTGACACATTTCCGTTGTGCAGTGCCTTGGCAAGCGTGACGCGTATGCGACCTTTTATCTCGTTTACCTGGTCGAGCAATATCTGGTTGTCTACCAGTACCTCGATATCGGGGAAGGTGGTGATACGCGGTTGCATGTTCTTCATTCGGGAAGCAAGCCCCACCATCTTCTGCGGCATACGGTTGCACATCGAGAGCCATTGCAGCTCGAGGAATTCCTGCGTGAACTGCTCGTTCTCATCCTTGTTTGTCTCTTCCGCCTCTTTCTTTGCCGCCACCGCATCCTTGCGCTGCAAGCTTTGGAAGGTCATGCCGAGCGACGAGAGCTTCAAGCGTGGTACGCCGGCAGACAACTTGTCGGAAACGGCTGCCGAACCCGATGCGGCGGTCTGCGAAGTAGGAACCTCAGCTGAAACATGGCTTACCGAGGCATGGCTTACCGGAGCAGCCACCTGCTGAGCCACTTTCGTCCGGGTGAAATCAAGAAGTTTGAACAGGGTTTTCAGCTGCTTGGGGCTACGCCCCGCACTGTCGGCATCCTCCGGCTGCGTGATCTGTGCCACCTGGATGAGTGTCAGCTCTACGAGCAGACGTTTGTTGCTGCTCTGGCGGTAGCTTAGGTCGCACTGGTTCATCAGCTTCAGCGCCTTGTAGAGGAACTGCGTGGGACACGCCTTTGCCTGTGCGCTGTACTTCTCACGCTGTTTCTCGCTCACCTCAAGGAGTTTCAGCGTCTGCGCATCCTTAGCCATGAGCACGTTGCGCACGTGCGAAGCGAGTCCGTTGATAAGATTACCACCGTCGAAGCCTTTCTCTATTATCGAGTTGAGGAGCACCATACACTCGCTCACCTTGTTCGCCAACGCATAGTCGACGAACTTGAAGTAGTTGTCGGTGTCGAGCTCGTTTAGGTCCTCAATCACCTTTGCGTATGTGATGTTGCCCTGGCAGAAGCTTGCCGTCTGGTCGAAGATAGAAAGGGCATCGCGCATACCGCCATCAGCTTTCTCGGCGATGAGTGCCAATGCCTCTTCCTCGTAGGTGATGCCTTCCTTCTCTGCCACATACTTCAGGTGGTTGATGGTGTTCTCCACGCTCATGCGCTCGAAGTCGTAAATCTGACAACGCGAGAGGATGGTTGGCAAAATCTTATGCTTCTCGGTTGTGGCAAGAATGAACACCACGTGTGCAGGCGGTTCCTCCAGTGTTTTCAGGAAAGCGTTGAACGCTGCCTGCGAAAGCATGTGCACCTCATCGATGATGAACACCTTGTATTTGCCCACCTGTGGCGGTATGCGTGTCTGCTCCATGAGCGACTTGATGTGCTCCACGGAGTTGTTGCTGGCTGCGTCAAGCTCGAAGATGTTGTACGAGCGTCCTTCAGCAAACGCTTTGCAGCTCTCGCACTCGCCACATGCCTCGCCCTCCGTAGTAGGGTTCATGCAGTTGATTGCCTTCGCGAAGATGCGCGCACATGTCGTCTTGCCCACTCCGCGCGGTCCGCAGAACAGGTAGGCGTGTGCCAGCTTGCCACTCTTCACGGCATTCTTCAATGTGGCAGTGAGAGCCGCCTGCCCCACCACCGAGTCGAATGTCATCGGGCGGTACTTACGCGCCGATACTATATATTCTCCCATATCGTGATTTTACTTTATACTTTCTACTTCTTCTACAGTCAGACCACTATATTTTGCAGCCTGCTCTACCGACAGACCATTGCTCAACATAGATTTAACAATATCCTTCTTTGCTTCTGCACGACCCTCAGCACGACCCTCTGCAAGTCCTTCTTCACGTGCATTGCCAAGCACATCATTCTGTATCATCACAGCATTGAGGTGCTCATCATAAGCATAGCGCTCGGCATCGGTCATCGAGTAATACTGAAGTTTTTTGCGTGCCTCCTGCAATCCTGGAGCAGTGGTGTTTTCCTTTATTACTCCACTCTTCAAGTAAGCGACCCACTCCTCCAACGGAGTCACTGCCACCTTATCGAACTCGTTGACACGCACAAGAATGTACTCGGGGAATATCTCTGCCGGACTCTTCTGCACGAAAGCACCTTTCTCCTTAGCCGTTATAACGAGTTGGTCGTTTGTATGCACACCGATGAACTTGTTCTGTCCTACATACAGGTAGTCGGCACCCTTACCTATATCGAAATAGAGGATGCTTATAGAATACACCTTCTTCACCTCCTTGTATGTATCACCGAGATGAATATGCTCGGTGATGGCTTTCGCCACGCCATACAGGATGCGCTCCAGATAGTAAAGTTCGCTTGTGTTCTGCACTTCTACAAGTATTATCTCACCCTTCGAGTTGCGTGCTTTGATGTCCACACGGTTGAACTTATCATCTGGTGTCTGCTGATTGCCCTCACTCTCGAGTATCTCCACAATCTTCACCTCCTCACCGATAAACACGGTAAGGAAACCTTCCAACACGTCGAAGTTGGCTTTCTGACGGAGCAAGCGCTTGATAGCCCAGTCAAAACGTATGTATCTATCTTTCAGTCCTCCCATAATACAATAGGTTTAATGCTACTTTACAAAGTTACAATTATTATTCTGAAAACACGGCATGAAGCAATTAATTTTTCTAACTTATGAAAAAAGAGAGCTGAAACAACTGGATAATAAAAAAGGCTATGACATTGCTGCCATAGCCTGGATATCTGATGTGAAGTTATATCTTCATCTTATAGTTTAACCTTATACAAGATTGCGATGTTTCGCTTGACAGTCTCGTTGTCTGGGTCGAGCTCGTGCCAACGCATAAAGTATTTACGAGCCAACTCCTTGCTCTTCTTCACATTGAAGTAGTAGCCTACCAAATAACGAGTTGCCATCAACTGCCAAGAAGCATTTGCAGAAACGCTATTATACAGCTGCAAAGCAGGTTGCAATCCAACGCCTGCTTCTTGGTCAGGGTCGATTAACGGACTCAACTGAAGCTGATTGATATAGCCATAGTCTGCATAATCAGGGAATCGTTCTGCAGCCTGTCCATATATATCAAAGGCTTTCTTATAAGCTGCCACCTGCTCCATTCCGACACACTCTTCCGCCTTATCCTTATACATCGCAGCATAGTTCTGCAGATGGAAATAGTTCAGCTTACCATTGCTTTCAACAGTATTGATATACTCTTGATAAGCCGTTTCTGCCTTATCGTATTCGCCCATATCCTTATAGGTGTTACTGATAACACCCATTGCAGAAGCTACCTGATCATCTTTAATTGTCGGGCTCTTTAGCAATTCCTTCAACACATCTATTCCCTGATTTAACTTATTGTTATTAATAAGTGCCTTACCATAATTCAAGTAATTCAAATCAGTAATAGCTGTGTCTTTGCTTGCGATCAAAGTTTCACTATACTCCAATGCCCTTGAAGCGAACAACTTCTTATACTCATAAAGAGCATCACCTTGCTGCTTCTTTACAAGATCATACGCTCTGTTCGCCCAATCCGCACCAGTGGAGAGAATATAATAGTATGCAGGATATCTAACCAAACCACTATCGCAAATATTCATAATGCGCGTATAGAGCTGCAACTTTGTGTTACCATCGGCATTGTCCACAAAGGTATATACCATTCGGGCCTGTGAAGTATAGTCGTCAGCCTCTAAAGAGTCCTTTTGAGCTTCATCATACAACTGAACGCCCTTTTGAATCTCATTTGTAGTAAGACCGTATGCAGCATACAAACGTGCACAATCACGATTATATGGGAATGTAGGATTGGCTTCCTTAGCCATTGCGTATATATTTTCCAGCTTTGCTCTACGTTTACGTACTTCTTCTTGAGCCTCTGTATCGCCCGCAAACGCACGCTCTGTCACCTTGTCCAAACCCGCCTCTACAAACGCTGCATACTTACGATACGTTCTGAAGTCGTTGGGAGCCATCTCTATCGCCTTTTTATAGTAGTTTACAGCTACAGTAGTGTCGTCAGCCCACTTGTAGATGTCGCCCTTGAGCATATAGGCAGGACTATAATGGGGGTCGAGTTCTATTGCTTTGTCGATGTATTTCAAAGCGTATGTGGTATCGCTGACACCCGATTTGAGCCAAAAGGCATTGGCTGCGCCTACGTAGATACGTGGGCACACGCTCTTCTTGGTCTGTTGCGACTCGCAAATCTGCTGCACAATAGGTTCCACCTCAACGAGTGTGTGCGACACAATCTTCTCTATACCCAAAATTGCGGCTTCTACATCATTGATGGTCTGCACTTTGCGTGGCGAATTAGAACTTGACGCTTTGCTGGTCTTTGTTTTATTGTCGACCTTTGCTTTCTTTTCGGTCTTCGGTTTCTTCTCCTTCTTGTCCTTCAGCGAGACAGAAGCAATCGAAGGCGCAACAAGTGCGAAAGCGAGCAAGCCTATAGCGATTTTTCTCATGTTCATATCTTGTATAGCTTTAAGAGTGGCAGAGGTGTTTGTTCCTCCGCCCTATTATTTACTTATAATACGTACTGCACACCGATTATAGGGTATACTGCACACCGAGGTTGAGTGTCTGGAACGTGCGCAGCTTCATCATATTAACGCCAAGCATATTCGGGTCATAACGCACTACGTAGAGCTGCGGTGTGAGCGTCACAGCGATGTGCTTAGCCACGTTCATCTTTATCTTGATACCTCCATTGGCACCCATAAGCGGGCTGGTGTTGTACTTTCTTGGTGAGTACGACATGGTATGCGAACTGTTCACCTTTATCGAACCATCAGGTTCTGTGCTATTGCCTAACGACAGTAGCAATGCAGGACCAGCGAACAACTCCGCCTCAAACATACGATTGCTCTGATAGCCTGAACAGAGGTTGGTGACATTCAGCAAATAGTTGAGTGCCACGAAGCCTCGCTTGTAGTTGTTCTTGAAGAGTCCGGTAGTGGTGTATTCTGTACCATACTCGGTTGTGCCAGTATAGTTGTCCGGCGCAACGCTATTGACAGACAAGTACTCGAACGAAGCACGTACGCCATGCACCTTACCGAAATGTCCTTCAACGAAGGCCTGTGCATTATAGTTGAACGCTGCGCCCTCGTATGTCTTCTTGGTGTTGAACAGCATCGTACCTGCGCCCAAACCGAAGCTAAGCGGAATGCGTGGTGCCTCATAGTCATCTTGCTTCCTCATACGATAGTTTGTAGCACGTGTATAGGCTGTAAAACCAAGACGAACCACTACTCTTTGGGCGTTGAAACGCTTCACTGCGTCTATGTTGCGATACGGTATTCGGTAGTTATAGTTGGTGAAGCTCGGTTCGAGGAACACCTGCAAGTCGTTGCTGAGGTTATACGAGAGGTGTAAGCCTGCCGTGTAGAACGTACTAATGGTGCGCAGATGGGTCTTCTGCTCTCGCATAATCCAACTAAGACCGCCACCGAATGCTAACGCCACGTTGAATGGTTGGTCGAAAGAGTAGTTCTTCATAAATCCTAACGGATTGATAAGAGCCTCTGCGGTTGCATCAGCGGTCATATCATGCAGGTCGACAACAGCATCGTCTTGCACTGGTATGCTTAGCATAGCGCGTCTATCCTCGTCCTGTTCGCCCATTGCCTCATGGGTTTTGTCCCATGTGGCTGAGGTGAGTCCTAAGCTAAAGCGCACACCTACCGACGGCGAGAACCATCTACCTACAGACATCTTCGTAGAGTGTCCCATCTTTGGGCTCACATTTTCACCTCCCACGCACCATGCCATGCCTCCTGATAGCTCGGCAAACCATGGCGTACGCCATTTCTGCGGATGCCACTGCATTGTGCTGTCCACATATTCAGGGCGGTTCTTCATGTAGCGCATACGATCCTCGATAGAGAGGTTGTTGTGCAGATAATACACCATACCGATGTTTACACCATAGAAGCCTCCGAACTTATTATATAGGTGTCTTGACTTGACGCCTACATACGGCTCTATAGTGAGGTATCCTTGCGGACCGGTGAATATCTTTCCCTGCACACCTCCACGTATTTCGTATCGTGTGCGATGGTTGTCAACAATGTTTGTTGTGTTGTGACGCACGCCAAAGCCAAACACTGTTGACACATCGAGCAGTCGAGACGGACAATAGCCGTCCATCAACGTCGAAAGACTATATATCCAGTCGACAGAACCTTGCCACTGTTTATAGTTCTTCTTGTTACCTTCATAGTAGCCAAATCCCAATCCGGCTGTAAGGCGCACTGTATGGTAAGGGTTGAACTGCTTGCCCACACTCACGTGCGCCATCGTGATTGGCGAGAGGTTATAGCCTGGATATTCTAAGTCCTTATGCAATCCTCCGCCGAAGCCTAAGAAGAGGTGGTCGTACCACTTCTTTCTGAAGGTGTCGTCATAGCCACGATAGCGGTCCTCAAGCACATACTTGAGGGCATTGAACTCCGTAGCGTAGTTGTGGCGAGTTTTGCCAATGGTGTCTTCGTCGCCCGACTCGTCCCATAGTGAGTCGGGCACCTGTGTGATAGCACGTGGAGCGACACTGAACGTTGTCGTTCTTGCTACACTACAGCTCAAGCCACCTATCAAACAAATCGCTGTTGCGTAAAGGCGTATGATGTTAATGCTCATTGTTCTTGGTCTTATTTGTTATCGTCAGCGGTGTTATCCTTGTTATCTTCCGACTGCACTTCTTCCTTTGTCTCACTTACAGCTCCGCTTTCCTCAGCCTTCTTACGGTCGGTGTAGGCTTTGAGTATCTCGAACTTCTTTCGATAAGCCAGAATATCTTTTCGCATATACTTCGACTTCTTACGGATGTCATCGTTCACATTGCCCTCGTTGCGATACAGGCGTATGAACTTAGGCTCCAGATCGAAGCTATGCTGGAAGTAGGCGAGGTAGAACGGCACTTTGCTTACGTCAAGCTGCGGTCCGGTGTTCTTCTTTTTATACTCGTCAAGCTGCTTGTAGTACTCTTCTGCCTTCTCGGGGTCGGTGCGTAGCAGTTCGTTCTCCTCTTCTTCCGTGAGTTCTTTAAAACCGCTGTTCGCTGCCGAGTAGTCATCTATCTGCGGTTCACGTCCCCACTCGTCAGCCCATATAATACCTTTCAGATACCACTTCTTTGGGTTATCGTCGGGCATACGGTCGATAAGAGCCTCGCATTCTTTGCGCGATTTGTTAAGATATCCGTGCAGCTCGGTGTAGATGATAGCACGGTTGTCGTCGCCCGTACTAAACACGTAGCGCTCTGCTTCCTTTATCTTTGCCACCTGCTCTGGGTCGGTTATCAAGCCCTGTATATAGAACGGGTAGCCTTGCTGGAATGTGATGAGCATACGTAGGCGCTTTGTAGCCTGCAGCTGCACATTCTTTTTCTCCAACATCTCAATGAAGAACATCGCGGTGTCGAGCTTTGCCTCCTGGAAGTACATCACGGCTTGGTTTAGCACCAACTGCTCGCGGTTTATCTTCACGGGGTTATAGCGGTCGCTCATATCCATTTGGTTCACACCCTTACGGAAGTCGATAAACGGCTTCAGGATGTTCACATCGGGCATACCTCTGCGACTTGCCATCAGTGCCATTTGGTTAGCCACGTATGGGGCAAGCTTCAGACGTGTGTAGTCCGACTGCGCAATGATGTGCTTGTAAGCAAGTGTTGTGATGGTGTCGAGCTCTAAGCTATCAGTGACTGTAGCCAAGAGGTTGAAGTAGTCACCGTTCGACATCTTCTTCTCGCCCGAGATATATTCGCGCTTGTTTGCGAAGTAGTTCTCCACTGCCTCTTCTGCGTTCATAATATGCTTTATCTCGTAACGATACTTCACAACCATGATACGCAGGTTTTCAAGAATAGGTACGATGTCGCTCTCGAAGAACGGCTGTAGCTTCAACATGCCGAACACTTCGTTCGGTTTGTATGTCTCGATGGTATTCTTCACTGCGTCGTACACCTCCTGATTGCCATTCTTGCCAACCTGCTCAAGCACGTCTTCCCAGGTGAACACTCGCGGTTCGAGCGTCGACACACGGATGTCCGAGCTCAAGTGGCGCTTCAGAATATTGCGAGCCACAGCCGCACGCTGTGTAGCAAGTCGGGTGTTGAGCTCCACACTACCCTCAGGCGAAGCACCACCCTGTACCTGTACGTCCCAAAGCAAATCGCCATACGACTTCAGCTCCTTCACGATGGCTTGTTGCTCTACCATGTTCATCGAGTCGTTGAGCAACACGTCCTTACCAACGGCGAACTTCAGTCGCAAGTCGCGGGTCACGTTAGCCATATTCTCCTCTGCAGCCTCCTGGAACTCGCTTGTGAGTGGCATATCGGCAGCCGTCACTGAGAAGTCGAGAAACTTCAATGGCTTGAACGCAAGGCACGAGCCAGTTGTCATCTCTCCGCTATCCCATGTGCGATGATGATAATCCTCGAGCACAACGCGATAGCTTCCTCGGTATGTCTTCTCCTTATCGGGCTTCTTAAAGGTGACATTGGTACTATAAGCCACCTCCTTATCGCGCTCCAAAACGTACGATGGGTCATAGCCACGAGCCACCGAATCGTTCTTCATATAGTTGAAGCCCATACGCTTATCCTGCTTCTTGTGATACTCTGCGCCCTCAAGTATTATGGGCTGCAGATAGGCTATAGTGTCTTCGGTCTGACAGTCGACAGCCATCGGCTGGCAGATGATGCGCGACTTCTCTGTGGTGTAACCCTCCGGGATGGTGAAGTTGACATTGAACGTCACTCTATCGCCGGTGTCCATACCAGGCACGGGCTTCATCGTAGGGTTGGTGTTGCGATACTTACCATCGACAACGGTCTCATCAAGAATTTGGTCGCTACTCTCAAGCGTCACCGTGAACTTGTCCTGTCCCGACTTTATCTCTACAGCCCTTGCACCATACTCCTCGTCGAAGACAACAACGCCCTGACCGCTCATGAGGAACTCCTCAATCTCACCATTCGACTTAGAGAGCTTGAATGCTATGCCGAGCGAACGTAGTTCTTTCTCCAATGCTTTCGAATCGCCACTGAACACCTTCGTGTTAGCCACGTTGATACGATTGGCTGCATCAAGAGCCTTGTTGATAGAGCGGAATGATGTACAATACTGCACTGTCTTTGCAGGCTTTGGCTCGCCCTTCTTACCCATCTTCAAGTACACCTTGATCTTCACCTTACGCGAACCTCCGTCGTCCTGCTGCAGAACGGCAGCCGTAGCGGTGAAGGTGACAAGCAGTATAGCTATCAGCGCGAAGCATATATGTCGTAAAAAGTTTCGTTTCATTGTTATTGTGTGTTATTATATTATTTGAGGATGTAAGCCACTGAGATGCCTATGCGTTGTGGCATGAGGTAATAACCAGATGCGTTCGGTCTGTTGAGTCCGCCAACCACATAGTCGCCGTAGTTATCTCCTGCGAAGTATTCCTTACGATTGTAGCCTACAGCAGCCACTCCGGCGTGGAAGTCGATAAAGAGTCGCTTCGTGACATTCATTACGTAACCAAAGGTGATGCCACCACCGTAAGCTATTCCTTTATACACTTTTCCCTTTATAGAAGCATTGTAAATTGCGCCTACGCCTCCGACGCCAACGAATAAGCTGTGCATCGGACGTCCTGAGAAGTAGTACCTGTATTCGGGCTGTGCTGCCAACAACTTTATGTTCTTGCCATACGGCTTATTACATCCGAGCACATTGAGTCCGAGGGTCGACCAGTTGCCGACCGTCATCTCCAAACCGACGCTTGGTATCATGCACGCATCCATAAGCACATCGGTGTTGACGGCGAGCTTCTGCGCCCGAGCGGAGAACACTGCCGAGAGCATCAAGAATGTCAAGAGTAATTTCTTCATTTTTACTATGTTATGTTTAAAGGTGCGGCATCGCGCTGCACCAGCGTGTTGCTTTATATATTGTGGGGCTTTGATATTTCTACTTTAGTGGGTGCTGCCCTGCCGTGGGCTACACCGGTTGTATGTTTTAGGGTGTTTGTTGGGTGTTGGAGTGTTTTTGTCTGAGAAATCATTAAGAGTGGGTATGGCTTAACGCCACACCCGCTCTATAATTATAATGCTTATTCGAGTTCGATTACGCGCTTCTCCCACGGAGTGAGATAGCCATGTGTCTGAATCTGCTCTGGGTCAGAAACCGAGATTACGATGTCATACTCGTAACCAGCTTGCCAAGGCTCATCAACCACTTTACCAGCAGCGGTCTTGAACGTTGGAGTAATCTCGTACTGTGCTGCCTTGTACACCTTGTCGGGTTCGCCTTCGAGGTAGTACTCTACACGCAAGCGGAAGATACCCTTGTTAGCAAATGCTTTAGCGTCTGTACCAAGGTAGCCATTGTCTACATACTTTGTAGAGCCGTCTTCGTTAGTACCAGTCATCAGTGTCGGCACGGGGAGGAGGAAACCGTCACCAACAGTAACCTCATTGTTTTCGCTGAGGTACGGACCGTTAGTTGGGGTGCCGATAACATTGCCTTCCTTGTCCTTCAACTTGAAGGCAGTGGCCTCAGTGTTGTGGTTCTTAGCAGTAGTCCAATCGACAACAAACTCGCCTTCCTTACCCTTAACATCGTCAGTCAAAGCATCGAGACGATTGTCGAGGTCAGCAATAGTAAGTGTACCAGCATCAGCCACATTGAGGAGCTTAGCCGACTTGATACCTAACTTTGCAATACGAGTACTTCCGCCGCTACCCTTTCTGAGGATGATGTTGAACTTCATGAGCTTGTGCACGAAGGTGAGCTGAGGACGGTTCTCCTTGTGTGTCTTCTCATTCCATGTTCCACCGGCAGCCTCTACGCTCTTCTTCTTGTCGCGCAGATACTTTGCGCTGTAAGCGTCCGCCTTGTCTGGATCATCTGGCTTTACGAACGACTTACCCCAGATAAGATCGGTTGTGCCGTCCAGACCTGTTATCTTCACGCTGTACTTATTGCCGTTATGCACCACATTCGCTGAGTAGGGATAATAGCCATAGAATGTATAGCTATACAGGCTACCCATCGGGTAATAGTGCAGAGTAGGTGTTGTGCCACCATTCTCGTCGAAGAGTGTAAGGTCTGTAACACGCTTGCCTAAGTCGGCATCGTTAGAAGTCACAGCTTTTGCCTGAATATTCTCCAACCAAAGGAAGTTTGGGTTGTCGAAGCCTGTCTGCCAAGTGATGTCCTGCTTAGCTGCAATCTTGCCAGTAGCAAGGCAGAAGAAGCCGAGGTTCTTGTCGGCAGGTGTATCGAATGTGCCGTCATATTTGCCTGTAGCAGCGTCAACATTGCCGAGCGATGCGCGGGTTTTGTTTGCCTGCTGACCAGCAGAAAGCACGATAGGCACATCAGAGTTCAGTCGCTGATTGTTGCTACCGCCAGCGAGGTCGTCCTCGTTTGTGCAGCTGGTCATAAACATGGCAGCAGCCATTCCCATTAAGAATATATGCTTATTCATTTGTTTGTTGAATTTATTGTTTTTCTAAAAAAACGTTTATTCATTAGGACTGTTGAAACACTCGTCTCTTCCTCGCCTTTTGCAGCGAGGAAGAGAGTCTATATATCTTCAATCCCTTTCTGCAGGGGCAAGCCCCTACGCTTTATATATGCACCCTTATGCGGTTGCATACTCAAATAGAGATTCTTATCAGATGCTCAGTATTAAGGAGCAGGAGTTACAGTAGGCTCTGTGTACTGACCGTTGTTCGGATCGCGGTCGTCGTCGATATCGATTGAACCACCGTCAGCCCAAGGTACGAGAGTAGCTGTAACCTCGATTTCCTCAAGACCGTAAACAGTGATAGTAACCTTGTAAGACTTACCCGGCTCAAATGTCTTTGTACCGTCCATCTTGATAGTAGCCTTCTGCTCGAGATCCATATCTTCCTTGTCTGCGGCTGTAGTGTTCTTCTTAACCTTCTGAGCAAGAGCGATGGTAAGAGGATACTCAGTCTGACCAGGAGCAACGAGGAGAGCCTCGCCTACAGGAATAACGTCACCAACAGTTGCTTCACCAGCAGGCCATGTCAAAGGAACCTCCTCGAGATCAACGAGAGGATTATTGTGGTCTGCTGTTGCATCAGCACGCTGCTTCAACTTGAGAGGAGAAGCAGTACCTGTGAAAGTAAGGAGATCTGCAGCTTCCTTAGTCTCGCCTGTGTAAGCAACTGTGAGTTTACCCTCAGTCAGAGATTCTACAGAAATACCCTGAACGCGAACTGCCTCTGTGTTGCCACTTGCACCAGCACCCGCTGTTGCCTTAGATCCTGCACGTACCTCGAATGTGAAACGTGTGAGGAGGTGGTTGAATGTGATGTTCGGCTGAACGCCCTTACGTGCTGCATAAGCAGAATAGAAATTCTCCTTATAGTTGCCAAGCTTAGTAACCTCATCGGTAGAAGGAACTGCCTTGCCTGCCATGATGTCCTGCGAACCATCAATCTTGATATCAACAACACGCTTTGTAGCTGTTTTTGCTTCTACTTCTGTATCTGTGTCATCTACAGTCTTTACAACAGGTGTAGCTCCAGCAGCATCGTCAACGCGATAACCCCAGAAGTCGTAGTTGCCGCTAACTGGGTAGTAAGCGATAGTGCCGTCAGCTGTAGTAGCCAAACCTGATACAGTATTTGTAGCTGTATTAGGAGCATTGAACTTCGTGTTGTCAAATACAGGAGTACCTGCAGCAGCATCTGCTGCCTCATCCGGAGTCTTGTAATAACCAAGCTCCATGCTACCCTTCTGGAGCATGTACACCCAGAGAGTCTGGCCTGCCCATACGTTCTCAGCGTCAGTCATGCCACCTACGGTACCGGTACCACGGGTCTGAACCTTAGACGAAGCAACACCGAGACGGATCTGCTGTTCAGATACGTTCTGTTCGCCATTTCCACCGAGAGTGTCATCATTTGAGCATGCTGTCAGCATACCAGCTGCAGCCAATGCAAAGAAAAACATTTTCTTCATAGTCGTGAAAAATTTAAATTAATAAAAAGTTATTTATAAAAGATTGTCTTATTCCTATTTTAATATCCATTGATGTTAGGGTCGTTAGGGTCTTTGTCCTGGTCGATATCAATATCTTCACCCTTGCCCCATCCGTCAACGCTTCCGCTGATCTGGATCTTCTCTAAGCCGTAGACACCAATCTTCACATTATATAATAGACCTTTCTCGAAGCTTGCTTTCTCGCCCTCTTTCTTAGCTGGCGTGATTTTGTATTCAGTCTTGTGCGGTTGAAGCTCGCCATACTGGTCGGGGAAGAGGTATGTGAGCGTCACTACGTACGACTCCTGCGGAGCTACGAGCAAGCCAGCACCGAGTTCGACGGATGCCTCGTCCATCTTCTCCTTTGTAGTAGGCACGTGTGTAACGCCTGGCACCACCTGGCCATCGTTGTCCGCCCACTCGTCCTTCCATTTTACCTGATAGCCTTCATCTCTCAACCCAGGTTTAATCTTTCCATAGACATTGTGCGTCTCTCCAGATTCATCGGTTTCCTTTTGGAACTCGCCAAGTTTCACCGCCTTTTGCAGCACATCAACCGCATTCTCGGGTTTGAACACGAGCTTACAGTCGTCAATGTTACGGCTTGCTACGGTGAGTGTGCCCTTTGTCAGCGTCATCACCGAAATATCCTTTATCACTACGTCCTTAGCCGACGAAGCGCCTGGGTAAGCAAAGAACTTCAGCATCGTGAGCTGATGCTTCATGTTTACGACTGGGTGCACGTTGCGGTGTGCCGCAAACGTACTATAGTTACCAGGTGTGTTTAGTATCTTTTGCTTCTCCTCTTCGGTCAGTCTGGCTGCCTTTTCGTAGATACCACCTTCGGCGAAGTCGGCTTCCGTAAGCGGAGTCTTGGCTGCGCCCACAAGCACGTCCTGATAACCGTCGATTTCTATGTCGTAAGTTATCTTATCCTTTTCGCGCGTATAGTTACTCAAATCAAGATCGTCTACGAAATAACCGAAGAAGTTGTAGCCCACATCCTGATAACGAGAGCTGTAATAGATGTCTTCAGGATAGTCTTTGGTGAGCACATTCATTGTGCCGATAAACTGGTCGGGCTCGAACTTGAACGGCATACCCAATTTGTACTCTGGTCCGTCGAGCAGACACGATGTGTTGTACTCGTCCATGTTGCCCCCGCTCGCATCTTGAGCATAGCGGTATCTCGACATAGAGGGTTCTTCCGTAAGCACTCCCTGTCCGCCGTTTGGATCGGCATCGTTGTAAGCACGGAATGCGAAGATGTGGAATTTAGCATTCAAGTACTTGTCGCGGTTGTATGCCACGGTCTCCATTGGCTCGAACGCACCCGTACCACGTGTGCCCACAGAGCCACGTGTGTCGGACACTACCGAGAAGTATGCCGGATTACTGGTATATAGCAAAATCGATGTCTTGTCGATGTTGACATCCTCATCGTTTGTTGGCGGTTCTCCCTGCGGTAGGTCCAAGTCTGGATAAGAGACATTGCACGACGCCGTGAGCAGCAGTGTTACTGCAGCTGTCAAGATGTTAACAATATGTTTCGTTCGTTTCATCTTATAGGTTATTTTTTAAATGTCGATATTTATATCGGAATCCGTTTGTATCCAACGATCGAGAGCGTCGCCGCCCTTGTCTATGTTACCGACCGTTTTTCCATCAAGAAGTATTTCGGCACTGATGTTTATTGTTCCGTGTTCGCCATTGCGGTACACGTATTTGTTATCAGATGTCGTAGTCATCAGTTTTGCCTTGTTCAGAGTGTTGTAGAGGTTTATGATGCCTTGCCACTTCTGAGGGAAGGTTTGTCCTGTTTTCGGGTTGTACACTTCTGTGTATATAACCACCTGCATTATACCAGGACCGTATATCTTCTTGCGCACATCCTCTAAAGTCTCTCCGTAAGCGCGCTGCACATTCACCACGCCCGTCACATTGATATTGCCGTGGCAAGCTATGCGCTTGTTCTCGTTAGTGTCGTTGCCATTGTCGTCCGGGTTGTTCGGCTTGATGTCGGTCTTGAACAACATCTTGCTTGTTTTGGTTATGTCAAGATAGCCTGTGTTCATCTTTATATAAGTAGGCACGCCGCTTATCTCTGCCCATACCTCCGTCACCTTAAACTCCACCTCGTCCGTATTCTTTACGATGTTGAAGTTGATGTCTATATTCTGCGAGAGTATCTTCGGTTTGAACTCGAAGGTTGTCTGACGGTCGGCGCGTACTCGTTGCACTACTGTTGAGTCGTAATAGAGTGGCTCCACATCGGGCTGTATGTACTTCGCGTACGGGTTGAAGTCTTGCCAAGCTAATGGTTTGTTGAGCTTTGGGTCTTTTATGTCATACACCTTATAGCTCAAGCCTACGTTCTGCAACGGGTAGTCTTTAGCATCATTTTTCATGAACTGCTCAAGCTCCGAGTAGTCGATGGATGGGTTGTCGAGCGGGAATGTCGCAAACTTATAATAGCCACGCGGAATCTTTACAGTCGGTGTAAACTGAGGGGGATTCGTTCCAGTACCAGGTTCGGTTGGTTCAGTCGGCTCGGTTGGCTCAGTCGGTTCGGTCGGCTCAGTCGGTTCGGTCGGCTCGGTTGGCTCAGTCGGTTCAGTCGGCTCGGTCGGTTCGTTTGGCTCGGTAACACCTGTGTTGTCACTGCCGCCTGTGTTGTCACCGCCTGTGTTGTCACCCTCGTCTGGGTTTTCGTTCGGACGGTTTTCGGGTGTGATGGTCGTCTCACCAATGAGGCGCAGTGTGAGGTCGTCGGTGTTCACCTCTGCCACCTGCTTCCACTGTCCCACGACACGATAGCAGAGCACACCCATTCGATTCGGCTTGTCCTCTGGCTTATTCCATGTATATGTGAAGTTGACATCGCCCTGATGTGGGTGAACTCTTTCACAAATCTCTACCTCAGCACATGAGGTGAGCGTTGCTCCAAGCAGGAGTGTGTATAATAGTTTCTTATTATTCATTGCTTGCCTCCTTTCCTGGTTCAGCAGAAGGCTGATTCGTTTCCTGTTGAGATATTGTGGGTTGAGATGTTGTGGGTTGAGATGTTGAGATTTCCTCTGCAGGAGTCTGCTCTTCTGCAGGAGTCTGCTCTTCTGCAGGAGTCTGCTCTTCTGCAGGAGTCTGCTCTTCCGCAGGAGCTTCACTTTCCGCAGGAGTTTCACTTTCTGCAGGAGTCTGCTGCTCCTCCGTAGGAGTTCCTCCCTCTGCAGGAGCCTCGCCCTCTACTGGGGTCTGTTCCCCAGTAGGCTCTGTGGTTGCATTCGGCTCGGTAGCCTCGGCACCATCGGTTGGCTCTGGTTTCTCTTCCGCCTTTTTGCCTTTATTTTTCTTTTCGGCTTTCAGACGTTCTTTCTCCTTTTTCTCATCGATAGCCTTTTGGCGATCAATCTCTGCCTGCTTGCGGTCAGCCTCTGCTTTCAGCTTAGCGTTCACTATGCGCATCGAGTCAGCCTTAGCACTGTTGACAACAGCCGCAGAGTCGTAAACCTGCCAGAACTCCTTATAGATGACAGACTCAACAGAGTCTCTGTTATGCTGATTGATAGCATCAACAACGCGCTGGTTAGCGATACTGTCAATTCTGTACTGATATTGTGCATCGGCATCGTAACGCCAACGATATTTCTTCGTGATTGGATAGCTGCCAAATCGATATACGAATCCTACACGTGCAGCAGTGGGCATCGGGAACGGAACAACCTTCCACGAACCTTGCTTGGTGCGTGTGTAGCAGTTGTCGGCACGATTGTATATGAACTTCTCCGAGTTGACTGCCACGAAGCCTGCATCGAAGCCGAGGTCGAGGTCGAGAGTATTACCTGTGCGGAAAGCGTAGAGAGGTTTTATTATACCATATGTAATACCAGCCGACAATGCTTTGCCTTGATGTCCTTCTCTGCCAAACTTTATAGAGAAATCACTGAACGACATGTACGCACCTCTATAATATGTAGTCTTCGGATGCTTCACCACACGGCGACGGCATGAGAAGAGACGGTCGATGAAGCCGGTGTGCGCGGGTACCTTATTATTTATCTGACGGGTACGCCAATAGTTGCGGAAGTCGGCACGCACCTCCGTGATGTTATAGAAAACTCGGTTTTTGAATGTTGCTGGTGTATTCCACTTTGTCTTTAACGTAAGTCCAACAGCCCAGCGGTTTCTGTTGGTCGATTTCACATCGAATTCTACACCCAGATTAGGAGTCAGCAAAGTCCAATCGACAGCATTGGTGCGCAGTGAGATACGCTCAGCAAATGTAAGCGTATCCACACCGGTCTTGCTCTCGAATATCTGAGCCTTGCCGATTTGCGGAAGTACCGCAATTAGCAAAAATATAGCGTAAAGCCAGTTTTTTGTTGTCTTAGTCACGTTGTTTTTATTGATGGTTTTAAAAATTGCCGTCCCGACAAGTTTTCAGCATGTCGAAAACCGCATTGATTTTCATTATAACAACTCTATTTCATCAATTATAACTAAAAAATAGTTATGTCACGGCTGCAAAGTTAAACTATTTTTCAATTAAACCTAATTTTTAGACTTAATTTTTCACCTTACCCCTATTAATGTTTTATTGCAGAAGCGCATTTACCCCCCCCCATTTCGTTGTGTCATAGGACGCAAAAACCCTCGTAAATACGGCATTTTTGACAAAAAGACGGGAGCATAACTCAATAATTGTTTTTTTTTTTGTACTTTTGCGTGTTGACAAGATTTTTGAACAAAAATAGACGCCTTGTACACTTGTCAACTAAAAAAATAAAAAACATGGACGACGAGAAAAAAGACATCATGCCAAGCGATCACTCCGACTACAAACCTGTCAACCGTTTCGACGCTTCAGCAGTGCATCACCTCAGTGGTATGTACCAAAACTGGTTTCTGGATTACGCCTCATACGTAATCTTAGAGCGTGCCGTGCCTCATATCGAGGACGGTTTGAAGCCTGTGCAACGACGCATACTCCACTCGATGAAGCGCATGGACGACGGCCGTTTCAACAAGGTGGCTAACATCGTGGGACACACCATGCAGTTTCACCCTCACGGCGACGCTTCCATCGGCGACGCTCTTGTGCAGATGGGACAGAAGGACTTGCTCGTCGACTGCCAGGGCAACTGGGGCAACATCCTCACGGGCGACCGTGCGGCTGCACCGCGATACATCGAGGCACGACTCTCGAAGTTCGCACTTGACGTGGTGTTCAACCCTAAGACCACCGATTGGCAGCTCTCCTACGACGGACGCAACAAGGAACCGATTACGCTGCCGGCGAAGTTTCCGCTCCTGTTAGCGCAGGGCGCGGAGGGCATTGCCGTGGGTCTGAGCTCGAAAATCCTGCCGCATAACCTCGTGGAGATATGCGATGCTGCCATCGCCTACCTGCGTGGCGAGGAGTTCCACCTCTACCCCGACTTCCCCACGGGCGGTTCTATCGACGTGGCGAAGTACAACGACGGACAGCGTGGTGGCACCGTAAAGGTGCGTGCGAAGATAGAGAAGCTCGACCAGAAGACTATCGTCATCCGCGAGATACCGTTCTCGAAGACCACGTCTACGCTCATCGACTCCATCCTGAAGGCTATCGAGAAGGGCAAGATAAAGGCGAAGAAGGTTGACGACAACACGGCTGCCGAGGTGGAGATACAGGTGCACCTGGCGCCGGGCGTATCGTCCGACAAGACGATCGACGCGCTCTACGCCTTCTCCGACTGCGAGATAAACATATCGCCCAACTGCTGCGTGATAGAGGACAACAAGCCGTGCTTCCTCACCGTGAGCGACGTGCTGCGCCACTCTACCGACTCCACCATGGGTCTGCTGCGCCGCGAGTTGCAGATACGCCAGTCGGAGCTGGAGGAGCAGCTGTTCTTCTCGTCGCTCGAGCGTATCTTCATCGAGGAGCGCATCTACAAGGAGAAGAAGTTCGAGCAGGCGAAGTCGCAGGACGAGGTGGTCGACTTCATCGACTCGAAGCTGGAGCCGTTCAAGAACCAGGTGTTCCGCGTGCAGGACTTCGAGTACTCGTTCCACCGCGAAATAACACGCGACGACATACTGCGCCTGCTCGAGATAAAGATGCAGCGCATACTTAAATATAATAAGGATAAGGCTGACGAGCTGATAGTGCGCATCAAGGCGGAGCTGGCTGAGATAGAGTACGACCTTGCGCACATGACCGACGTGACGATACACTGGTTCGAGTTTCTGCGCGAGAAGTACGGCAAGGATCATCCGCGCCGCACCGAGATACGCAACTTCGACACCATCGAGGCTTCGAAGGTGGTGGAGGCGAACCAGAAGCTATACATCAACCGCGCCGAGGGATTCATCGGCACGGGTCTGAAGAAGGACGAGTTCGTGTGCAACTGCTCTGACATCGACGACATCATCGTGTTCTTCAAGGACGGCAAGTACAAGATGGTGCATGCTGCCGACAAGATATTCGTGGGCAAGAACATCCTGCACGTGCAGGTGTTCAAGAAGAACGACAAGCGCACTATATATAATGTGGTGTACCGCGACGGCAAGGCTGGCGCGGCATACATCAAGCGTTTCTTCGTGCCGACGATGACTGCCGGTCGCGAGTACGACTGCACGCAGGGCACTGCCGGCTCACGCATACTCTACTTCACCGCCAATCCGAACGGCGAGGCGGAGGTGATAAAGGTGACATTGGAGGCGAACCCACGCCTGAAGCGCATCTTCATAGAGAAGGACTTCTCCGAAATCGCCATCAAGGGACGCGCCTCGAAGGGCAACCTGCTCACACGCAACCCTATCCACCGCATCGGACTGAAGAGTCACGGCCACTCTACGCTTGGTGGCAGAAAGGTGTGGTACGACCCGGACGTGAACCGACTCAACTACGACGAGCACGGACGACTCTTGGGCGAGTTCTTCGACGACGACTCTATACTCGTGGTGCTCGACGACGGCAACTTCTACATATCTACGTTCGATGCCAACAACCACTACGAGGACAACATAAAGCTCATCGAGAAGTGGGACCCTGACAAGGTGTGGACAGCGGCTCTGTTCGATGCCGACAACGCGAACAACTTATACCTCAAACGCTTCCGCATGGAGGCGACGAAACGCTGGCAGAACTACATCGGCGAGAACCCGAAGAGCGTGCTGCTGCTGCTCACCGACACACCGTTTCCACGCATAGAGGTCGACTTCGCACCGACCACTGCGCCTGACGGCTCCGAGACGCAACGCCCGTCGTTGGAGATAGACGCGGAGGAGTTTATCGCCGTGAAGGGCTTCAAGGCGAAGGGCAAGCGTGTCACCACGTTCGACGTGCAGGGGGTGAAGGAGCTGGAACCAACACGCTTCCCCGAACCCGAAGCGGAGGAGAACGAGGAGGAAGCTGAAGAGGTAAACCTCGACCCTGATGCTGGCAAGAGTCAGCAGCAGGTGATTGACGAAATGACCGGACAACTTAATATTTTCACCGAGCATGAGGATCTGTAGTCTATTGCTCGCCATGCTATGGTGTACCTTAGGGGGTGCAGTTTCAGGGGGTGCAGTTGTCTCAACTGCACCAGATTACTTAAATACAGATACGTTGGTGCAGTTGAGACAACTGCACCCCCTGAGGGAGAATGCTCTTATGCTGGGGGTAGGCTACACCGACATTCTCGACACCTACCTCTCGCCGGAGAAATACCGCGGCACCGACCTGCGCTTTCTGTCGCACACGCGCCGCGAGAAGGACTCCACCCACCTCGTGCACCAATTGCTGCACGAGGGCTGCATCGCCACTGCCGACAACCGCTCGGGCAATGGGGGCGAGATAGGGGGCGGATACACCTTTGCCTACTCGCTGCTGCGCAAGTGGCAGATGCCCGTGGGCAGTTGTCATCTGCGACTGCTCGCCGGTGGCACTGCGGAGCTGAGCGTGGGCTTTCTGTATAATACACGGGGCAGCAACAACCCGGCACAGGCACGACTGGCACTGCAGCTGAAGCCTACCGTGGCTGCCGACTTCGACTTCCGACTGTTTCGCCGCCAACAACGACCGTTCACACTGCACTACGAGGCATCGGCTCCGCTCTGCGGTCTGATGTTCTCGCCCAACTACGGACAATCGTACTACGAGATTTTCTCACGTGGCAACTACGACCACAACTGCGTGCCGACGACTATCGCCTCCACGCCGTCGCTCCGACAGATGCTCACGCTCGACTTCCGTGCGCTGCACACCACGTGGCGCATCGGCTACCTCGGCGACTGGCGCCAGGCAAGCGTAAACAACCTCAAGCAGCACACCTACACTCATGCTCTCGTCTTCGGCATCGTCAGACGCTTCCGCATCGAGAAATTGTAGTCGCCCACGGAACTCACTCTTCTGGTTGAGAAAAACCTCCCACAGAACGCACTCTTCTGGTCGAGAAACACCTCCCACAGAACGCACTCTTCTGGTTGAGAAAAACCTCCCACAGAACGCACGGAACGCACAGAACCTTCTGGCAGAGAAATACCTCCCACAGATTGGCACGGATGCGCACAGATTAGGAGGGTATGGCATCCTGCCATACCCACGCTGCCTCCGGAATCCAGTATATACTTATGTGGGAGAACAGACGCAACCAAGCCATCTATGCAAATCCGTGAAATCTGTGGGAGGACTTATGCAACCTAACTTCTGTGAATTCTGTGAATTCCGTGGGAGCACAGACACAACCAAGCCATCTGTGCAAATCTGTGAAATCTGTGGGAGGACTTACGCAACAAAACTTCTGTGAATTCTGTGGGAGGACCGACGCAACAAAACTTCTGTGAATTCTGTGAATTCCGTGGGCGAATTAACGCAACAAAACTTCTGTGAATTCCGTGGGAGGACCGACGCAACAAAACTTCTGTGAATTCTGTGAATTCCGTGGGCGAATTAACGCAACCAACCATCTGTGCAAATCCGTGAAATCTGTGGGAGGACTTACGCAACCAAACTCCCATGAAACCTGTGGGAAGATGGCGATACTATCTCGGTTGGTGCAGCGGAGACCGCTGCACCCCATTTAGAATGTTCAGAGGGCGGAGTGGGTATGGCAAGATGCCATACCCTCCTAAAGAGTATAACAATAAAAACAAATGCGAATGAGAAGAATAATCACTATACTGTTTGCATCGCTACTGCTGCTGACCACAGCGTGCGTCGACGAAACGGAGTATGCCGACAATCCGCGCGGCAACTTCGAGGCTCTGTGGCGTGCCATCGACGAACACTACTGCTTCTTCGACTACAAGCACGAGCAGTACGGACTCGACTGGGACGAGGTGCACGAGCGATACAGCCGACAGATTGCCGACGACATGACGACGGGACAGCTGTTCGAGGTGTTAGGCAATATGCTCGGCGAGCTGCGCGACGGACACGTGAACATGTACTCGGCGTGGGACGTGGCACGCAACTGGTCGTGGCACGAGGACTACCCGTCGAACGTGAGCGACACGCTGCTCTCGAAGTATCTCGGCACCGACTATCGCATCGCTGCCGGACTGCGCTACCGCGTGCTCGACGACAACACGGGATACATACGCTGCGCTACCTTCGCATACAACTTCGGCGAGGGAAACCTCGACAATATAATGCTCTACCTCGCACCGTGCAACGGACTGATCGTCGACCTGCGCGACAACGGCGGCGGACAGCTCACGGCTGCAGAACAGTTGGCGGCACGCTTCACCAACGAGCGACTGCTGGTGGGCTACATGCAGCACAAAACGGGAAAAGCGCACACGGCGTTCTCGGAGATGAAGAGCCAATACCTGAAGCCGTCGAAAGGAATCAGATGGCAGAAACGGGTGGTGGTGCTGACCAACCGCGCGGTGTACAGCGCAGCCAACGAGTTCGTGAAGTACATGCGCTGCTGCCCGAACGTGACCGTTGTGGGCGACCGCACAGGCGGTGGAGCGGGTATGCCCTACTCTACCGAACTGCCTAACGGCTGGAGCGTGCGCTTCTCTGCCTGCCCTATGTACGACAAGGATAAGAACTCAACGGAGTTCGGCATAGAGCCCGACCATAATGTTGCGTTGAAAGAAGCCGACTGGCTGCGCGGTGAGGACACTATCATCGAGTTCGCACGCGAATTGCTCAGAAAGTAAAGAGGCAAAAGTGCCTTTTTACTCTTTTACTTTTAAATCTGGCTGCGTGGTATGGGCAAGATGCCCATACCTCCTACTTTTTTACTCTTTTACTCTTTTACTTTTTTACTCTTTTACTTTTTTACTTTTACTTCTACCAGTACTTGTTGCGGTAGTACTCCAGTACTCGCAGAAAGATTACTCCAGTTTAGCAGAGAGATTACTCCAGTACTGTGGTGAGATTACTCCAGTACTGCTGCGGTAGTACTCAAAAATGGTACGCTCAGGGGTGTGCAACAACGCTTTTTATAGCTGCATCGTGACCACTTCGGCGTTTGCCATGCGTGGCGTTTCGTTCATCGGCGTGCCGTTGTGCACGCTTCTTATCGCCTTATTCGTTATGCCGTGTCCCACGGCAAGCACGGTTTTTCCCTCATAATTATCCCTCAAGAACTGCAGGAACGCAGCGGCACGCGCCCTCAGAGCGTCGAGCGACTCGATGTCGTCGGTCCACCGAGCATCCTTTAGGTCGGGGATATATCTGCCTGTGAAGCTGCCCCAGTCGCGCTCGCGCAGCAGCTTTATCTGCACGATGGCGTCGGGCGACACGCCGTGCGCAGCCGCCAGTATCACACACGTGTCGAAAGCGCGCTTTAGGTCGCTCGACACGAACACGTCGATGGGCGTGTCTTTCAGCTCGGCAGCGAGGGCGCGTGCCTGCTCGATGCCGTTCGGGGTCAGCTCGCCTTGAGTCTGCCCCTGCATAATCTGGCGCACATTGTCGACGGTCTCGCCGTGGCGCACAAGGAGAAGGGTTGTCATATTGTGGTTGTTGTTGTTACTTACTAAGCCGAACTAAGCCTTCTTAGGCCTTTCTAAGCCATTGCTAACTAAGACTTCTTAGGACTTTCTTAGCCTTCTTGCTAAGCCGAACTAAGCCTTCTTAAGCCTTTCTAAGCCATTGCTAACTAAGCCTTTCTAAGCCTTAGCCGAATTATCCTCAAGCCCTCCCCGACGGGGAGGGTTGGGAGGGGCTTTTTACTTTTAAAAGCACTTTCACCGCCTCGCCCACGGTCGGCACACCGCTCACCACCATTGAGCGTTTGCCGTTCACCTCCTTGAGGTTGCAGCGGCGTGCGTTGGCAGCGATGAAGTCGAGCGCCTTGCCGAAGGTGGCACTGCGGTAGTAGGCAGAGTTGGGGTTGCTGACGAACTGCATCTGCATACGTCCCTGTTTGAGTATTATCTTCTCGCAGCCGAGGCTCTTGCCGTAGCGGCGCAGCGCCACCACCTGCAGTAGTTCCTCGCCCTCGTGCGGTATGGCACCGAAGCGGTCGATGAGTCGCTGGCGGTAGGCGTCGAGCTCGTCGTCGTTGTCGATGTTGTCGAGCTCGCGGTAGAGCAGCATACGCTCTGCGCTGCCCGGCACATAGGTATCGGGGAAGTACATCTCGAGGTCGCTCTCCACGGCGCAGTCCTCTACGAAAGCATCGCCCGTGAGGTTGTTGCCTGCAGCCATTTCCTCGGCGTACATGTCGGCAAACTCGTCGTTCTTCAGTTCGGTGACCGCCTGGTTGAGTATCTTCTGATACGTCTCGTAGCCCAGGTCCTCCATGAATCCGCTCTGCTCGGCACCAAGCAGGTTGCCCGCACCGCGGATGTCGAGGTCTTGCATGGCGAGGTTGAAGCCGCTGCCCAGTTCAGAGAAGTTCTCCAAAGCCTCGAGGCGGCGTCGTGCCTCGGGCGTGAGCACCGACTTAGGCGGCGCAAGCAGGTAGCAGAACGCCTTGCGATTGGAACGTCCCACGCGACCGCGCATCTGGTGAAGGTCGGAGAGTCCGAAGCGGTGGGCGTCGTTGATGATGATGGTGTTGGCGTTGCTTATGTCGATGCCGTTCTCGACGATGGTCGTAGAGAGCAGCACGTCGTAGTCGTAGTTCATGAAGCCGATAAGAATCTTCTCAAGCTCCTCGGGCGACATCTGTCCGTGTCCGATAGCCACACGCGCGTCGGGCACGTATTTCTTTATGAGCGCAGCAATCTCGGGCAGGTTGCTGATGCGGTCGTTCACGAAGAACACCTGTCCGTTGCGCGACATCTCGAAGTTGATGGCGTCGGCTATTATCTCATGTCCGTACACGCCCAGTTCGGTCTGCACGGGGTAGCGGTTGGGCGGCGGTGTGCGCATGATGCTCATATCGCGTGCACCCATCAGCGAGAACTGGAGCGTGCGCGGTATCGGCGTAGCCGACATGGTGAGCGTGTCGACGTTGGTCTTCAGCGTGCGCAGCTTCTCCTTTGTAGAGACGCCGAACTTCTGTTCCTCGTCGATGATGAGCAGTCCGAGGTCGTGCCACTCCACAGCCTTTCCTATCAGCTTGTGCGTGCCGACGAGTATGTCTATCTTGCCCGCCTTGAGGTCGGCAAGCACCTCGCGCGTCTGCTTCGCCGTGCGGGCACGCGAGAGGTAGTCGACACGCACCGGCATACCCTTCAGACGGTCTGAGAACGTCTTGTAGTGTTGGAAGGCGAGCACCGTTGTGGGCACGAGCACTGCCACCTGCTTCGAGTCGCACGCCGCCTTGAACGCCGCGCGTATAGCCACCTCGGTCTTGCCGAAGCCCACGTCGCCACACACCAGGCGATCCATCGGTCGGGCTGACTCCATGTCGGTCTTCACGTCGTGCGTGGCACGCTGCTGGTCGGGCGTGTCCTCGTAGAGGAACGATGCCTCAAGCTCGTGCTGCAGATAGGAGTCGGCAGAATAGGCGAAGCCATTCTCGTGGCGACGCTTGGCGTAGAGCTTGATGAGGTCGCGCGCAATGTCCTTGATGCGCTTCTTCGTGCGCTCCTTCAGCTTCTCCCATGCGCCGGTGCCGAGCGTGCTGAGTCGGGGCGGTTCGCCCGTGTCGCTGCGGCGGTACTTTGATATCTTGTAGAGCGAGTGGATAGACACGTCGACGATGTCGCCACGCTGATAGTAGAGGCGTATCATCTCCTGGTAGGAGTCGCCGACAGGCACGCGCACCAAGCCGCCGAACTTGCCGATGCCGAAGTCGACGTGCACGATGAAGTCGCCGGGTTCCATCTCTTGCAGCTCCTTCATCGTGAGTGCCATCTTGCCCGTTCGGGCAGCGTCCGACTTCAGGTTGTACTTGTGGAAGCGGTCGAATATCTGATGGTCGGTGAAGAAGCACAGACGCAGGTCGTTGTCGGCGAAGCCCTCGTGCAGAGTGCGGTTGACGGGAGTGAAGGGGAGGGTTGAATGTTGAATGTTGAGGTGTTGAGGTGTTGAGGTGTTGAGGTGTTGAGAATTCCTGCGCATCTGCTGCAGCTCCTCACTGTCGAAAATATCGCGTAGGCGCTGCGTCTGCTTCTCCGAGTCGGCGAGGATGTAGAGCTGGTAGCCCTGCAAGAGATAATCGTCGAGGGTCTGGATGAGCAGACTGAAGTTCTTATGGAAGAGCGGTTGCGGCGAGATGTGGAACTCGATGGACACCTGCGGTGTACCCGTAGGCTTTGCGCCGAACTCCACGAGGCGGAAGCGGCATATCTCCTCGCGGAAGCGCGTGGGCGACACGAGGTTGTTCTCCTTGCGCATGTCGCGCATTATCTGCTGCTGCTCCACCTCCGTGGCTCCCTCCAAACGTTCGGTCATGGCTTGCTGCGAAAAGCCGTCGTTGTATATCTGCTCGATGGTAGAACAGAGATAGAGGCGGTCTTTCATCACGAGCAGCGCGTTGTCGGGCAGTAGCGACGTGAACGGCTGCTTCTCCTCGGTGAGCTGCGCCAGTTCGGGCACGATGCGCACCTGCTGCTTTGCGTCCTTTGAGAGCTGGTCGGCTACCTCGAACGTACGTATGGTGTCCACCTCGTCGCCGAAGAAGTCGATGCGGAACGGCAGCTCCGACGAGTAGGAATAGACATCGATGATGCTGCCACGCATTGCGAACTGACCAGGCTCGTAGACGTAGTCGACCTCCTTGAAACCGAACTCGCGCATCTGGCGTCCGAGGTCGGCAAAGTCGATGATGTCGCCAACGGCGATGTTGATGGTGCGCTCGTCAAGTCGGCGTTTCGACACGACAAGCTCGCTGAGCGCCTCGGGGCAGGTAACAACGTACAACGCCTTTGCTTCGTCGTCTGCATTCTTGCCTGCGCCCTTGCCCGTTGATGCCTTCTGCGTGTCGACAGAGGTAAGAGCCGCAAGACGACTCAACGTCTCGGTGCGCAATATCTCGTTGGCTGCGTCGCGCTGTCCGTACTTCACCGCACGACGGTAGGACGACGGGAAGAAGAGCACGTTGTCAGTGCCGAGTATCTGCGTAAGGTCGTGATAGAAGTAGCCTGCCTCGTCGTTGTCTTGAAGGATGAAAACGGCGGTGAGAGTTTTGAATGTTGAATGTTGAATGTTGAGTTTTTGCGACGGAGCGTCGCAATTTTGAGTTTTGAGTCTTGAGTCTTTCTTCCCGTTAAGTCGTTCGGCTACGGCGGAGAAAAACACAGGAGCCGATGAGGCAAGTAGTCCACCGAGGAATACGTGTCTCACCGACTCATCGCTGATAGCTTTCAAAAAAGCCCCGCACTGTGGCAGGGCTGTATAAATGTTGCTGATGTTTCTTATTTCCATAGAATCGGGTGGGTAGTTTAATGCTTCGCCTCAGGATACTTTCTGAACCAGCCGTCCCATCTGAGTCGCATCACGCCGAAGAACGCCTCGCCGAAGATACCACCGCTCATCTTGCTGACACCCTCGCGACGGTTGACGAAGATGACCGGCACCTCCTTTATCTTGTAGCCCATCTTGTAAGCCGTGAACTTCATCTCTATCTGGAAGCCGTAGCCCTTGAAGCGCACCTTGTCGAGGTCGATAGAAGAGAGCACGCAACGACGGTAGCACTTGAAGCCGGCTGTGGTGTCGTGCACCTTGAAGCCCGTAACCATACGCACGTACTTCGACGCGAAGTAGCTCATCAGCACGCGACCGATAGGCCAGTTGACAACGTTCACGCCACTCACGTAGCGCGAGCCGATAGCCACGTCGTAGCCCTCGTCGTGACAAGCACTGTAGAGGCGTGGCAGGTCGTTGGGGTCGTGAGAGAAGTCGGCATCCATCTCGAAGATGTAGTCGTAGCCGTGCTCAAGCGCCCACTTGAAGCCTGTGATGTACGCCGTGCCAAGACCCAACTTGCCACTGCGCTCGAGGATGAAGAGGCGGTCGCCGAACTCATCACTGATGAGATGCTTCACGATGGCTGCAGTGCCGTCGGGACTACCGTCGTCGATGACGAGGATGTGGAAACACTTCTCAAGTGAGAACACCGCGCGTATGATCTTCTCGATGTTCTCCTTCTCGTTATATGTCGGTATGATTACTATACTATCGCTTTTGTTCATTGTTTTGCTATTGAATGGTTTTACATTGTCAACTCGTAACTCGTCAACTAATATGCAAATATACTAAATGTATTCGATACGAGTGCCGCCGTAGCGTTAAAAAACGTGTTTTCGGGAGTTTTACTGGTCGGGGTTCTCCACAAAGCCCTGATATTGCTCCTCCAGTCCGCCCATCACCACCTTGTAGCTCTCTTCCTCAAGATACTTGATGTTGTCCGTACCCTTGCCAATAGGCAGTATCGGCTTGTGTATGGTGAGACGGAGCGGATGCCAAACGACCCACTTCATATCGCGAGTGCGTGGCATGATGTCGAACGAGCCATTGATGGTGAGCGGCACAACGGGCAGCTCGATGTCGTCGGCGAGCATGAAGGCTCCGCGCTTGAATACGCCCATGTGTCCTGTGAACGAGCGTGCCCCCTCGGGGAACACCACGAGCGACATACCACCCTGCAGCGTCTGTCGGGCGCGGTCGTAGGTCTCGCGTATCTTGCTTGCGCCACGCTTGTCGACGAAGATGTGATGAGCCGACTCGCACGCCTTGCCAACGAACGGCATCTGGCGTAGCTGGCGCTTCATCATCCACTTGAAGTTGCGCGAGAGGAAGCCGTAGATGAGGAATATGTCGAACGCTCCCTGGTGGTTGGCTACGAACACATACGACTGTCCCTTCACAAGGTTCTCACGTCCCTCCACCTTCACCGGCAGCAGGAGTATGCGTATGATGAACTGCGCCCACCACTTGCCGGGGTAGTAGCCCCAGAAGTGACCGTTGCCTAAGGTGCAACCGATTGTAACCATCAAGCTGGTGATGAGGGTGTAGATAGCTATCAAGGGGAGAGCTATCAAGAGCTGATATATACGATACAGATATTTCATTGCTTTTTACTTTTTTACTTTTAACGTGATTTCCACTATCTCCGGTTTCATGTGGAAGCGGAACGGCAGGAAACCTCCCACGCCCGTAGACACAAAGAGGAAGCGTTTGCCCTCGCTATACAGTCCGGCATCCTCGCTGTTGACAAGACTTGTGGGTCGCCAGCCGAAGAGCGACAACTGTCCGCCGTGGGTGTGTCCGCTCAGCGTTAGCTGCGCTGTGCATTGTGGCAGTATGTGGCGGCGCCATGCCGACGGGTCGTGCTGCATCATAATGACGAACGATTCGGGCGATATGCCGTGCAGTGCCTTGCGATAGTCGGCTTTGCAGGGGAACGGCGGACGACCATCGTTCTCCGTTCCGGCTATCACTATCGAGTCGGCTCCGCGACGCAAGATGCGACGCTCGTTGAGCAGCAAGTCCCAGTTGAGCGAAGCCTCGAACGAACGTGTCATACGCTCCATACTGCGCTTCTGCTCCGCCGTGGCTGTCTTCACATAGTCGGCGTAGTCGTGATTGCCAAGCACGGAGAAGATACCATCGACCGGATGCAGATGAACCAACGTGGGCGCATGACGCACCAACTCCTGTGGGCGCATATTCTGTAAGTCGCCAGTGAAGAGGATGGCATCGGGATGTAGCTCGTTCACCTGTGCCACCATGCGCTGAGCAAACTCCTGCTTCATCGAGCCGAGGTGCATATCCGAGAGCTGCACGATGCGATAGCCGTCGAAGGCTTTCGGCAGACTGTCGAACTCGAGCGTAACGCGCTTCACGTGCAGCTGGTCGGGACCCACCATCGTACCCATGAACAGCACATAGAACCATCCGAGCACAAGCACCAGTCCGGTGTGGTTGCCCCAGTTGGTGCGCAACTTCAGCAGTCGCTTGACAGCCAGTCCGGCGAGCGACGACAAGGTGAAGACCACCTTCGGCACGATGAGCAGCCCGAGCATGAACAGATACACGTTGAAGAGCGTGAGGTTATCGGGCGCGAAGTTGCGCATCATCGAATAGGCTGCGGTACAGGCTATCATGGCGGCTCCCGGCACCCACCACAGCAGTCGCATCCATAGCGTCATGTCGAAGCGCCAGCGCAGATAGCGTCGGTATATGTACAGGTCGGGCAGCAGCGTGAGCAGCAGTATGAGTATTGATATCCTTGCAATCATTATGTTCCATTTTATGGCACGTTTTCTCGCCATGGCATAACTCGAGCAAGCTCGGTTCTGCTCATTTGGCTTAACGAAAACGTTTCTTATAAACTTGCGATAGTGTTGTTACAGAGTTTTCATCTATTTCAAAAACCTGCGTATGAGCTCCACGGGCAGTCCGCGACGGTGCGCATAGTCGCGCAACTGGTCTTCGCCGATGCGCCCCAACTCGAAGTAATGCGCCTTCGGGTGGGCGAACATCAGTCCGGACACCGATGCGTGGGGCTTCATGGCACCACTCTCGGTGAGCCGGATGCCAATCTGCTTGAGGTTGATGAGCCGGTCGATGATGAAGTTGACACTCGTGTCGGGCATCGACGGATAGCCAACAGCCGGACGTATGCCTTGGAAATCCTCGCGCAGGAGTTCGGCTACAGACAGATTTTCGTCGGGTGCATATCCCCATAGCGAGCGACGTACCTCCATGTGAAGCACCTCCGCCGTAGCCTCGGCGAGTCGGTCGGCAAGCGTCTGCGCCAGCATACGCTGATAGTCGTCGGTAAGGAAGTCGTGCTCCAATGCCAGATCGACTGTAGTGGCGAACACTCCTATGCGGTCTGTCACGCCCGAAGCCTGCGGACGTATGAAGTCGGCAAGCGATAGGTTCGGCTCGCCCTCACGTGTGGGATGTTGCTGACGCAGCATAGGCAGCCGCACATCGCTAATGAGTATGTCGTCGCCGTCGCTGTTAGCCTCGAACAGGCCTACGGCAGCGTGTGTCTGGTAGCGCGTCTCAAAGCTGTCGAGCATCTGTTCTGCCTCCGCCCGCATTCGGTCTTTAGCCTCCTGCGGCTTGCCCGAGAGCCCCCAGGCGAAGTAGAAGTAGAGCCAGTTGATGTACGGACGCAGGGTGGAGATGTTATAATCGGTGTATTGCAGCATCGTCGGTCTACTCTCTAAAGCGCACCGCCTCGCCGCGGCTCGACGCATCGAACGCCCAATTATTATATATAATCTGTCCGTTGCACATCGTGGTGCGTACCTGCCACTGATAGGTATGGCCCTCCATTGGACTCCAGCCGCACTTGCTCTGTATCGTCTCCGGCGTTACGGTCCACGGAGCGTCGGGCTTCACGATGACGAGGTCTGCCTTGTAGCCCTTGCGCACAAAGCCACGCTTCGACACCTCGAAGAGCGTAGCTGGGTTGTGCGCCATCAGTGTGACGAGACGCTCGATGCTGAGCACACCTTCGTCCACAAGTTCGAGCATCGTGACAAGCGAGAACTGCACCATAGGCATACCCGAAGCAGCGCGTGCACATCCGCCCTCCTTGTCCTTCAGCAGATGAGGTGCGTGGTCGGTGCCGACGGTTGTGATGCGTCCGTCGACGAGGGCTTTGCGCAGTGCGTAGCGGTCGGCAGCGGTCTTGATGGCAGGGTTGCACTTTATGCGTGTGCCGAGGCGAGCGTAGTCGTCTTGTGTGAATACGAGGTGAGCGACGACTGCCTCTGCCGTGATGCGTGGCGAAGAGCCGAACAGCTCCAGCTCGCGTGCTGTGGTCATGTGTGCCACATGCAGACGCGCACCTGTCTGCTCAGCGAGGTCTACGGCGCGCTTTGTCGACTCGTAGCACGCAGCCTCGGAGCGTATCTCCGGGTGGTGCTCAACGGCGGGGTCGTCGCCATACTGCTCCTGTGCGTGCTTCATATTGCGGTTGATGATGTCGGTATCCTCGCAGTGAGCCATCAGTGGCAGTGTCGCCTTGCTGAACAGTTCGTGTAGCACGTCCTGTCTGTCGACGAGCATGTTGCCCGTAGACGAACCCATGAAGAGTTTGATGCCCGGCACGCGGTGTGGGTCGATACCGGTGACGCAGTCGATGTTGTCGTTTGTAGCTCCGATGAAGAAGCTGTAGTTGACGTGCGACTTTGTGGCTGCGTCCTCAAACTTAGCGTTGAGTGTTTCCTCGGTTGTGGTCTGTGGCTTGGTGTTCGGCATATCGAAATAGGTGGTGACACCGCCGTAAGCCGCAGCACGACTCTCGGTCTCCATGTCCGCCTTCTCGGTCAGTCCGGGGTCGCGGAAGTGTACATGACAGTCGATCACTCCGGGCATAACAAAACACCCCGTGGCATCTACGATGCTGTCGTAGTCGCCACGAGGTGTTTCTGTACCTTCTATAATGTCTGTAATGGTGTCGCCGTCGACAACGAGGGAGGCTACGCGCGTAGCTCCCTCGTTGACAAGCTTACCACCAAATACTAATGTTTTCATATTTCTTAGATATAGTTACTGATCGTTGTTAGCGTATACTATTCGCTGGCAGCGGGCTGTGCCAGCTCGTTCGGTGTCGGTCCGTCGGGCATCGAAGGAACGGTAGCAGCACCGGCAGGCGCATTGTTCACTTCTTTCATGCCGTTCATAATGGCTTGGTTCTCCAGAGCCTTCTGATAGTAGTCCTTCACGTAGGGGTCGTTCTTGAACTTGTCGGTGGCTTTGCTCATGATATCCTCTATCCACGGTGTGAGTTCGGGATAGCGATAGCCGATGGTCATCATGAAGAATACGCCCGGACCAAGCACATTGTCGAAGTTCTCGGTGACGAATGTTGTGACGAGCTTGTCCTCTTCTGCCATGAGTCGCACTGCCTCGGCGTTGATGTGGCGTGTCACTGCCTCCATATCGCTACCGTCCATGATGGCGCGGTCGTGAGTGTGCAGCAGTTCGGCTTCCTTATTTTTCAGCTGGTTGTACTTGTTGAAGAACTTAAAGAGTTCGTCGTTGAGCGGTGTGCCACTCACATTCTGCTGTGTGTTGTCGAGCTTTATAGTGATGTCGCCACTTTCGATTACGAGTGGCAGTATGCTCTCGTCGTCCATGAAGATATTGGCGAGGCGCACGGTGTCGAACGTTCCGCTGAACTGAAACTGTCCGTGTACGACATCGCAGGAGTCAATCTTCTTGAAGTCGTTATTGCTTAGCACCTTCAAGTAGAGCATACGACCATCGAGTGTGGACACGTTCGAAGAGCCTTGTATGTTGTACGAGCTGGAGCATGATGCCAATGCTATTATACAGAGTAAAGCGTAAAGTAGCTTCTTCATTATCTTGAGTTTTTATTGGGTTCTTATTGTTTTCTTATTGTCTGTCTGTGGCTGGAGCATCGTCCTGCTCTTCACTGTCGGCTTCGTCCTCCACTGCGTCTTTCTTCAACTCCGATGCTATGCGGTGCATAGAGTACATCTCGAGTATGGCTGCAGCGAGCAACAGCAACACCCATTTGTTGTAAACTACGTTGAAGTAAGTGATGGTGTCGGCGAAGTAGTCCTTGAGCCACATGTTAGCACTATCTACCATGAGCAGACCTGCCAATACGAAGAAGATGTCGGCGAAGGTCATTATCTTCTTGAGTCGCTTGATGGTGGGGTTATGTCCTTCGTATGCCTGGTTCACCTGCATCGCTGCAAACAGTAATGCTCCGACAAGGAATATCCAGCATACAATCTGCTGTGCGAACATAAAGACGAAGCAGCCAGCTCCTATCACCATTAATACGCCTCCGATGAGGAATAGCGCGCTTTGTATAGTATTTAGTTGTTTCATTGTAGTTTACTCTTTTGCTTTTTCAGGTTGGGAGTCGTCGCTAAGCACATAGATATCCTCGTCGTCAGCCTTCATAAAGTAGCGTTCGCGTGCTATCTTCTGAAACGCTTGCGGACCCTGTCGCATCTCCTTCAGCTTCTTCAGGTCGCTTTCGTTCTGCGCATTATACTTCGCTATTTCCTCCTCCAGGTCGCTGATTTGCATCTCGAGTTGGAAACGATGCAGGAAGCTATTCTCATCAACAAAGCCCACGGTGAGCACGCCGATGATTATGGTTATGGCATATTTATAATGGCTTATCAAAGCCAAAATGAGTTTCAAACGCCCCATTTTTGTTCTATATTATATATAATGTGTGAATATCGAAAGGCGCATCAACCCTTTATTGGCTCGCCTTTTCAGTGTTGCAAACTTACTACAAATTTTTCATATTCCGCCCGCTACGCACATTTTTTAGGGTTTATTATACAAACAAATTGTTTGAATATGCAAAATTTAGTTAACTTTGCACCCAGTTTATATAGTGTAGACTAAGGGGTGGCGGAATATTTACCGTCTGAGAACATACCCTCAGAGCTGATCCGGATAATACCGGCGTAGCGATAAGGTACAGATACGAACGGTTTTCTTTATTTCAAAAGCCCTTATAGTCTTATTATTGGATAACAACATCAACTTAAAAAAGATGAAGAAAATCATTGGAGTAGCCTTGGCTGCTGCGTGCACTTGCCCTTCGCAAGCTGCTGGCGAGCAGAACAAGCTCGACACTACCCGTGTGAACAACCTCAACGAGGTGGTAGTAAAGGCTGTAAGAGCCCCGAAGAGTTCACCATTTGCAGTAGAAAACATCAATAAGCCTGAGCTTGAACGCTTCGCTACCTCTGGCAAGGAGTTGCCTATGCTCTTCGCCCGCACACCGGGCGTGCTTGCATGGAGCGAGAACGGCGTGGGTACTGGTACTGTTTATATGCGTATGCGTGGTGCTGCCGGTAGCCGCATTAACGTAACGGTAGACGGTGTACCTCTCAACTCGCCTGAGGACCAGTGCGTGTTCTGGGCAAATATGAACAGCTATGCAGCCCTCATGGGTAGCGCACAAATTCAGCGTGGCATCGGTTCATCAACCAACGGCGACGGAGCCTTCGGTGGTGCGGTGTCGCTTGCTACAGCTGCGCCGTCGATGAAGCCAACCGTAGAGGTTACTGGCTCTTACGGTTCGTTCAACACATACCGCTTTGGCGGCAAGGTCTCAACGGGTCTGCTCTGGGATCACCTCGTACTCGACGGTGCTTACCACGAGACCAATACCGACGGATACATCCACGGCACAAGCGGACGCTCAGGTTCGTACTACGGCGGACTGACATGGTTCGGCGACCGCTTCAAGATTTCGTATAAGAACATCGGCAACTTCGAGCACACCGGTCAGGCATGGAACGGTGTGCCAGCATGTAACTACGACGGCGATACCGACCTCAAAGCGTGGGGCATCAAGAGCTATAAGGATATGTGGAAGCATGGATTGGGCAAGTTCAACCCGCTCTACGAGTCGCTCAACATCCCGATGGATGACAACTGGGCACCCGACCCAAGTCAGCCACTTACAACAGAGCGTTACAAGATGCGCGACGGCTCATACTGGGATCAGACTACTGACAACTTCGAGCAGAGCCACAACATCCTCAACTTCACATGGCAGCCTACCGACCGTTGGAGCCACTCTATAACGGCTCACTACACATACGGCTATGGCTACTATAACGAGTTCAAGCAGAACACAAAGTTGGCTTCTAAGTTTGGCATCAACGAGATGTACGTAAAGGACGGCGAACTGAAGCTCGTGAAGTCGGATGCTATACGCAAGAAAGGACTCACACAGAACAACTATGGCGCTCTCTACAACGTGAACTATAAGGATGCCCTGTGGGATGTTACGGGCGGTCTTAGTATGCAGCTCTTCCGTTGCAACCACTGGGGCAAGGTGACATACATCGCTGACAAGACTCTCGAAGAAAAGTACTTCACCAACGGTCGCTACAAGTACTACGACTCTGACGCAGATAAGAACGACTGGAGCTGGTTCTTCAAGGCTAACCGCAAGTTCGGCAAGGGTTGGAACTGGTTCCTCGACATGCAGATGCGCTATGTCAACTATCAGACCGACGGCATCAACGACCACTTCGAGCAGGGTGCCGACGGCAACTACAAGAACCAGAGCATCAACATCAACGAGAACTACTTCTTCGTTAACCCGAAGGCTGGCATCAGCTACGACGCTAACGGACATAAGGTTTACGCTTCTATCGCCTACGCCAACCGCGAGCCGGAGCGCAACAACTTCACCGACAACATCGGCTACGGCAATCCGTCGCCTGAGCGCCTGCTCGACATCGAGTGGGGTTATCAGTATCAGGGCGAGAACTGGTTCGCAGGTGTCAACTTCTACTACATGAAGTACGTCAACCAGTTCGTGATGACTGGTGAGAAGAGCGACATCGGCGAGGCACTGACACGCAACATCAAGGACTCTTATCGTCTCGGCGCTGAGCTGTCAGCAGGCTGGAGCCCACTCTCATGGCTCTCTGTAGAGGGTAACGCCGCACTGAGCCGCAACCGTCTGCATAACTTCAAGGAGTGTGTCGAGAGCTGGGATGGTGCTGCCGTATGGAACACATACAAGAGCTCTACCATTGCTTTCTCGCCGTCGGCTATCCTCAACGGCTTCGTAGATGTTCACTTCGCTGGCTTCCGCGCCACATGGCACACCAACTTCGTCAGCAAGCAGTATCTCGACAACACCGAGAATTCTGACCGCTCACTGCCCTGCTATTCGCAGACTAACGTGAACGCTTCGTACACATTCAACTTCGCGAAGCGTATGCTTGGCTTGAAGCAGATTGTGCTCGGTGCCGACTTCAACAATATCTTCAACCGTCACTATGCAGCTTCTGGCTACGTCTACTACGATTGGTACAACCAGGGTAAGCGCAACTCTACCGTGGCTTACATCCCAATGGCTGGTTTCAACTGCATGGGAACCGTAACACTGAAGTTCTAAAAAAAAGCCCCTCCCCATCCCTCCCCGTCGGGGAGGGTGCGCAGGGCAGAGTTATATATGCTTTGTTTCTTTTTTAAAAGGTTGCAGGGCAGAGTGATACATTTTTGTAATTAATAATTCAAACCTCTCTCTCCTCCCCGATGGGGAGGTTGGGAGGGGCTGTTTTTTTTTGATAAAATGACAGATTTTCTCTCCACTCATTGGCTCGACATCGTCACAACAATCCTCGGGCTCATCTATCTCGTTCTCGAATACCGTGCGAGCATCGCGCTGTGGGTTGTAGGCATCGTGATGCCAGCCATGGACATTTACCTCTACTGGAGCCACGGTCTCTATGGTGATGCCGGCATGGCTGTCTACTACACGCTTGCCGCAATATACGGCTATGCCGTGTGGAAGTTCGGAGCGAAATGGAAGGCAATGATTAAACGCAAAGGCTCTGACAAGAAAGAAGGCGCAAGCGCGGTTAGCAGTTCTTCCGAAGATCTTCCTATAACGTTCTTTCCTCGTCGCCTCATCTTGCGCACGCTCGGCTTTTTCGTCCTTGCCTGGGCTGCCACATATTATGTCTTGGTGGCTTACACCAACAGTACGGTTCCCTTGCTCGATGCTTTCACCAACGCTCTGAGCTTCGTCGGCTTATGGGCATTGGCACGCAAGTATGTTGAGCAGTGGCTCTTCTGGATAGCCGTCGACGTGGTCTGCTGCTATCTGTACGTGGTCAAGGGCATACCGTTCAAGGCTGGGCTCTATGGGCTGTATGTGGTGATAGCGGTCATGGGATATTGGAAGTGGAAGGGGCTTGCGAAAAAGGCGCAGGTATAGAGAATCTAGAACATATAGAACATCTAGAACGTCTATAGTTTCTCCTCCCCCAGCTGTTCCTTCAGCCTCTTTATCTCCTCTTCCTTGCTATAATACATCTTTAGCGCTCTTTGCTTTAGATCCTCGAAGGCAGCCTTCCATTTCGCAGCCTCCGCCTGCGCCTCAGCGAGGGCTTGCTTCAGACGTGGAAACTCTGCCTCCAGCTGCTTCAAACGCTCGTCTTGCTGCTGGCGATATCCGGTGCGAGCGCGGTGCATACGCTCCTTTATGCCGCCCTCAGTGATAAACTCCTGCTCCAGCTTCTTCAAGAACGACATCATCATCCGGTCGATGAAGTGGCAGAGCGTGATGGCATAGTTACACATCTGCTCGTCAGTCCACTGCGCGAAGAACGGCTCATAATCGGACAAGCGATTATGATAGCGACAATAGTTGAGCATATCAGCGTAGCGCGGTTCACCGCTAACAAAGAACTGTAGGTGACGCGACTTTATATAATCCTCAAAGTCCTCGCGCAACTCCTTCAGCGAAGCGCGAGCCACGTTGAGTAGCTTCAGTTGCATCTCCGTGGAGGCGACACCGTCCGCCAAGCCTTCCACTATATTTTGCTTACACGAACGTGCTGCCTGTATCACTTGGTCGCGCGTGCGGTCTTTGTATAAATGTATGAAGCGATCGCAGAAGGCGAACGCAAGCTGATATATCACATCCGACTTCTGATAGAAATAAAGCGCATTCCAATTGGCTTGCGATTTCAACACGTGCTGAGTATTCGAGGTTTCTGCCATAATAGAATAATAGATGAATAGTTTGATTTGATGCTGCAAATATAAAGAAAAAAGCAATAGAAAGTGCTTTTTATTGCGTACTTTTGCTTGCTCAAAACAAAGTGTACAGTTGACGAACAACCACTGCCAACTAAAACATAATAAACATGTGCAACCAACCACACACTCCCAAAAGCTTTGCATCGCTACAGCCGGACGGCTTCGATGCGGTCGTCGTAGCCGGTGGCGACTTCCCTACTCATGCCGTGCCACTCACGCTCGTTGAACAGGCACGGATGCTTGTGGCGTGCGACTCGGCTGGCGAGGAGCTGATACGACGCGGATACATGCCGACGGCGATTATAGGCGACTGCGACTCGATGTCGCAGGAGTTCCTGACAGCGCACCGCGACATTATATATAAGGTGGAGGAGCAGGACTACAACGACCTTACGAAGGCGACGCGCTTCTGCGTGGAGCGTGGATGCCGCAGCATTGCTTACGTCGGAGCTACGGGCAAGCGCGAGGACCACACATTAGGCAACATATCGCTGCTCGACTTCTACTGTCGCGAGATGCACATCACGGCGTTGATGGCTACCGACCACGGCGTGTTCCTTTCGGCTTCCGGCACAATGGAACTTGCCACCTTTGCCGGACAGCAAGTGAGCATCTTCAACCTCACGTGCTCGCACCTTGAGGGCGACGGTCTGCGCTGGCAGCCGTATGCGTTCGCAGCGATGTGGCAAGGCACGCTCAACGAGACGACGGGCGAGAGCATCACGCTGCGTGGCGACGGCAGCTACATGGTGTACGGCGTGTACGAGTAGGTGAAAAACGTGCCTGCTTATTTTGTAATTTGCCGAGTTTATACTAACTTTGCACGCTCAAAACACCCCTTTCATCATTAACAATTTATATTTTTTATGTTCAAAAACAATTTCAACGCACGCCCTGTGGCATTGCATTTCAAGCACTTCACGCACCGCAGCTACGCTCTTTTCAGCTGCCTGGGTCGCGAGGTGCTCATCTGCACGCTCAGTGTGGCTACGCTCACCAACGCCAAGGCAGATGGCATCAGCACGAAGCCGGTAGCGTCGGCTCTGGCTCTCGACTCATTGAGCCGTGAGGAGGTGAAGCTCGACGAGGTGCTCGTAACGGGTTCGCGTGCTCCGCTCACTGCATTGCAGTCGGCAAAGATTGTGGCTGTCATTTCGCGCGACGACATTCAGCGTGCGGAGGCAGCGAGTGTCAACGACATTTTAAAGTTAGTCCCGGGCGTGGATGTCCGTCAGCGCGGGGGCTTTGGTGTACAGACGGACATCTCCATCAACGGCGGCACGTTCGACCAGATCACCATTCTATTGAATGGCATAAACCTTTCGAGTGCACAGACGGGGCACAACGCTGCCGATTTTCCAGTTTCGCTTTCCGACATTGAGCGCATCGAGGTTCTCGAGGGTGCTTCGGCACGTGTGTTCGGTTCGTCGGCGTTCAGCGGTGCCATCAACATCGTGACGCGTGCCGATGCCGAGAGCAACGTGACGGTGGCTGCCGAGGGCGGCTCGTTCGGCACGTTCGGTGGCGACGCAAGCGTTAATCTTGCTACGGGTGCGGTGCGTCAGAAGCTGAGCGGTGGCTACACGCAGAGCGACGGAGGTACGGAGAACAGCGACTTCCGTCGTCGTCGCGCCTACTACACGGGCAGCTGGAAGTCGCGCTACGTAGACATGCAGTGGCAGGGCGGCTTCTCGTCGCAGGACTTCGGTGCGTCTACGTTCTACAGTGCGAAGTTCAAGAATCAGTTTGAGGCTACACGCCGTTTCCTGGCGTCGGCACAGGCTGAGATAAAGCCGTGGGCTGACGACCGTTTCGTGCTTACGCCGATGGTCTACTGGCATAAGGATGTAGACCACTACCAGCTTATAAAGGGCAAGGAGGGCGCTGCTGCCGGCGAGAATTATCACCGTCTTGACACCTACGGCGGCTCGCTCAACGCTCATGCCTCGTGGCTGCTCGGCAAGACGGCGGCTGGCGTGGATGTGCGCCGCGAGCATATCCTCAGCACGGCGTACGGCGATGTGCAGCAGGAGGACAAATGGGTGTCTATCGGTGGCACCGACCGCAAGTACAACCGACTCGGCGAGCGCACCAACACGAGTCTCTTCCTCGAGCATAACGTCATCGTGGGCGGCTTCACGCTGTCGGCTGGTTTGCTTGCCAACCGCAACACGGCGCTTGACGGCAAGTTCCGCCTCTACCCTGGTGTGGACGTGAGCTACCGCCCGAACGACGAGTGGAAGGTGTATGCTTCGTGGAACCGCGCGTTGCGCGTACCTACGTACACCGACCTTTATACCAGCAACTCGGTGCAGCAGGGCGACATTGCGCTGCGACCGGAGAAGAACGAGGCGTTCAAGGTGGGCACGCGCTACCGCACGCACGGCTTCGAGGCAGTGCTGAGTGGGTTCTACTCGAAGGGTACGGACATCATCGACTGGGTGTACCCTACGACTGAGAGCAAGAAGTATCAGGCTATGAACATCGGTAAGCTCGACAACATGGGTTACTCCGTTGATGCTGCGCTGCACCTGCAGGAGTTGTTGCCGAAGTTCTTCATCACACGCATAAAGGCTGGCTATGCGTTCATCCATCAGAAGCACTCTACCGACGGTGATGTCTTCGGTTCGCTCTACGCCTTAGAGTATCTGCGCCACAAGGCTACGCTGCAGTTGGATCATCGCATCTGGCGACAGCTCACGGCATCGTGGGCACTGCGTTGGCAGGAGCGCATGAATGGTTATCATCCGTACACTAAGGTGGATGTGCGCTTGCAGTGGTCTGCGCCTACATACAATATATATGTAAAGGCTGACAATATCACGAACCACCACTACTACGACCTGGGCAACGTGAAGCAGCCGGGCACCTGGGTAATGGCTGGTGCAAGCGTGAAACTCAAGTTCTAACGCTCCCACAGAATAGAGGAAAACAAGACTCCCACAGATTTCACGGAATTCACGGAAGTACTTATAGAGAAAAACTCCCACAGATTTCACGGATTTTCACGGAAGTACTTATAGAGAAAAACTCCCACAGAATTCACGGAATTCACGGAAGTACTTATAGAGAAAAACTCCCACAGAATTCACAGAATTCACGGAAGTACTTATAGAGAAAAACTCCCACAGATTTCACAGAATTCACGGAAGTACTTATAGAGAAAACTCCCACAGATTTCACGGAATTCACGGAAGTACTTATAGAGAAAAACTCCACAGATTTCACGGAAGTACTTATAGAGAAAACTCCCACAGATTCCACGGATTTTCACAGATGTATAGGATGGTATGGCATTCCTGCCATACTCACACTGCAATAAATGCACCTAAACTTCTGTGAATTCCGTGAATTCTGTGGGAGTTCTTTGTATAAGTCACATCTGTGAAAATCCGTGGAATCTGTGGGAGGATTATGCCGAAGGCGTGGGTATGGCAAGGATGACATACCCTCCTAAGAAGCTTCTGTGAATTCCGTGAATTCTGTGGGAGTTCTTTGTATAAGTCCCATCTGTGAAAATCCGTGGAATCTGTGGGAGAATATCTCAGCAGAATAAATCTGTGGGAGGATATCTCAGCAGAATAAATCTGTGGGAGAACCGCTTACTTCAGGTCGCCCACCTTATACAGGTACTCCGCAATCTGCACCGCGTTGAGCGCAGCACCCTTGCGAATCTGGTCGCCCGAGAGCCAGAACGTGAGTCCGCAGTCGTCGGCGAGATCCTTGCGCACGCGTCCTACGAACACGTCGTCCTTGCCGGCTGTCTCCAGCGGCATCGGGTAGACGAGGTTCTGCGGGTCGTCCTTCAGTGTGCATCCCGGAGCCGCAGCGATTGCCTTCTGAGCCTCCTCGACGCTGATGGGGCGTTCGGTCTCAATCCATACCGACTCTGAGTGAGAGCGGAGCGAGCTGACGCGCACGCACATCGCAGAGCAGCGCACGTCGCTGTGCATAATCTTGCGTGTCTCGTTGAACATCTTCATCTCCTCCTTGGTATATCCGTTGTCGGTGAAGACATCAATCTGCGGGATGACGTTATACGCCAACTGGTGCGGGAATTTCTCCACCTTCACCGGCTCGTTGTTCACCAGCTCGCGATACTGCTCCTGCAGCTCTGCCATGGCAGCTGCGCCTGCGCCCGATGCGCTTTGGTAGCTGGCGATGTGTATGCGCTTGATGTGGCTGAGCTGCTCCAGCGGCTTCAGCACTACCACCATCATAATAGTGGTGCAGTTAGGGTTGGCGATGATGCCACGCGGACGCTTCAGAGCATCCTCGGCATTGCACTCTGGCACTACCAATGGTACATCGTCGCACATGCGGAACGCCGACGAGTTGTCGATCATCACTGCACCGTACTTAGTGATAGTCTCGGCATACTCCTTAGAGGTGCCACCACCTGCCGATGTGAACGCAACGTCGATGTCCTTGAAATCGTCGTTGTGCTGCAAGAGCTTCACCTCATACTCCTTACCTTTGAACGTGTATTTCTTTCCAGCCGAACGCTCAGAACCAAACAACACTAAATTGTCAATGGGGAACTCTCTCTCGGCGAGGATGCGCAGAAACTCCTGTCCTACGGCGCCACTCGCACCAACAATAGCTACATTCATTTTCTCTTATTTTTGTTTTTATTTATATGTATTTGCTTACTAATTGCCTAATGTTCGTGCAAAGTTACAACTTTTCTGTAATCTAATGACCGGTTTACATCTTTTTCTACTAATAAGTAGTTAAGAAGTTAAGGAGTTTTCGCGCCCTTCGGTCGCTAAGGAGCGAAGCCATTAGTGTTTTTTGCTTGATTTACAGCATTAAAAGCATTTGGCTTAACTTCTTAACTCCTTAACTACTTAACTACTTAACTACTGAATTCTCTGAACTTGCGAAAGTTCAGTAATTTTATAAAATCTGACTTAAAGAATACAAAATCGGCAAAACGGAATAATATCGGTATGGAAATAATGACTACCTTTGCGGATGACAAAATAACTTTGCATACGAATCTTAATTACGAAACATAATGGCTAACGAAATGACAGAACTGAAGATCGACATGGGGCTCATCGCTCATTACGGCAATGCCGACTACATAGATGGCGACATGGTTGTGCTCGACGGCATCGACAAGGTGCTGCAGGTAGACGGCACGTTCAAGTTTGATATGATTATGATGGTCTACTGCACAAAGGGACGTATACAATTTGAAACCAACTCCAACGCATATACCGCAAAGGCGGGCGACGTGATTATCTGTCTGCCCAGCAGCACATGGGAAAACGTGATGGTATCGCCAGACTACGACTCGAAAAGTGTCGGCGTGTCGAGCAAGGCAGCCCAAGCCAGTGTGCAGGTGAACCGCGACTATCTTAATCTGCTCGGTTACGTATCGCACAACCCCGTGATCCACCTCAACGAGGAACGCCAACAGATGTTCTTGAAGTACTACGCCATCATTGCACACAAGATAAAGAATCCGCATGGTTTCTATCATAAGGAGATTATGCACTGCTTGCTGCAAAGTTCCATCTACGAGCTGTTCGCCATCATCACGCCCTACGTGGAGTATAGCATCGAAGGGGGCAATCTCAAGCAGGCCAACTTGCTCTTCCAGCGCTTCATCGAGATGCTGTCGGCGAACAACGGCAGGATGCAGCCCGTGAAGAAATATGCGCAGGAGCTGTGCATCACGCCGAAGTATCTCTCGAACATCACGAAACAGGTGACTGGACGCACGGCTCTCGACTGGATACATAGCTACACGGTGAAGGCGATAGAGAAGTATCTGCGCCGTTCTAACCTCTCCATCAAAGAGATATCGGAGCTGTTGGGCTTCCCCAACCTCTCGTTCTTCGGCAAGTTCACGAAGAGCCACCTCGGTATGTCGCCAACGCAATACCGCAAGGAGCAGAGCATGAGGAAGTAGTTTAGGGGGTGCAGTTGTCTCAACTGCACCAACAGAGTAGAAAACCAACAGAGTAGAATGCTTTATTAGTGCACCTCCTGTTCTGTTGGTGCACTTGAGACAAGTGCACCCCCTATAATTTATCTGCGCGAACCAAAACCGCCGCTTCTTGACGAGCCCGACGGCTTGAACGTTGAGCGTGGGGCTGACGAGCCCGACGAGTTGTCGCGACGCGAGCCGAAGCTGCTGCCTGAAAAGCCTCTATTGCTCTCGGGCTGACGCACCGTTGTGCGCGTGCTACTCTCACGACTGCCGAAGCCAGAGCCACGGCTTGAACCAAATCCCGACGAACTGCGACTTGAGCCAAACCCCGACGAACTGCGCGAGCCGAAACCGCTTCCGCTGTTGTCGCGGCGCGAGTCGAACCCACTGTTACCTCTGCTCTCCACCCTACGGCTGCCACGCGAGCCGAACGACTGGCGATTGCCACGTCCGTAGTCGCCGCGCTTGAAGCCGTCGCGCATACCGAAGTGGGCATCGCCACCACGGCGCGAACCGAATGTTCTGCCGCTGTACCACGAGCTGCCGTTGTTCTGACGCCACGAGTGGCCGCCACGATAGCTCACGTACACCGTCGGACGATGGAAGTAGAAGTAGTCGCGGTGCGGATAGCGAGCGTATATAGCGAAGTGCCAAACGCCTGCACTGAAATAGAGCGGACGATAGAAGTAAGCTGCCTCGCAGAACATACGGTACTGCCAGTCGAGGAGCACATAGCTGAAGTCGATGTTACGCCAGCGCCAGTAGTCGCCGTAGAGTTCGTCGTCGGAGTTGACACTGAGCAGATAGTCGAGGTTTATCTCGTAAGCCGCCTCATACTGGTCGTCGGTGAGGTTCAGCTCGTAAGCCATCTTATCGGTGAGGAACAACGCCTGTTCGCGTGCCTGACTGTAACTCATTGCGCTGGCTGCTACCGCGAAGCCAAGCACCATTACTATTGTTGCGAATAACCGTTTCATAATATCTCTGTTTTTAAAAGTTATACTTATCTTAAAGGGGTGCCTCCCAGGGGGTGCACTTGTCTCAAGTGCACCAACCAAGTAGAATGTGCTATTTTGGTGCAACTACAGCTCTGTTGGTGCACTTCTTGCTCTGTTGGTGCAGTTGAGACAACTGCACCCCCTTGACTGCACCCCTTGACTGCCCCTTGAGGTTTCCTTTCGCTTGCAAAGTTATGCTTTTGTTACTGCAAGCCAAAAGGATTTTCCCTAATCGGTAATGGGAAATTCCCTAATTAGCACAACCTTTACCATCGTGCTCCGTCCGCCACCCAATCAGATTCCGTCCGCCGCCCAATCAGATTTCGTCCGCCACCCGATCAGATTGCGTCCGCCATCCGATGACTTAACCCCTACTTTCGCACGACTAAACAAGCACATTCGCACAACAAAACCACCACCGCAAAACAACCGTTTCATAACATTTAACTCCTTAAACGCTACGTAATTAATCAAAAAAGCGTAACTTTGCAACTAAAATTATAATAAAACACATATAAAAATGGCACAAGAAGACGTTTTCAAGAAAATCGTGAGTCACTGTAAGGAGTACGGTTTCGTATTCCCAAGTAGCGAGATTTATGACGGACTGGCTGCAGTGTACGACTACGGACAGAACGGTGTAGAACTGAAGAACAACATCAAACAATACTGGTGGAAGAGCATGGTGCTGCTCCACGACAACATCGTGGGCATCGACTCTGCCATCTTCATGCACCCTACTATCTGGAAGGCAAGCGGACACGTAGACGCATTCAACGACCCGCTCATCGACAACCGCGACTCAAAGAAGCGCTATCGTGCCGACGTTCTCATCGAGGACCAGATTGCGAAGTACGACGAGAAGATCGAGAAGGAGATTGCCAAGGCTCGCAAGCGCTTCGACGAGAGCTTCGACGAGGCACAGTTCCGCGCTACCAACGCTCGCGTACTGGAGCATCAGCAGAAGCGCGACGCTCTCCACGCACGCTATACAGAGGCTATGCAGGGACCTGACCTCGCCGAACTGAAGCAGATCATCATCGACGAGGAGATTGTAGACCCGATCAGCGGCACAAAGAACTGGACCGACGTGCGCCAGTTCAACCTCATGTTCTCTACAGAGATGGGCTCCGTAGCCGACGGTTCTAACAAGGTGTACCTCCGTCCGGAGACAGCACAGGGCATCTTCGTCAACTATCTCAATGTGCAGAAGACGGGCCGCATGAAGATTCCGTTCGGCATCGCACAGATCGGCAAGGCGTTCCGCAACGAGATCGTGGCACGCCAGTTCATCTTCCGTATGCGCGAGTTCGAGCAGATGGAGATGCAGTTCTTCGTGCAGCCGGGCACCGAACTCGAGTATTTCCAGAAGTGGAAGGAGCTGCGCATGAAGTGGCACCAGGCACTTGGCTTCGGCGCCGAGAACTATCGCTTCCACGACCACGAGAAGCTGGCTCACTACGCCAACGCCGCTACCGACATCGAGTTCCACATGCCGTTCGGCTTCAAGGAGGTAGAGGGCATACACAGCCGCACCAACTTCGACCTCTCGCAGCATGAGAAGTTCTCGGGCCGCTCAATCAAGTACTTCGACCCGCAGACCAAGGAGTCGTACACTCCGTACGTCATCGAGACATCTATCGGTGTAGACCGCATGTTCCTCAGCGTGATGTGCCACTCTTATAAAGAGGAGCAGCTCGAAAACGGCGAGACACGCGTCGTACTCATGCTCCCGCCCGCACTCGCGCCGACAAAGCTCGCCGTGCTGCCGCTCGTTAAGAAGGACGGACTGCCCGAGAAGGCTCGCGAGATTGTGAACAACCTGAAGTTCCACTTCAACACAAGCTACGACGAGAAGGACACCATCGGCAAGCGCTACCGCCGTCAGGACGCAGTGGGCACACCGTTCTGCGTGACCGTCGACTACGACACACTGCAGGACAACACCGTGACACTCCGCTTCCGCGACACAATGGAGCAGGAGCGCGTGAGCATCGACCAGCTCCTCAGCATCATCGAGGACAAGGTGAGCATCACAAGCCTGCTCAAGAAATTGCAGTAAAAACATACTAAATGAAGAAATACTATTTATTCATACTCCTCGCCATGACGACCGTCTTCGCAGCAAGCCTGTCGTCGTGCAGCGAGACCGACAACGAGAAGGAGGAGTTCCCCAACTGGCGAAAGACCAACGAGACATACTACGACAAGAAGTATGCCGAGGTGAAGCAGCTGGTGGCGGGTGGTGCTGCCGACTGGAAGGTGCTGCGCTCATGGAGCCTCAACGACCAGGTGGCTACGCATAGCTACGACTTCGTGCTTGCCAACGTGCTCAACGCTGGCACGGGCTCGGGCTGCCCGTTCTTCACCGACTCGGTGAAGGTGCACTACAGCGGCCGTCTGCTGCCATCCACAAGCTACGCCGAGGGCTATGTCTTCGACAAGTCGTGGCAGGGCGAGTACAACCTCAGCACGATGAAGCCACGCACCTTCGCCGTGAGCGGAGTGGTGAAAGGCTTCGCCACAGCACTGCAGAACATGCACATCGGCGACAGATGGCTCGTGTACATGCCCCATCAGCTGGCATACGGCTCGTCAGCCACGCCGGGCGCAGCCTACTCCACACTCATCTTCGACGTAACACTCGTAGGCTACTTCCGCAAAACATCCGCTGCAGCTGCTCCGGCTAAGGACGGCACAGCACAACAGCAGACCACCGGCTACTGGGTTTATGAGTAATAATAGGAGGGTATGGCATCCTTCCATACCCACGCAACCACAGACCAATAGGAGGGAGGTGTGTCAAAACTCCCTTATTCTAAAAAAATCACAAAGCCCTGACTTTCA